>Ga0134100_1000172_pt1 | contig 77852 bp, 80 predicted proteins | sample 11_taG_2_FD_94444 | JGI IMG/M metagenome (GOLD analysis project Ga0134100, IMG submission 94444) | Switchgrass degrading microbial communities from high solid loading bioreactors in New Hampshire, USA - 11_42_5_180_A3 metaG | ecosystem: Engineered > Bioreactor > Semi-continuous > Anaerobic >...
GACTCGGGCGGGACGCCGTCCATGCCGCTCCTTCTGGAGCAGAGCCGGGGGAAGCTCAGCGCGGTTCAAATCGCCGAGCTCGCCCGGGGCGCGGTCATGCCGTTCGAGCTGGACAAGCTCGCCGAGGTCATCCTGGAGGACTCGCGCAAGAGGACTCTCCTCAAGCTGGCCAAGGACATCGCCGTGAGGGCGTACGACGACGAGGTGACGAGCGCGGAGGCAATCGCGTACGCGGAGAACGCCCTCGCGCAGTTGCAGCATCGCGGCGCGGTGCCGTGGGTCATGAACCGGGACCTTCTCGCAAAGCACATGGAGGTCTTGCAGGAGCGGTATTCCAAGGGCGGCGTGATCGGGATACCCACCGGGTTTTCCGACCTGGACGAGCACCTCGGCGGGCTCGTGCCGGGCAACCTGATATTCCTCGCCGCCGTGCCCAAGACCGGGAAGACAAGCTGGGCTTTACACGTGGCCTTGAATTGCGGCGTGCCTTGCCTCTTCTTCACTCTGGAAATGCTTCCGGTCGAACTCGCCGACCGCGAGCTGTCCATGAAGGCGAAGATACCGGCGCGCAACATCCGCACCGGCAGGATGGACGACGAGGCGTGGAAGAAGCTCGGAACGGTGATCGGGCCGCTGGCGGACAAGCCTCTCGCGTTCGTGGCCCAATCCGGGCTCACGGTCGCCGACATACGCAGTATCTGCCAGCACTTCAAGGCGCAGCACGGGCTGGGACTGGTCATCATCGACCAGCTTGACAAGATTCACGAGCCGCGTATCAGGGGCGAGAACGACACGACGAGGATCGGCAGGGTGACCGGCGCTCTCAAGTGTATGGCGCGTGACCTTGAGGTGCCCGTGGTGTGTCTGACGCAGCTGCTCGACAAGGCGATAGCGCAGAGAGCGGTGCCGCGGCCGCAGCACGGGGACATCCGCGATTCGAGCTACCCGGACCAGGACGCCGACGTGGTGTTGTACCTGTGGAGGCCGGGCCTGTATTGGCCGGAGGAGAAGGCGTGGCAAAACCTCGTCGAGATCATCATCGCCCGGAGCCGGGCGACGGCGGAGGGCTCCGTATGGGTGCGTTGGGTGCCGGAGTTCACCTTGTTCGAACTGCTCGACCGGGCGTCGTGGCCGAAAGGGAAGTACACGCGCAAGGGGCCCAGAGGAGGGGGCGAGAAAGATGCCTGACAGGAACAGCAGCTTCGCTAAGGTGATTGATGACGTGATCACCTTCATGACCCTGGCGGAACCTCGGATACAATGGCAGGGGTTTACGCAGATTGATCCTTGCTATTTCGACGGCGCTGATCTGTGGATCGAAGACGCTGTGGATTGGCTCGATCAAGCGGCAGGTGGCAAGGAACTCATTCCGACGAATTTGCCGCCCGAAACGCTCCCAAGGCCCGTAGATGTAACGATGGTTCACGATAGCACCGGTGATAGTGATCTCCAGACTGCAAGGATGCGCTTTGTCAACCCCAAGACGTTAAGAGGGAAAGTTCATCGGTTCTTTCCCATAATGGCCTCCATCGTTGTTGGATCTCTATCTCTCTCAAGCGGTTCAATCAGCATCGAGGAGCACATTGCCGGAGCACTCGGGAACAAATGGGTACATGTCCCTTTATCACCCTTAACCAGGGTAAGCGGAAGCGGACTATGTTATACGGCGAGAACAACTGGTGTCTACGGCAACACACAGCTGAATAGAGAAGTTGTCAACAACATGCGTGTTATGTCAGGTTGGCACTTTGTCCGTCGAGCTTTTTGGAGGGTATACCTTTCGCTCGAAGGTGGAATCGGAGTCACCTTTTCAACCGATGAGGAAGGAATCCGCGAAGTCTTCAGACTGAGGGACATTCCGCCGGGGCACCGACGCAGAGCGGCAATCCTGCATTGGGTGACAGCTCATTACCGACAGCGACGGCAAGCGAGTGTTGAAAGTCTGACTTTTGTTCGTGAACATTTTCGCGGAGTCACGCAATTCAACTGGAACGGTCTTCGGTGCGTCATCTACCCTCCCATCGTGCGGTTAGAGCAAGTGTTGGAGCAATACCAAAAATTGACACAGAAGCTCACAACAGTCGCAAGAATAGCGGCATCAACTCCTAATAGCCCGTATGCACAGAGCAGAAAGGGAGATGAGCAACAAAATGCTTGTCTTTAATTCTCCTTGAACCTGACGTGCGCCGATATGATACACCGCAGGGTGGAGAAAGTCCAATAGTCCATGTTCGCCTAATGCGAATGCTGAGAACGGGACCGGAAGTCGCAGGACTGGTTTCAGGGGGGAACTCGGGGGACATGACTCCGCAACTGGAAGAATTCGCGCTTCGTCTGGAGGTGGGCGCTCGAGCCATCAGGGAAGGGCGCGTCAACGCGACAGTCGCCGAACTCGTGACCGGCGCCTTGGAATCGACGCGTGCGGAAGCGCTGGCCTGGCGCGAACCGGAACCGGCGCGTATGGAAGCGCCGCGTCTTGAAGAGCCGGCACCTCAACGCAGGCATAAATCGGCGGCTGAGAAGGCGGCGACTCGGCGCGGAACGGAGCGCTTGGATAAGCGAGAGGCCAAAGGCTTATGTCCTCGGTGCGGGCGGACGCCGATCGTGCCGGGGAGCGATTGGTGCGCGATGTGTTTGCTCAGAGAACGCGTGATGGAGGCTCGGCGGCGTGGAGAAATACCCCACATCAGGCATCCGAAGCCGGAAGAGAAGGCTTCATAGCGTTTCGTCAGCCGGAGGTGGCAGCATATGCGCCCGAAGCTCGGTTCAGGTGTTGATGGGACGCGCTTTGCTGCTCGAAAAGCAGGCGCTGCGCGAGAGCGACGCGGCGTTGAGGTCGTCTTTGCTGGACGAGGCCGCCGCCTTAAGGTCAGAGGTTCGGCGTCGTCTCGAGAGATACGAGCTTTCCAGGCGGGCAAAGGAGTCCGGAAAGCCAGGCTGACCAGGGCGGAGCTTCTGCTGGCATTTCGCGCCGTGGTGAGTTACATGGCGGCGAGGAATGACAGCGCGGCGCTCGCGCAGTGGCGGGCGTGGGTGTTGTCCCACTTGCCGCGGCAAGAAGAAGTGCAGAAGCCGCTTACCGTGTCCCTTGGCGAGCTCGGACTAACCAGGTGGCGAGAGGAAGGGCGGACGGCGTGATAGGGGTTTGCATTTGCGACGAGTGCCGGTTCAAAGAGATGTGCTACATCCGCATGGCTATCGAGAACGCGCTTCTGGCCGACCCTAGGGCGTCGGTAGTTGTCAGCGTGGTCGAGTGCAGCAAGGCGGAATCGCTTGAAGAGGCGATGAGGAGGATTCGGGGTGTCAGAGATGACGGCACGCATCATGCAGCCCGCACGGCGTAACCGGGGACGGGCGCAAAAGGACAGGGGTTACCGCAGCGAGCACGAGGCCGAGAAGACGCTCGCGAGGTTCGGTTTCAGGCGCAACCCGCTGAGCGGGGCGGCGAAGCATTGGCCCGGCGACCTCATCAGGCAGGTCGCCGACGGGCGGTGTCTCCGCGTCATCGGCAATAAGCGCAGGCAAAAGGGTTGGAAGGTGTTGCGTCAGTGGTTGGAGCAGGAACAAGCGCAGTGTCTGAGGCTGGACCCGGGGTTCGGTCTCACGGTTGGCTATTGGCTGCCTGAAGAGGTGTTCTTGAAGCTGTTGGAGGAGGCAGGCTATGAAGTTCGGGCGTCGGACAAGCCGGACGCATGAAGGCCGTCAGCAATGCGCTTGGAGGTGATGCACATGATGAGGTCCACGGTGCAAGGCATCACAGATGAGATGGTCGATACTATAGGTCGGGAACTCTATAACGGCAGCAGGCTCGTATCGGTTGACGGCTCGGTGATTGTGGTTGGTTGGGATGAGCTGGATGCCCCTATCCGCGAGTCGGTGCGGGAAAGCATTCACCGGGGATTGGAAAAGGTCTTTCTCATGTGTAACGGCTTGCAGCCGTTAGAAGGATTACAGGTGGCTGGTCCTGAATGCGACACACACCCAAGTGATAGCGCACAAGTGCGCCTGTTGCAGTGGTCCAACGAGGCAATCGTCCGGCGGGCGATAGCGCGATGCCACGGGAAAGACATGGCTTCGGAGGACATGATTCGGAAGGTGATTCAGCAGGGGCACGAGTCCGTGCTCGAGCACTGGTACGCGACGTTCGACATCCACGGGATCAGCCGCGCCTGTCTTGCCCAGCTCACGAGGCACAGGATAGCGAGCTATTCGGTGCGCAGCCAGCGCTACTGCGACGAATCGGACGCCGCAGCGGTGATTCCTGACGCGCCCGCGGCTCTTCGGGCGCGATACGAGGCGGCGTATCGGACGGCGTTTGGGTTCTATAAAGTGTTGCTTGATGCCGGCGTTCCAAAGGAGGATGCGAGGCTCGTTCTTCCGGAAGGCACTTTGACCGACTTGATTCTAACGATGAACGCCAGGGAGCTTCGGCATTTCTTCCGGCTTCGCCTAGCTCGTGAGGCGCAGTGGGAGATACGCGAGCTGGCCACGCGCATGCTTGAGCTGGTGCGCGAGAAGGCTCCCAACATATTTGGAGACATCAAAGCGGAGGCGGTACAGCAGCCGGGCGCGTCTTGAAGCTGCCGACGGAGGCGAATTATGGGGTCGAGGCATCGGAGAGGGCGGACGCTCGAAGAGTGTCTTTACTATGCGGTCAGGGAGGACTTCAACTGTTGTCAGGACCCGGGGTATCGGGAGATCGACGACAGGATACTGCCAGCGCTCGAGTTGCTGGCGGCAACCGCGGAACCGCCTGACAATCCGTACGTGTGTCCTGCGTCCATCGACGCCTTCTGCCGCGCCTTTCATCGTCGAGGGCGGCTCGAGGAGTTGAAGCGGATACCGTGGCTGAGAGTTGAGATACCGGAGAAAGAAGAAGCTGTGTGACGCTTGACGAGGTGGCAGCATGTCGGTGAGCCCTGAGAAAAAGCAGGAATTGCGCGAAATGAGTCGAATGGAAGCTCTGAGGGCAGTCAGGGAAGTCCTGGCAGTCTATCGGGCTCAGAAGGCTAGTGGTCGGATCGCGGTGGACGTGCGGAGCGGGAAGGCAGTCTGGGTTAAGCCGGTGATCGTGGATGTGAAACCGCCTGAGACGTTTCCCGAAGAGACTAGGGTGATGCGCCACTTTGATGCGATTCTCGGCGCATTTCAGGAATGGGGCGCGTCCGGCACCGTCACGCTAGTTGTTTGTCAGGGGCGGGGCGTCGCGGTCGAGAAGGTCGTGGAGCTTGAGAAGGTGAGGGTAGGATAGAGGGGAGTGCTTGTCTGTGAGTGCTGACGCTCTTCCCGTAGAGACAGGAATGTCCTTGAGAAGGGCGAAGAAGAGAGATGACGTTACGTCGCATAGAGTAAAGCTGAGGGAAGAGTGTGCGGCGAGAGGAGGTAGTCCGGTCGGGGCATGCTACAGATATCGGCGCTGGGCATGAGAGAAGGCAGCGTTTGGAATCGAACTGGCGTCAGCCGTGGTCTATGTAGGCCTTACAGAGTGATGAGGAGGTAGGGGACAATCATGTCAAGACGCCTGGCAGTTCTAGCCGCCTGCATGAAGGAACTGGGCCTGAAGCTGGGTAGCTTCTCTGATCGGCTAGTGACTCAGAAGTCCATCTATCTCTTTCAGGTCATGGGCTTTGATCTCGGGTACAGATACAGTTGGTATCTGCGAGGGCCTTACAGTCCTGCCCTCACTGCTGATGCATTTAAGGTAGCCGAAGCTGAGGCAAATGACATAGATCTTGGCAGCGTTCAGCTTACGGCCGATGCTCGAGAGACGGCTCGGAGAATAACAGAGTTGTTGGAGAAACACAGGGAAGCAGGCTTGGATAAGCCACAATGGGCCGAGCTGTTAGCGTCAATGCACTACCTAAGGCACGTCGTGGCAAGTCCGTCCAAGATGACGAAATCCTCAGTAATTGAGCGACTGCGCAGGGAGAAGGGTTTCGAGCGTGAGCAAATGGATTATGCCTGGGCCACCTTGGACGAGCTCGGACTAGTTCAGAACAAGGTGCTTTCCAGAAACGAATGAGGTCGTCCCTATGGGTAGGCGTGCGAAACCACTGTACAACCATAAGTACCTCAATGACGACCTCCACGGCGGTATCGGAGTCTCGGAACTTGAAGCCAAAATCATTGATACACCGGCATTTCAGCGTCTCAGGCGTGTACGCCAACAAGGCTTGGTGAACTACGTTTTTCCGTGTGCAGAGCATAGTCGCTTTACGCACTCCCTGGGCACACTCCACATGATGGGCAAGATGTGCCAGTTTTTTAGGGAACAGGGCGTTATCACCGCTCGTAAAGAACAGGAGCTTCGCTTGGCGGCCCTCCTCCACGACATTGGGCACTATCCTCTCTCACATCTGGGCGAGCAGGTGTACATGTTACGAGCTTCCCCAGCCGGAACGGTATCCTCTTCTTTGCCTGAAACCAAGAGTCCGCTGGTGACAGTCGGAGAGAACTCCGACGACAATGACGCAGGTAGGTACGCTCACCATGAGCAGCTAGGAACCGAGGTGATCAAGAAACGCGCGGAAATCAGCACGATTCTCAAGAAGAGCGGCATCAGCCCGTCGGCTATTGCCGAGCTAATCACGGGTGGCGTGCCGAAGGAGAAGTTGATGTATGCTCAGCTGATGCATTCGTCTCTTGACTGTGATCGGCTGGACTACCTGTCACGGGATTCCTTTCTGACAGGCGTCAACTACGGGAAAACAGATGTGGATTACCTAATTCGTCTCTTAAGAAAGGGATGGGATCCCTCATACGGGTGCAGTGTGGTGGGCGTCGACATTCGCGGTCGAGATGTAGTTGAACACTACCTTATGGCCAGGTACTTTTACTATGTGAGGGTAGTAGGACATAAGACTGTTAGGGCGTTTGAGGCCGTGGCAAAGGCGGCCCTATACTTGTTCTTGGAGGATCCTGGCACATGGGTGTTCAAGGACTATGCAGCCATACGGGACCGCGTGGACAGCCGCGAATTCCTAGACTTCCATGACTCAAAGCTAATGCAGCTAATGGAGGATGCTTACGACAGGTTAGGCAAGACGTACCAGACATACTGGGACACAGTGAAGCACCGGAGGCGTCCGCGCGTACTCTGCGACGTGCGGCAGTTGGATGGCAAGCCGGGAGGTGCCAGCAATCGGTACTACAACTTGAAGAGGGCGCTCACCAAGGATCCCGAGTTCGTGGCAAAAGCCTTGAAACTTCCCCTGGAGTACGTAGGTTGGCATGAGTTTGGCACAAAGGTCGAGAGACTTCCAGCGAATGTCCCCATAGAAAAGGTCTATGACACATACAAATTCGGTGAAGACGACGACCGATATCGCGAGGCTGTGCGGTTAGTTGACTGCGAGGACAGTGACAGGGCGGTTCTTTTGGTGAGTCACCCGGAGTCCATTGTGGGTAAGCTCACTGACTTCACGATGAAGTCGTTGATAGTGTTCTACATCGAGCCCTCCGGTGACAGTGACGAGGAAGCTGAGAAACGGCGCAAGCGGGGACTCAGTGCTGTCGAGGATGCTATGAAATAAGGTCTCATCAGCACGAGACCAGTTCTCTCGATATGCCGCGGCACGGGCGCGCGCAGATGTTTTGTTGTCAGCCGTGGTTCCTTCACGGAAGTCGGCTCACCTCTTCAGGGACGCCGGCATCTCGGAGACGACCAAGTCTCCGGGCTGCCGGCCTTTCTGTTTTGGAGGTGATCGCGTGGACAGGGACAAGGCAATAGACCGCGCCATCGACCACGACCTCTGGCGTCGGGCTCGTGAGGTCCTCGGCCGGCCCCGCGCGGTTACCTTGTGGACTTGCCCCAGGTGCGGTGAGGAGAGTCTAGTTTGGTCCGGGCTTGCAGGTGCCGGTGCGAGGTGTCTCAATTCACGGTGCGGGCTCAGTTACCGGAGCTTCGAGGAGCTCGTCGAGGGGCATGAGGCTTACCTTGCGGCGAAGCGGGAGCAGGAGATAAAGCAGCTCATGGATCACGACGCGTACAAGCGAGTCCACGGCAGGATAAGGCAGGTGAGGCACGCGTGAACAACGGAGCGTGGCCACGGTCCAAGCGCCGAGCCAATTTCAAGGCTATCGAGCACGAACTATACACTTATGAGGCCGTAAAGCGCGAGATGGAGCGTTTGCAGCAGGAAATCAACGACATAGCGTCACCGCCTGCTTACTGGCCGAACGTGGGGTACGTGACCAAGCGCGTTGTGGGCTTAGACGGAAAACATTATGAGGAACGGGTATACGGCGTTGTCCCTACTCGCGGCGAGGGGCGAGTCCCCGATCCGACGCCCGAACGAGCCCAGGCCATATGGCAGTATAAAGAGCGAGTCTTGGGGAGCCTCGCCTATCGAGAGATGGCACGTCGGGTCGAGGCCATAGAATATATGCTGTCGTTCCTGCGATCGTCTCAGGACCCCGATGCTCCGGCGAAGCTCAGGCTGGTCGAGGAGAAATACTTCAAGCGGCGTCTTACCGACGAAGGCATAGCAGCCGAGCTACACATATCCATGAGCACTTTTTATCGTTGGCGGCGCGAGGTGATCGGGATCGTTGCCGAACGACTAGGGTGGATTGTGTGACAGAAAAATGACAGGATCGGGGGCACTTTTCGTGCTACGATGCTAGCGTGGAGAAGAGCGGCGAGGAGCCGCTTATTCGTTTTCCGACGCGCAGAATTTCAAGGACACGCCCAACAACGGTCTCGAGGTCGTGGGAGCATGCAGAAGGAAGACAAGACAGCATCCAAAGGCGTGGCAAGCGGTATTCCCGTATATTGCGCTTTCGACGAGCTGGCAGACATCGGCTCGCTGAAGCCGCACCCGCGCAACCCGAACAGGCACCCGGAATCGCAGATAGTCCTTCTCGCCAAGATTATCAAGGCGCAGGGCTGGCGCGCACCCATCACCGTCTCGAACCGCAGCGGGTACATCGTAAGGGGTCACGGGAGGCTTCTTGCGGCGCAGCTCCTCGGCGTCAAGCAGGTCCCCGTGGACAGGCAGGACTACGCGTCGGACGAGGAAGAGCTGGCGGACCTCATCGCGGACAACCGCATAGCCGAACTGGCCGAAATGGACAACACGATGCTAAAGGACGTCCTGGAGGAGCTCGACACGGGCGCCTTCGATATGGACCTCACGGGCTTCGCCGAGGACGCCCTCGAGGACCTGATGACGCAATTCCACGTCCAAGATGAAGACGACGTGGAGGACGACTTCGACGTCGCGAAGGCGCTCGCCGAGATTGCCAAGCCGCGGATTTCGGAGGGCGAGGTTTGGACGCTTGGCAGGCATAGATTGATGTGCGGGGATTCCACCAAACGGGACACGTGGGAGCGCTTGTTCGGCGGCCAAAAGGCAGACCTCATAGTGACGTCGCCGCCTTACAACGTCGGTATCAAGTATGCCTCGTACAAGGACAAGCAGGCGAAAGACGAGTACCTCGGCATGATTGCCGCGGTCGGTGAGCTTATGTTCCAGCATCTCCGATCAGGGCGGTACGTGGCCTGGAACGTGGGCGTGTCCCCCGACTCGTACCCTCACTACCATGTGGTGGTGCTCGAGGGTTGCGGCTTTGAATTCTACCGGCAGATCGTGTGGGAGAAAGCCGGGGTGCCGTACCCCATATTCCCGAGCACCCTCAGGGCCCGTCGGGCGCGCCATTATAAGCCGAACTACAAACACGAGGTTATCTACCTCCTCGAGGCTCCCGCGGACGAGGTGAGCCTTCCGCTCGTGGAGTGCCCGGTGTGCGACGGCACGGGCCACGTGATGGGCCATGTGGCGCCCGTCACCCACGAGATGCTCGTGCTCTTCGAGAAGGGCAAGGCCGAGCTCGGTGGCAGGATAAAGCCATCAAGGAAGTACGCGAACGACATCTGGCACATTGTCCAGAGCGCCGCCACTACCGACTTGCCGACCCTCGGGACAAAGTCGAGCGGGCTTGAGAAGAAGGGCAAGAAGTCGCACATGCTCAAGGCCCACCCGGCGGCGTTCCCGGTGGAGCTGCCGCGAGCCGTGATGCTGTTTCTCTCGAACGAGGGCGAAATCGTGTGCGATCCCTTCATGGGCGCCGGCGCGACGCTGATAGCAGCGGAAAAGATGGGACGGATAGCCTACGGCATCGAGCTCGACCCAATATACTGTGAACTTACAATGCAGCGGTGGGAGACGCTGACGGGCCAGAAGGCGGTGAAACTCGAGTGAAGGAAACCCTGAAGCAGAAGGAGGCGTTCGAGCTTTACTACAGCCTTGGCGATAAGCGCTCGCTCATGTCAGTGGCGCGTCAGTGCGGTGTCAGTGAAAGGACAGTGGCTCGCTGGAGCAAGTTGTTCAACTGGCAGGAACGGGTCGAGCAGAGGGACATCGAGAATGCCCGGCGCCTCGAAGAGAAGACCAACGAGACCGTTGTCGCGACCAAGGCGAACTACCGCAAGATCATCAAGGCCGCAATCGGCCGCTGGGTGAAGCGGTTCCAGGGCGGCGAGATCGACGTCGAAAGCGTGTGGGATCTGGAGCGACTCGTGAAGCTGGACCTCCTGCTGATGGGGGAACCGACTGACCGGTCGGAGCACGAGAGTCGAGTGACGGAGCGGCATGAGTACGATATCGTCCAAAGAATCATCGCGGACCCTGAGGCCCGGGAGCTTGCAAGGCGCATCTATGTTCGGGTGGCTCCCGGACGAGAGGACGCTGGTCAGGGCTGACCTCGTGAACTTTTGCCGGAAGGTGACTCGTGACCGGTGGCGGCCGGCGCTGCACCTCGTGATCCTTGCGGACAAGCTGATGGACCTCGCCTGCGGGCGGATAACGCGGCTGATGGTCTTTATGCCGCCGCGTCACGGAAAGAGTTACCTTTGCTCAAGGCTTTTCCCGGCATGGTATCTCATAAACAACCCCGACAAGCGCGTGATACTCACGAGCTACGGCGCGTCGCTCGCCTTTACCTTCAGCCGGCGGGTCCGCGAGATAGTCCGGGAACACGGGCAGTGGCTTGCGGGTGTGGAGCTCGCGGACGACTCGAGCGCCGTCGACAGGTGGGACCTCAAGGGGCACGAGGGCGGCCTCGTGGCGGCGGGCGTCGGGGGTCCCATCACTGGTCACGGCGGCGACATCGTGCTCGTGGACGACGTGATAAAGAACATCGCCGAAGCTAACTCGCGCACGTACCGCGAGGCCGTGTGGGACTGGTACGCCTCGACCCTGAGGACGAGGCTCGAGCCGGGAGCCGGGCTTGCAATCATAATGTGCTTGGCAAAGGGCAGTCGTGTGCTTATGGGCGATGGAACGTGGAAGCCCATTGAGCACATCAACCCTGGTGAAGAGGTGTGGTCCTGGAATGGAACGCGTTTCGTTCGTCAAGAGGTGACAGGTGTTTTTCCGCAAGGCATTGCCGAAACAATCACTGTCCGTACCGATCGTCATGCTATAACGGTTACGCCCGAACATCCGTTCTTGCGTAGTCGTGGTTTTCATAGTTACGAGTGGGTAGAAGCCCGTACATTGAAGCCTGGTGACCGTATACTCACGTTGCGCTCCGTGCCGACGCGGCGGAAATTGTGGCTGAAGGACTTGCGGCGTTATGCGACGCGCGAGGAGATCTGGTTGCTCGGCTATCTGTGGGGAGACGGGTGGGTAACGAAACACATACGGGCGAACGGAGGAGCACATTACGCTGTATGTTGTGCTCTTTCCACAAGAGAAGACGAGAATCAGCGACTACAGGCAGGCCTGGCAAGATTGACAGGTGGAAACCCATATCGTACGAAATGCGGCTACATTAGAGTTGATTCAAACGGAGGAGGCCGCTTATTAGAAAACCTCGGCCTGTTTCCTGGTGTTCGGGCGCCTTATAAGAAGTTGCCCGGGTGGGTGTTTACCCTCCGTTCCAGTGACAAGAGGGCTTTCTTGGAGGGGTTGCTGGCCGCTGATGGTCACAAGATGCCTCGTTGCAAAAGGAACGTATGGCGGCTAGTGAGTAGTAGCCGAGAGTTGGTGGAAGACGCAAGGTTGCTGGCCTTAACATGTTCGGTCAGGCCAACTAGGCTCCGTAGCCAAAAGGGACGATCGCGCCCACCACACAGTCGGGAAGTCAAGAGCTGGACAGCTTGGTCTGCTGATTTTCTTTTTGACAATGGCGGAAGCGGGCTTAGGTCGTGGCGAATTAAATCTATCGAGAAAGGCCTTGCACTTCCGGTATACGATTTACGTGTGAGCGGTACAGAGAACTTCGTGGCGGAGGGTTTCGTCGTTCACAATACGCGGTGGCATCACGAAGACCTTGCCGGCAGGCTTCTGGCTGAAATGGGGTCAGGGGGCGAGCAGTGGGAGGTGCTGAAGCTTCCCGCATTTGCCGAGGAGGGCGACCCTTTAGGCCGGGCGGCGGGCGAGCCGCTATGGCCGGAGAGATACGACAAGAAAGCATTGGAGGACCTCAGGAACACCCTGGGGTCTTTCCTTTTCAGCGCGATATACCAGCAGTCGCCTCGCCGGTCGGAAGGCAACATGTTCCGGCGCGAGTGGTTCCGGTACTTCCGGGAGGAGGGCGACTGCTACGCGCTCTTCAAGCCGGGCGGCGAGCACAGGGTGAAGAAAACGGACTGTTGGTTGTTCCAGACCGTCGACCCGGCGGCGACCGAGAAGGAGACGTCGGACTACTTTGCCTGCGGAACGTGGGCAGTGACGCCGGAGTCGGACCTTCTTCTCGTGGACATGTTCAGAGAGCGGCTTGAGACGCCGAAACACAAGGCGCTCATGAAGGCGATGTACGCGAGATACATGCCGGCGTTCCAGGGCGTGGAGGAGAAGACATTCGGCCTCGCGCTCATACAGGACATGAGGCTCGAGGGCTTGCCCGTGGTCCCGCTCAAGGCGGACACGGACAAGGTTTCCCGCGCGTACCCCATAGCCGCCAGGTACGAGATGGGCGCCGTCTACCACCGGCAGGGAGCGCCGTGGCTTCGCGCGTACGAGGACGAGCTCGAGGACTTCCCGAACGGCGCGCACGATGACATGGTGGACTGCGCCTCGTACGCCGCCGTGGTGCTCGCCCTGGACAGGGCAAGGCGGCAGCAGAGAAAGGGCGTCGGCAGAGCGACGGTGATAGGGTAATGGAACTCTTGGCGAAAGCGACCGTGGTTGGGCAGGACGGCGGGCCGGCGATGCCGGTGTCGCACAGGATAGATGAGGACCCTTTTGCGGGCAGTTACGGGCTTGAAATCCTGGAGCCGCCGCTGCCTCTGAACAAGCTCGTCTCGATGCCGGAGATTTCGAACATCCTCGGCCAGTGCATCGAGGCGATGGAGACGAACATAGACGGCGTCGGATACACTCTCGTGCCGCTCGTGCAGCCGCCGAAGGGGGAGGACTATCCCGCGCACGTGCTCGAGGAGAAGAAGCGCATTCACCGGTTCTTCAAGTTCTGCAACCCGGAGACGTCCTTCACCGACATCCGGCGGGCGACGAGGAAGGACCTCGAGACGACGGGGAACGCGTACTGGGAGCTCTTGAGGAACGCCAAGGGGGAGCTCGCCGGTATCGTCCACGTGCCGTCCTACACGGTCAGACTCACGAGGCTCGACGATGAGTACACGGACATCAAGTACCTCGTCCTGAACGAGGACAACGAGTACGAGGAGCTGCCGTTCCGGAAGCGGTTCCGCCGGTACGTCCAGCTCGTCGGCGGCAAGAAGGTGTACTGGAAGGAGCTCGGCGACCCGCGTGTGATAGACGCGAGGACGGGCAGGGTGGCGAGTCCCGACGACCCACGCGTTGTACCGGCCAACGAGATGCTCCACTTCAAGATCTACTCGCCCAGGAGCCCGTACGGCATACCGCGCTGGGCCGGGAATCTCCTCTCGGTGCTCGGGTCGCGCGCGGCGGAGGAAATCAATTACCTCTACTTCGACAACAAGAGCGTGCCGCCGCTCGTGGTGCTGGTCTCGGGCGGGCACCTGGCGGAGGGCGTGCGCGAGAGGATAGAGACGTACGTCGAGGAGCAGCTGAAGGGCCGGGGCAACTTCCACAAGATCCTGGTGCTCGAGGCGGAGCCGGCGGACGAGACGCCGCTCGCCATGAACGCGGCGCGGCAGGTGAGGATCGACCTCAAGCCGCTCGCGCAGCTCATTCAGCAGGACGCCCTCTTCATGCGCTACGACGAAATGAACAGGGAGAAGGTGCGCTCGGCCTTCCGGTTGCCTCCGCTTTACGTGGGTCTCGCGAAGGACTTCAACCGGGCGACAGCGGAAGAGGCCCGGGACATAGCCGAGGCGCAGGTATTCGGGCCGGAGAGGGACGCGTTCGATTTCGTGATCAACCGGCGCATATTTCCCGAGCTCGGGGTGAGGTATTGGGAGTTCAAGACGCTCTCGGCGCCTCAGGAGAACCCGGACCGCGAGTCGGAGATCGTGAAGAAGCTCGCGCCGTGGCTGACTGTGCGCGAGGTGAGGAACCTCGTCGAGCAGGTGCTGAAGATCGACCTTGCCGAGCTCGAAGGGCCTTGGCTGGACGAACCGCTCGACGTGTACTTGTCAAAGCTGAGAGCCGGCCTGAGCGGAGCGGAAGACCAGGTCGCGGCGGAAAGGCCTTCTGAGGCTGTCGAGAAGTTTGTAAAGTTCCTTGTGGCTGTGAGAAAGAGGCTGCAAGAAGATGTGGACGGCTCTCTTGACGAAGCGTGACCGGCGCGAGGCCGCCGAGGCCATAGACTGCATCCTCGACTTTCTCGGTCTTGGCATTCGGAAGGCCGATCCGCTGGAGGAAAAGCTCTTCGGAAGGTGGGCGGCTCACGTGGAGGCGAGCGAGGCTTCCATCGTCAAGGTGGAGGCGGCGCTCGAGAAGCTTCTCCTCGGGTCGTGGAGCGCGCAGGCGCAGCAGGCCATCAAAGAAGCGGCCAAAGTGGTCGAGTCTTTCTCGGGGCCGCTCACACAAAACGAAGTGCAGCTTATCCTCGCGGCGGTCGCAAAGGCGATGGGTCCGGACTTCGCCAGCCTCACCAAAGAGGACGCGACCCGGCTCGTCGGCACGGCGTACCTCCTCGGGCGCAAGGTGACGGCGCAGGCGGTGGGTCTCAAGCCGAAGCTCGCGGTGGTGGACGAGGCGGCGAGGTCCATACTGACGGAGCACACGGTCTTCTGGATCGGGCAGCACTACGACGCCGCTCTCGGCGGGGAGATAGCCGGCATCGTGCGGGAACTCGCCTTGGAGAGCGGGCTCGGGCGGGTGGAGGTCGGCAGGAAACTCAAAGAAGCGCTCGGCGGTGTCTTCCCGAAGTCGGACGCCTACTGGCGTGGCCTTGCGGCTACGACGGTGACGCGCGCGAGGGCCATGGGAGCGGTCCAGAGCCTCGTCGAGGCGGAGGTCGAGGAATACGAGATCATGGCCATGCTCGACGAGAGGACGTGCGAGCTCTGCGCGCACCTGAACGGCAAGACCTTCAGGACGGAGCACGCCGTGGCTCTCCGCGACGCGCTGCTCGACGCGAACACGCCGGAGGACGTGAAGCAGATACATCCCTGGCGCACGCTCAAGGAAATCGAGGACTGGGACGAGGAGAAACTGGCCCGCGGCGGCCTCAGTACCCCTCCGTACCACTTCAACTGCCGATGCACGTACGTGGCGAAGACCTTCAAGGAGGTCGAGGGACAACCGCTCGCGATAGAGTTTCCTTCGCTTCAGCCGAAGAGCACCATTCCTGGCGCTGACGCACTTCGCTACGTGGGCAGCGGCGCCTATCTCGGCGGGGCGGGGGAGAAGCACATATACGAAGACGCCTCCGGCAACAAGTACATCTTCAAGCCCGCCGTGTCCAAGTGGGGCGTTCCCGAGGCGTTCAGGGCATACGTGCAGGAAGCGGCGTCCCAGATTGCCGCGAGGCTGTACGAGCCCGGCGAGTTCGTCGAGATCAAGGCGATGGAACTGCGGGGGCGGCTCGGGACCGTGCAGCCTTTGCTTGCGGGCGTCAAGGGCGACCTCAAGAGCATCCCGTGGCAGAGCTTGGGCCCCGAAGCGTGGAAGCAGATACAGCGCGAGCACGTCCTCGACTGGGTCATCGGGAACTTCGACAGCCACGCCGGCAACTTCATTTACCTGGACGGCGGGCGCGTGCTCGGAATCGACAAGGAGCAGGCGTTCAGGTACCTGTACGACCCGAAGTCGTGGAAGATGAGTCTTGACTATCACCCGAACGCGGTCTACGGGGAACAGGAGCCGCTCTACAACACGCTGTATCGGGCCTTCGCGCAGAACAAGATAGACCTGGATCTCCAGGCGGTCCTGCCGGCGCTGCAACGCCTCGAGAGGATACCCGATGACGAGTACAGGGCGATTCTACGACCGTATGCGGAGGCCCTGAAGGGCAAGGGCGCGGCGGCGGAGGACTTGCTGGACCGCGCGGTCAAGCGCAAGCACGAGGTGCGGGAGTGCTACCGCGAGTTCTTCACGAAGCTCCTGAAGATGCGCGATCCGCACTTCAAGGGCACGTTCAAGTTTCTCGACGAAGCGGTTCCGGGCGACTTGCAGGCGGCCCCGCTCGCCGCCAAGGTGCTGTCCAAGGCCGACCTCGAGGCCATGGACGTCGCGAGCCTCAAGAAGCTCGCCAAGGCGCAAAAGGTGCCTTACTACTACTACATGACGAAGGCCGAGCTTGTCGAGGTCTTGGACGACCCGGACAGGCTCACGGCGGTTACAGTGGTCGTCCGGGACAGGGCGCGCGCTCGGTTGCAGGCGGCGCGAGGGACAAGGCAGGCGTTAGCACCGGCGGCCGGCGACGTGCTGGAGGACCTCGGGCGGGCGACGGCGCGCGGCGTCAGCACGCGCAAGGATAAGGACGTGCTCGAGGGCCAGCAGCTCAACGTCCGCCGCATTCAAGACGACGGCAGGCCTGGTTTCGAGCTCACGTGCAAGGTGACTCAGGAGTATCACGCCAGCGTCGAAAGCGCGCTGCGCAGGCTCGGGGCGAAAGATGCGCATTACATGTTTTACCGCGGCCGGTTGACCAGACAGGCATTCAGCTTTACACGGTCGAGGGGTGAGCGGGTCGGAGAAGCGATTGTGCTTAGGTTGCCTGACGCTGAGATAGTATTCGGGCTGGACAAACGATACCGGGCGTTAGCGGGCCAGTTGACGATTCGCATTTACGGTAATGACGGGGCTCGCGGCGCGCAGCGTTTCAAGGATTTGTTGGCGAATCTCGGTCTGGATGTGTTGGCTCAAGACCCGACACCGGACGACGACCGGTTGCTTAGGCTGTCGCGTCTGGCTTGGCAGCACGCGCCGCGGGAAGAGTTCCAGACTCGCAGCATGAGCAGGACCGCAGACGACTTGGAGGCCATGTTGCGCAGCAAAGGCGTCGACCCGACCCGGGCGGACAGACTCATGGAGCGCGAAGTGTGGCCCGGTTATCGCACTTTCGTCGAAGAAGGGATATCGAAGAGGTACCAGTCGCTGGGCGCGGAGTATCTCTTCGCAGGCGTGGATGATGCCAGGTCGGTGGTCCAGATACTGAGTCCCGACAGTCCGGGCCTCATGTCAACGTGCGAGAGGTACAGGGTCGGGATATTCGGGGGCGGAGCAAGCGAGTCGAGCGACATCGGCACGGGAGGCGCGGACAGCGCCTTCACTCGTCTTGTTCCTCGGAATGCGCGCGGAAAGCGCAGGTTTAGAGAATCATATAAAGGCTGGGGTTATCGGCTTATCATCGATGTATCAGAGCTTGACCGGACGGATTGGTACGCATACGGCCACGACGCATTCGGGAAGACGTATGATTCCTTCGAGCGACGTCCCGCGGCTGAGGAGTTCATTCAGCGGCTTAATCGTGAGTACAGGCCTCTCAACGAAGTCATGTTTCGCAAGGGTATCAGGAAGGAGAGCATCATTGGCATCACTTGTGATACGGATTCCATGCGGGATGCGCTACTGCGTGAATTCCGTTCCGACGGTATAATGGAGGTGAACGGGCGAAAAATCGAGGATTTTGTCAAGGTGCAGGAGATGGTGTGACTTGATTAGCAATCGCCTGTTGTATTCGGTGGAGGGGCAATATCTCGGTATGTCCTTCGAATTGCTGGCTATAGGGGTGGTGGTCGACGGCGGTTACGTTACGTTTCACGACACCGTTCGCCAGCGAGGCTTTGAGGGACACGTCGAGAAGGAGACACCGGACGGTTTCGTGTGGCATCGCAAGTGCACCACTCTCGAAGGCTTTGATCTGGACGAGATGTATGTCTTCCGCGTGCTCACGGTAAAGGAGTACGACCGCAGGGTAAGGCCGACGGTGTCGGGCAATCCGCCGCGGTTTCGGTCCGACGCCGAGCTGCACGAGTATTATCGTAGGAGATTTCTTGGGCCGTCCGTCGTTGACTGGGAGCTGATGCAGGAAGCGGAAGAGAGCAAAACAGGAGAGCACGAGACAAAAGAGGGCGAGCGCAAGTGACCAAGCAGAACACGGTACATATGGCGGCGATTGTTGTAGTGCTGGGCTTGCTGCTTGCGGGCGAGGGCTTTGCGGGCGCGGCGGAGCTTCAGCAGGTGCAGGCCAGGGTCGATGTAATGGTCGGCCAGGCGAACAATCATGTGTTTGTGTATGTGACGAATTTCGATGTTGCGCGTGAGTTCCAGGGCGTGGTTGACCTTCGTTTCGGAGTCACGCCGGCCTTTATCGTCCCCCCGATGAGCACAGAGGTTCGCGATTTCGAGTGCAGAGCGTGGCCGGATGGATACGACGTTCAAGGCCGCATGGTGCAGGTATGGCCGCGGAGCAGGACGTACGACATCGTGGCATTTGTTCCGGGCTGGCGGTATGTGACTTTGCACGTGGTCGCGAGTGATGTCCCGACGGCCCTCGAAGAAGTTGGCCAGCACTGCGAGCAGGTGTACAGGGGCCGGCTTGACGGCTTTCAGGTGTTCGTGTACCCGGCTGAAGCGCGTTCGGCGGCTGAAGCGAGGGACATCGACGGGGCTCGGGCGGTGTTGCGGCGGAATTTCAAATCGGGGCTGTGTTATCAGGCGCTGAGAGGGTGATTCGGATGGTTGCCATGAAAGTGAACCGCATTAACCTCCTAGAGTTCAACCGAATCACATTTCTGTGCGAGAAGTGTGGTTACGGAATCATATTGGACTTGGAACATACGAACTTTGCCGTGAAGCGCTGCCCCTCGTGCGGAGCGGACTTTAGTAGTGATGCTGAGGAGTGTTTCTACAGGCTACGAGATGCCTGTCTTGCTGCTAAAGCGGGCAAAGGGAAGTTCAGGCTGGAATTCGACATAGTCGAGGGCGACGGCGGCATGAGGACGGGTGACCCTCCATGGTCTCGATGAAAATCAACCGGATCGACCTGTTGGAAGTCAGCCATGTCACCATCAGGTGCCGGAAGTGCGGTTGCGGTTTAATCCTCGACGTGGAACAGGCTGGCTCTGTCGCGAGGCGTTGCCCTTCGTGCGGCGCCGATTTCGGGAGTAATGCGGAAGAGTGTTTCCGTCGGCTACAGGACGCCCATTTCGCCGCCAAGGCTGCCGGTGACAAGTTCAAGATCGAGTTCGATACTGAAGAGAATGGTTGAAGAAGATAGCTGAGTTCAAGTCATCTTGCCGTCCTGGGAGACCGGGGCGGCTTTTTCGTGCGCGGAAATCGCGTTACGGGGTTGAGGGCCGTGCGGATAACAGACATCACTGCCGAAGCGCTTGCGGAAACGAATGATAAAGAGCTCCTTTCCCTCCATCGACGCTGTCATCAGCTTGCCGGGTCTTTGTTCGCCACCGCTCGCGAGAGGGCCGAGGACGATGATGAGGGCAAGGTCACATGGGAGGACCTCGTGAACGCTCACGCCCTCATCGCCGCTGAAATGGAGGCAAGGGAGATGAACCACGACGTCCGCGACAGGCTTGACAGGGAGAGCGCGAGGGTGGAGAAGGGCGCCGTGTCGCTGGAATATCTGAAGGCCCGCCTCGCGGAGGCTCAAGACGTAGTGGTCGTTGAGAACTTCATTTCCATAGCGGGGAGTGTGGTGCAGAAGGGTGAGCGCGCCGGGGACGTGGACCTCGTGATACGCCAGGACAGGCGGGACACCAGTCTTGAGATCCTTACTCGAAAGGTGTTTGACCCGGAGAAGCAAGGCTACTTGCACTGGGTGTATCAGGCGTCCGGGCCGCACGCGGATTACATCCCAGCATTTGACCTGGTCCTTCGGCCGAAGAAGGAGTTCAAGGTCCATACAGTCAAGGCTGGCCTGAAACCCATTACGCGATACACGCCTTCCAAGCCCGCCATGATGGGCTTCACTGAGTTCTTCTCGGCGGACGAGCTCTGGGAGAAGTGGGCGAGCAAGCAGGGCGTGCCCCTTTATGTTTCCCCCAAGGTGGACGGGTTCCGCTGCATCATGCAGAAAGCCGGGGATAGAGTCAGCATATATTTTGAGGATTCGAAGGAGGAGAGGTCGGACAGGCTTCCCTCCTTAAAAAATGCCCTTCTGGATGCCCCCGACTGCATCATAGAGGGGGAGCTTCAAGCTGCGAAGGACAGGAAGTTTCTCGCAAGGCCGCAGGTGTTCTCCATGCTTGCCGGGCAACTTGAGGCCCAGCCTTATGTTTTCCTCTACGACCTCCTTTACGTGGAGCCAGAAGGTGATGTACACGAGAAACCATTCTCGGAGCGGTACGAGCTTCTGAAGTCGCTCGGGAAAAAGCTCGGCGAGCGCTTCGTCGTACTGCCCCAGCTTCTTGTGAAAGGCGAGGGTGAATTCAAGCGTGCTGCAAAGGAGATGGTTTCGTGGCAGCCTTTCCGTGGAGCCGGTCTCGCCATAGAAGGCGTTGTAGCTCGAAGGAGCGACATGGCATACACCTTCGCCGCGACTGACGATTACGCCAAATTCAAGACGTGGTGCGAGCTGAAAGTCAAAGTCCTTAAGGTGGAGAAGACGGCGAACGGTTACGTGTATGAATGCGCTCTCCGGGACGATGAGACCGGGGAGGACGTGGTGCTGGGCAAGACCTTCGTGAGCAAGGAGAAGCTTGCAAGCGAAGGGGACACTCTGAACGTCATGGTCGAGGAACTGCTCCTTTACCCCGACGGGAAGGTGGCCTGGGGGAAGCCCTATCCCATGGGACCGGACAGGTCGAGGCCGGCGTACACCGTGTCCCAGGCCATTGATATTGCACGAAGGGGTAAGGTGCTCAAGGAACTCCAGCAGGCGAGCAAAGAGGAATCGGCGGGGGAGGTTGTCGAGCGACGCGTTAAGGACGCATACCTCCGGAAGCTGACGGCGGGCGGGTTCAAGCCGGGAGCTGACTATACTCTGCATGAGATTGGCAGCACAGAGCGTGGCTATCTCTACCGAGTGGATGACGGCTACGGCGAGTGGTACCTCCTTGCCGCACCGGAGCGCGTGCATTTCATTGCCGTGAAGATGGCTGATGTCCAGGCCTTCTCTGCAGGCAGGCTTCTCAAGGGCGTGCTCACGAAGGAGCGAGTGAAGGAGCTGGGGTGGAGCACGGATGCCTGGGATCGGGCTTTGCTCAAGTGGTTCGGTGGCAATACTGCTGCAGGAGCAGCACAGGGCGATGCGGACGCAGTAGCAAAAGCTTTGTCAAAACCTTTCAGCTCGCCAGGAGGCAAAGACGCTTGGGTTAAGTTGTTGCTAGCCAAGATACCAGTTCACAAGGTCTACGTCGAGCCATACGCAGGCGGGGCGAGTCTATTCTGGGCCAAGGAGCCTTCCGAGAAAGAGGTTCTTTCGGATATCGATCCGGATGTGGTGGCTGTTTATAAGTTCCTGCAATCAGCTTCCGACGATGACTTCGAGTGGATGCGCAAGCAGAAGTGGGAGTGGTCGCCGAGCCATTTCAAGCTGTTGAAGGAATCCGAGCCAAGAAGCCTGCGAGAGCGGGCATACAGGTACAAGCATCTTAACCTGTTCAGCGTGCGCGGAGATGGTGAAGTCCTTTACACAACAGACAGGGCCCGGGGGCTTACGGGCCAGGCGTTCCTGCGGAATCTCGAAAAGTATCGGGATCGGTTGCGTAACGTGACAATCCTTCAGCGTGACGCACTAGCAGTGATGAAGACATATGACTCACCCGATACGTTTTTCTACATTGATCCTCCTTGGAAACCGGTAGGAACGGGAAAGGAGTGGCACGACTTTGACGAGACGACTTTCGTGGAGGCTGTGCTGGCCCTGAAGGGAAAGGTTCTGATATCGTACCAAGGGACATTACCGCTTGCGGACTGGCACAAGAAGAGCTACACGCGAGCGGGCGGGGGGATTGCGGCGAACAGCAAGCAGACCTTGTATTGGAATTACGACGAGCGGAAAGCTACAGCTAATAAGGCAGCGGCAGCCCCAGCAGACGAAGGTGAGACCCGCGGCGAAAGGGCGGAGAAGTTCTGGAAGGAGAACTGGCACAAGCTCTACCCGAAGTCCGGAAAGGGCAGGTTCGTGCTGCACGAACATTGGAGGGGCCTGAGCGAAGATGAGGTGAACCTTCCCAGGGAGGAACTCATAAGGCGAGGGCACTCATTGCACAGCGACCTGCGCCTGGAGTCAGACGGCGTCCTCCACGGGTGGACCGTGTTCCTCGGGAAGGCAGAAGACAACGCAACGAACCGGCTCGTGTCGCTTCCGCCGGACGACAACCTCCAGGTGGCCCCGAAGCTGGCGCAGCCGAAGGGGTGGCTCACGTTCGAGGGAGTGTCGGAGCCGGGCGAGGTGGGCGCGACCACCGGCAAGTACGCGCGCTTCGACATCGCGGACTCTGGGACGTACGAGGCGGGCGTGTGGCGCGAACATGCCGTGGAGTACTTCTTCCACGGCAAGAAGCTCAAGGGAAGGCTCCTCGTGCAGTACGCGCCGCTCGGCGGCCGCAGGGTGTGGATCATAGACCGGCCGGAAGACCAGAAGCCGTACGCCGAAAGCCACGGCCTTGGGGATGTGGTGCAGGAACTAAAAGAGAAGGGCCAAAAGTGGCTTTGGTGGAAGAAGCCTGGCGAGAAGCCCCGATTGATAGATGTCGGGGCTTTCGAGTTTAGGAAGGCCTCCGCCCGCAGAACCGTCCCGATCGCCAAGGTGGACGCGGCGAGGCAGATAGTCTACGGCATCGTGCTGGACCCTTACATCGTGGACTCCCAGGGCGACTGGGTGCCGGTGCTCGAGGTCGAGAAGGCCGCGCACAGGTACTTGGTGAAGTCGCGCACCATAGGAGACCAGCACCAGAAGAAAGCCGACGCCGAGCTCGTCGAAAGCTGGCTCGTGCCCTACCCTACGCCCGAGGACTATCGGAAAGCGATAGCCGGGGAGCCGCACAAAGTGTATCGGCTCAAGTTCGGGGAAAGCGAGGTGCACTCGGGCGCGTGGGTCGTAGGCATCCACGTCATCTCAAAGCGGTTGTGGCAGGAGGTTCAGTCGGGCGCGAAGACGGGTCTCAGCATCGGCGCGGTAGGCGAGCGGACGCGCAACGTGACGCAGGCTTTGCCGGAATTCGAGGTGGTCGAGCCCGAGGAGACGCCCGTGTTCACGGCTGGGTAGGTAGAGGGGTGATGTTTATTGGGCGTCAACAAGCTGGCGAATCTGGACGTCTCGGAGATATCGCTCGTGGACAGGGCCGCCAACAAAAGGCGGTTCTTGTTTTTCAAGGCAAAGGGAGGTGACGGGAACGTGGGCAAGGACGTTGTCGAGCTTGATCTCGAAGACGAAATGGACGAGGAAGAGAGCCTCAGCGAAGAAATCGAGAAAGCCGTGGACGAGAAAAAGCTGAAGAGCGCGGTGCAGGCGCTTGTCAGTGCTCTCGGGCAGACGGAGATTCCGGACAAGGCCGCCAAAGCCCTCAAGCAGCTAGCCAAGCTGGTGGGCCTGGACGCCGAGGAGTACGGGTACGGTTACGGGTATCCGGCGCCGCAGAAGGCGAAGGCTGAAAAGAGCCTTCTCGACCGGATCAAGGCCCTCGTGTTCCAGCACGAGACGGAGTCCGTGAAGAAGGCCGCCGAATTCGAGACCGCGATGGCGGCGCAGGAGAAGACCCAGGACATCTCGACGGCTATCTGGCTGTTGCAGGACATAATCCGGGGGATCCTCCAGGACGAAGAGGGCAACAAAGTCGAGCGGGTTAAGGCGAATGTCGCGGCATTTCAGGGCTACGTGACCGGGCTCCTGGAGCGGGAGGGGGTTCAGAAGGCCCGCGAGGCTTTGGAGAAGGCGGGGCGCAAGATCAGCGCGGCGCGTCTCGCGAAGCTCAGGGAGACCCACCAGAATCTCGTAAGCCTTGCCGCCGCGCTCGCGGAGCTCATTCAGGAAGCCGAAACGGTCGGCACTGAGGAAGGAGGCACGGAAGTGACCAAGGAAGAGCTTGAGAAGTTCAAGGCTGAGGAGCTTGCGCCGGCTGTGGGCGACGCCGTTCAGAAGGCGCTCGCTCCGCTCGAGGAGAGGATTGCGAAGCTCGAGAAAGCCCACGAAGAGAAGAATCTAGAGGAAACCATCAAGAAGGCGTTGGAGCCGCTCGCCGCAAGGGTCGAGACCATCGAGAAGTCCAGGGCGGCGTCTCAGAGCATCCCGAACGAAGCCCCGCCTGCAAGCAAGGGGACTTTCACCGGGGTGCTCTTCGGGCGGAAGTAGAGCCGAGAAAAAACACGGATTGAACGAGGGCCAGCAAGAGAAGCGCAACTGCGCTTCTCTTTTATCTTGCGCCGCAAGGAGGTCAGGTTGAATGGACAACAACGAGCTTCTGCGGAAGGCTGACATGGTGCTGGCGGACCTCGCCGCCGGCGGCCAGTTGCAGCCGGAGCAGGCGAACAAGTTCATCGACATGGTGATCGACACGCCGACCATCTTCAAGAGCGCGCGGGTCGAGAGGCTTTCGGCCAGCAAGAGGATCATCGACAAGATCGGGTTCGACCAGAGGATACTGAGGCCCGCGGTTGAGAACACGGCGCTTGCGGCCGACCAGCGGGTCAAGCCGAAGACCGGCAAGGTCGAGATCGACACCAAGGAAGTCATCGCCGAGGTGCGGCTCGGCTACCAGATCCTCGAGGACAACATCGAGGGCAAGAACCTTGAGGATCACATCATGCGGCTCATCGCCGACAGGGTGGCTCTCGACCTCGAAGAGCTCTTCATCCAGGGCGACACCGCGAGCTCGGATCCGTATCTCGCGCTCATGGACGGGCTCCTCAAGAGGATCACCTCGCACGTGGTGGACGCCCAGAAGGCGACCATATCGAAGGCGCTGTGGAAGGAGCTCTTCAAGGCCGTTCCGGTCAAGTACATCCGGAACAAGAAGGAGTGGGGCTTCTACACGAGCCACAGCGTCGAGGTCGACTGGCGCGACTTCCTCGCTGACCGGGCCACCGGCGCCGGCGACAGGTTCCTCCTCGAGGACGTGCCGGCGGTGGCGTACGGCGTGCCGGTGTACGGGTGCGCCATGATGCCGGAGGTGGAGGATGGCGCCACGCCACCCAACACGATAACCTCGGCGATCTTCACGCACCCGCAGAACATCATCGTCGGTTTCCACCGCGACATATCGGTCGAGACCGACAAGGACATCACCGCTAGGCAGTTCATCATCGTGGTGACCTGCCGCGTGGGCCTCGCGCTCGAGGAAGAGGACGCGACGGCTAAGATGATCAACATCAAGGTGGCGTGATAGCCATGTATAGAGCGACATTGAAAGAAGGGAAGACCTACCACGTCGGCGGGGTCACCTTCACCAGGGGGACCCCGCGCGTGGTCTCCGACGAACTCGGCGAATACCTTGCGACCTTGCCGGTGTTTGACCTCGAGGCGGTGCCGTGCCATGAGGAGCCTTTGGAAACGCTGCACGCAACGAACTTCGCCGTGCTGACCCGCATTGCTGAGTCTGAACAAGACCGGGTGATCCTCGCCAGACCGGCGACTGAACAAGACGAGGTGCCTCCCGCGGGATCGGCGGTGGAGGCGTCAGAGAAACCGGAGGGTCGCAAGCGCGGGACGAAGCGAGGGAAGCAAGATGCCTGAGAATGTGAAAAAGGAGTACAAGACGACAGACTTGGCCCTCGCAGCCTACATCAAGATGCGGGGCCTCCGTCTTGTCCGGACGGAGAAGGACGAGTTCGAGCGCACGGTGTTTGTGTTTGACGACGGAATGGACCTTGCGGACGCGTTGCGGGTGGAGTTCGCGAACTCCGAGTGCTGCAAGTTCGACGCAGAGCTCCGGCACTTGAAGAAGCTCATCTACAGGTAGGCGGTCGTCATGTATGCGACAGTCCCCGAGATACGCGCGGAAGGAGTCACGGCGGAGCAGGCGAGCGACGCCCAGGTGGAGGCCGCCATCAGGCGGGCGACCGTGCTCATCGACACGCTGACGGGGCAGTGGTTCGAGCCGCAGGACTGCACGTTCAGGTTCGACGGCCCCGGAGCGTCCACGCTCTTTCTCAAGGTGCCCGTGCTCTCCGTGCGCGAAGTCAAGGTTGACGGTCAGTCCGTCGACTTGGCGGAGGTGGTTGTTTACAACTCCGCGAAGGACAGGCGGAACCCGAGGCTTTACTACGCGCCGGGATTTCCGAAGGGCAAGGGCAACGTGGAGGTCGCCGGGTCCTTCGGCTACGTGGAGCAGGACGGCTCGACGCCCGAGCTCATCAGGTACGCGTGCAGGCGTATAGTCGTCTCGTCCCTCGCGCCGCTCGCCGACAGGGACGCGCAGGAGGAGAGGAAGCGCGTCCGCATTGCCAGCGAGACGACGGACGGGCACTCGTACACTCTAGTCAAGGACGAGCGGCCGGCGGGCCTGACGGGTGATCCCGAGGTGGACGGCATACTGGCGCAGTACATGGCGACGCCTATCCCAGGGAGCGTCTAGCGATGAGACCAAGACTCGTGCATCCGACCACAGCGAGGATCGCGCGACTGGACCGGGCCGCGACGCAGTGGGACCCGGATTTCCGCACGACGACACAGCCGGTGTACGCTCCGCCGGTCGCGGTAAAGGCTCAGGTGCGATACCAGCAGGCAGGCGCGTTCGATATGACTGCCGCCGGTGAGACTCCCGTCACCATGGGAAGGCTCGTGATGCTGGCTGGCGACTACGCGGCAAGCGGGGGCTTCGCCAAAGGGGACAAGATTGTCGAGATCGGCGGAGTCGAAACGGAGGCGTACATCGTGGAAGTCCGACCCGCGGCGTTCCAGGACGACGGGAGCCACGGTCTTGTAATGCTCGAGTTCGAGTCGAGGCGAAAAGGGCCGTGATACAGAAATACGGCGACTGGGACAAGGCGCTGAAGTTCTTCGAGGACCTCGACAAGCGCTACGAAGCGGCCATCAAGAAGGCGCTGAACCGCGTCGGGGTCTACGTGCGCGACAAAATCAAGCGAGGCATCCGGGACCAGGCTCCGGGCGGCCAAGCCTTCGCGCCGCTATCCGAGCTGACCATCCGGCGCAAGGGCAGTTCCAAGGCGCTCATCGAGCACGGGGACCTCATCGGGGCCATCACCTTCAAGGTTGTGGGCAGCGAGGCGGTTTTCGTGGGCATCCTCCGTACGGCCTGCGGCAAGGAAGGCGACAGTCTTGTCAACATCGGCGAGGTCCACGAGTTCGGCGCGATCGTGCCTGTGACGCCCAAGCTGCGGGGCTTCTTCGCGGCGGTGTTCGGAGTGCACTTGAAGCCGACGACGACCGCCTTGAAGATACCGGCGCGCCCCTACCTCAGGCCGGTGCTCGAGGCGGAGGCGGACAAGGTCATCGATATCTTCCAGGAAGAGCTTGCGAAGGTGTTCGAAGCAGTGTGAGGCGAGTGCCGTGGCGCTGGGAGAGCACATCGAGAACACAATGCGAGCGGTTATCCGGCTTCTCAAGTCGAGCGTGCTGGACAACGTGGTCCAGGTCACGCACGTGGATTACGGCGAGATAGCGCGCGTCCCGGCGCTTGTCCTGTACTTCCCCCAAGTGGCGGAGGTCAGGCACGAGGCGTCCAACGAGCGGGTTGTGACGAAGGACGTCGAGGCCGGGATATTCCGCGCGTCGCCGCCGCCGAGGTTCTACGACCTCGAGTTCGACTACGAGCTCGTGGCGGCCACCATAGCTGGCCCCGAGAGTCTGCTGCAACTGGCGCAGAAATGCCTGACGTTTTTCGCGGAGCACACGACGGTTGCCGTAGACCTCACGGACGACGCAGGGGTTGTCTACGGCACGGACGTATACGAGCTCGCGCCGACGTTGGCGCTCTCGCCGGGGTCGGTGTCGGCGGCGTACATGACAGCCCGCGGGTCGTTCGCCGTCCGCGATGTCCGGGTTGAGGACCGGAGGGTCATCACGGGGCCTCTGGTACGACGATTAGAGATGGCGTACAGAGACGAACAAAAGGAGATTGAGGAGGCGTACAGACACTTCTAGGAGGTGGCTGACATGCCGCGTCTCAAGAACAAGCGGCAGGCGCCGCTGGTGGTTCCCGTGAAAGGGCGGGAGCCACTTTATTTTGCGCCGCTTGCCATCCAGACCGTGAGCGATAGAGTCGCCCAAGACCCGCTCGTGCAGAGCAACATCAAGCGCGGCAATCTGCAAGTGCTTCCGGAGGGACCTGTGTCCTTGGAGCCGGAGGCGGAGACGCCCGCACGACGCGGGAAGAAGGGGGGTAGCGACTGATGGCCGAGTTCCTTTCGCCTGGGCATTACAAGTCTGAGAGCCCGCCGCAGGTCATGACCATGGCCGGGCAGAGCGTGTCCACGGGCGCGATCATCGGCGTGTTCGAGCGGGGTCCCATCGGCGTTCCGCGGCTCGTGACGAGCCTGACGGAGTTCCAGGATGTCTTCGGCGGATACATCCCGTCGAGCTACGCGCCGAACGCGGTGGAAGGGGCATTCCGCAACAAGCCCGGAATGCGGCTCTACTGCGTGCGGACTGCGCACTACACAGACCCGACTGACCCCGCCACCTGCACGGCAAAGAAGTCGTCGGTCACAATCAAGGACCGCAACACCGTCACGCCGGTTGACACCCTCAAGGTCGAGGCCGCATCGGAAGGCGCCTGGGGCGACGAGATCGCGGTCGAGGTGGCCGACGCCACGAAGGACGCAGCCAACAAGTTCCGGCTCGTGGTCAAGTATGGCGGCGTCGTCAAGGAGGTCTTCGACGAGCTCTCGATGGACGAGCTCTCGAGCGACTTCGCCGAGACGAGGATCAACGGCAAGTCCAAGTACATCCGCGTGACGGACCTCGACACCACCACCGCCGCGCCGGAAGACAGGCCCGCTGCCGGCACGTACACGCTTGCAGGCGGCGATGACGGGCTCACTGGTTTGAGCGACAGCGACTATCTCGGCTCGGCCGCCAGCGGCACCGGACTGCACGCTCTCGACAACATCGAGGATGCCCTCCTTATCGCCGTGCCGGGCATCGCGACGAGCGCGGTCCACAACGGCGTGCTCGAGTACTGCCAGAGCAGGATGGACTGCTTCGCCATCCTCGACCCGCCGATGGGAGCGACCTATCAGGACATCAAGGACTACGTCGAGAACACCGCCCAGCTCAACAGCGAATACGGCGCGATTTACTGGCCTAACGTCGGCATTTCCGACCCCGTCACCGGCTCCTACACGATAGTGCCGCCGTCAGGCCACGCCATGGGAGCGTATGCCCGCGTGGACGCGCTTCCGGGCAAGGGCCCGTGGAAGGTCGCAGCCGGCATAGAGGACGGGCAGCTATACGGCGTCCTCGGCGTCGAGGACAACTCCGTCAACAACAAGGCAGTGCGGGACGTCATCTACCCCGCGAGGATCAACCCCATCCGGGCTATGTCCCGCTACGGGCGGCTCCTCTACGGCGCGAGGACCCTCTCCGGCACCGGCAAGATGACCTACATCAACGAGCGCCGGACCTTCATCTACGTCGAGAAGACCGTGGACGTCGAGACACAGTGGGTGGAATTCGAGAACAACGAGCCCGCTCTCTGGTCGCGGCTCACGAGGACGATCTCGGCGTTCCTACTCCGGGTATGGCGCGCCGGCGGCTTGAGAGGCGCCACGCCGGAGGAGGCGTTCGTCGTCAAGATCGACGCCGAGACCAACCCCGAGCCGGGGCCGATTCTCTACGGCAAGATCGGGCTTGCGACGCAGGTTCCCGCCGAGTTCGTCTGGTTCGACTACATGAAGCACACGATTGAGGCAACGCCTGCGGCATAAGGGGGTGACGTAGGTGGGCGAGCAGGTCAGGTTCTACAACCGCTTCAACTTCAAGGTTGAGATAGACGGGTTCGCGAGAACCGGGTTCCAGAAGGTCTCCGGTCTCGCGCAAAGCGTGGAGGTCATCGAGCACAGGGAGAGCGACTCCATCAGGCCGTACAAGAGCCCCGGCCTGTTCTCTTCGGAAAACGTGGTGCTCGAGTTCGGCGCGACCGATGACGAGGGCGCTTGGAATTGGTTCTCCACAGCGGTCAAGGTGGCGGAAGGGAAGCTCGCCGCGGAGGAGTCCGAGTACAAGAAGGACATTTCCATCGTGCAACTGGACGCGAACGGGAACGAGATCGAGCGGTGGAACGTCTTCGGAGCGTTCCCGGTCAGCTTCGATCCCGGCGAGTTCGACGCGACTTCCAACGAGAAGACGATCCGGCGGCTTGAGCTCGCCAACGACTACAAGGAGAAAGGCTGAGTTGATTGACATAGCAGAAGCGATAGAGAGGGGAGAAAGCGGTGTTTACGTTCAAGATTCCGTCTTGCGGGGATGAAATCGAGACCCGCAAGCTGAAGGTCCGAGAGCAGAACCTGCTCGTGGACAGGAAAAAGGTGAGGGACGGGAGCGCCGTAGACGAGGCGCTCTCGTCTTGTATTCTGACGCCTGGTTATGACCCGAAGGAGCTCCTGGTCGGCGATCGTGTGGCGCTTCTCATTCACCTTCGCACCATCACGCACGGCCCGGATTTCGTGTTCCGGGTGACGTGCGACTGCGGCGAGACTTTCTTCTGGAAAGAAGACCTCACCGAGTTGCCTGTGAAGTACCTCGACCCGCCGCTTCCATACGGCGAGGAGCGGGTCATTGAGATTGTACCGCCCGGACTCGGCCGCAAGGTCAAGGTGCGGCTTCTGAAGGGCAAGGACGAGAAGAGGATGCGCGCGATTCGCACGGACAGCGAAGGGGCGTTGTTCTCGGGTCTCCTCCGTCTCATCACAGTGGAGGTCGAGGGTGAGAAAGTGCTCTCGGCCAGGTGGTTTGACGACCTCGACGCTGACGACATGGATTACATCCTCAGCGAGTGGCGGGCGCGCGACTGCGGCGTGGACACGACGGTCAAGGTCGAGTGCCCGGCGTGCGGCAGGACGCAGGAGATGGATCTTCCCATCTTCACCGAGCGCGGTTTTTTCCTGCCGAAGAGCTCGCAGCAGAGTTTCTTGCCAACGGCGTGACCGAAGAGAGGCTTGCGGAAGAGGTATTCCAGCTCATGTTCCTCTGCGAGGGAACCGGGTTGGGGATGCCCTACAACGACGTGATGGACCTGGACGTGCCGGTGAAGGACAAGCTGCTCGAGTTGCTTTACGACAGGATGGACAGCCTGCGGCAGGCGTATGAAAGCCTGTCGCGCAAGGCGCGGTGAGTGCGGATGCTCAACTACAGGGGCCTCGGCCTCGGCCTGCTTTTCACTGCCAAGGACTTAGCCACCACAACAATACGGAACGTAGACCGGGAGCTACGCTCCGTGAGCCTGACTGCAGACGAGGCGTCGCGCAGGTTCAACAGCTCTATGAAGCTCATGAAGACCGGTCTCGCGGGCCTCGGCGCAGGCATCGCGATAGCGGTGCCGCTCACGCGCGCTGGCAAGGCCGCATTCGACACTTCGGCGCAGTTCAAGCAGATCACGAAGACGTTCGAGGTGTTCTTGGGCTCGGCCGAGAGAGCTACGCAACACGTGGAGGAGTTGCAGAAGTTCGCCGAGACCACGCCGTTCGAGTTCCTGGACCTCACGCAGTACTCGCGGCAGATGCAGGCGTACGGGTTCCAGGCCGAGCAAGTCATCCCGATGCTTACGGCTGTGGGCGACGCCGCCGCTGCCATGCAGGATCCCACGGCGATGGAGCGCATAATCCGGGCCTTGGGGCAGATTCAGGCGAAGGGCCGGCTCGTTGGGCAGGAACTCCTGCAGCTGACCGAGACCGGGCTCCCTATCTACGACATCCTCCAGAAGCAGTTGGGGCTCACGGCGGACCAGGTGGGCCGCATAGCCGAGCAGGGCATACCGGCTCAGAAGGCGATAGAGGCCATCATGACCGGGTTGACCGAGCGGTACGGCGGCATGATGTCCGAGCTTATGAAAACGCCCCAGGGCATCTTGAGCAACATACGCGACATGCTCACGAGGTTGCGCCGGGGCATTGGGGATGTGTTCTACGACGAGATCGTGGCTATGCTTCAGAAGGTCTCTAGCACATTGAAGAGTCTCGGGGACGCAAAGCCTGTTGTGGAAGGAATCGGTAAAGGGTTCCGGGACATCCTGGTCGTGATTAAGCCCGTCGTTAACGCGACGCTCAGTCTCGCACGGGCTGTAACGAAGTTTCTAGAACAGCGACCGTGGATCGCATCCTTTGGGGTGGCGCTGGCTGGTATCTCGGCCATCGTGCTCCTGGTGGCCGGGAGTTTTCTCTTCCTGCGGGGCGTGATGGGGGTCATCCCGATGTTGCTTGAAAGAATCGGGATGGGCGGCCGGATTGCGATAGGCTCGCTGGCCTGGCCGGTCCTTGCTGCTGCGGCGGCGTTCACCGGGCTGAAGCTTGTCGTCGAGCGGGACGTGGGCGGTATCGGCACTCTCTGGCGCGGCCTTGCGACGCTCATCGCCAACACGAGATTCGACCCGCAGACCGGCTGGATCTCGGCCTTGCCTGAGACCTTGCGTAACGAGCTACAGAGACTGAACCTGCTGGACTTCGCGGTCAAGGTGTGGATGTTCACCGTGCGGGCGAGGGAGTTCCTGCAGGGCTTCGTCGAAGGCGTGCGAGGCTTCGTGAAGGGTCTTGTTGACGCCCTCAAGCCAATCGGGACGGCGTTCCTCGATGTCGCGAAAGCGATAGTCGCGCCTTTCGTGCAGTCCGGGCGGGAGCTCACCGATGCCGCGGCTGCGCTGCCTATCAAGTCGTTCAGAGACTTCGGCTTCGAGATAGGGCAGGCGCTTCAGCGGGCTTTGCCGTTCATCCGCGGCTTTGCGTCCGGCGTCGCCGCGGTCATACGCGCTCTGGGTGCAGTGCTCGCGCCTGCCGTGAGAGTAGTAATCTCCGCTCTCCGGTTCTTGGGTGTCGTAGTTGCGTGGGTGGCCAACCGATTCGCGAGGAGCGGCAAGGATGCTCAGACTGACTGGATAGCCACACTAGCCAAGGCAGTCGGCGGTCTCGTGGGGGTACTGCTTGCGTTACGAGGAGCGGCGGCTATTAAGTTCGTGTTCCTCGGAGGGCTCCGGACGCTCCTGGGGCCGGTGAACATGCTGAGTAAGGCCCTTTGGGGGCTGCCGACCGCGATAGGCCGGGTTGGAGTGTTCTTCGGGCAACTTGCGGCGAAAATGAGCATGTTCGACCCTGGCGCGCTCGTGGCGCGGGTCCAGCGTTTGGGCGGGGCGCTCGGCAACTTGCGTAGATACTTTGCGACAGTCAGGGATTCGATACGGTTCGCGGTGGAAGGTATGCAGGGTTTTGGGCAGAGCCTAGCGCGAAACGCCGCGCGAGTAGCGCAGTTCGGCATGGGTTTGGTCGAGACCGGGGTGAAGGCCGCTCGACGGTTCATAGCTGGCATGATCCAGAGCGGGGCTGCCATGCTCCGCAACTTCCTGCCGGCAATCGGCAAGGCCATTGCGTCCGCGTGGAGCTTTACAGCGGCGCTGCTGGCCAACCCTGTCACATGGATCGTCGCGGGGATAGTGGGGCTAGGCGTAGCGCTCTACTTTCTCATCCGCAACTGGGATCGGGTAACGGCTGCACTGCGCCGGGCATGGGCAAAAATCCGGGAGTTCGCCACCGAGCTTTCCGCCGGCGTGGTGCAGGCGCTGGCGATAATGGTGCCTTTCATCGGCCTGCCACTGCTGATTATCAAGAACTGGGACAAGACTGGGGCGTTCTTTGCGGCGCTGTGGGCCGGCATCAAGGCGGGAGCCGCGGGCTTCGTTGCTTGGATGTGCGGTATACCGGCGTGGTTTGCGGAGTTGCCGGGGCGGATCGACGCCGCGCTTATCGCGCTACGGGTGCGCGTAACAGTGAGCTTCCAGCGGCTCTGGGCGGCAGTCGAAGCCGGGGCTCGCGGGTTTTGGGCCTGGATTCAAAACATCCCGGCCTGGTTCTCTGAACTGCCCGGCAAAGTGGCGACGGCTCTTTCCGGACTGTGGGCGACTATCGCCGACTTTTTCACGTCGTTGCCTGAGCGCGCCTTGGAATGGGGCCGCAATCTGATATCGTCCTTTATCGAGGGAATCAAGAGCGGCCCGATTGTCGGAGCTATCACGGGTATTGCCGACACTATCAAGAGCTTCCTAGGCTTCGGCTCGCCGACCGAGGCGGGACCGGGGCGCACGGCTGACTTGTGGGCGCCGCGGTTCGTGGAGATGTTCGCGGCGGGCTTGAAGAAGGGACTGCCGCTTGTCACGGCTGCGAGCGTCGAGCTCGCCTCGGCGCTCTCGGGCGCGCTCGCCGGGGTGATGCCGTCGTTGCCTGCGATGGCAGCTCCTATCGCGCCTGCGCTTACGGTTCCCGCACCAACGGTCGAGGCCGCGATGGCGCGGGAGACCGCGCCTGCTACCCCGGTGCCGGCTCGCCCGCAACCGGTCCCGGCGATTACGACGCCGCCCGTGCGCCCGGTCATCGTGCAGGTGCCGGTCGAGAAACCCGCGGCGACGGTCGCGGAGCCTGCCCGCGGGCGCTCTCAGCCGGAGGTAATACAGCTCGTCGTTGACGGCAGGGTCCTCGCCGAAGTGGTGCGGAATATCGAGAGAGAAGACCTGGCGCGAAGCGCGCCCTGGTAGCAGGTGATGCGGCGATGCCGAGCCTTTCTTTCGGACCTGTCGCCAAGGGGTTCCTGGTGAACGAGGTTACGCTGGAAAAACTCATTTTCCAGTTCAATCCCCAGGAGATAACGGACTCGCGGAGCGTGGCGTTCGAGAAGATCCAGGTGCCGGGGCTGTCCCATCCGGTCCTCCAGTTCACTGCCGGCGACGGGAGGAAGCTTTCGTTCCTTCTCGAGTTCTCGGCTGTGGGCTACAACCGGGATATAATGGCCGACATCAGGTGGCTCCAAAGCCTCCAGTATCCGCAGTGGGGCGAAGGCGCCATCAAAAGCGCGCCTCCCAGGGTGGCTTTTGTGTTCGGCAAGCTCCTACGCCTTCGCGGGGTTATCGCCTCGACGCAGGTGACCTACCGGCGGTGGGCTCCGGACCTTGCGAGACTGCTCGAAGCATCCGTCACCATCGACTTCGAGGAGTACGTCCCCAAGAGCGTGGACATGTTGGAGGTGCGTCGCGGGGACGTTGACCCGGCCATTGCTGACCTCATAAGGAGGTCGAAGCCGCGATGATTTACGAGGGAAGCCGCTATGCGCGGATGAGCGTCAGGCTTGACGCCGAGGGGCGTCCTTATGTCGCGGGCAGGCGCAGAGTGCCGAAGACAGCATGGCCGGATAACCGGGCGCACACGGTGAAGGACGGCGACAGCCTCTGGATGCTCGCTTGGCAATACCTCGGGGACGCGGAGCATTGGTGGGTCATTGCGGACTTCAACGGTATCAAAGACCCCTGGGAACCGCTTGAGGCGGGGAGGGTGCTCGTCATACCGAGCGAGCGGACCTTTAGGGAGGAAATCCTGCCGTGAGGAATCCCAAGGAGACGTACGCGCCGGTAGTCTATCTCAAGGTGGACGGCAAAAGGCTCCCTGACGAGCTGGTGGGGAGAGTGCTCGAGGTCGAGTTCGAAGACGACTCGGAGAAGCTGCCGAAGCTCACCGTGCGGTTCAACAACGCCGATCTCCAGATTACGGACCATTCCTTGTTCGCCATGGGCAAGAGGGTCCAGGTGCAGTGGGGATACATCGACGGCGAGCTTTCCGAGGCGGTCACATGCACGGTCAAGGCGATTCGCGGGTTCAAGGTGCGCGAGCTCGTGGCGTACGGCGAGGGGCACAAGCTGGCAGACAAGGCCAAGAGCCGTATTTGGAAGAACCTCAAGTACTCGGACATCGCCCGTCAAATCGCCGAGGAGCACAGCCTCAAGCCGGTGGTGGAGGACACGAAGATAGCCCACGAGCAGGTGGCGCAGGCGAACCAGACGGACCTCAACTTCCTGAAGGAGCTTGCGGAGAAGGTCAATTTCCAGTGCTACGAGGAGAACGGGGAGCTTCACTTTCACTCGAAGAAGCTCGACGCGAAGCCGTCGCTCGCCTTTGCGTATTACAACGGCGAGTATGGGAATCTCGTGAGCTTCGAGCCGGTCGAGAAGACTCTTTCCGAGCCGAACGAGGTCGCGGTGAGCGGCGTCGACCCGATGGAGAAGAAGCCGTTCATCGCGAAGGCGAACGACTCCAACGTCGAGCGGGACGCCGTGGCGGAGGGCACGTACCTTTACGACGGCGCGTCGGGTTCCGAGACGTTCAAGCCCGGCGAGACGGGTAAGAAGGTCGCTTCCACGGCCAGGACGCCGAGCGAGGCGAAACAGCAGGCCGATGCCGGGTTCAAGAAGGCAGAGGAGGAAACGGTCGAGGCGAGCATAGAGACGGTCGGCGAGCCGAGCCTTCGGGCGAAACAGGTCGTGACGCTGTACGGCCTCGGGAAGCGGTATTCCGGAAACTGGTACGTGAAGAACGTGCGGCACGTGATAGGCCAGGGCTACCGGTGCTCGGCCATGCTTGAGCGCAACGCGACGGGCTCGCCGAAGAGCACCGGAGCGAAGGAGACGAGCGCGAAGGTGAACACGGAAAAGGCTCCGCTTGAGTCCGAGCGCAAGATCGTCTACTCGGGCGAGACGGGCCGGGAGCTGACTGCGCCGTGAGGTTGTACGGGAAGTACAGGGGTTTCGTGGTGGACAACAACGACCCCAAGAAGTTGAGGCGCCTTCGCGTGAAGGTGCCTTCTTTATTTGGCGACGAGGTCCTTGAGTGGGCGTGGCCTTGCGAGCCGTACGGCGGCCTTGGGGAAATGGGCCTCGTGATGCTGCCGGAAGTCGGGGCCGGGGTGTGGGTTGAGTTCGAGGCGGGCGACCCGAACGCGCCGATTTGGTCCGGTTGTTGGAGCGGCGCGCCGGGCGGGACGCCTGAGGTGCCGACCGAAGCCGGGAACTTGTACCCCGCCAACAAGGTGCTCAAGACGAAATCCGGGCATGTGGTTGAGCTGGACGACACGCAGGACGCTGAGAAAATCAAGGTCACATGCAAAGACGGCGCTTACGTGCTCATAGACGCGAAGAGCGGTCAACGCAGGGTAGAGCTTGTCGAAAGCGCGCTGAGAGTGAAGCTGGACCGTGAAACCGGCGAGATGACAATTGAAAGCCCGGTGCGGGTCAAAGTCATGGCTCCCGAGGTGCTGCTCGGCGCGGGCGGCTATCAGGGCGTGACGACGCAGGCGCATCCGTGCCTGTTCCTTGGTGCTCCGCATCCGGGTTCTTCGGCGGTGAAGGCGGGTTAGGTTAATGGCTACTTGGGATGAGATCAAGCAAGCCATGGTTAATAGGGTCGTCCAGGAGGGCTTGGTGAATCCGGAGACCGGCCAGCCCATGCCTGCGATGGATTCCGTGCTTGACGCGGTGGCTGACGGCATAGCTCTGCAGGAGGCCGGGCCGGGTTTCGGCAAAGTAAAGGTAGGGGCCAGCACGCTGGAGGCCGACGCGCCTGGGGATACTCTTGAATTGGTCGCAGGTGCTAACATCGCTCTGAGTGCTGACACCGCTGGAGACAGCGTAACGATTGCCGTTACCGGGACAGTGCCGACGGCGCGGGACGCCGACACCGTGGACGGCAAGCACGCATCCGACCTCGCGCTGCTCGGGCACGGCCATACCGGGGGAGCGGACGGGAACCAGATAGGCACCTCGGGCCTTCAGGACGGAGCCGTCACAGATGCCAAAGTCGGGAACAGGACGGCGGATCAGGCGCAGACGCCGACAGGGAGTACAGGCACGCTTACCCAGTTATTCTCTTGGATTGCAAACAGGCTCAAGGCGATTACTGGGGCTACGAACTGGTTCGATGCGCCGGCGGCGACGCTCGCGGCGATTTGGGCCAAGTTCAACGCTTCAACGGGACACAAGCATACTGGGGCGACGGATGACGCGCCAAAGATAAGCTTCAGCGACCTCGCGGGCACGCCTTCTTCATTTGCTCCGGCTCCTCATAAATCAACACATGCTTCCGGCGGAAGCGATGCGCTGACGCCAGGGGACATCGGAGCGGTTAGCAAGGCCGGGGACACGATGACGGGCAAGCTGACAGCGCCTTCATATGGGTCTCGGGACACCCGGAGTACAGCCACAGCGCCGGGTGACTATGACGCGGAGATGCGACTTCAGTTTAAGTATCTTTCCGCTATCGGCCTGAGCGGAATCGCATCTGGTACGTACTGCCAATTGATGGGCTATCGAGCTTGGTCGGACGACAGCGGCGGGCGGGCTCATGAACTTGCGTTTACCGATGGCGGAGACATTTACTATCGAAGCGGAACGGAAGCTGCTGGATGGGGATCATGGCAGAAGCTTTGGCACGCAGGCAACGACGGCTCTGGCAGCGGACTTGACGCTGACCTACTGGACGGGCAACATTCATCGGCGTTCGCGCCTGCGTCGCACGTAGGAGCCACCGGGAGCGCCCATGGCACTGCGACAACGTCCGTCGCTGGATTCATGTCCGCGGCTGACAAGACTAAGCTCGACGGCATCGCCGCAGGAGCCGAAGTGAACCAGAACGCGTTCTCGAACGTCCTTGTCGGCGGCACGACTATTGCGGCAGACGCCAAGACGGACACTCTGGAGCTCGTCGCGGGAACGAACATCGCGTTGACACCCGACGCGACGAACGATAAGGTCACGATCGCGGTTAGCGGCACCGTTGCTTCCGCGTCGAATGCCGACACGGTGGACGGATTACACGCGGCCGGGGTTCGTAGTAGTACGACACTCGCTTTGTGCGTGGAGGTCAGAAGTTCCGACCCCACGTCTCCGACAGTTGGGCAGATTTGGTTGAGGAGCGACTTGTGATGATTTCGTGGAAATCGTTTGAAGACGTTGTAGTGAACGGGGTCAATAGGCATGTTAATACCAGGGTTATGTATGATGGCCTGATGCAGGTCCCTAGAGGCGCAGGTTTTGAGGTTATCGAAGCTACAGCGAGAGCATCGCTCAACGCAGTCTATGACTCCCTTGGATTACCTCAGGAGGTCCGGGCCAAGCTAATGACACGGCCAGTGGTGTTGCCGACGGTTGTCAATCGGGAGACCCAGGAGCTGTATTACCTATTCGTCCGGGACATTACTCTACTACCGTGTACAGGCCAAGTGGATAAACTGCAGCGCGTATTACAGGTCGCTAGCGTCCTTGGCGACGCGTTCGGTTCCGAGACCCTCATGTCTACATTGGGAAGTAGGGAGATCGAACGTATTTGTCCTAGGGTCTATATCTGCTCTGTGGATGTAGTGCGAGGGATTTTCTCCCTCTATTTCCAGCATACGTATAGCTCAACACTGCAGGAGTTCAATCGTCTTGTTGCGGCTACCGGCAATACGCACGACCGCCAGTTGGAGTTCTTGAGCTATGTTTGTCCCGGGCATGATCCTCGGTACATAATCCAGAGCAAAGTGGCGATTACAGGCGTTGATTATGTGCGGGGGGTGTTGGCGGGCAAGCTCAAATACTACTTTTGCCCTGATAGGCTGACTGAGGACGAATTGAGAAGGCTCGAAGAGGTGAGCGGGTTTAAGGTAGCTGATTCCGCCGCGCGGTTGGGGCTCCATCCTGATTTGGTGCATTTGATAGGCATAGGTATAGATTTCAGTGCAGATGAGGTTGTCAAGGTGAAACATTACTTTCGAGCAGGGTAGGGGTAGAGCCCATGGGAAGAGTCGAGCTGATAGAAAAGAGGGATAGATACTCAAAGACCTTTGACAATCGAGATAATACCTATACCTTGGAGTTCGCCACGTTCCCCTTGCACTACATGGACGGGGAGAGAAATTGGCAAGACATATCCGCGCGGTTTGAGGAAGATGCGGCGGCTGGGCAGTTTAGGTGTCTTACCAATGTCTTGCAGGTCGTCATCAAGCGGGACGTTCGCGAGGATTACAACACGGTAGTAAAGACTGACGAGGGGCTTACCATAGAGATTGATCTCCGGGAGGCCAGATATTCCACAGAGTCCGGGGAGTTTGAGACGGTACACTATCCCAATGATACGTCGTACACTTCGTATGCGGCGGACGATGCGACGGTTGTTCAAGCGGGGGTATTCCCCGGCATCACTGACAGATATTGTATAGGTTCAGGCATCTTAAAACACGATTTGGTCATAGAGCAAGCCCCTCTCCCCCCTTCAATCACTGGAAGCGGTTTGAAATTCGAAGTCGCGTACCGCATTAGGGTAAACAAGCCAGTCAAGGTGACGACGCAAGACATCGAGAAGGCGATAGATTTCGTCACCACTGAGGATATAACCTTTTCGCCTTTGGACGGCAGCGAATTCGCTGTTCGCCTTCGCAATGTCAACATTCGCGATCAAGCAGGAATATACGCAGTGGTCGAACAGCGACTGCGGTTTATCACGGAGACAGAGTTCGAGCTGGCCTATCTTGTCAGCTATGACTTTCTGATTGATGACACTTTGGTTTACCCCTTGGTTATTGATCCGACGTCTCAGACAGTGAGCGTATCAATCGGGTATCCGGGGGGCACTGACCAGAAAACATTCTACGTAGGATTTCCCCAGACAATGCAATGGTCATGCTACGTGCATGGCCACGCGTCGACGTATACATATGACTACGGTTGTTTTGGGATTTACGACCCTAGCGGCGCGACTATAGTCTACAAGGAGCAGGGCGGCAATGCGGGAGCTACTTACTCCGGCTCCATAAACGTGACCTCGTCGCAAATAGGGAACTGGACAGTCAAAGCTTGGACTACTAACGAGTATTCATCCGCTAGTGGGTCCGTAACCTATCAGATTAACAGGGCCCCCACCTGTTCTTGCAGTAGCCCTACTGGTGGGGCATGGCAGAAGAGTTCTTCTGTCACATTGTCGTGGAGCTACTCTGACGCAGATGGAGACCCTATCCAAAATTCCAGGATTCAAGTAGCAAGGGATTCGGGCTTTTCTAACATTGTAAAGGACGTATATCCCGGGGCTGTTACGTCTTACAACTGCACCGGACTCGCTGAGGGCATACATTACTGGCGTGTATCTGTATATGATGGTATTGTCTGGTCAGGTTGGTGTAGTCCTGCCAGTTTTAATGTTGATACCGTTCTTCCGTCTTTTGTGAGCGCCTCCATTTCTGGGCATCGGTATAATAGCGGGAATGACTACTGGGTTCGTCCTAATGATATAGTTCATATACGGCACAGAGGCTATGACGGCGGCTCCGGGATCCGTTACCATTACCTGAGGGCGAACAATCCGACTGACGAAGCCAGGATAGAGGCTACGGCCAACAACGAATGGGAAGCATCCACTTTGATAGATTTGAACGGCGCCGGTGCTCCGACAGAGATATACAACTCTGGCGGGTATCGAGAGTATGAATACCACGTTATGGTCATCTCGGATGGGTATGACCATAACATGGAAGGTTTCTACTACGACGTCGCGGGTAACGGTTATGGTTATTTCTCGCTTGGTATAAGGCTCAGGGTCGATGGCGGCGCTCCAAGCATAAGCGGCACGTCCCTTACGGTGGATTCCCCCACTCTCGATTCGCAGCAGGAATTCACTGCCACCGTTGCCTGGAGCATCACCGACTCGCGAAGTGGCGTTCAAAAGACCAGCCTAGCCTTCTATTACAATGGAACATGGTACTACGACAATGCGAGCTTGCCCGACGGCATAACTTGCTCAGTAGATATGACCAACATAGCCGGGGCCGGGGCTAAGATGGCGTTGTTCTACAATATCCCCGATAACGCGAACATAGGGATAGCTTGGAGGGGATATGACAACGTGGGTAACGATACCGGGTGGGTCGGGCACACTTACTTGACCACCCCCAATCGGGTTCCGATTGGGCACCTGAAACTCAAGGTGGGTTCCGGCATAGTCGCTATAGGTGTATATCCGCTAACCATCATGTCCAATACGATTCTCAGGATGAAGCTCAATGATGAAGTTGGTTGTTTCTGGCTAGTGTCCCCTTCTCATGTCAAGGCGACACCCTTGCGGATTCATACGCATAAGGGGACGTTTTCTATCGCCAAAGAGCAGTAATGCATATTCGGGGACAGGGCATACGGGAGGGGTGATGTCTAGGCTATGTCGTTTGACTTTCTCGGCACAGGCCCAGCGTTTCCGTTTCGTCTCACCCTCGGTCCTGGTGATATGGCCGAGGGCGAGACGCTTGTTGAGATGAGCATCGACCAGATCCTTGGCACCGCAGAAGGGGAGCGACTGATGCGTCCCGACTTCGGTTCCAGGCTGCCTTACCTGCTCTTCGAGAACAGCACTGACGTTCTCGAGGCTCTGGCCGCGTCCACCATCGAGGACGCGCTGGAGCAATGGGAGCCGAGGATCACCGTGCTTGGTGTGGACGCGCGAGCCGACGGTAACAAGCTTGAGATTCGTATCCACTACATGATAAACGCCACCAACAACGTGCGGAACAAGGTGTGTGTTTACGAGCTCAAGGGGGTGTCGTAGGTGCCCTACGTCGACTACTCCGCGCGCGACTTCGCGGCTTTGGGCACGGCCCTGGAGCAGTATATACGCCAGAGATTCCCCCAGTGGACGGACTTCAACGTGTCCAACATGGGCAACGTGCTGAAAGAGCTCTTTCAGTACGTGGGGGACACGCTTCATTACTACCTGGACAGGCAGGCGAACGAGTGCTTCTTCGACACCGTGACGGAGCGCGAGAACATGCTCTCGCTGTGCCGTTGGCTGGGGTACAAGCCTCGCGGGTACGTCGCGGCGACCGCCGACCTCACAGTGACACTGGCCTCCCCCGCGGCGGCCGACGTGGTGATTCCCAAAGGGACGCAGGTGAAAACGAAGGACCTCTTGAACCCGCTCGTCTTCGAGTTCCAATCGGACTGCGTCATCAAACAGGGGCAGACAGCCGGTCTTGTCGTCGTGAAGCACGCCAGGACGCGGCGGGAAGTGTTCGAGGCCGACGGCACGGCGGGGCAGGCGTTCAAGCTCTACTATGCGCCGTACCTCGACGGGTCGGCGGTCGTGAAAGTGAATGGGACGGAGTGGATGCCACTCGAGAGTCTCATCGACGCGACTGCGGACACGCCGGCCTATACCGTGTCCGTGGACGCGGATTACCGGGCCACAATCTCTTTCGGCGACGGCACCAACGGCATGGCGCCGAGCGGGACCGTCGAGGTGAGGTACGAGACCGGAGGTGGCGCCATAGGCAACGTCCCAGCAGGTCACATTGCGGTCATCGAGGGCGTGTTCACGGACCTTGCCGGGCACCCGGTGTCCGTGTCGGTGACGAACACGAGCCAGGCTTCCGGAGGCATGGACCCCGAGACAATGGACGAAATCCGCTGGAAAGCTCCTCGCTCAATCAAGACCGGGAACCGCACAGTTACACGTGAGGATTTCGAGATAAACGCGGAGGGAGTAGCGGGCGTCGCGCGGGCGCTGGCGCACACGAGGAACGAGGACTCGTCCTTGCCCGAGAACTTCACGCGCGTGTACATCGTGCCCAGCGGGGGAGGTGCGCCTTCCGTGCTGCTCCTCGAGCAGGTGAGGGCGGAGCTGCTGTACAACAAGCCTGTGATGTTGACGCACGAGTTTGAGGTGGTGGAAGCTCAGTACGCGGTCGTGGACATCATCGGCACCGTGTACGCGAGGCCGGGTTACGACACCTCTGCGGTCGAGGCCGCAGTCCTCAAAGCTATAGACGGCTTCTTCGACTACGCCGCGCTGGACTCCGCGGGCGAGCACGTCATAGACTTCGGCAAGCCGATTTACTTCTCGCAGCTCGTCGCGCTTATGCAGAACGTCCAGGGCGTCAAGAGTGTCAGCCTGACGAGCCCTACGGGCGACATCGAGGTCGCGGCGAATCAGATTCCCGCAAAAGGAACGGTGAGCTTGACGGTGGTGGTGTAGCGTGCTGGTGGAGCTTCTTCCCGAGATATACCAGGACAGCGAGGACCTGCGGAACTTCCTTTGGGCGGTCGAGCAGGTCCTCAAACTTATCAAAGAGGACATTCGCAAGCTGCCGCAGGTGATTTCCCCGGAGAGGTGTCCTCCGGCGTTTGTGGGCAAGATACTGAAGAACATCGGTTGGGCGTTGCCGGTGCCCGACAGCGTGAAGCGCAGGCTGATACAGTCTGCGCTAATTGTGTACCGGCAACGGGGGACCGCACGAGGTGTTCAAAACCTCATCAGGCTCCTCACGGGGCTTGAATGCGAGGTCTACAACGCCTATCGAAGCCCGGAGTTTCCGCCAGGAGACCCGGGCTTCTACACTTTCGCGATAACGCCGGTCAACCCGGCGAGAGAGCTCACGAGCGAGGAACAAGCGATGGTGCTCGAGATTGCCAACTACATGAAACCCAGCCACACGCACCTTCATATCACGGAACCTTTCGACCACTGGCAGATGGATATCTCTGAACTCGGGGAGACGACCATTCTCCACGAGTCCGCGTAGGTGGTAGGTTGTGAACCGTCAGAACTACTACTACAGGCAGAAGGTCACGGAAGCGGACCTCGACAACCTCGAGACCAACCTCGAAAGCGCGCTCAAGAACAGCATCGTGGACCTCTTCGGAGTCGGCATGGTCGCGGGCGGCGAGGTGCTTCCGAATTCTCCGACGCCCGACATGTCGGTTGTTGTGACCGCGGGGCGGGGATACGACTTCCTGGGGCAGAGGGTAGCGTGGTCCACCTCGCAGAACGTGGACTGCTCCAAGGACAAAGACGGCGTTTCGACCGCTGTTGCCACGAGCGGCAACCAGAAGTGGATAACCATCCTGGCGTACTTCGCGCGTGCGCTCTCTGACCCCAGGATAGACGGCTACGGGAATGTCGTGTACTTCCGTCAGGACGAGTCGTTCACTTTCAAGGTGATTCAAGGCGCGGAAGCTCCCGCGGGACAGGCACAGAGACCCGCTCACCCGACGGACGGAGGTCTCATCCTCGCCGACGTGCTGCTCTCGTACGGGACCACGGCGATCACTGCCGACATGATCGACACAAGCCGCTACGAGGGCATCGTGACCCACACCGCCGACGAGATCCAGGTAGTTGACGCGGGCAACCGGTTCGCTGGCAGCCACGTCGAGGCGGTGCTGGCTGAAATCGACCAGTCGCTGGACAATCACACCGCGCTTACCACCACCGCTCACGGAGGCATCGTGCCCGCAAGCGACGTGGTGACGACGGCGCAGGCCAACAAGATCCTGCGTCTCAACAGCCAGGCGAAGTTTCCCGCGAGTATCACGGGCGACGCAGATACCGTGGACAGCAAGCACGCGAGCGACTTCGCCCCAGCGTCTCACGTGGGGGCCACGGGAACGGCTCATGGGACCGCAACGACGTCGGTCGCTGGATTCATGTCGGCTGCGGACAAGGCGAAATTGGATGGTATCGCCGCCGGGGCCGAAGTGAACCAGAACGCCTTCAGTCAGATAAAGGTCGGTGCCACGACAATAGACGCCGATTCAAAGACCGACTCCGTGGAGTTCGTGGCGGGGACCGGGATTGCGCTTACGCCGGACTCGACGAACGACAAGGTGACGTTCGCGGTCGCGATGAGCGACGACCTCCATGGCAATCGCGGCGGCGGCAGCCTGCACGCGGCGGCGACCTCTTCTGCCGCCGGGTTTATGTCGGCATCGGACAAGGCGAAACTGGACGGCATTGCCGCCGGGGCCGAGGTCAACCAGAACGCTTTCTCTTCGGTCAAGGTCGTGGACGCCGCCGGTACATCCAAGGGTCAGGCCGACGCGGACGCGAAGACGGACGTGCTCACGCTGAAGGAGGGCAGCAATGTCACGCTGACGGTAGACACGGCTACCGACACAGTGACCATCTCAGCAGCCGGCGGAGCGCACGCGTCTACGCACATCACCGGCGGCTCGGACGTCATCCCCAACGCTGTGGCGAACGGGGCTTCGGGCCTCATGAGCGGCGCTGACAAGGCAAAGCTTGACGGTATCCAGGCGGGCGCGGAGGTCAACCAAAACGCGTTTACAAGCGTTGCTGTGGTGGACTCGTCCGGGAACGCAAAGACCGGGAGTCCTTGCGTCGCCGACTCGAAGACGGACACTCTCACGCTCAAGGAAGGCCAAGGCATCACCCTGACGCCCGACTCAGCCACGGACACGGTGACTATCGCCGTCACGAGCGTCGCGCCGACCGCGCACGCTTCCACGCACATTACTGGCGGTTCGGACGTCATCCCGAATGCGGTCGCCGGTGGCGCTTCGGGCCTCATGTCCGGCGCTGACAAGGCCAAGCTGGACGGCATTCAGGCGGGCGCGGAGGTTAATCAGAACGCCTTCAGTCAGATAAAGGTTGGTTCTACGACGATAGATGCCGACTCCAAGACTGACGTTCTCGAGTTTGTGGCCGGTACCAACATAGCGCTGACACCCGACGCCACCAACGACAAGATTACGATTGCAGTCACGGGCACCGTGTCCCAGGCTACAAATGCGGACACCGTGGACAATCTCCACGCGAGCGACTTCGCTCCAGCGTCTCACGTGGGGGCGACCGGGACGGCTCACGGCACGGCCACAACCTCGGTCGCTGGATTCATGTCGGCGTCAGACAAAGCAAAGCTAGACGGGATACAGGCGGGCGCGGAGGTCAACCAGAACGCCTTCGCACAAGTCAAGGTAGGGGCGACAACCATAGATGCGGATTCCAAGTCCGATGTTCTGGAATTGGTGGCTGGGACGAACATCGCGATCACGGCAGATGCGGGGAGCGATTCTGTAACGATTGCAGGCACGGGAATTTGGCCCAACGCGGACAAAGTGGACGGCTGTGATGCCGGTACTGGGGCGAACAACGTTCTCAAGCTGGACAGCTCGGGCAAGGTGCCTGTGGGCAACTTGCCACCTATAAGAAAGCTCTATTACGGCGATGAGACAGAGTGTAGCGTCACCGGGACGACAGAAACCTCCATCAAGACTCTGCGCGTCGTCAATTGCTCGACCGCAGGTTTGAGTGTAACCAAGTTGTACTTCGTTGCTACGCTCAAGGTCAGTGGCGGCACCGGTTATCTAAAGGTGTACGTCGATGGCACGTTGGTCGCGACGCTCCAAACCACGAGCACGAGCTACGCGGTCGTTTACGGCTCTGCTGCCGTGTCCTGGTCGGACAACACGGTTCACACCGTCGACGCGCGCATATCGAACTCGGGTTCGTACACCACGTACAACCAGGTCTTCGAAGTCTACGTGGAGTGAGGTGATTCGTCATGCCTATAGGCCGCATTGGGGCGGTCAGAACCAAAAGCATCAGGGACGTCGAGTGCGCGGCTTGCGAGACGTGCAATACCTGCTATAGGTGTGACACTTGCCAGGTGCAGATGACCTGCGCTAGATGTGACAGTTGCCAAGAGTGCAATACAAGCGAGAAAACCTGCTCTACCTGTCAGGCTTGCTATTCTTGCGCTTCCTGCAACAAGTGTCAAGCCTGCGTGTCGTGCCAGGCGCTACTTAATCCTTGAGGGGGCGGGCGCAATGGGACTCCTGGTCAGGACGTGTCGTGCCTGCCAAGCGTGCGATACTTGCCAAGTGTGCGCCACGTGCGACTCGTGTAACACGGCGCAGGACTGCACCTCGTGCGACACATGTTACTCATGTGAGGTCTCATACGACGTGTGCGGCGTCTGCGCCGAGTGCCAAAGCTGCGTCGAGTGTATGAGATGCGTTGAGTGTCAGGTTTGTACAAATCCGTACTGACGATGGAGGGTAAATTCATGCAACACGCTACGTGGTTCGTAACATCGCGCTGCAACTTGGCCTGCCGGTATTGCTTCACAAGGTTCAATCCGGACTTTCCTGCCCAGGATTCCACTCTTGAGGTGGGGAAGGCCGTTGTTGACCTTGTGCTGGCAAGCTCCACGATGCCGCAAGTCGGCATTTCTTTCTTTGGCGGTGAACCGCTGCTGAGGTTCGATTTGATGCGCGAGGTCGTCGAATATGCGGAAACACAGGCGGCGAAGGCACGCAAGACTTTCGGTTTCTCTGTCACCACCAACGGTGTGCTGCTTGACGACGAGGCAATCCGCTGGCTGAAGCAGAAAAAGGTGAATCTGCTTCTGAGCACGGACGGCATGCCTCACGAATTCAACCAGCGCGTATTCCCGGACGGCAGACCGAGCGCTCCACTAGTTCTTGAGCATGCTCTCAGCGTCCTGGAGGCCGGATTGCAGCCCGTTTTGCGCTGGAGCTTGCATCCCGAGCACTTGTCATACCTGGCGACCGACCTGAAAGCGCTCGTGCGGCAGGGCTTTGACATCATCGCCGTTGATCCGGTGTATGAGGCGCCATGGACCGAACGCGACCTCGCACTCTACGAGGAACAACTTCGTGAGGTGGGCAGGTTCTACGTGTCGTGCCTGCGCCGAGGCCGTAGAGTCACAGTCAAGCCGATAGACGATGGTTTCGCCATGTTCACGATGGATGATAAACAGAAGACCCGGTGCGGAACGGCAATGCATGGCGTCGGCGTCGGAACTGACGGCAAGATATACCCGTGCCATCGCTACGTGACCCGTATGGAACCAGTCATCGGTGATGTGTTCAGCGGGTGGGACGAGACTGCGCTCGCGAAGGTGCAGGCGTGGGACGTGCGCAAAGCCCAGCCCGCATCGGGCGAATCATGCGCGGATTGCCCGGTGAATCTCCGGTGTCATGGCGGAGCATGCCTCTGTGTCAACCTGGACATGTGCGGGGACATCTATACTGTGCCGGACATCTACTGCAAGTTGCAGCGTATCAACCAGCGTGTGGCGAATGACGTGGTATTCGTCCTGCACGCCGAGAAGAACCCGATACTTATGGAGAAGTTGAAGCACCCGGATCTGAGGACTTGACATCTTCGGACTGACAGAAAGGCATTAGGGGGTATCAGATCAAGAGAGACGCACAAGAGCACCTATTGCCAAAGCCGCTCATCATGTGGTCTTTTTGCTGTATGGGGGTGTCTACGATGCCGACCGGACTTGCTGACTATGGCGTAGCGATCTTCTCAATCGGAATCGTCGCGTGGATGGTCATCAGTGTATTCGCGCCACGGCGAAAGGACCCCGACCTTTCGCGGATCATCAGCGACAACACAAGGGCTTTGACAGAGCTTTCCGCTCTCATCGAGCAGCAGGGGCAGATGATTCAGGCGCAAGGCCAGGCATTGCGGGAACTCGCGAATCTGTTCAACGAGCTCAGGTTGGAGGTGGCAAGAAAAGTGGGGTGATTGCCTCCAGGACGGTCGTGATCGATTCGGGTCATGGTGGACGTGACCCGGGGGCCATCGGGCCGAGCGGGTTGAGAGAGGCCGATGTCACCCTGGAGTTGGGCCTGCTGGTCAAGTCCCGCCTTGAGAAGCGGGGCATCTCTGTCGTGTTGACACGGACGGAAGACGCCGACGTCAGCCTTGCGCGCCGGTGCGAGGTTGCGAACCGGTCCGGCGCGGCAGTGTTCGTCTCGCTGCACTGCAACGCGGCGGTCAACACGGAGGCTCACGGGACCGAGACGTATCATCTCGAGGGCTCCTCGGCGGGCCGGGTTCTGGCGACGCAGATTCACCGGAGGCTTGTCGCGTTGGGTTTGCGGGACCGCGGGGTACGGACGGCAGGCTACTACGTTTTGAAGCACACGAGGATGCCGGCTGCGCTCGTCGAGGTGGCGTTCATCACGCACCCGGCCGAAGAGGCGAAACTTGCATCGGCGGGTTTCCAGAACGCAGCGGCTGAGGCCATAGCCGAAGGCATACGCGCTTACTTGGAGGAGGGATGAGTCGTGAGCTTCGACCTCGGCCCGGAACACATGGCGGTGGTATTGCTCATTGTTCTAGCAGTCGGGCGACTGAAACGGTGGATTGGCAAGGACTACGCGCCGTTCGTGGCGTTGGTGCTGGGTTGGCTCGGAGCGGTGCCGCTCATCATCTGGGAGGAGAGGGCGGCGCCGAGTTGGGGTGTGTTTTTGTCCGGAATGTTTATCGAGGGGACGATGCTCGGTCTCGTAGCCATGGGCAGTTATGATACTTTGATTAAGAAGACAGGTCTGGGGAAGTGGTTGTGATGCTCAAGAGGCTGTCGGAGTTCATCCGTCGCAATTGGGCGGCATTCCTGGCCGCGCTGTTGGCCCTGGCGGGGGCGTTCCGACTCGTTCAGGGACAGAAGGTCAAGCGGCTCGTTAAAGGGGCGTCTGAAGCCAAATCCAAGGCCGACTCCCTTCGAATTGACGCGGCGGTGGAGGCCGAGAGACAGGCGGCCCGCCTGAGGGAGCAGGAGGCTCGGATGAGAGAGGGGGAGAGCAACAAGGACCGTGCCGACCGACTCAACGAGCGGCTCAATCAGCTCAAGAAGAAGCATGGCTTGTTGCTGCTGGTTATCGGAGTCCTGCTTCTTGCCCTCGGGGCCGGTCCGGTGAAGGCGTCCGACGAGGCGGCGTTGCCCAGCGACTACGCGGCCTTGGCGAAATTGTACTTCCAGGCGCTGGACCGGATAGCGGAGCTAAAGGCGGACCTTGAGGAGGCTATCAGTATCGCCGACGAGTACAAGCAGCTCTATGAGGACGAGCGGCGGTTACGTCTACAGGCGGAGGCGGCTGTCACGGAGGCCGAGGCTGCGGTCAGTCGGGCCTTGGAGAGGGAGAAAGAGCTGCAGGAGGTCATCGCGAAGCAACACGAGACAATCTTGCAGCTCGCGTCGGTGAAGCGGTCGCCCATAGCACTTACGGCAGGTGTCAGTGCCCGGGTAGCGGTGAGACCCGAGGGATTAGCGTTGGAGCCAGTAGTCGCAGTGGGAGTGGAGTACAGGCCCTGAGCTGCTCTCCGACAGTATAGGTTTGTTTAATCCGGCACGAACCTATTAAGCGATATGCGCGGCGCGCGTAATTAAGCGATCCGCGCATATATATGGACGGCTCCAAACCGCCCGCGTGCCTCTGCCAAATCGGCTGCCCATATCTGAGCCCGGTTCCCTTCGGGGGCCGGGCTTTTTCTTTTCGTGACGCTCACGATCTCCGCAGAAAAAACTTTGCCGGGGGGTATTGACAGTAACATGATAGCATGATAGCATGTAAGCAGAGACAAGCAAGAGGGGGTCGTGAACGTGGCCAAGTACAACGTGACATACAGCTGTGGGCATTCGGGCGAGGTTCAGCTGTTTGGTCCGCACGATGAACGGGAGCGCAAGCTGGCATGGTATCGCGACGTGGCCGTATGCCCCGATTGCTACCGCGCCCGGCAGAAGGCGGAAGCGGCGAAGCTGACCGAGAGCCTCGTGGAGCTTGTGGGCACGGAAAAGCAGGTCGCTTGGGCGAATGACCTCCGCGCCCGCCTGATCAAGGAGTTCCACGAGCGTTACCCCAAGAGCAGCGGTGAGAAAGGCGAGAAACGGGACAAGCTCTTTGAGTTGCTTCCCGCGGCGATAAACGAGCGACGTGAAGCCAAGTGGTGGATCGACAATCGAGATGACCTCGTTCGGGCAATCGCCCCGGTATGGCAGGACAAGGCGCGCGAGGCGGGGTTGATATAGCAGAGCAACGCCCGATGAACCGGCAGAGGACGGGGAGGGCAGCGCGCAAGGCAAGAGAGCACAAATAGGAGAGGATGAAGAGGCGTGCGCAGACTGATGATACAGGTCACGGATGAGCAGTACGAATCGTTGAGACGAGTCGCCTTTCTCGAGAGGCGGAGCATCGCCGACGTGGTTCGCGAGGCTGTATCCCAGTATCTCGCTGCCAAGGCAGAGAAGGAGGCAGAGCCCATGAACATCAAGGCGTTGTTCTCGGAGCCGGAGAACTGGAACGAGGAATACGGTATGAGCGGGTGCGTCACCTATCCCGTCGAGGTCACGACCGAGCACTCTGCCTCAAGCTACGGGCAGCCCGTGGTACTCATCGACGGTGAGCCGTACGGCCCAGCGGAGATGCCGGAAGGCGAACTCCAAGTCCCACCGGAGTATTTGGCTCGCGTGAGAGCCGCCGGCTTTGCCGCACAGCCGATGTCGGCAGAGGACGCCTCCCGGTACTGGAAAGAAGCCGAAGGGCGTCCGGTCAGGGGTCATCGTCGGCATCCTGAAGCTCGGCTGGTCGTGTACTAGCCGCTGGGCCCACGAAAGCCGGGGAGGGGCATGCATGAGCACGAGGGTTAGGTGGACTCGGGAGGCGGTGGTCGAAGCCATCCGCCAGCGTCGCGCTGACCGTCTTCCCATCAACTACCAGGCCGTCGTCAAGAGCGACGAAAAGCTTGCCGGGGCGGGGCGCAGGCTGTTTGGCTCCTGGAACGAGGCGTTAGCGGCCGCCGGGTTCGACGCCGAAGAGGTCAAGCGCGAAGCGAGGCGCGGCCCGAAGCTGCCGAGGGACTCTTGGACCAAAGAGATGGTGATCGAGGGCATTCGGCGGGCGGCCCAGGAGGGCCAGGACCTTGCGGCTCACAGGATGCAGAAGTGGAATTCGTCGCTCGTCGCCACTGGCCAACGCCTTTTCGGGTCCTGGCGCGAGGCTTTGCTTGCCGCCGGGTATGCCCCCGACCTGATTCAGCGGGTGCATGAGTGGACGAACGAGGAGATTCTCGAGCGCATCCGAATGCTCGCCGCCAACGGCGCGGACTTGTCGGATAGGACCGCGTCCGCCTACGACCCCGGCTTCCAGGCCGCGGCCAGCAAGCATTTCGGTTCGTGGGCTGCCGCCCTGGAGGCCGCGGGCGTGCCATACGACGAGGTGCGGCGGACCGCGAAGTGGTCGCGTAGCAAGGTGCTCGAGGCGATTCGGGAAGGCCGTCGCGACCGCGTGATGCAGTACATAGCGCGCGACTACTTTCCCTCTTGGAGCGCGGCTTTGCGCGCGGCTGGCGTGCCGGAGGACAAGGCCGAGAAGGTCGGCAACCAGATCCGCGAGCGGCGCCGCGCGTTGGGGCTGTCTCAGACCGAGCTCGGCCGGATGCTCGGTTATTCCCACCGGGCGATATCGATGCTAGAGCTCGGGCAGTGGCGGGATCCGAGGGTGAGCGTGGCGTTGAGGCTCGCTAAAGCCTTGCAGTGCAAGGTGGAGGACATTTTCAGTGTAGATTAAACCCCAGCTAGAAGGCCATTGTCCAATCATTGTCCAATTTGCGATTCCGACGGGGAAAAAGGTGACGTAGGTGACACTGGAGGGCAATACTCAGTCCGAGCTAGATGGCATAATGCCTGGTCTGGTGTTTCCAGTTCGAGGGCCGAGTTTGAATCCCATCATCCACCCCATCCTATTATCACAGGGCCTGTACGCTGGGAAAACGCAAATGGACAACGACTGGTATTGTCCAATCGTTGTCCATTTTTCTTTTCATCCAGCTAGATACCTCATTTATCCGACAGCCCGAGAGCGCGCCGGAGGTCATTCAGCATTTCCCTTTCTCCCGACGGGATCGCGTGGGCGTAAATCCTCAGTGTCGTCCCGACGTCGCTATGCCCAAGCCGCGCGGCCACGTAGTGAACCGGCACGCGCGCCTTCAGGAGCAAGGTCGCGCAGGTGTGGCGTAGCCCGTGAAACTTGATTGGGCGCACTCCGGCTCTCTTTATGATCCGCAGGAATTCCCTCTCGCCAAGGTTATTGGCTTGCAAGGGTCGCCCGATCACACCCTGTCGGCGGAATTTGTCGGGCTCCTTCGCAAACACGAGGCCGAAGTCATTGTATGCCGCGCCCACACGGAGTTTGATTTCGGCTTGGTGCTTGCGGTGCGCCCTGAGCAAGTTCAGCGTTTCCGGGGCGACCATAATCGTGCGCGGCCGTCGGTTCTTGACAGGCCCGAATATAGGTTCTTTCGAGGCGCGCACGAGCGAGCGCTCGATGCGGATCGTGCCGGTTTCCCAATCGATGTCTTTCCATTGCAACGCACAGAGTTCGCCTTTTCTCATTCCGGAATCAAGAGCGAGGGCGAAGAACGCCGCCCACTGCGGCCCGGCCTCTCTCGCCGCTGCGAGGAACCTCGCTGCTTCCTCGGCTTCCCAGCAGTTTTCAAGAACGTCCGCAGGCGAGTCCTCGCGACTTCTGGCGGGTTTGCCCATCATGTTTGAGGCCACGTTTTCCCGCACAAGGCGCTCCATTACGGCCGCGTCCAGTGCCGAATGGAGCACCATGTAGTGGAGTTCAAGCGTCGTCATGCTTTGGGTCTTGCCCAACTTATCGAAATAACGACGCAGGTGAGTAGTGCGGAGGTGTTGGATGGGGACTTCGCCGAGTTCGGGTATGAGGTGCAAGCGTATGATGCTTTCATAGCGGCTAGCAGTCGTCCCCGATTTCTTGGCCGTCTTGAGGATAGTCTCTCTGGGGTCTCCGATTGCGCATCCGTATTCGGCTCGAAACCACTCTCGAAGCCACTCTCCAAGGGTCATGTCATCAGGCGCGACGTAGCTTTCATCGTCAAGCTCTCTCTGCAGCTGGCGCAGCACTCTCTTGGCTTCGGTCAGGGAGCCATAAACGACTCGCGATGGTCGGATGCGTCGGCCGTCAGCATCGAAACCGGCAGAGGCCCGGACCAGGAATTTGTTGTCGTCGACTTGTATGATCTGGCCGTCGCCCCAGCGGGCGCGGGTCTTCTTGCGTGCCATGTGTGTCACCTCCAACGGAGGAAGGGTCCAGGATGTCAGATGAACCATGTGTGCGGCTCTGCACCCATTCAACGAATCTCGGTTATTCCCTTTTGTTCATCCTGTCTCGCCAGCAACGTTCGAAGATGTTGTCGTTGACAGCCTGTCTCCTCCCATTGCTACTCAACTGTCCGCAGAGCCTCTCTGTCCAATTCGGTCGAGGGGCTAGGACGATAGTGCTCAAGCAATGAGCGGAACGTTCCACTCAGCTGGCATTCGTGCAGCTTTTGTGGTTCCCTATGAAGGCATTCCAAGACATGTATGAACTCGTTCCTTTCTGCCTCGGAAAGGCTCCGGAAAAGACTCCTCCAGCGTTTAGCTTCCATTTCATAGCGCCTTCTGTAGATAATGTAATCATCCGGCATACACAAGATTTCTACAAAGTCTTCGTATGTCTTGCCAAAAGCTGTTTCAAAGAACTCCCTTTTGGGACTAACCAACCCGCGTGTGGCGTTGAGCACACACTGGATTCCGCGAAGGTATCGCCAACTCCACGCAGGACCAATATAGTGCCTGTCCACACTGGTGATAGGTATATACCTCATAGGAAATCCCGTAATCCTCACACCATACTGCTCGGATAGCTCGATATTCAGGCGCATGCGATGATAGAAGCTTTCAGGTGTGTCGTCAAAGTTATACATTATGTAGGTTGTGAACTCCTGAAACCCTTCTCTGGCCAGAAGCTCGATGGCATTTCGGTAGTAGGGTTCCATGGCATCAAAATCGAGCGCAAGCCTAACCGGTGAGAGGGCTATCGATGAAAGCAATCGTGCGGTGTTTTCATTGACAAGACGTGCATCAATTCCCTGAGTGAAGTCTACAACCCTTAGCCTGTTATTCCTTTTGGCTCCCCTACCAAAACCTAGGTCGACTATCTCTGCAACGATTTGGTCAACATTATCCGCAGCCAATACGTTATTGTCCAACAGGATTAGATGCTGTTTTTCTCCGTATCTTTCAGCTATAGCCTTCACCTGATCATGGAGGCTCAAGAAGCGCTTGAATTCAGGCTCAAGCCGTGGGACAGCACAAAATGAGCACCGCCGTATACACCCCAACGTAGCACGGCAGAAGTAACTGTCTTGATGGTGGTAACTGTGGCCAGTACCTTCCAAAATGCCATAATCAGGAACCAAATAGGCAATCGGCAACGATTCATCGTCGATCATATTTGCCCTTATTAACTGACCCTGTACGATTCGACAATCCACGCGTTGGCGAACATACTCGGGGTGCAGAGTTACACCAATTCCCCCGACTATCAAGTGCTCGGGTTTCTCCACTGACTGCCTGTAGTACTTCAAGGTCTTGACAGTACGCGGCAACTCGTAAGTGAATAGAGAGGATACATATACCCTGTTCCAGATAACGCTACGAAGTGGACGATTCAGCCCACGCACGAACGTGACGGCATCGCCACGCTCTTTGTAATACGTCGCTATACGCATTAATCCAAGGGGCGGGAACTTCGAGTCATAATCTGGTTCAACAAGCAAAATGTTTGCCACCTATGGTCGGTCCTTTCCCAAGCCATACTTACGTAAGATTGCAGTCTTGGCAAGTCTGTAGTGTTCCTCGTCAAGGACATCTCTCAATGTAGCTAGAATGTCTTGGATAAGCTTGCGCTGTGTGCGGTCTAGGGATGATTTTAGCTTCCGTACAACAAGTTCCCCTGCCTGTTCAACCTCCTTAGCAGTCTTATCTAGCAGTGCTATTGTGCGCTGCAGCTCTTTCTGCTCCGTTTCATTTCTATCTGAACTCAAGGCTAGCTTTGTCTTGTCAATCTCCTTTTGAATGCGGTCCAAAAGCTCTTCTTTGTGCTCTTTGGAAGTAAACCCCGTTTGAATTGTGTCTTCGGCCTCCCGCATAACTTGTTGGGCGGCTTTGACAATCTTTGGTACGGGCCTATTTCGTGCCTGGGATGCGGTCCTGATGTCGCTGGATCTTTCTCGCAGAAACCAGATTAGCTGCTGCCGAATGCTAGACCACTCTTGGTTCGCTTCAAAGCCATCCCTCCGTGCATTCGGGATAGCAGCCTCAGAAAGCACATGTATCTCTCCTATGTAATAACCGTTGAACCGTTCGTTGCTGCCAGCTATCTCACGAAACAGTTCTGCTACGCGTTCAGGACCACCTATTGCGATATTGTGTTTTCTGAACCTGAAACCCGCCGCTTCTTCCTCTCGAATTGTTCCCAGTAGGTTACTCTTTCCGTACCACAACCAAAAATGGGACTGAGGCCCTGCGTTCTCGGGATAGAACACGACATCCTCTATTTCGATCTCGTAGTTGTTTCGAATCGTGTGGTAGTGACCTTTGTATGGCTTGAATACCTGGCGCTGGAAGTCGGGACCTTTGATAACCAAGTTCACACATGGGAGGTACAGACCATGCTTCACGGTCCATTCGGTGATTTTTGGTGCGAATATGAATCGCTGGGCATCAAACCCAACAGGAGCCACCTGGCTGAGGTAAAACTCCAATTCATGCCAAGAAAGAAAGAGATCGGCAACGCTCATGTCGATATCGTTCATCTGCGCTTCGAAATAGTGGTCCGACTCAGATGCTGTCTCGCTTTTTATAAGGGTGTTATGGTCAATCACTTCCGACAACTCTTTGGCTTCCACGTTTCTTCGTGTAGGAGAGATTTGGCGGCGTATACCCTCACAATCCCAACTCACCACGGATGCCTTAGTCTCTCCTGAAAAAGAAGTGATAAAACTGAGGTTACGACAATACGCGACGCCAGCAATACGTCCTATGCCCCGAAATCCAGCATCGCTTCCCAACTGCTTCGCAGACATCCCAATGTTTATCAGCCTCTCTCGCACAAGGTCGCTCGGAACTCCTTCACCGTTATCCCTTATCGAAAGTCGGCGGTTCTTGGGGTCAACGAAAATCTCTATTTTGCCCTCACCGGGAGCCAGTAAGCCTTTGGCTTCCGCTCTGCGGATGGAGTCTGCGGAGTTTTGTACAAACTCACGGAGTGTGTCAAGCGGCTGAGCGTACATTCCAGTTGTGAGAGTCTCCAGAACGAAGGCACCTATTTTGGCCAAGATACTCACCTCGTTATTGCTGCCTTGGGCTGGTAATAGCACGGGTGTGGAAAACGTACCTTAACCAGTTCAGTCTTGAATACGGCATGCTGCAGCAGGAGCGTTCCTTGCGGCAGTCGGGAGAGCACGGATTTGTGTGTGTCTGAGAGGTGCCGAAAATCAGGACACTTACTGATCTCGATAGGCGTAGTGCGCCCATATACATTGGTGCTGCAGTTGCCAAGCACGCGTTCATGAACACCGCTCCGGAACTGCTCAGCACCAAAGAGTATCACGCCCAGAGACCGACCTCGCTCCGTTACCTCCAAGAGGCTACGTGTGAGGCTTCTTGCGATGTCAGCGCCCTTGGGCGCGTACTTGTTCAGCTCGTCAGCAAATATGACGACTGTACCCAGTCTACTCCCGTCGACATCTTCATCATCCCCAAGTTTTGCGGCATAGATCGTCTGAATAACATCCCCAACAACCAGACACTGCAGATAATCCGGTAAGGGTTCTATGTCTATGACAAGGACGTCACCCCGCTCTAGTTCGGCAAGAGCTTCACGGATGAGCCTGTGCCTCTTTTCTGCCTTGACGGACCGCTCGGTGAATAGGTCGTGCTCTGTTCGCGAGCGGAGAAGCCGACTAAACCTTCTCCAAGAAGCTTTGGAGATATCTCCTGCCTTTGAGCTTCCTTTAACAGTCCGTTCAGCAATCTCGTTTCTGAATGTGTCCCAACTGTCGCACTCAATATCGCCAATATCATGCATAATGCTCTCAATCGTTGCGTTCGGGTCATCAATGTCCGAGAACAGAAGCGGTAGTTTTCGCCTGGCAGTCTCCACATCGTAGAAATAGTTCATGCATCTGTTTGCCATCTGCTGTTGCGCGAGAATGGCGGGGTCGGCGTGGGAGTTCGTGTAGCCGGTTTTTTCGCGCGCGGCATACGGGTATAGGTAAGTTACGTTTTGGAACGGCTCAGGGTTTAGACCACACTTTTTCCACTCTTCCCTTTGTTCTGTCGTTAGGTCTGGATTGTCGATGTCGATGGACAACAGATCATTGCCCTTCACATTGAAAATAACCATAGTCACTCTATCCCCAAGGCATTGCTGAATGGCGTTGAGCAAAAACATGGCGTAGGATGTCTTGGTGGCAAGCCCAGAGATTCCCGATATGTTGAGATGTGCCCCCTCCGGCCCCAGCAAATACGCGGCTTCAAATTCCACAGGGACCTCTATTCCATTCGAATTGCGTATGTATCCAGCCGGTACAGGAGTTTTAAATGCCCGCAATCCCAGGGCCTCCCTAATGCCCTCGGCGTCCGCCCACTCCACCTGTGCACCATTCTTTACCGGCATTTCTACTTCACGAGTGTTAAACAGCACCTCAGCCTCGGCAATTGTAGTACTGATTCTCTGGTTTTGTGGCTCGACATCTACTTCGCCAAAATCAGAGGAAACGAAATTCGACAGGTGACCTGTACTGTCCGTGATGTGTAACAACTCTTGCACCATCGCGTACGTATAACTATCTCTGATGTGTGGAATCCTCACCACATCAAAAGGGCGAAGCACCTCGCCTTCCTTCACCCAAAACCTGAGCGTGGTACACGACGTAGGCTTGTTCTCGGTCGCAGTAATCCTCCCGATTATGGAGCTCATGCAGTCGCCTCCTTAAGTGTGCTACTCGAACGTGGCCGATGGCCTGGTGTTCTCATCCTTTCGATGGTGGCGGTTGCGGGCCACTATCGAGGACTAACCTCGAAAATGTCCGACGCTCGCCGTTTTCGATAGTCTTGAGCGCCACTTTGGCATGGGGGTAGTACTAAGTAAAAGTGCATAAAAGCTGCCGGTTATCCTCAGCGCGTCTCAGTCTGACGGTCCACAGTGACGTCTTTCGCGGTCTTACTGAGCGATAATCCCATACAATGGATACAATCAACAGGTTCGTGCGCTCCCATTTGTCACCATATTTGTCAGGCGCATGCTACGTCAGGCCCCGTGCAGAGGCAGTGCTTACCTCTAGCAGAGAGGAAGACTCATGATGTGCGTCGACTGGTTGACCTACAGCAGCGACACGAACTCAGGAGATTCGCGCGTCGTGCATTCAGAGGAGAGGCGTTTCGTGCTCATGTGGTCCTCCTTTCGTCACGGGTCTCCTCATCGGCCCATCAGCTAGGTAAGACCCACGGCTGCGACCGTGACATCATGCGCGTTTGGCTCGACCAACCCTCTCCGAGGGTGTCAACGCCGATGGTCTGTGGGACGCGGAACAAATCCGGGCGCCCCCCCAAGGCCGGTAAAGCCGCCCGGTGGGCGCTTTCGCACGCCGTAGGTATGGGTCATACTGTGTTCGGACTCGGCATTATGCGCCGGACAGCCAACGCCCTGCGGGCCATACTGGCAACGACGGGAGTATGACCAATATCGCCTTGCCAGATGGGCTGCGCGTGGCGGTTCAATTGCGGAAGCGGCGGCGACCCCTTGGCACGCGGATTGCGGACCGGATTGGTCGCCCCGCTGGCCACTGCACTGAACGGCGACCGCCCACGTTACAAAGCAGCCCCCCATAACGGTCTGCGGTCTCCATCATCCCGGGATGAAATGGCAACCACCCGCTGTTCTCGAAGTAAAGACATTCTGCCACACAGGAGGTCGCTAGCAATCCTGCCTCCCAACGGGTCGCTACGACCTCTTGAAACGAGGTTGCGAGGTGGGGCAGTCGTCCTTCCGATCTCGGAACAGGAGCGCGGATGCCTGTCTGGCCGAGTAGCGCTAGAACAGTGCAGTGAACGCAGTCGTACTCATGAACAGAGTTCGGACATAAGACTCCGCCATATAGATGGGGTAGATGTGGCTTGCCCAGCGCGAATCCGACCCATAGGGAGTCACATTTCTTTCCCTAAGGATGTGTCCGGATATTGTATCTATCCGGTCGCTTTCAAATCCTTCCTCCTTGTCTTCTGGGTCAATAGCGTAGCACTCAACCTTTACTATCCCGTCAAGCGGGTTCGGCATCACGGAAGGGTTTCGTAATCTCAGATACCAAGCACCGAGCACTTTATCGTCATCGATTATCTTGAACACCGAGGTTCTTTCAGCGAAGTCAAGACTCGATGCGAGCGCACCGACATCTTCTCGATGTTTCCTAACCCTGAAGCTAGGACGAAACGTCTTGGATATGCCCAGCACATTTCTGAACTGGACCAAGTCAAATGACTTCTTGAATCGCAACGGTCCGTCTACTACCAGAAGACGGTCATTAGCTAGCAAATGCCGTGCTGCTATTCTCAACACGGTGTCGACTTCCATCATGTGCATTTCGCTCATTATTCTAGCGATGCCTAGGTCCACCGGGTCTCTATCAGGCTTGACAGTATATCTCAGGGCAACAAACTGCACACGGCAATGCTGGTTTATCTCTGCCTGTAGATGGGCAAGATCATCGCCCGCGAGCTTATCAGGAAATGCGATGATATTCCTGAGACAGCAGAAGTCTCTCATTGGCTTGAGGTGCCCGTCATCATCCCGTGCAATGACAGCTACCCCAACCTGCCCGGCAATGATGGGGAGATATCGGCCTCCCAAGATTGCGTCGGCCACCTTATACGTTCGCCTCGAACCGTCGAGGAAATAACGCAGTATCGTCGGAATGCCGTTGGCGACTTCCACAACCTGTTTCTTGCCCTTGACTACACGAGGCCGTTCAAACGGTGATTCCACAGGATGTTCGTCGCTATCCGTGTATTCGGAAAAACGTTCAAAGTCGAGGCTTACGCGCTCACACGCCAAGCATGCTATTCCGTTCTGTTTGACTACGTCCAGTACAGAAAGCATGGCAATCAACTCCGGTTAAGCTACTCTCCAAGGCAAGTTGTGTGGACCCAGATAACCTTGTGGCCCGCAGTATCCGGCGGCTATGCCGCAACTTGTTCCGCCAGCTCCAGCTTTGTCGCGGCTCCTCCTGTTTCTCCAAGTTGTCCTATGCCATTGCGGGCCAGGAAGTCGGTACCTCTCACGAAGTTTGGGGTCTTCTCGGATTCAGCACAGTCACACTTCCCATTGGACTGGGGAACAGCAAGCTCAATCTTCAGCATCGCCAGCCCAAGTCTGACCGGTTCTTTATCTGGACGGGTCTAGCACTTCCACGATACCTCGCCTGGGGACGTTCAACAGCTTGTCCCGCGGCATCAGGTATTGGGCAGCCCACTGCTTCGGTCGGCGTTCGGCGTTGTTCACGTTCTCTCTATCGTTGCAGCAGCGAAGATCATCTTACGGCCTCGAGAAGCTCGGCCAGACCATCGACCATCGACTTGGTCGTCGACATCTTGCGTACGAAGTAGGCGTAGTTCTGCGGCGCGAACGCGTCTTCTTTGGGGATGTAGGGCATTAGCGCCTCGACCTTGGCTATGAGCTTCTCAGCGTCAGACAAGTTGCTCCGAATGATGGCTACGAGCTGGGATCGCGACAAGTTGCTGAGGTTTTGCTTCCCCGTAGCGATCTCTGTCAACGTAGAAACGGCGAAACCGAGTTCCTCGTACGCCTCGGCAAACATCTCCTCGGCGATGAATGGAGCGCCTATCCGAAGGGCCTTTTGGCGGATCCCCCTAAGCCTTTCTAGGCCATTGGGTGACAGGGCATGCGGCGACGTCATTTGCAACATGCCGTCTGCCACGTCGACCACGTGATAGATTGTGGCCGCGTAGTTCCTGTCTTCGAGCACCGAGGCTTCTTCAAGAGCGGTTTCCAGTCGGGCTAAGAGATCAGACAGCTCGTCCGCGGTCTCCACTTGCAGGAGGTCGCGTGGGTCCGGCCATTGCGTGGGTGAGGAATACGCAACAGCGCTGAGTACCATGGATGACAACAGTGCTACACATAGAAACATGAAACCTTGTCGATTCACGTTTCTCATCCCTCCGGCAGTCATCCGATACTCTGTCGCGTCTAGCTTGGCCGACTATCGCAATCAGCGAGCGCCGGTTGCGTCGCGATTGGGATCTCCCGGGTCGTCGCGCCGTCCGTCTCCGGATTTCGGACCATGACATGAGCTCACTTCTGGCGACACGGGCTCCGGATTATGGGTTTCTCACGTCAAGCACTATCGGCTCGCTCACAGCCGTCAGTCCGCTGGTCGACTTGACGAACAGCCGGACGGACATCCAGTTCTGTCTTGTGATGAGCGTCGTGTCAAGAGGGTACGCGCCGTCCACGGTCGCGTCTTCATCGAACTCTTGCCAGGCCAGGGGCTCTGATTGTCCGAACGCATAATCGACCCATACGCGGTCCACGTCAGGTGAGGCCGTGTAGTTCAACTCAACGGTGCCACTGACAGTCGTGCCGCTAGCTGGGTTTGTGATAGAGACCGTCGGAGCCTTGCCCTGGATGGATCGATCCACGATGAACTCCGAAACAACCGGATCCCCGACATTTCCGGTGACGTCTCTCGGAACGATTGTGATTTCATACAACCCATCAGGCCAGCCTCCCTGCGGCACAAGGCGGATTTGGTCCTCATAGTCTGTCCGAGAACAACTGAGCGATGATCCATCAACGCTCACGTTGACCTCAGTGCCAGTCTCATCGGTCCCCTCGGTCGCCCCGCCGTCGACCACGTTCACGAGGATCTCCGCAGGCTGGGTATTGAGGACTGAGTGGTTCCTTGGAGTCACCGAGACGTCCGGAGGAGCATTGTCGATGTTGACCACGCGCTCATCGACGACGACCTGGTTCGCGGATGTCGTTGCCGTGCCTCGGATCGTGACCCAGTTGAGGCTTGTGAAAGTCGTGTCGAACGTGTATTGCCCGTCCAGGTCCGGGTCAGAGCCGGCTGCGTGCCAGGGCTGATTGGGATCCTGCCGGCCGTAGGCCCAGTCGAAAGCCACTGCCGTAACATCATCACTCACGTAGCGGATGATGAAGCGACCAGTGATCGTGGGCTCCGTTCTGGACGACGCGGCAGTCGGAACCCCTGCGAGCTTGCGGAACGTGACATCCGTAATGCGGAACCGAGCGACCTGGGTCGGACGACTTCCAAGGCAGCCGCCGACTCCAAGAGCCGTGATGACCATGATTGCCAGAACAGCACCCTTCCTCAAGGTCATCGCCTCCTCGAAAACGGACATCAAGCGACAGGGCTCGCGCGGCTCGAGCGTGGTCTCTGGATCTCCTGTCCTTCCAGCCATCGCGTCTCGCGGCATGTCGGCCGAAGTATCGCCAGTCTCAGCTTCACCAGGGCCTCATCGACGTCAAATCGATCCGCTAACTCCCGTACTCAGGCCGCGCCATGGCTCAACGCTTCACGTAGCTTGTCCGCCGAAATGAGGTGCGCGGCCGCGCCCATCCCGCGGCCCGGTACTCGGCCCGGCTGGCGCCCGCCTACCTGCGACTAGTGGAACAGGCCGAAGCTTGCCCCTAGCGCTCGCAGGCACTTCTTGGCGTCGACTGCGGCAAGGTTCACTTCCATGAAGCGGTCCCGAGCCACGTTCAGGGTAACGGCACATAGGTCCGTCATATGCCCGGTGGCCGGATCAATGCCGCGGCGAGTCGCCTTCACCGACACATTCGATAGGCACCCGAGACAATCGGCCTGGAAAGCCACGTAAGCCGCTCTTAGAACGGATTGGCACGCAAAGTCCTCATAGAGCTTTCGAATGCCCTGTTGAGACAGCTTCTTGGGAACGATAGCTCCGGCAGCGCTGTCATACTTGTACGAGACCACGTCGGGCAGAGACTCGGGGGCGGGCAGTCTCAGCGTCACGTCGAGCGTCCCGGAAGCCTTGTCGTACGCGATATCAGTGTCCTCCCGTGAGGACTGGGGAGCCTCCAGCTTGGAGAACACGAACTTGAAGTATTCGCGGATGGCGTCCGGTTCGCCCGCCTTAAAGGCCGCCTCGCAGTCGCGTACGCGCTGATTATGCTTGGCCTTCTTTCGCTCGAATTCCGCCTTCGCCGCAAGGTATCGTTTCCAGGCCACCGTTCGCCGGAGCGCGTGCAGCAGCAGCCGCCTTTGGTATTCGAGCTCCGCCGCTTCCTTGCGGTGCTGGAAGGAGCGGAGCTCTTCCTCAAAGACCTCCCTGGCCTTCCTCTCCGCGCTCAGTCTCCGTTCTTTCCGGGCAGGGAAAAGGCGCTCGACGAAGCTCGGTTTGGGAACCTTCAAGCGTGCGAACGTCCCGGCAAGCGTCGGTTCGGGCTCGTCGAACGTCCGTTGAGGTCGCTTCTCGTCGAATACGAAAATCGGGTACTCGTCCTTCCGGAGCAGTGATTCCCAGTCAAGCCTGTAATCCTTGTCGAGACTTGAGGCGAGCACGGTTTTATAGGCCTCAAGTTTCCTTTGTGCCTCCTGGGTCATGCGCTCGGCGCGGGCTTTCGTTTCCGCAACCGCCTGCTTTTGTCGAAGGTTCTCCTCCCGTTCTTTCCAAGTCGCTAGCTGAGCGGTGACTTTCGCCTTCAGCTCCTCGGGGTTTCTGGCCTTAATGGTCTTGCTGACTCCGAGGTACGGATTCGAGATTGTCTGCTGGTACACCGGCGATTTTGCCCGCGGCGCTCCGAGCGAGCGCAGGCTTTGCTCGGTGCTGTAGTAGATTCCCGTCCCGGGAATGCCCACGGAAGTCCTGATTCCTCTTGGGCCGATGGACACGCGGGCGCCTTTCACGCCGGCGCTGATTCCGATGCCGCTCTTGCTGAGGTTCAGGCGCACGCCGCCTCCCAGGTTGATGCTCTTCCTCATGCGAAGGCCCACAGCCGATCCTCCTCGCACCGGAATGCCAAGTGCCTCAGCGCCTTAATCTCGCGGGCGTCGCCTTGAATCAGGCTCAGGCGAAACCGAATCAGGCTCTCGTCAACATCGAAGATTTCGGCGAGCTCCCAGGGCTCGGTTCTGCCTCGTCGCACCACGTACAGAAGCGAGTCGAAGGGAATAAGATGTCTGGCGGCCCAGGACAAGGCCCTGTATTCGCTCCTGTCAAGACTCACCCGGTCGGCGTAGGAGCAACGCCTCACAGCCACACAATCACCGACCGTCGTAAAGTGATGTCCCAGTTCTTCGCCCAGGACCGTCCGCAAGTGCTTTGGGTTGTCGAACAGTGTTTTCGAGAGCCCGATTACAGGCGGTAGTTCGGGATGCTTCCAGTACACGCCTTCAAGCGGCGGCTCAAAGTCCCAGTACTCGAGCGCGATTCCTTCGTTATACGCAAGAGAGATGAGGTCGTGGGGCAACTGCGTTCCCTCCAGGCATAACGGTACTGGCACTCGTGCGGCCTATTGATTTTGCTTCTTGCCGTACTTTTTGAAGATGTATTCCTGGAATTCCAGGAGACTCCTTCTTGCCTCCTCGGGGAGGTCGGCCATTGGGTCGTCTGTTCTGTGAGCTGCTAGGGTTTCGACTGCTGCGTTGCGTTTCTCTGGCGGAGTGGGGTCATCGGTACGGCCGAGGAGGTAGTCAGATGATACGCCAAGGATATCCGCAAGTTTCACAATGATGTCCTCGTTGAGACGTCGGGCACCTCGTTCAAGGTCGTAATAATACTGCGGAGAGATGCCAAGCAATTCAGCAAGCTTGGTCCCGGTTAACCCTCTTTGTTCCCGCAGTTGTCTGATGCGGGTTGTCGGTTTCATTGTCATGAGTGCCCTCCACGTCTAGCTGTTTCCAGGATACCGCTATTAGCAGATGCCGTCAATACGCAAGAAGCAGAATTCGGGAGCCCGAACACGCTATGTGCAGAATGTGCGCCCAATAGCGGCGTTGGATGCCGCTATTTGCGGAATTTCAGGTTTGCCTGGATTCAGCTATTAGCTTACTATGGAATTGCAAGGAGGCGAGCCAGACGATGAGCTTCACCCAGGCAGTGCGGACGAAAATGGCTGCAACTGGCATCAGCGCTAGTGAGCTTGCCCGGCGCAGCGGATATAGTCAGCAGTATATCTGCGACCTTTTGGCAGGGCGCAGGCGCTGGAACGAGAGCACCATGAGCAAAGTATGTCAGGTTTTGGGTATCCGTATTCAGTTCGTCGATGATGATCCTGACTCTTTGGTTCTCGGTTCCACAGGTTAGGAACGAGCAAACGGGCTTTTTCAGTCCCTTCTCGCGACGTCTCGTCTACGATTAAGTCTAATACCAACTTCCAGGTTGGCACGAGCGGCAGTTGTGTAGAGAGGAGGTGATGGACGTGTATCGCATCGCGCGAAAGGCAGCTCGACTGAGCAGGGAGGAGGCCGCTTTCAGGCTCCACGTGGGCGCGAGGACGCTCGCCAATTACGAGGACGGCAAGAGCGTTCCACCGCCTGAGGTGGTGTTGGCGATGAGCAAGGTCTACAACAACTCGTGGCTGGCGCACCGGTACTGCCGGATGCACTGCGCCATCGGCAAGGCCTATCGTTACGCCATCCTCGACAACGTGAATCTCGATATCTCGAGTGTGCTCCTGAAGCTCGTGATCGAACTCGATGAATTCCGCGCGGTCCAGCAGAGGTTAATAAGCCTCGCGGTCAACAAGCGCGGGCGGGAGGATTTCTCTGACGAGGAATGGCGCGAGTTCATCCGGTGCCTGCAGAAATGTCTGGATGTCGAGCACACCATCGAGATGCTGAGGTTGGCTCTGGAGCGATGGTGCGACGGCTCGGAGCTCGTGAGCCAGCACAACCGCAAGTGTAGGGATCGGGGTTACGTGACGGAGCAGGAGAATCCTTTGACGAGGTTGATGACAGCATGAAACGCCAGCAGGCAACGTCCCAAGCCTTGCAGCTACAACCGGATTCGGAAACAGACAAGCTCGAATGGCTGAAGCCCTGCGAGGTGGCGGCCACGTTTCGGGTGACTCGCCAGCACATATACAGGCTCATCAGGCGCGGTGACCTCGCGGCGGTTTGGGTAGGCGACACGCCCCGCATTCACAGGGACGAGCTTGCGCGGTTCATCGCGGAAGGCGGCCGGCGGCCGGGCGACGAGGACTTGCCTAAATACCGGAGATACAGGCGGCGTTACGCCCGCTGAGAGCGGAAGGAGGTGGCAGCAGTGGAGGGAGCAACGTTGAAGGCTATTTGGGCGTGCGAAGACAGAGAGCGGAAGCGCAACATGATCAAGTTTTATCGGGCGTGCAAGCGCTTCGACGCAGGTCAGGAAAAGCGACTTCGGTTTCGGGGGCCTGCGCAGGACCTGCTGACGGTGTTTTCAGTCATCTCATCAGAGTCGCACGGGTCGGACGCGGCATAAAAGAGAAGGCCGAAGTGAATGCCGTCACTTCGACCTCGAGAAAGGACTTCTAGCTACCTCCAGTCTACCACGTCCGGACTGGGGGTGCAAGAGGGGGTGAACGGGCGTGGGAAAGCGGACATTGATGCGACCGTTGCGGGACGCTGAAGAGGCGGTGTGCCTCATCGCTGACGCGCTTCGGGGGCAGGCGCTTGACGACGAGGACTGGCTCGACATGCTCTGCAACGTTTACCGGGTAATGCCAAGCCAGGCTCTCGAAAGGCTTCTCGCGGACGAAGCCTACGAGCGGGGGCTTTGTCCGATATGCCTCGTCGAAGGGCGGGGCATGGTGCCGGTGACTGACGAGGGAGACTGCGCGGCGTGCAAGGCCGCACAGGAGAGACGCCTGGCGCTGCTCGAGCGGTGCCGGCGTACGAAAGCCGAGGGGGTGGCGTAAGTGGGCCAGTTGGTGGAGTACAAGCCGGACAAATATAACGTTTTGATGCCGACGCAGCACATCGAGCAGGTAAGCCCGTGGCACGCGGCGCGGACTAACATCGTTCAGGTCAACCCGGACCCGATGGCGGGTGACGTGTTCAAGGTCGGGAGCCGGTACAACGAATCCACGCATGAGTACGAGGACATGTACTCCCTCGCCAAGCCCGCTCTCATGAGGATCGCCTCGGCCGCCGGCATCGTGTGGAACTGGCGGGACAGCGGGCCACGGGTGCTCGAGAAGGATTACGTCTGCTACCGGGCTGTCGGTGCCTTGAGGCTCCCCGACGGCTCCTGGCAGCCCATCATGGCGGAGAAGGAGATAGATCTCTCGGTCGTCGAGGACGAGCTCCGCGACCAGTACACCAAGAAGGCCGACGGTCCCCTCGGAGGCACCGACGCCAAGACGTATCGCGGCGAGTGGCGGAAAGTCAGGCACGGCAAGGAAGAGCGAGACGCTTTCTTCCTTGCGGAGGACGAAAAGCCCCGCTTCATCGAGGCGAACGTCCGCGCGAACCTCATCCAGTGGCGGAAAAACAAACTCATGAGAGCCGAGACGGGCGCGATGCTTCGCGTCATCAGGGCGGCGCTCGGGATCAAGAGCCAGTATACGTTCGCGGAATTGCAGAAGCCGTTCGTGGTGCCAAGGATTGACTTCTCACCGGACTATAACGACCCGAGCGTCCGCCAGGCTCTCCTTCAGCACGGCGTGGCGACGATGAACGCTCTGTTCGGAGGCGCCACGCCCCCTGCGCCCCAGGTGGCGTTTACCGAGCGTCCAGTCATCGCGGCGCCGGTTCAGGACGACGAGACGGTTGACGCGGCGGCGGCTTCCTCGGACGTGGAGCTCGGCGCGGTCGGGGCGGACGGGGTCGAGGAAACTCCTCAGTTGCCCGAGGAGACTGGGGAACCGGCGGGAGAGGCAGAAGCGGCCGCGACGGCTCAGCCTGACGGCACGCTCTTCCCGCCCGAACCTGAGCCTGCACAGGTCAAGCCGCGTCCGGTTGTCTATGGCACGTGCGCGGACTGCGGCGCCCAGATAACTTCCGGCAACGTCGTGAGTTACTCCCACAAGAAGTTCGGTCGCGTACTCTGTTACTCGTGCCAGAACAAGGCGAAGGGGGCGGCCGCGAATGCCTAAGATCCTCTGCTCAGGCGACCTCCATTGTTTCTGGCCGACGTTCAACCGCATAGGCGAAGACGGTATTCCCTCGCGCCTGCAGGACTGGCGGAGGAGCGCACGAGCGCTCCTCCAAACCGCCATCGAACACAAGGTCAGCGCGGCTCTTTTCCCCGGAGACTTCTTCCCGACCTCGCGGCCGTCGCCGGCCCAAGTCCTCGAGGTGGCGCAGTTGTTCTACCGTCTCGAGGAGGAAGGGATTCGGGTTGTAGGCTGCAAGGGCAACCACGACGACTTGGGTCCGGGCCAGCTATCACCGGTCGACCTCGTGGCGCGCATGGCGCCGGACGGTCGCCGGTGGGGTTGGACCCGTCCGGGCATCGAGCATCTTCCGGAGCTCGAGGTCGTCGTGTTGCCTTTTGTCAGGGCCGCGAAGACGGATGCGGATCCGGCTGTCGCGGCTCAGGAGACCTCGCAGCAGCTTCTCCAGATCGCGCGTTACCAGCTCGCTGTGACCAAAGAGGATAAACCTTCCGTGCTGATGGGGCACTGGGCCATCTCGGGTTGCCGCCTCGCCGGCAATTCGCTGGCTATTACTGAGCCCACGCTTCCTCTGGGGGAGTTGCAGAGCCTTCCGGTTCGGGCGGTCGTCATGGGCCACATACATACCCCTCAAGTCATTGCGACTGATCCGGTCATTCTTCACACGGGCGTTTTCGAGCGCCACGACTTCGGCGAGGAGCACAACGAGTGCGGTTGCTACATAGTCGACCTCGACACGCAGGAGGCGGAGTTCGTCGAGCTTCCGGCAAGGCGGTTTCTCACGGTGAGGTTGGACGAGGCCGCCTTGGAGAGGCTTGCGGACGGCGAGGCAGTTAGCACGGTTGTGGCGCGTTGCGTGGACGTCGGCTTGGTCCACGGGGCTATCGTCCGCGTCGTCTACCAGGCCACTGAGGAGCAGGTCAAGCGGATTGACCACAACGCGATCATCCAAGCCCTCTACGACGCCGGCGCTCATCAGGTGGCCGGGGTTTATCCCGAGATAATCCGTTCGGAGCGGACTCGCGAGGCCTCCATTACCGAGACTATAGGGCCGCTGGACGCTCTCGAAAAGTGGCTCAAGCTTCGGACGGACTTGACCGACGCCATGCGTGCCAGGGTATCCGAGAAGGCGCGCGAGCTCTTCGAGGAGGTGATGGCCTGATGGAGCCGGTGAGAATCGACCTCGAGAATTTCCTGAGCTACCGCCGGGAAACCGTGGACCTTACGCCGGTTACGTGCGGAGCTCTCGTCGGCGAAAACGGGGCAGGGAAGTCCTCGCTTCTCGACGCCATCACGTGGGCACTTTTCGGCCAGGGCACCAAGGGCGGCGCCAAAGACCTCGACAACTACGTGACCCGGGGGCAGACAGAAGGCCGGGTCGAGCTCGAGTTCCGGCTCAACGGCAGCACCTACCGGGTAGTGCGGGGTCGAAGCGTCGCTCGCAACAAGAGCACGCTCGAGTTCTTCGTTCTCGACGGCGATCGGTGGCGGCCGCTCTCGGGCAAGACCATTGCGGAGACGCAGGCCGTCATCGAGAGCACGCTTCGCATGGACTACCGGACGTTTACGGCGTCCTCGCTGATTCTCCAAGGTCAAGCCGACGCTTTCACCGCCAACATGACCGACCAGGAACGCAAGGAAGCTCTCGCTCGAATCCTTGGTCTCGACCTGTGGGACAGGATGCAGGAACGGGCGCGCGAGAAAGCCCGCGCCCTCAAGGCGGAGGTGAGCAGCCTTGAGGCTCAGGCGGCGCGGCTCAAGGAGCAGGCGGACGCGGCAGACACCTTGCGGCAACAATACGTGGAAACCAAGGCGTCACTCGACAAGTATGCCGAAGCTATCGGGCAGCTCGAACCCGCCGTTACCGACCTCGAGGCAAAGCTTCGCCAGCGGCCGATCCTCGCCGAGCGGCTGGAGGCGTTGAGGCGAGAGCACGAGCGCAAGGGGCAGGAGATTGCTTGGGCGCAAGGCGAGGTCGCGAAGGCCCGCACGCAGATCGAGACAGCACGCCAGGAAATCGCCTCTAGACAGGCAATTCTGGCCATGCGCGAGGAAATCGAAAGCGCGGTCGCGATGGAGGCAGAGTTCGCCCAGGAGGTCGCCAGGTTCGACCGGCAGGCCCAGGAGTATATGAATCTCCAGCAGCTCGCCGCCGACCTTGAGCGCAAGGCGGCTGCGTGGGACAAGACCACGGAAACGGAGCTTGCCCGCGTGGAGGCGCAGATTCAGGCACTGATTTCACAGGCCGCCACTCTCGACAAGGTGCCCTGCTCGGGCGACGTGAAAGCTGCATGCCCACTCTTGGCGGGTGCCAAGAAGGCGGCTGCTGACCTCGAGGGCCTTCGCATCAGGCTCGAGGAGCTTCACCGGGCGAAGAATCCGCACCTAGAGGCATGGCAGAAGACCTGCAGGGACCGCGACGCCGTAGGCTACGACCCGGCGGCGCACGAGGCGGCCAGGAGCGCTCTCGAAGACGTCCGCAAGACCGCGAGACTCAAGCCGGACCTTGACGCCGCCGAGCGTCGCGTGAAAGAGCTCGAAGCGCGGGTCGCGGAACTTGAGAAAAGTATCGCTACATGGCAGGCGAAGGTCCGGGAGCTTGCCACAGAGCAGCAGGCGCTGAGCGAGGAAGCTCAGTCCGTGCGGGCGCGGCTAGAAATCCTCGGTCCGCTTGGAGAGGAGCTTGCCGCGAGGCAGGCGGAGTTGCAAAACCTGCGCCGCATGGAGGCGGAAGCTCGGACGTTGCTCGGCCGGCTCGAGCAGCAGCTCGCCGATGCCGAAAAGGCTCGCGAAGACCTTGCGAAGGTCGAGGCTGAGTTGGTTCGGGCAAAGGAGGAGCTGACAGTCTACGAGATACTTGATCAGGCCTGTGGCAAGAAGGCCGGTGTACCAGCGCTCATCGTCGAGAACGCCGTCCCCGAGATCGAGCGCCTTGCCAACGACATGCTCGGTAAAATGGCCGGTGGCCGCCTGGCCGTGCGTCTCGACACCCAAGTCGAGGGTAAGTCGACGGGCACCATGCAGGAGGTCCTCAGGATCACCGTGCTCGACGGCGGCATCGAGCGTCCGTACCAGACGTACTCCGGCGCGGAGAGGTTCATGGTAGACCTCGCGCTCAGGGTGGCATTGAGCAAGTTCCTTGCCCACCGTGCCGGCGCCGAGATACGGTTGTTCGTCCTGGACGAGGGCCTCGGAGCCTGCGATCAGAGCAACCGGCAGGCCGTCATGAGCGCGATCCAGGCAGTGGCTCAGGAGTTTGGGAAGACGCTTGTCATTACCCACATCGCCGAGCTCCAGGATGCACTGCCGCAGAGGATCGAGGTCACCAAGGGCCCCGATGGAAGCAAGGTGAGGGTCGCGTGAAACCGATTGACAGCGGATTCTGGGAGACCTGCGAGCTCTGCGGGTTTGCTTATCGGACGCGAGAACTACGCAAGGTTTACTGCGGCAATCGACAGGTCAAGGCTTGCCCTCCGTGCAGAATCAAGGTCTTCGAGGAAAAGCTGCGTCGGGAACGGGAGAAGGAAACCGGCGGGCAGCTCATGTGGTGAGTGGACCTGGGAGGGCGTTTAGCAAAGTCGCGTCGCATCGCTCACGTTTATCGTTCGGGAGGGGAGACAACGTTGCGGGTCAGGATCGCAGACATCAAAGTCCCAGAAGGCCGACGACAGCTGCGTGGCCTGGACGAGCTTGTAGAATCCATCCGCACCGTCGGTTTGCTGAACCCGATCACGCTCACGGAAGACTTGCGTCTTGTCGCTGGTTATCACAGGCTTGAGGCCTGCAAGCGACTGGGATGGTCGGAGATCGATGCAACCATAATCACGGTGAACGAGCTCGACGCGGAGTTGGCAGAGATAGACGAGAACTTGATCCGCAACGAGCTCACCCAGTTGGAGCGGGCGGAAGCCTTGGCGCGACGGAAGGAACTATATGAGGCAAAGTATCCGGAGGCGAAGCGTGGTACTGCCGGCGCAATAGGAAGCAATAAATCCCAGGGCAGGAAAATAGACGCAAGCGAAACGGTTTCGTTTGCGATTGACACCGCTGCGAAGACCGGGTTGACTCCACGGACGATTCAGCAGGACGTGCAGATTGCGACGAAGATTGTTCCGGACGTTCGGGACGCGATTCGGGACACGCCGCTTGCCGACAGCAAACGGGACCTTCTCGAGCTTGCGCGCATGGAGCCGGAGCAGCAACGCCAGGTGGCCGCGAGGCTCATTCGGGGCGAGGCGGCCAAAGTCAGGCTGGCTGCGCAGCTCGTGCGGCGGGAGATGACACCTCCGCCGCTACCCCAAGGCAAGTTCCGAACCATTTATGCCGACCCGCCCTGGCCTTTCGACGACACGGCTACAAGGGGTGCTGCTGAGAATCATTACCCGACTATGAGTATTGCCGAGATATGCGCCCTGCCGGTGTCCGACCTTGCAGCTGATGACGCGCACTTATACTTGTGGACTACGAATTCGCATCTTCATGACGCTTTTCACGTCGTCGCGGCTTGGGGGTTCGAGTACAAGACCCTCATCACATGGGTCAAGCCTCAGATCGGCCTCGGGCATTACTTCCGGGGTGCGACAGAGCACATTCTGTTCTGCGTGCGCGGAAACTTGCCGATGAGTCAGGTCGGGGAGCGAAACTGGTTCGAGGCCCCAAGGCAGGAGCACAGTCGGAAACCGGCGTTCTTCTACGAGCTCGTCGAACGTTGCAGTCCCGGGCCTCGTCTGGAGCTCTTCGCCCGCACCAAGCGTGCAGGTTGGGTTGCTTGGGGAAACGAGGTGGGCGGGCGTGCATGAAGCGGTGTATGACTTCGACGAGCAGCTTGCCAAGGGGGCCAGCGGGGAGGAATTGCTGGATGCGTTCTTTTCACGGGAATGGATTATCCGGCCTGCGACCAGGCGGGAGCAGCGTCAGGGGATAGACCGACACTACGTTTGTCGGAAAGACGGCAGGTATTTCAAGGTTGAATACAAGACGGATTATCTTGCTCACAAGACCGGCAATGCATTCATCGAAACGGTGTCCATCGATTCGGAGGGTCGGGCCGGATGGGCTTACACGTCGAAGGCGGATTTCCTGTTCTATTTCGTCGTAGAAGACTTGCTGCTCTACATTCTTCCGATGGAGACCATCCGGAAGCAGCTTTCGCGTTGGGCAAAGGAGTATCCCATCAAGGTAGTGCCAAATCGCGGCTACAGGACTTATGGGATTTTGGTTCCGCTCTGCGAGTTTGAGGAGCACAGCGTGCAGGTCGTATCCATGTGAGCGTAGACTCCCGCCACGACTCGGTCAAAGGCTCGGCTGCCCCTTACGGTTCAGGCGGCTCCGACGAGCGGGAGAACGCAATAAACAGGAAGAGGCCACAGAGGGACAAGCGGACGGCCCAGGGGGCCAGGGCCGGGGGGAGTGACACATGAGACGACATGACGCATGGGTAGTCTGTTCCCGCTGCGGCCAGCGGAGGGAGAAGCGGCGCTCGCTGGGATTCAACGGGCGGTGGTTATGCGGTGAGTGTCTGGCTGATCGAGCGGCGTTGAACGCGTTTATGGAAGAACGGTTTGCTTCGGTCGCGACGGCGATCCGAGGCATACGGGAGGTCTCCGCCAATGAAGCCATTCGCCGACGAGGTAAATGAAGTCCTGATCCACTACCACGACGTAGCCCGCGCCCATGGGATGGATCGCGCTCTCCGCGAGGCAGTGGAGTCAAACGTGTTCACGCGGCGGGAGTTGGCAGGCGTGCAGCGGCGCGTAGAACAGCTAGAGGCCGAGCGAGACGCGCTGAAGGCCCGACTGGCCGAGGTCGAGGCGCAAGCAGCGGCAATGAGGGGTGCGCTGGAGGACGTAGACGCCGTACATCGGTCGGCCATGGGTCGGCCCAACGAGCGCGGGGACAATCTCACTCCTCTTCAGGTGTGGAGCCGCGTGCGAAATGCTTTGTCCTTGTCCGCAGGTGTGGAGTTGGGAAAGAAGATTGAGCGCCTGGACGCGCGAGTGGATGAGATGCGGAAAACGCTGATGTTGTGCTCGCTGTTATTCGGTGCAATCAGGGATGACTGGACCGACCCGCGGGATATGTGTCGCAAGGGCCAACAACTCATCGAGATAGCTCTTTCCTCGCAGGAGGCGAGCGCGGGTGACGACCTGCAAGGGCTGCGGCAGGCGCATTGAGTGGATTAGGACCGAGGCTGGCAAGAGGATGCCCGTGGACCTCGAGCCCGTGACGGTGATATTGCCTGATGGCCGGCTCGTGAGCGGCTACAGGCCTCACTGGGTGACGTGTCCGCAGGCGGCACAGTTCCGGAGTAGGGGCGAGAGCAAGTCATGAGGTGCTATTACAGCAAGTACGGTCTGCTTTTCGTGAGCGACGGCGACAGCGGCGGCCGGGGGTTGGAGCACGTATTACCGGACGCGCTTCAAGAACCTTCGAAGGCTCAAGACGATGCCGGTTCGCCAGACTCGGGAGGAGGCGCAGGCAGACTTGGACGCCTACGCCGAGGCGCGGAGGTTGCCAGCATACGAGGTCGCAAATCCATGAGAGGAGCCGGGCTTCGCGCCCGGCCCGGCCGCCTGGCAACTCACACCACAAGGAAGGTGGGAAGGCGGCCGGTTTCAGGATACCACGGGGGCGAGTGAATTAGCAATGAGATTTCGACGGGGTTTCGCACGCCACACCGGCGCGCGTCCGCTCATCATCTTGGTCTCATGCGCGGGCATGGCGATGTTGCTCTCGTCAGCGCGTGTCGGCGCGCCCGAGCCGCCGCTGCCGGACTCGACCGGATGGAGATGGCCGGAGGAGCAAATCGAGTGCGTGTCCTACGTCGTGGGGCGGGGCGACACGTTGTGGACCATCGCATATCGGTATTATCCAGACGACCGGGCTGGCGACGTGATATGGGCCATCTATACGGCGAACGATTTGGGCGCACGAAGTTCGAGTATTGAACCGGGTGACGTGATTCTCATACCCGACCCGCTTCGGTACGGTGTCGGGCGGCCGTAGGACGGCGTTTGTGAGGTGTGGCGCGGTCAAGTGGAATCGCGGACGTAAAGGAGCGGGTTTGAGTGGCCTGGATCGAGTTGCATCAATCGCTGTGGACGCATCGCAAGACTCTCATTATGGCGGTTGCACTCAACCTTGACGAGACCTACGCCGCCGCGCACATGGCGCGGTTGTGGACATGGGCGCTTGATAACGCGCCACAAGGCGATTTGACGGGCCTGCCCAATGAGGTGATCGCACGCGGTGCCGGTTGGAAAGGCGACCCCGATGAGTTCGTGGCGGCCGCCATCAAAGCAGGTTTTCTTGAAAAGATTGATGGGGCTCTCCAATTGCATGACTGGGAAGATTATGCCGGGCGTCTCATAGAGCGGCGCGCGGCCGAACGCGAACGCTCGCGGCAACGCCGGGAGGCCGCCAGAACGGTCTCAATGCAACCGTCGGGCGTCCAGCAAACGACCGCCGGTCGACCGCCGGTCGACCGCCAAGTGTCCGATGGCACCGTACCTAACAGTACCGTACAGTACCGTACCAACACCGTCGAAGCAGATTCTAGGGTAGATAGTAAGTCTGGTGGGTTGGAAGGGGGTACGGGGGAAACCAGCCAACCGCCTTCCCCTCCGGATGTAACTCCAACCGAACGGGCCGTTCTCGGTGAGCTGAAGGCGGTTCCGCAGTATCCGTTCGACTACCAGAAGGACCTTGAGCACATCAGGGACCTCGCCACGGATTTTCCCGATATCGACTTGCTGCAAGAGGTCAAGAAGTGGCGGGCATACAAACGCGACAGACCGCTTGAGGCCAAGTCCAATCCTCGATTGCAGCTGCGGAACTGGTGCGAGATAGCGCACAAGCGGCTCGGGGAAAGGATGGCTCGCGACAAGCCACGCGGCAAGCCGTGGGATAGCGCGGGCGGGTTCGCGGGCGGTGTGGAGCCCGGACACGCGCCCCCCGAGGTGAAAGCGTACATCGAGAGTTCCCTGGCCGCGTTCATGGCGCGAAAGGAGGCGATGACAGGTGGTGCAGGCGGTTCAAGCTGACGTGA
>Ga0134100_1000175_pt1 | contig 77539 bp, 77 predicted proteins | sample 11_taG_2_FD_94444 | JGI IMG/M metagenome (GOLD analysis project Ga0134100, IMG submission 94444) | Switchgrass degrading microbial communities from high solid loading bioreactors in New Hampshire, USA - 11_42_5_180_A3 metaG | ecosystem: Engineered > Bioreactor > Semi-continuous > Anaerobic >...
AAAAAACAGCTCCCTGCTTTGGAAGCAGAGAGCTGTTTATGGTTGCAAGCAATTGTCAGGACAGTAATTTAGCCGGCCAGGACATAACCAATTATGAGCTTCAATGTGTTTTCAAAGCCTTCTCTGTGTCCTCGCTCGTATCCGTGCGAAGCATATATGCCGGGCCCGATGCAGCCGTGGCGCATGTGATATCCCGCGCTTACGGCAGCGTTAGCGTCGGATCCGTAGTACGGATATACGTCGCATGCATAGGATATGTTTTCTTTTTTCGCGACCTGTACAAGCTTGGACACAACATTCATATCATATGGCCCGCCCGCGTCCTTGACGCATATGGAAACCATCGTTTCATCGCATGACAGGTCACCGCCGACACAGCCCATATCTACTGATATGATCTCGTCTGCTTCAGGCAGGCCGCTGGCCGCACCGGTTCCCACTTCTTCATGGCATGTAAACAGGAGCCAAATACGTCTATTCAGGGTGATACCGGTTTCCTTGACGAACCGCGCAAAAGACAGAAGGATCGCGCATCCAGCCTTGTCGTCCAGGAAACGGCTTTTGATATAACCGGACTCCGTTTCGACAAAGCGGGGATCAAAAGCTATGAAGTTGCCGGTTTCTATTCCCAGCTTCTTTGTGTCGTCCGCAGATGATGTTTTATGGTCAAGTACGACTTCCATTGAGTCTTCCGTGCGCTTTCCGTCCTGAAGTTCGGGTCCTGCTACGTGAGCGGAGGGGTTGTTCATCTGCAGCGTGCCGGTATATTTATTGCCATCGTAAGTATAAACCGTGCAGTTCTCGGCCTCGACGCTTCCCAGGGACAAGCCGCCGATCTTCGTGATGCGTATCCTGCCGTTCGGCTTCACTGACCTGACCATAGCCCCCAGAGTGTCAAAATGAGAGGCAAGGATCAGTCCCGGTCCGTTTCCTCCCAGGGGGCACAGAACGTTTCCCCTGTTCGTTATGGCGGGTGAAAAACCCATCTCGGAAAGCTCGTTTTTTATGAACTCGGCAGCATTAACGGTAAAGCCTGTTGGACTTGGGATCGATACTAGCTGTTTCAGGGTATTGACGATATTGTCCGTATATTTCTTATCATAATCCATCATATAAGACTTCCTTATCCATACTGGTGTCGTATGCAGTTAAAAAATCAATGCCAGGTCTTATAGAAATATATCACCTTACAGGAAGCAGATACTTTCGCTCGTCTACTCGATACAACAAACCAAAAATATTCGAGTCTGTCTTAAGTAAGACAAGATCGCAAACATCTTATATGGCGATTTCTCCTGTGAAGACCTCTTCTGCGCCGCCTGTCAGGTAGACGATATTTGTAGTGCGGTCCCAGCGAACATGCAATGTGCCGCCAAGCGCTTTCATTTCTGCTTCGCCGTCGCATTTGCCGAGCAGTGTAGCCGCAACCAGGGCGGCGCAATTGCCTGTACCGCAGGCCAAAGTTTCGCCCGAACCTCTTTCCCATGTGCGAATCTTTATGTGTGACTCGTCCTGGATCGATATGAAGTGCACGTTCACGCCTTCAGGAAATGCCGGATGCTTTTCCAGGTAGGCTCCGATGCGCCTGACAGGGAATTTATAAGGATCGTCTACGACAATGACCGCATGAGGGTTGCCCATCGAAACACAGGTCATGCTCAGCTCCATGGGCGAGATGCCCAGGTCCGAAACGTCGTGGCCTATATACCTTGAGCCCTCTGCATCATATATGCCAGGTAAACGCACCGGCATATCCACGATAAAACCGCTTTCCCGAAGGGTTGTAGGTATAAGCGGGGCTTCAAGGATAGGCGCGCCCATTTCGACGGTCGCCGAAACGACACGTCCGTCTTCGATGTCAAGAGACAGGGTCTTGATACCGCTCAAAGTATCGACCGTAACGGTCGGTTTCCTGGCTATCCCGTGTTCGTAGATATATTTGCCTACACAGCGGATGCCGTTGCCGCACATCTTCCCGCGGGAACCGTCGGCGTTATACATGTCCATAAAGCAGTCTGCCCGATCAGAGGGCTGGATCAGGATCAGTCCGTCGGCTCCGATGCCGAAATGGCGGTCGCTCAGGCGGACGGCAAGTTCTGCAGGCGAATCGACTTTCTCCTCAAAACAGTTGATATAGATGTAGTCGTTGCCGGCACCATGCATCTTCGTAAATTTCATAGGGCACCTCCTCGAATATAACGGCAAATAAAATTTCGTTCATTTATCGCGAATAGACAGACTATCACAGTAAAGTTATGCCCGCTTTCTCGCACTCCCGGATGGTTTCTTCGGTCCAGATCGAGCATTGGACCTCGCCTATATGCGCCTTTCTGAGGAAGAACATGCACAGGCGGGACTGCCCTATACCGCCGCCAATGGTATACGGCAATTCGTTCCTGAGCAGCGATGCCTGGAAAGGCAGCGATGCTCTGTCTTCGGTCCCGGATATCCTGAGCTGCCTTGCGAGGCTTTCAGCGTCAACTCGGATCCCCATCGATGAAACCTCAAACGGGATATCAAGCACATGATTATAGAGGATTATATCCCCGTTGAGGTCCCAATCATCATAGTCGGGAGCTCTTTTGTCATGAGGTTTGCCCGACTTGAGAGCACCGCCTATACCTATTATGAATACCGCACCGTATTTCCTGACGATCTCATACTCCCTCTGCTGCGGCGTAAGGGAAGGGTAGGCGTCCTCAAGCTCCTGTGAAGTGACGAATGTGATCTCGTTGGGCAGCATGGTTTTTCCTATGGCCGGATAGAGCGATATTATGTGCGCCTCGGTCGCAAGGAGGCATCCGTAGATCCTGCGCACGACAGTTTTGAGAGTTTCTATGTTTCGCTCTTCTTTAGATATGATTTTTTCCCAGTCCCACTGATCGACATAGATGGAGTGTATTGCGTCGGTTTCTTCATCGCGCCGTATAGCGTTCATATCAGTGTATAACCCGGTGCCGTGTTTGAATCCGTATTTTTTCAATGCATAGCGTTTCCACTTTGCAAGGGACTGTACCACTTCTGCTATCGCGCCGTTTTGCTCCTTTATGTCAAACGAGACCGGACGTTCTACGCCGTTCAGGTTGTCGTTGAGTCCTGTTTCGGGACGGACGAACAAGGGTGCCGTGACTCTCGTAAGATTCAGCGTCGTCGCAAGGGATTTCTCGAAATAGTCCTTTACCGCCTTTATGGCCTGCTGAGTCTCAAAAAGGCCCAGGGAGGATTTGTAATCTTTTGGGATAGCGTATTTCACAAGTACCAGCCTTTCGGTTTGGATTGATTCCTGTCCGTAATTCAACCCCGATCAGCATCTGCAAAATGACACATCCCCAAATAAATGCGGGCAAATTTCCGATACGGCATATGAAATGCGCCGGCCTGTGTTAATATGAACCGAGATATCGAACATATAAGTATCTGCATTATGCTTATTCGGGTGACGGGTAAGATATTCGGGGTAGTGCGAACGAATCACGGTTGCAATTTTATCATAATTGATATTCAAATACAATATTTTAGCATAATAAAGCGTGAAAGAAACCGGCTGTAAATAGTAGAAATTCGGCCATCACTTTGGTATAATAAAGTAAAATCTCTGACAATAAGTTGTGTTATAGAAGAAGTACATACGCAGATCGTGTCTGAATGTCGATTATAAAGATCGAAATGAGGGTTCAAATGTTAGGAGTCATCAATTATAAGGCAGGAAACAGTACAAGTGTTTTGAATGCGCTGGATAAGATCGGATGTGATGCTGCGCTGGTGGAATCAAAGGAAGAGCTCTCGGAGTGCTCGGGAATAATCCTTCCCGGTGTGGGATCGGCGGATGCCACGATGCAGTCGCTGAGAGATCTTGATATGGTTGATCTCCTGACCGAAATGGTCCTGGTAAGAAAAACGCCTTTTCTTGGGATCTGTGTGGGTTTGCAGGTCCTGTTCGACACGAGCGAGGAAGGACACATAGAGTGCCTGGGATGGCTCGGCGGAAAGGTCGTGCGCTTTGACGACAAGGCTGTCCGCGTTCCGCAGATAGGATGGAACAGGGTGAGTTTCAGGAGGGACAGTCAGCTGCTTGACGGGCTGAAGGAAGGATACTTCTACTTCGTAAACTCTTACTATGCGATACCCGAAGATGAGAGCATCGTCCTCGGTACGACCGAGTATGGTGTAGAGTTTTGCTCCGTCCTGGAGTATGGAAACATCCGGGCGGCGCAGTGCCACCTTGAGAAAAGCGGCGAGACCGGATTGAGGATACTGAGGAATTTTGCTGCCCTGTCCGGAAGTCTGAAGTAAGCAGGAGGTAATGATGCTGACAAATAGACTGATTGCCTGTTTCGATATCCGCAACGGTATGGTCACAAAAGCGCATAAGTTCCAGGACAATATCGACATACTGCCCGCGGAAAAAATGGCGAGACTCATGTATGAAGACAGGATCGATGAAATTATTTTTTACGATATAACCGCATCGGCCGAAAAAAGGAAAATAGACCTGGAGACGGTCAAAAACGTTGCACGCGAGATCTTTGTGCCTTTCACGGTGGGAGGCGGGATACGGAGTCTGGCAGATATGTATGAAGTCCTGAAAGCGGGTGCCGAGAAAATCAGCATAGACTCAATGGCGGTGCGAAACCCGGAACTTATAAGGAAGGGGGCCGATGCATTCGGTACGCAGTGCATAGTTTTGAGCATGCAGGTCAAAAAGGTGCCAAGTACCGAAAAAATACCGTCGGGTTATGAGGTGTACATAGACGGGGCCAGGGTGGCGACCGGTATGGATGCCCTGCAATGGGCGGTAAAAGGAGAGAGCCTCGGAGCGGGTGAGATCGTAGTCAACAGCATAGACAATGACGGTACCCATTCGGGGTATGATCTGGAAATCACGAGGATGATTTCAAACGCCGTGAAAATACCAGTGGTTGCTTCAGGCGGTGCCGGGCATCCTTCGCATCTGATCGATGTGTTTACAAAGACCGGGGCTTCGGCCGCAATAATAAGCTCCATGCTTTACTCACCGCGCATGCCAAGAAATTACACGGTCAGGGAGCTAAAGGATGAGCTTATCGCGGCCGGCATATCGATGCGCCCCTGGGAGCTAAGTTAAATCGATTATGTAAACAGATAATCAATGATATTGTAAATAGAAACGGTGTTCCATGATACCGGTCAAAACTGATCGGCTTTATGGAACACCTTTTTTTGCGGAAGCTAAAATGGCCGGTCAACGCTTCACATGATTTACTCAGATGTGGGATGCAAGCAACTGACCAACCGGCCTATTGCTTTCGAACGATCGCACCTTCGCGTTCTATATACTTTATGGCCTTTTCCACGACTCGCCTGGGACGCATCACTTCATGACCGCATGTCATGCATTTTATCCTGAAATCCATACCGATCCGCAGCACCAGCCAGCGGTTTCCGCCGCATGGGTGAGACTTTTTCATAATGATCACGTCGTTCAACCTTACATCCACGAGAAGCATCCTTTCTTGAATTTGCCTGCCGGCCTGGATTTATAAAGCCGATAAATTATGGAAATACTATCAAAAGTAAACCCAGAATAACTTTATGAGCGGGAGGAATATATTTGTCCAGGCAGATCCGTGCAACATTTGACGGTACTGACATGGCCGATCTTGCAAGAATGAGGCTGAAAAGAGAGGGGATCGTCATTGAATCCTTTGACATAAGGCCCGTTGACAGGAAGAGTGATAACGGCGATGGAGATATCGACGTTATATTGAATCCGATCGCGCAAAACGGCCTTACCACCGATTCCTTCTGGATGGGATCATCTTTGATGCAGCCTTACGGAGGAGTACTCCTTGGCACGAACACGGACACCTTTGAAAGCAGGACCCGGTATGATGACATATATTCAAATGATGTGGATTTGATCGTAACTGTCCACGACGATCAGGCCGATAAGGCAGAGGACATACTGAGGTCATGCCATGGATACGGCATCAGGATCAAATAAAGGGGAATAAAATAAAAGCAAAACATTCAAAACGGTTGCAATCCGCCTTCGGCGAACTTTGATCATCGGAAAGCAAAATTCACTGAAATATATCCGGCGAAACATAATTTATATTTAAGTGAGCATATAATGCAATACCGATGTTGAAAATTATCAGAGGGGGAAAGGGTATGGATTGCAGCCGTTATCTGCCGGAAGGGCGCCGTATCAGGCAGCCGCGAAACATCGAACTTACATCGTCGACGGAGGGCCTGAGACGGGCTGCGGCTTCAGGTGAAATCGTTGAAGCACGTGCCATAAGATGTGATGCCGGGAAAAATCTCTATGTCGATTTGGGAAATATCGAGGGTGTCATACCTTATGCCGATACTGCAATAGGAGCTGAAGACGGTTCCATCAGGGATATTGCGATAATATCCCTTGTCGGTAAGCCTGTCTGCTTCAAGGTCATATCGGTGGATGAGCGCCGGGCCGTACTCAGCAGGAGGGCCGCTCAGGAAGAGGCGTTGTCCTGCTTTATGAAGGTGCTTAGATGCGGGGATGTGATTTCGGCCAGAGTTACGCATCTGGAACCGTTCGGAGCATTTGTAGATATGGGATGCGGCATTATTTCCCTGATCGGCATAGAAAATATATCTGTATCCCGTATCTCACATCCTTCAGACAGGTTTGTCACGGGACAGGATATATACGCAGTAGTATTGGCCATCGACAGGGACCTGAGGAGAGTGACGCTCAGCCACAGGGAGCTGCTTGGTACCTGGCAGGAAAACGCATCGCTGTTCAAAGCGGGCGAGACTGTAGCAGGAATAGTACGGGGAGTGGAAGACTACGGTATCTTCATAGAATTGACTCCTAACCTCTCCGGTCTTGCGGAGAAGAAGGAGGGGTTGAAGGAGGGAGAAGGCGTCTCGGTATACATAAAGTCCATCCTGCCTGAGCGGATGAAGATAAAGCTCCTTGTCATCGACAGCTTCGGGCCCGGCAAAGGACCGAGCAAGTTGAGGTATTTCATAACCGAAGGTCACATCGACCATTGGAAATATTCGCCCGACAACTGTGACAAAAAGGTGATCGAACGCTACTTTTCCGACTGAACCCGCTATTCTACGTATTCAAACTCAAGGTTGTAGATGCTGACCGTATCACCGTTCTGTATACCCATCTCTTTGAGCCGATCAAAGATACCCGACCTGCGCAGCGTCCTTTCAAAGTGGATGCGGGCTTCGTGGTCCTCGAAGTTTATATCCCTGGCTACACGCAACAGCCAATCCCCTTCGAGAATATATGTGCCGTCTTCGACACGTATGGTCACGTCCTCGGGTGAAGGCAGTTCCTGCTCAGGCGGTGTGTATTCGCTCTCGTAGTACTGTATCGGCGGAAGCGTCCTAAGCATTTGTGCCACTTTGTACATGAGTTCATTGACTCCTTGACCCGTGGCGGCTGAAATTTCGACACAGGGAATATCCAGTCCCGCGATATAATCCTTGAGTCTTTTCAGTGTGTCACTTTCGGGATCAAGGATGTCTATTTTATTGGCGGCAACTATCTGGGGACGGGATGCCAGTTCCGGGTTGTATAAAGCAAGCTCCTCGTTTATGGTATTGAAATCTTCAATGGGATCGCGTCCTTCGCTTCCGGCTGCATCTACCAGATGGATCAGCAGCCTGCAGCGATCTATATGTCGCAGGAAGTCATGCCCAAGGCCCGCTCCCTCATGAGCCCCTTCAATAATGCCCGGGATGTCGGCGACCACGAATGATTCGGTGTCGTCTATCGATACGACACCCAGGTTGGGCTGCAGAGTAGTAAAGTGGTAATTTGCGATTTTAGGCCTTGCGGATGAGACCATTGAGAGAAGGGTAGACTTGCCCACATTCGGAAAACCTATGAGCCCGACGTCTGCCAGGAGCTTCAGCTCCAGAAGTATCTCCTTTTCTTCGCCGGGCATGCCCCGCTTTGCAAATCTCGGAGTCTGCCTTGTCGGTGTAGCAAAGTGCGAGTTGCCCCATCCACCGTTGCCGCCCCTGGCGACAACGAAGGGTTTGCCGTCGGACATGTCATGGATGACTGCCCCGGTATCGGGATCGCGAACGACGGTAGCCCGCGGGACTTTGATGATAAGGTCTTCGCCGTTCTTTCCGGAGCACTTTTTTCCCGCACCAGGGGATCCGTTCTCAGCGACATATTTTCTTCTGTATCTGAAGTCCATCAGTGTGGACATATGGTCGTCAACGACCAGGATCACGTCACCGCCTTTCCCGCCGTCTCCGCCGTCGGGACCACCGGCAGCAACATATTTTTCGCGGTGGAAGGAGACGGCACCGTCTCCGCCTCTGCCTGCTATGACTTTTATTTTTGCTGTATCGATAAACATAATTAATAGTCCCTCACTTATAACGGATAGTGAAAAAAACGGTATCGATAGCCAGTAAACATATAAGTTAGAATACTGTGCCGAATTTACGTGAAGATCAGCGGGATCCATGCGGATCAGATCGCATATCGGGTCATCTGAGAGATCGCTTCCGCCGGTCGGTATTTATTATATCATAAATGCATTAAAAAACCCGCCAGACTTTCACTTTTCAGTGGAGGAAAGGCGAGTTTTCGTTGTTTTGATTTTTGTGGCTATTCGACGGCGTAAACCGAAACTCTTTTACGGTCTTTGCCGAAGCGCTCATAACTGACTTTACCGTCAATAAGTGCATAGAGCGTGTCGTCACTGCCTCGCCCGACGTTCAGGCCGGGATGTATTTTTGTCCCGCGCTGACGGACAAGGATGTTGCCGGCCAAAACGAACTGGCCGTCCGCCCGCTTGACGCCAAGGCGCTTGGACTCTGAGTCGCGTCCGTTTCTGGTAGAACCGACACCCTTTTTATGAGCGAAAAATTGAAGTCCTATCTTAAGCATCTTGCTGCACCTCCATAACTTTGATGTAGTCCGGATATTCTGCGGATAGCTCCTTCATGTACCTGGCAAACCCCTCAAAGACGGCATCGCCGGCCGTTGCATCCGAGCCGTAAGCCGAAAGGGAAGTGCGGCTGAAAGAGAGAAAGGCTTTATCATGGTTTGCGGTAAACTTGACATCCAAATGGAGGACCTCGTTCAATATGACCTCCGCATAACGGACCGCAGATGTGATGGCAGCGCAGACGATGTCTTCGCCTTCCGCCGCATAACCGCTGTGACCATGTATCTCAATCCGGGAGATATCTTTGTCCTTTCTTAGCACACGTACGGTAGTCATCAGGCTTTTATCGATGTGATCTGGACCTTTGTATAAGGCTGTCTGTGACCAGATTTGCGTCTGTAGTTCTTCTTGGCCTTGTACTTAAAGACGATGATCTTTTTGCTTTTACCGTTTTTGACTACGTTGGCCTCGACGCTTGCGCCGTCCAGATAGGGAGCGCCAAAACACGACTTTTCGCCGTCTACGACTGCCAACACCTTGTCAAACGAAACGGTATCGCCCTCGGCAACATTCAGCTTCTCGATGTATATTACATCGCCTTCGCTTACCTTGTACTGTTTGCCGCCGGTCTCAATGATTGCGGTCATCCGGTAGCACCTCGTTTCTTTTCAATCTCGCTCTGCAGGCGGGATCCACTCCTCTTGAGCCTGTTCAAAGCGGCACACAATAGTATATCAGTTTGTGGTCGATATGTCAATTAAATTCGCACTATTTGCGAAAAATCTTACTGTCTGCATTTCATAACATGAGTTTTTTTGCGCTGTCTATATCCTTAAGGATCTGGAGCCTGAGTTCTTCCAACGTCGGGAAACGGATTTCGGGACGAAGATATTTCAAAAATTCCAGCCTTATTTTCCTTCCGTACAGATCGCCTTCGTAGCCTATAATGTATGTTTCCGTCAACAGTTCTCCGGTCCCGGTGACGGTCGGTTTCGCGCCCACATTGGTCACGGCAGGATAAGCTTCCGTGTCTTCCGATAATCTCACCCTTGTGACATATACGCCCCTGGCAGGTGGCTGGACACCTGAAGGGATGGGGACGTTGACGGTAGGTATGCCAATGGTCCGTCCGATTTTTTTCCCTGATACTACCACACCCGATAGCAGGTGTGCATGTCCGAGAAACAGGGCTGCATTTTCCATGTCACCGTTTGCAACCAGATTCCGAATATGTGTTGAACTGACGGTGATGCCGTTGAGGATCACTCTGTCGACTATGTCGCATCCGATTCCGAGGGCGGCTGCTTCTGCCTTCAGGAGTTCGGCATTTCCTTCTCCGTTCTTCCCAAAAGTATAGTCCCAGCCTGCTATCAGGTGGGCAGCATGGAGCCTGCCGACGAGAATATCATGAATGAAGTCACGCCAGTCAGTCATCACAAGTGTTTTATCGAACCTGGCAAAAATGACGCTTTGAATGCCGAACTTTTTCCTCAGGATATACTCCCGGTCCTCTGCGGAATTCAAGAGGGGCACAGATTTTCCCGTTATTTCGGCTGCGGGGTGGCGGTCGAATGTATAGACGGTCGGAACAAGACCTTTTTCTTTAGATACTTCAAGCGTCCGTTCCAGCAGCTTAGCGTGCCCCAAATGGACGCCGTCAAAAAATCCAAGCGCTATCGCACATTTCTGATTGCTCATATCTTTCCATATCCCGGTTATATATTATACTTCAAAAAAGTTTTTTACCGTTTTTAAGAATTTCTTTCCGTCACGACTTATGACTTTCCCTATCATAAGGAAGTCACCCTGCGGACCGTATACTCTATAGAGGGCATCGGCATCATGCTGAGCGTCAGTTGACGGAAGAGGGATCAGGGCACCGTCTCTGCAGAGCCGTTCAGCCCTTGAGTCCAGTATGACAGCAGGATATCCCGAAAACAGGGTGTCTACGGGAGTGATGATGCTTTCAAGGGATCCGTCTGACTTTGCCTGTTCGATTTCATCAAGCGTTTTTGCCATGCTCAAATCAAACGGGCCGGCGGATGTCCTGCGCAATGCGGTGAGGACAGCCCCGCAACCGAGAAACTGTCCTATATCGTGGATGAGAGTGCGGATATATGTTCCTTTTGAGCAGGATACCCAAATGGTATATAGTCCGTCCGAAGGGATGCATTTTTCTTCGACAAGCTTGATCATGTATATCTCGATCTCGCGAGATTGGCGCTCGATCTCGATTCCGCTCCTGGCCAGCTCATAGAGCTTCTTCCCCCCGACTTTTATCGCGGAGTACATGGGAGGGGTCTGCATCTGTTTTCCGACAAATTTGCCCAGTGCATCACATAACTCCCCATGGGAGGGGAGTTTTTCACTTTTGGACAGGACAGTACCGGTAATATCCTGTGTGTCTGTCGTAATACCCAGTTTGAAGCTGGCGGTATATGATTTGTCTGAATCAAGCAGGAATGAAGATGCACGGGTCGCACGGCCGACGAAGACAGGAAGTACGCCGGTCGCAAGCGGATCAAGGGTCCCTCCGTGTCCAATGCGCCGCTGGTTGAGTATGTTCCTTAGGCGGGAAACGACATTATGTGATGTGATCGATTGGGGTTTGTCCACCACAATGACTCCGCTAAGCATTCGATCGGATCTCCGTTTCTATGGATTGAAGTATCGCCGATACCGCATCCTCCAGAGTTCCTGTATAAGTACACCCGGCAGCGCGCTCATGCCCTCCGCCGCCTAAAGCCATGCAGATGTTGGAGGCGTTCGCCCCGGGCCCTGTCCGGACGGAAATCTTCCATGTGTCGTTTTCACGTTCGCGGATCAGCACTCCGATGTTGACTCCCTCTATGCTGCGCAGGAAAGATGAGAGGTTCTCGACGTCCTCTTCTTTTGCGCCGATGTCCGACATGAGTTTTTTCGTCAGAACGGCCAAAGCTGTCGTTTCGTTGTTGTAGTATCTCAGGTTCTCAAATATTTTCTGCTCGATGAGCAGGCGTGTTTTGCTCCTGGTGTCGAAAAAGCTTGTGTTGATTTCCATGAAATCTATTCCGGTCTCGAGAAGCCTGGCAGCAGCCCTGAAAGTTCTCGGGGTCGTGTTTGAGAACCGGAAGCAACCGGTATCGGTAGCGATAGCCAGATACAAAGGGAGCGCTATCTCCCCGTCCAACTCGATCCCGATGTCGCAAATCAGGTCAAGGATCAGCTCTCCGGCCGCAGCGGCATCCGCATCGAGAAGGAGGTATTTTGAATAGCGTCGGTTGGAAGGATGGTGATCTATACACAGGTCCACGCGCGAGGAAAAAGGTTCAGCTTCTTTTGAGAAGAGAGCGGTATCTGCAACATCAACGGTAACAACTGTACCTGTGTCATAGAAACTGGCATCCATATCCTCCGCGATCAAATAAGGACGTATATATTGATGATATCGGTCTGTTATCGTGGAGTTGGGGAGAACATGGGCGGTCTTGCCTAATTTGCGCAAAGCGGCACATAGAGCCGCGGCGGATCCGCAGGTGTCTCCGTCGGGATTGGCGTGGGTGATTATGATATAGTTGTCCCGTTCTATGAGGTACCTTGATGTTTGCTGAACGGATAGAAGGGTAGGAGACTTATCCATCTTCCGGCTCCTTCAGGTTGTCGTCCTGTTCAGCAGACCCGGATTGAGCCTGCATGGACTGCAAAAGACCGATTACATGGGCACCATGCTTTATAGACTCGTCTCTGATGAAGACAAGCTCAGGAGTGTTTCTCAGCCTGAGGGCCCTGCCGAGTTCACGTCTCAGAAAACCGCTTGCGGACTTGAGGCCCTTTATAACGTCATCGGCTGAAGAATCGTCGAGCACGCTTACGTACACACGAGCCTGCTTTAAATCTGGTGTCGCAAGAACACGCACTATGGTTACAAGACCACTTACCCTGGGATCCTTTACTGTCAACAGGAGGGAGGCCAGGCAGTTGCGGATTTCATCGTTTATTTTTTCGATTCTGGGCATAGGGACCTCCGTCTATATGTTGTTTACTCTTTGACTTCCACCATGCGGTAACATTCGAGGATGTCGCCTTCCTTGATGTCGTTGAAACCTTCGACCGTTATGCCGCATTCATAGTTTGCCGCAACCTCACGCATATCATCCTTAAACCTTTTGAGTGAGGAGATCGTGCTTTCGTAGATCACGATGCCATCCCGTACGATACGGACGTTGGCTCCGCGCGCGACTTTGCCCGACTGGACGTAGCAGCCGGCGATCGTTCCGATATTCGACGCATGGAACGTCTGACGCACCTGGGCCTGGCCGAGCAGCTCTTCCTTGAATTTCGGAGCCAGCAGGCCTTTCATTGCGGCTTTGACTTCATCTATTGCTTCATAGATTATGCGGTAAAGGCGAATATCGACGCCTGAACGCTTGGCGCTTTCGGAAGCGGTATTGTCCGGACGCACATTAAAGCCGATAACGATCGCGTTCGCGGCAGAGGCGAGCAGTATATCGGATTCGTTGATCGCTCCAACACCAGTGTGGATCACGCGGACACGTACCTCTTCATTGGACAGCTTCTCCAGTGAGGATTTCAGAGCTTCGGCAGTACCCTGCACGTCTGCCTTAACTATTATATTCAGATCCTTGACTTCGCCCTCTTTGATCTGGGCGAAAAGATCGTCCAGGGTCACCTTTGCTGCACGGCTTGCACGCTGTTCGCGTTCCTTGTTTTTGCGCTCTTCAACGAGCTGCCTTGCCATGCGTTCATCTTCGACAACGTTGAAGTGGTCGCCGGCATTCGGCACTTCAGAAAGCCCGATTATCTCAACAGGGGTGGAGGGGCCTGCCGATTTGATGCGCTGGCCTTTATGGTCGGTCATCAATCTTACACGGCCTACAGTCGTGCCTGCTATGACGATATCGCCCTGTTTGAGGGTGCCGTTCTGGACCAGTACCGTTGCAACGGGTCCGCGGGTCTTGTCAAGGCGGGCTTCTATGACGGTACCGAGAGCACGGCGATCGGGATTTGCCTTTAACTCCCTGATTTCCGCCGTCAGCAGCAGCATCTCGAGAAGGTTATCGATCCCTTCTCCGGTGAGGGCTGACACCTTGCATACAATGGTATCCCCGCCCCATTCTTCGGGGACAAGCCCGTGTTCCGTAAGCTGCGTCATGATGCGGTCCGGATTTGCTGTGGGTTTGTCGATTTTGTTTATAGCTACGATGATCGGGACCTCAGCTGCCTTGGCGTGGTTGATGGCCTCGATAGTCTGGGGCATTATCCCGTCATCTGCGGCGACGACAAGTATCGCTATGTCGGTCACATTTGCACCGCGGGCGCGCATTGAGGTAAATGCAGCGTGACCGGGAGTGTCCAAAAATGTTATAGTACTGCCGGCATAATCCACGGTATATGCGCCTATATGTTGAGTGATGCCGCCCGCTTCGCTGGCGGTCACGTTTGTCCTTCTGATATAGTCGAGCAGGGAGGTCTTTCCGTGATCGACATGGCCCATCACGACGACGACCGGACTCCTTGGCCTGAGGTCTTCCTCCTTGTCCACGGAATCGTCTATCAGGCGCTCTTCGATAGTTATATGGACTTCGCGTTCAACCTTGGCGCCGAACTCCATGGCGACGAGAGCAGCCGTGTCAAAATCGATGACCTGCGAAAGGGATGCCATCGTGCCAAGCTTCATCAGGCATTTGACGACCTCGGCGCCGGTCTTTTTCAGCCTTGAGGCAAGTTCACCGACAGAAATTTCGTCGGGTATCGAAACCTTGAGCTGCTGCTTCTTTTGACGCTCCATCGCAAGGCGTCTGATCATTTCCTGCTCTTCCTGGCGCTTCTTTTGGCTGACCTGGGCTTTGCTCCTTGCCTCCGAGAGTTTCTTTATCCTCTGCTTTCCTCCGGTGACTTTATGGGCATGCTCGGGTACAAGCTGTTCGATCTTTTCGTCGTACTTTGACAGGTCTATATCGACGCCTCTGGTGTCGATGATGCGCACTTCGCGCTTTTTTGCCGCTGCAGGAGGTTCGGCCTGGACAGAGACGCCGGGCTGTTGAGAAGAAGAAGGCCTTGACGGCTTGTGAGGCTCTTGCTGCTTTTGAGGGGGTGATTTTTTCTTGTCAGGCTGAGGCTTCTGCGGAGGTTTCTGCAGTTGCGTCTGTTTCTTGCTTACCTGATCCTTTTCTTTTTCAATATCCTTCTTCTGGTCGTCCTTCTTTGTGTCGTCGGCCGATGCCGCCGGTTCCACGCTCTCCCGGATTTCAGGCTGGGCGGGTTGCTCCGCGGGCATTTCCGATTCAGGAGCAGCGGAGCTTTCGGACTGAAGGACCGATTCGAATACCGTTTCGATATTATCGACCTGGTTATTGAGAGTGATATAATCAAAGATCAGGTTCAGTTCCTGCTCGGTCAACGCCTGCATATGGTTTTTGGGTGCGGTTGCGTACTCGGACAGGATCTTGGCGATATCCTTTGATGACAGTCCAAAATCTTTAGCCACTTCATGTACGCGATATTTAAATAAAGTACTCAATAGAATACACCTCCGAAAATTTGCGTGTAATAAGCGAACTCAGCCTCAGTGCCGGTTTTTATTCTCCTTCAGAGCCTTTCTCTTTTTCAGCTTTTTTAGTTTTTCCCTCGTCTCAATGTACTTGTCGTCCGATTCCAGACGTTCCAGTATAGACAGGGCTATGCCGGCATCGGTAATAGCGACAGATGCGCATGTGCCCTTTCCGAGCGAAGCACCCAATTCAGCCTTGGTGCTTTCAAGTTCCAAAACGGGGATACCGTTTTCGTCAGCACGGAATTTGATCCTTGAGACAGTGTTTTCCGAAGCGTCGGAAGCAACAAGTACGATCCGAGCCTTTTTATCACGGACCGCAGCCAGAACGGGCTGTTCGCCCCAAACCAGGTTTCGTCCTCTGTATGCGAGACCCAAAAAGGACAGGATATTATTCTGTTTCATTTTTCAGCTCCGACCTTAGCTGTTCATACACTTCGTCAGGTATTTCGACCGAAAGGGCACGTTCAAACGCCCTGGATTTCTTTGCCTTGTTGAAACAGGCTTCGAGGGGACAGATATAAGCGCCGCGACCGGACTTTTTACCGCGCAGATCCAGGGAGATATCTCCTTCTTTCCCTCGGACGACACGGATGAGTTCATTTTTCGGTTTCATTTCACGGCAGCCCAGGCACTGCCTCATCGGTACACGTTTCATAGGCTTTGCGACGCCGGCTTGATATCGATTTTAAATCCGGTCAGACGCGCAGAAAGCCGGGCGTTCTGTCCCTCACGCCCGATGGCGAGTGAAAGCTGGTCATCCGGGACTATTACCTGGCAGCTCTTACCGTCCTCAAGAACGGTAACTTTGTTCACCGTAGCAGGGGACAGGGCTGCGGCTATATACTCCTCGGGATTTTCGCTGTATCTGATCACATCGATCTTTTCGCCGCGCAGCTCGTTGACGATATTCTCGACGCGGGATCCGCGGGGACCGATGCATGCTCCGATCGGATCGACATTTTCATCATTTGAGTGTACCGCGATCTTGGTACGCATGCCGGCTTCCCGGGCAATGCTTTTTATTTCGACGATCCCGTCATATATTTCAGGAACTTCCAGTTCAAACAGCCTTTTAACAAGTCCCGGATGGGTACGGGATATCAATATCTGAGGTCCCCGGTTTCCGCTGCGGACTTCTACCACATAAACCTTCACACGGTCACCTTCCCTGAGGACTTCGCCGGGGATCTGCTCGCTTGCGATAAGTACGGCCTCATTGTGACCGGACTTTCCTCCCATATCGAGATACACATTTCCGTTTCTGGGATCGACTCTGTTGACCACGGCAGTGATAAGTTCGTGCTCCTTGGAAGTAAACTCCTGAAAGATGATGCCCCGCTCGGCTTCTCTTATGCCCTGGATTATGACCTGCTTTGCGGTCTGAGCCGCTATGCGGCCAAAACGCCTGGTTTCGATGTCAATGTCGACGACATCGCCGACATTGAGGCGCTTGTTTATTTCCGCGGCCTGCTCAACTGAAATTTCGACTGCCGGATTTGTGACCTTTTCTACTACTTTTTTGCGGACGAACATCCGGATCTCTTTCTTCTCAAGATCCGGCTCCACAAAAACGTTTTCGACAGTGCCCGCTGTGTCCCTCTTGTACGCGGTCAGCAGAGCCTGTGAAATGCGGTCAAGCATATATTTGACCGGGATCCCTTTCTCCTTTTCGATATCATATAGCGCATCGAAGAACTCGGCATTCATTTGATAAGAACCTCCTACGCAGAAAAATCGCTGCCGTAATATTTGTCGGAAATTATAGCTGGAAAGCTGATCGGGTCAGCTGATATCATAAAATCGGTTACTGCCAGTTGTATTTCAGATTGGATCTGGATATGTTTTTCAGAGGTATGTTGATCGTTTTTCCGTCGACCTCCAGGTCTATGCTGTCGCCGTTAAAGCTGGCAAGAATGCCTACATATCGCTTGCTTCCTTCAATGGCACTGAAAAGCCTGACTTCTATCAGGGACCCCTCATACTTCATGAAGTGCTCAGGCTTGTTCAGGGAGCGCTCGATCCCGGCAGACGAAACTTCAAGTATATACGGACCGTTGATGATATCCACTTCGTCAAGCAGCGGATCCAATGCCCTGCTGACTGCTTCACATTGGTCTATGGAGATGCCGTCATCGCTGTCGATAAATATCCTAAGATAACTCTCTCCTCCGGCCCGCACGAATTCGACGTCCCAAAGCTCTACGCCGACCTCTTCGACAATAGGGACAGCAAGTCTGGTTACTACTTCAGTTATCTTGCTCATAGCGACTCCGCCTTTCCGTTTGCATGCAAATTGCAGTTTTCATGTTTCGCAGTCGATCAATGCATTTTCATCCGGCCAATTGCGCTTCTTTATGCATCAATAATAAAGAGTGGGAAGTCCCACTCCAAAAACTTGAACGCACATGGTAGTCGTTGACGTTTCTACGGTGATAATTATAACAGCAATTGTTGCGAAATGCAATAGTTCTTTTACGTTTTTCAAATAAATTTCCTTAAATAATCGGACATGCGGCACCATATGTCAAAACTTTGGTCATCCCGATAAGATAAATTATATGCAGGCGGAAGAAACCGCCTGCATATAAGATATGTTGGCCTGACTTAAGCCTCCATTTGCCTTCCGAGAAACCCCGCGACAGTCTGTGCAAGCTTGTATTCGGTCTCTCCCGTTGGCTCTCCTTCGCCGGAAGATACGAATAGCACACAGCCGGAAACGTCGCCTTCGGCAATGATCGGAGCCGCCACATCGACATAAAGGCTGCCGCCGTCGATTACAGGCACTCTCGGCTCGCCATGCTTGTACTGATAGATCTGCCTGCCTTCCATGATACGCTCAAGCTCTTCGCTGATGCGCTTTTCATAGATCTCGCGACGAGCAGGACCGGCAGCAGCAACAACGCTGTCGCGGTCGATGACCGCAGTTGAAGCGCCGGTCGTCTTGTTCATGGTCTCACAAAGCTGGGCTGCAAAGGAAGAGAGCTCGCCCATCGGGGAGTACTTTTTGAAAATGACTTCGCCGTCTTTGTCTGTATAAATCTCCAGAGAATCTCCTTCGCGAATCCTCATTGTACGACGGATTTCTTTCGGTATAACGACCCGTCCAAGGTCATCGATTCTTCTGACAATTCCTGTAGCCTTCATATATATATTCCTCCAGTTGTATCATATCAAAGGAACCGCTTGCGAAAATAGTATCTGTAAAAGGAAAGCTATTATGCAAATTATTAGCTTTTGTTTACAGATTATTGAGATTGTTGAGGTCGTACGGCGTCCCCTGATATACGTAATAGTTTAGCCAGTTTGTAAACAAAAGGTGCCCATGAGAGCGCCATGTTACTATGGGTGTGCGTTCGGGATCATCATTGGGGAAGTAGTTTACGGGCAGATCGATGTCCAAACCGCGTTCAAGATCACGGCGGTATTCGCCTGCGAGGGTATCGAGATCATACTCAGCGTGGCCTGTAACGAAGATCTGTCTACCGTTTTTCTTCGCAACGATATATACTCCCGCTTCCGGAGAAGTTGACAGGATCTCCAGATCCGGGCATTTTTTTATGTCTTCTTCACGGACCTCCGTATGCCTCGAATGGGGAGCGGGAAACTTGTCGTCGAACCCGCGGAGGAGCGGAGAAGTGGGAGTCAGGACATCGTGCGAAAACACTCCGAACATCTTCTTGGGAAGGGGATACTTGGGTATCCCGTAATGGTAGTAAAGAGCCGCCTGAGCTCCCCAGCAGATATGGAACGTGGAAAATACGTTTTTTGCGCTCCATCCCATGATCATGCATAATTCGTCCCAATAGTCCACTTCTTCAAAATCCAGATGTTCTACGGGAGCGCCGGTAATTATCATACCGTCATATTTGCGGTCCCGGATCTTGTCGAATGTCGTATAAAATGTAACTAAATGCTCGGCTGATGTGTTTTTTGACACGTGTGTGGAAGTTTGCAAAAGGTCTATCTCGATTTGAAGAGGGGTATTCGACAGACATCTGAGAAGCTGTGTTTCGGTTACGATCTTATTGGGCATCAAATTAAGGATCAGGAGCTTCAGCGGCCGGATATCCTGTGTCAGGGCCCGGGCTTCCGGCATGACAAAAATGTTTTCCTTTTCAAGGATAGATTGCGCAGGTAAACCGGTTGGTATTTTGATCGGCATTAAAGATTAATCCTCCATGGGAAAATATAACTACTCCTCAGAAGGGGTATCGGGCTGGAAACTCCCTTCCGAATTTATTTCTGTGTCATATCCGGGATAAAACGCTTCCCGGCTTTCGTCAGTGTCGTGTTCGGGGACTTCTGCGTTGCACGGACCTACTTCGAGCTTTAGAAAAGCCTGCTTCCTGAAAGCTCGGAAAAGTTCTGTCAGTTTGTCAAGATAGCGAACGATCAAAAAGACCAAACCGATGCCGGCCAGAAGACCTGTTGCGACCAATAAAAACACTCTCAGTTTTTTCATGGCTTACTCCTTCCGCTTTGCACGAAATGCCAGTTGCGGATGCCGCAGATTGACGGTTTGCGGCGTACCGAAATGGATCAGCCCTAGCTTTATTTTACATCATTTCCTTAAAAATATCAATATATTACTCGATAATAAGGTTATGAATGGATAATATGGAAGGAGTTTCAGATTGTCGTGAGCTAAGCGGCTAAATACAGGCCTTGCCATTACCACCCCCGGACCGGCGAATCCCGGATGAGGAAAAAGCCGATTCGGCATCCTGCGGGAAATATCGCCTTATTGTTGCAAAAAAACGCCGTTACAACCCTTTTTCGCGGAATTGATATTGACTAATATCAATCCTTATATTATAATATAGAGAAAAATCAAATAATGCAATAATTTTTGCAAATTTTGTTTTTTTTACATATTTGAGGAAAAAATGATAAAACTGCTTAATCGAAAGAAAGAAAACGGAGAGGTAAAGACGGAACTCAAGGCAATAAAAAGGCCGACGATAGTAGTGCTTATAGCTTTATGCATCATCGTGCTGATTACGATCACTCTGCTTCTGCTCAATCCGGGATCGGCAGGGGACGGGGACGACCGTCTGCAATCGGGAGACAAAGTCCGTGCGTCGGATGACCCGCCGGTCGAAACGCCTACGGTCGAGATCCTTCCCGACTCGGGCCGGGTCGTTCCCGAAAAAGACCCCTTTGGTTCTGATGCCGGCATATCTGTCGGACGGATAAGGCTCACGGGTATACTGAGGGGCGACGACGGGAGGACTACCGCGATTTTTACCGACGGGTCCTCAAGTTATATTGTCGGAATAGATGAAGACGTCGGGGACTCCGGATGGAGCCTTGCGGAGATAAGCGGAGACAGTGCGATTCTTACCGACGGCGAGCAAAGGATCGTTGTCGGGTTTGAAGGGCGGGAGTAGGCTTTTGCGGAGAATCGGAAGAATTTTCAAACTGTTTGTGCCGGTCTGTTTGCTCAGCCTTCTGATCGTACAAACAAATGCGCTTACTTATTATACTGTACAGCGCGGAGACTACCTCGAGCTCATAGCGGAAAGATTCGGGGTAAGCGTTGAAGCGATCGCTGCTGCAAACGATATCAAAGATAAAAATCTGATCATCACCGGGAGCAGCCTTGTGATTCCCGCAGCATATTCGGATGAGGATGCGGGTTCCGATGCCGACACGCCGCAGGTTCCGGAGAAAGGTGAGACGGACACAGGCACAAGGACCGGACAATCACAGGTGTCGGAAAAAGATGTGTCTGATGCGGGTACTCAAAAGGTGTTTTTGAGTACCGAAGACCTGCTGAAGGCTTCCCTGATTTCCGTAAATGTTAGGAAAGCGGACATAAGGGACGTGCTGTCGGCGATAGCGATCCACACCGGTGCAAGCGTGATATTCAAGGGAACTCCCGTCGAAATCTCGATCAGGCTCGACGAAGTTACCCCCATACAGGCATTGGACAGTGTCTCCAAAGCCGCGGGAATGGTCTGGATCCAGGACGGGGACATAATAGTCTTCGGAGACCGCGACGATATTAGGGACAACTACCAGGAAAAGCTGGAGATCGCGGAGTACAAGCTGAAGTATATTACTGCGCAGACCCTTGCCGATCACATCAGAGAAATAGGGTTAAAAGTTACCGTGCTGCAGGCGCCAGCAAACAGCAAGTCGCTGTGGGTCCAGGGCTTTGCAGGAGACCTTGTCAAAGTAAGGCAGATCATCAGGATGCTGGACAAAAATGCAAACCTGGAGCTGGGCAGCGCCGAGATCCGAAACAACTTCAGACCGGTCTCCCTGGAGTACATCGCCGCCGACGAATTCAAGGCCATCCTTGAGCAGCTGTCCCTTCCGTCCGGCTTCATACTGGAAGGGAAAACGGATGTCCTGTACATATATGCGAGCAGTGAGGATTTCGCAGCGATAGACACGATACGTTCGGTAGTCGACGTGGTCGAGAATTACTCCTCAAAGGGATCTTACTATACAAGCAAGAGGATCGAACAGTACAAGCTTGCCAACATTTCTTCGGACGTCGTGATTTCTCTGCTGAGCGAGATGGGTGCCGGATCCGATTTGGACATTAAAGTCTTCACTTCTGCCAAATTGAGGAAGACGCTCTGGCTCGTCGGTTCACCCGACGCTATCGGCGAGGCCAGGAAGATCATAAGCGGCATAGACAACTCCGGGGTTGACGACCTTGGCACATTTGAAGTGTTCAGGCTGTACAACATCACGGCGGAGGAAATGTCGAGGAAGCTGCAGGCCTTGTCGATACCGAATCTGAGGATATATACCTTCCCGTATTCACAGTTTGCAAGGTCGATCATGGTTTCTGCAGAAGCCGACTATATAGACACGGTTGCAAGGATAATTGACGCTCTTGACATGAAATCGCCGTCGATCACCCTCCCGATAGATTCTTCAACGGCCCCCGACGGCGCATCGCGGCTTTACAACCGGCGCATCCTCATTTCCGAGCTCAGCGGGATACCGTCGTCGCAGTTCAAGATCTCAACTAACATAGCAAAAGACGACGGCTATCGCTATATTATGTACCTGACCGCAAGTCCGGAGGAGATCCAGAGGGTGAAGGATCTGATTGCGGTGATCGACGGTACATAACAGACATGGTATGATACGGTATCGTTTTGGGGATCGGAGGTTGTGCGGATGCCTCAGTATGCCTATGAAGCAATAGGAAAGAGCAAAAAAGTCTACCGCGGCGTGGCCGAGGCGGACAGGCCGGAGGACGTCGTCACGATCCTGCGCGAAACCGGCCTCTATGCATACTCGGTCCGTGTCAAAAAACCGGTATACCTTTTTCCGCTGCAGACAAGCCGCAAAGTGCGCATATCCGATCTGTCCCGCCTGACCAGGCAGTTCGCAACACTGATCAGTTCGGGGGTAACGGTCCCGCAGTCCCTTGCGATTTTGGCGAACCAATCGACAAATGCGGTGCTGGCCAAGGCGCTGAAGAAAATCACTGCCGATGTCACGGCAGGCGCTTCCCTGGCTGATGCATTCGGGAAGTTCCCCGAGATATTTGATGACCTGTTTGTATCGATGCTGCGCGCCGGGGAATTGGGCGGGAACCTGACAGACATATTGAGCAGGCTGTCGGTACACCTGGAAAAGGAAATGAAACTGCGCAGCAACATAAAGTCTGCGGTCAACTACCCGAGGTTTGTCGGTTCCTTTGCCTTAGTGATGTTCATTGTTATGATGGTATTTTTGGTCCCTTCTTTCAAGGATTTTACGTCCTCAGCAACGGAAATACCGGCTGTCACGCAGTTCATATACGACTTATCGGACAGCATGCGCGGCTTTTGGTACGTGTGGCTCCTGGTTTTATCGGCTATGGCATTGGCCGTAGTCATGTTCTTTCGCAGCCGCATCGGGCATGAGCTGTGGGAGAGAAGGAAGTTGCGGATGCCTCTGGTAGGTTCACTCATCTCAAAGACCGTTATTTCCAGGTTTGTAAGGACTCTGGCGACGCTGCTCAGAGGCGGGATCCCAATCGTAAGGGCGCTTGAAATCTCCGGCCCCACATCGGGTAGCCTGCTGGTGGCCAATGCCGTCGAGGCAGCCGCGCGTGAAATAGAGATCGGCAGGACTATCTCCGCACCGCTTTTGACGAGCGGGGTTTTTCCGCCGATGGTGACAGAGATGATAGCCGTCGGGGAGGAGTCAGGAAACCTGCCAGACATGCTCGACAAGATCTCGGAGTTTTTTGACGATGAGATAGATGCGGAGTCAAAAAACCTCGGAACGACCATGGAGCCGATACTGCTGATCCTTGTCGGGGTGCTGGTTGGCGGTATGCTGATAGCGTTGTATCTGCCGATGTTTACATCGGTGCTTGCCTATTCTTGATTTGCAGAGGGTGCTTATGTTTGGGAACAAAAAGGTATTGGGAATCGAGATCGGCAGAGACGACCTGCACGCCGTTGAACTGAATTTGATCGGAAAGAACCGGTTTTATATATCCAGGTATTACACCGCTGAGCTTGACCGCTCGGTCCTGAACGAAGGAGTGGTCGTCGACGAGGACGCGTTTGAGGATGCATTCGTTAATATGTATAATGACGCAGGCTTTACCGCAAGGAAAGCCGTGTTCGGGCTCGACAACCAGACTACCATATTGCGCTTCGCCTCGTTTCCTAAGGTCGACGAAGGCAAGCAGCGAGGCCTCGTGCTGTTGAATGCGCAGGAACATATCCCGGTGCCTGTGTCCGAGCTGGAGCTGGACTACGTAACGGTGGGCGAATCCGAGGATGAGGACGGCAGCAGGGTAAATGTGCTGCTGTGTGCCGTGAACAAGAAATCGATTCAGCGGATTCTGGACGTAACAAAGGCCTCTTCCTTATCTGTAAATGCGATCATGCCGAGTCAGGTCGCCTATGCAAATGCCGTGCTCAGCCGAATCGACAGGCCCGATTTTATGGCTGTACGGATCGGGAAGAAGAGTGTTTACCATATAGTATTCGAGAATCGTTCCATCGCTTTTCTGAGGTATCTGAACCTGAACTCGGAAGTGATATCGCTGCTTAAAGCAGCAACGGGAGGGGAGACCCTCTTCCTGAGCAATATTGAGGCGATGCGGAACGACATCATACGAAACATAAACGCGACTATCAATTACTATCGCGTACAAAACAGACGTGAAGTGAATTACATATACATAACCGGAGGGTCTGCCTTGCATAGGTATTTATCTTCCGATATCGACAGTGAGCTGCATTCCAGCGTGGAGTTCCTCAGGCTCTTCGAACCGGACGCAAGGCGGGGCAGTTCTCCTCCCGAAGAGTTCGATTCCTGCATATCGCTTGCGCTGAACAATAACTGATAACGGGATGAAGCTATGTACAAGGTCAATTTACTCCCGCAAGCCTATATAAAAAACAAGAAGAACCAGAAGATCAAAAACCGTGTCATTTACGGTCTTATTATCCTGCTTGTTGTGGTCATATTGATCTACAGGCTTTTCGTCGAACTCGGAGTCAGGCAGGCCCAACAGCTCGACTCGATGTCGCGGGCAAATGCTAACCTGGCTGATACTATACGGAAAATGAGCGACCCCGAATCCCCAATGGCTTATGCGACCGAGATCGACCTGATCATCGATCGTATCGAGGACTCCGGGATCGATTATGTCAAATATCTTGTCCTGATCTGCAACAGCGCCCCTGATGACGTGCTTATATCCAGCTTGTCCATGTCAGGCTCGGGCGATGAAAGGGCGTGTGTGATCCAGGCAAGCGCGGAAAGGTACGAGTCGATAACCGGATGGGTTACCGCATTGGGTGAAATCGACGGTCTGGACAAGGTGACTTTTTCGTATTTGACAGCGGGAGATATCAACTCAACGGGCAGCCCTGAAAGGGAGGACAGCACCGGGCCTTCGGACCGGATCCGGTTTGAGTTCAGGGTTTCCATAACCAATCCTTGAGATGCTGTATCCGATATTTGATCCGAAAGGGGGCGGGCACTGGTGAAAGACATAAATGAGTATCTGGACGCAAAAGCCGTGATCATAATCGTTATGGTCATAGTCGTTGCCGTATGCTGGTTCCTTGGCTATCGGCAGTGGGAGGATTACGATACGCTGCTGGACAAGACTCTGGCCGAAGAGCAGAGGAATCGCACTCTTTTGTCCGAGCTCTCCGCCATCCGGAAGCAGCGCGAGGAAAATTCCGATTCGGATTTCGAGGAGAAAATGCGTGCCCGGATGCCTTCGGAGCCTGATGAAGCCGGGCTGATCTCAGTTATAAACGGTGTTTTTGAAAATACATCCGGATATGTGGTCGATATAAAATTCCATTCCCGCGAGGAGAATAACGGCTATATCGAAATGCCTTTCACGATCTATATGGTGACCGACTACGAAACGTTGGTTCAAATCCTGCAACAGCTTCAGGAGTCTGACAGGTATATCTTGCTGACGGGTTTCACAATCTCGGTAAACGAAGATTCGGGTACTCTCGAAGTTGTTGTCAATGCAAGCGCGTTCAGTTACATCACTACATAACAAAGGAAGGCTTTCTTAATAATGGCTGACGGTAGGTTATCGCTGGGACATTTGTTGGTAAGGGAAGGAATAGTAACTCCGGAACAAGTCGACGAAGCGCTGGAGATCCAGAAGCAGACCCGCGAAAAGCTCGGTACGATACTCGTAAACAAGGGCTACTGCAAAGAGGAAGAGATCGCCCGGGCGCTCGCGACAAAGACCGGTTTTGACTTCATGTCCCTCAACGACGTGGAAATAGACCCCGGGGCCGTCTCTCTGATCGGCACCGAGGCCGCTTTGAAGTACAGGGCGGTCCCAATATCGGTCAGGGGAAACGAGCTGTATGTCGCAATGGAGAACCCCAACGACGTTGTTGCAATTGATGATTTGGGGCTGCTCACCGGGCTCGTTATCAGGCCCATAGTCGTGTCGGACACAGAGATCGAATCAGTTCTCAACAACCTGATCAACCTTAAGCTTGATGCCCCGGTTGAAGAGGTGCCCGAGCCCCCGGTACAGGAAGAAGTCGTTGCGATATCCGAATCGGTCGACCCGCCGGCAGTGCAAATGGTCAATCAGATTTTAAGCGCGGCCCTCAGAACGAACGCAAGCGACATACACATTGAGTCCCAGGAAAAAAACATGAGAGTCCGGTACCGCATAGACGGCGTTCTGCACGAGATGATGACTCAGCCCATGCGCATGCACGCGGCAATCACATCCAGGATCAAGGTCCTTGGGGGTATGGACATTTCCGAGAAGCGGGTCCCCCAGGACGGGCGTGCGACAGTCCGAATAGAAGATAAGAATGTCGATATCCGAATTGCCACTCTGCCTTCGGCATACGGGGAGTCCCTGACGATCAGGATGCTGCCGAGGGACGAGAAGATATTCAACATCCGGGAGCTGGGCTTTCCGCAGCAGTCGTTCGAGACATACGAAAAAATGATGAAGCTTCCTTACGGTTTCATCCTCGTGACCGGTCCCACCGGAAGCGGAAAGAGCACGACACTTTACGCCATGCTCAAGGAGTTGAACACACCCGATAAAAATATTATCACGCTTGAGGACCCGATTGAGCGCAGGATCGTCGGGATAAACCAGATCCAGATGAACGAGAAGGCCGGGATGACCTTCGCGTCCGGTCTCAGGTCCATCCTGCGAAACGACCCCGATATCATCATGGTCGGTGAGATAAGGGACGCGGAAACGGCAAAAATCGCTGTCGAGTCAGCACTCACGGGACACCTGGTCCTGTCCACTCTCCACACGAACAATGCGGCAAGCAGTGTCATACGACTGATCGAAATGGGAGTGGAGCCTTACCTTATTTCTTCGTCCCTTGCGGGCGTATTGGCGCAGAGGCTGGTCCGTGTCCTGTGCCCGCGCTGCAAACAGCCGTATCACTTATCAGGGAAAGAAATAGCGGAACTTGTTCCGGACTTTCCGCTTGCTCCGGAAGAAGATTCGGTTACTATATTCAAGCCCGTCGGATGCATCCACTGCAATAACACCGGTTACTTAGGAAGGACGGGTATTTTTGAACTTTTAACGGTCACAGAAAATATCAGGAAGCTGGTCATTCGGGACGCCTCATTGGCGGCCATTCAGAGCACCGCTGAGGATGACGGCATGATAACGATGCGCGCCGACGGTCTGAACAAAGTCAGGCAGGGCATCACATCCGTCGAAGAGATACTCAGGGTAATTGTGTAGAGAAACGAGAGGAGTTTCATGAAAAAATCCCTGCTTACGTACTTAAAATCAAATAGAGGAGTTGCGCTCATTTACGTAATTTTCCTCGCAACTGTTATCGCTGCCGCCGGTATCATCCTGTGGCAGACCTCGGCGGCGGGGATCAGGGCATCCCAGACAAGCGAGATGGAATCCAAGGCATACTACAATGCAAGATCAGCCGTCGAAATAGCCATGGGGCTTATACTCGTTGATGTCGAAGACAGATTTGAAACCGATGATACATACTACGGCAAGCTGGGCAACCCGCAGCTGAGCACAAGTCCTATGTATAACCCGGACGGAAGCGAAGCCTACGATTTCGCGTTTACCATTAATATTGAAAACGACGAAGAAAAAGATGAAACCGTTTTTACCGTCAACGCCACGGGAATTAGCGGCGGCTCAGGAAAAGAGAAGACGGCAACCAATATCCAGTTCATTATATCGATGACAGATATCATCAGGAGCGTTGAAGGCGGAAGTGACACTATCGGGAGCGATATCCCCGCGGTCATATCAAAAGACGGTACAACAAACTATGTCCTTTTTGTGAGCTCGACAATAGACCTCGGGAGCGGAAGTCCGTACATCATAGGCCAGGCCGGAACGAACAAAGGGCCCGTTCTATTTAACTACTCGTCAAGGATAGTATCTGATGACGGAGGCCCCGGCATACTTTATCTCGGGCCGGAAGCGGAGGTCGAGTATCCGCAGAACAGGGATGCGGACTGGGAGGAAATACACTTCGGCAACGAAATCAGGATGCCGGCCGTACCTGCTTTGCCCGGAGCCCCGAATATTCCCGAAATACCCGGACTCCCGGACGATTCATCAGTCGTGTGGTCTGACAGTGTTCTGACCGGCGGAGTCGTGAACGTTGCTCCGGGGACGATACAAGGCTTCAGGCGGATTTCCCTCGGCTGGAACGATGTCCTGACGCTTAGCCTCAGCGGCGATGCGGCAGTCGTCGTGGACAAGTTTGAGTCGTCGGGAACGCTCCGGATCGATGGGACGGGGAACTTGCTTCTGGTAGTCAACAGCGGCCTTGACAGGGGCTCGCGGACTATGATCAATGCAAACGGAGACAGCGAGCGCCTGACCATATACTATGCAGGTAAAGAAATCAGCCTGGGAAGCGGTTCGGCGATCGCTGCGACGATTTTTGCCCCTGACGCGAGCCTTGATACAGGTTACCCGACCGATATCAGCGGTGATATCATTGTCGGCGGGAAAAGTATAACATTCAACGGCCTGTCACATGACGGGACCCTGTTTGCGCTCAATCAAAACGCAAACATTAAATATTCCGGCAACAGGTCCCTGACCGGAGATATCAGGACTGACATATTCTCAAACGGGAAGAAAACCGAAATAGCCGCCGCAAAACTGACCGGTGATATGTACTTGAGCAATACCGATGCCGAGTTTTCCGTTTACGGCGGATCGATTCTTGACGGCAACGTCATTACCGCGGGGAAAAAAGTCGAGATCATGGGAGGGGCCAGGCTCAACGGCCACATAATTGCACCTGACACGCGTGCTTCGATATCGGTTACCGGCGGGGCGAGATACGGCGGCTGCATAGTGACCGGCGGAAAGACGGTAAATGTGTCGGGCGGCTCAAACCTTGACGGGGCGTTGATTTTTGCACCGAATGCCGCCGTAAAAATGGACGGCGGGGTCCATATCATAGGCGGTATTATCGCAGATACGTTTTCCGCAACCAGCGGCACCCTGAGATATGAGGAGATGCGTGTGGACGACCTCCCTGTCTTTATCGAGCCTACCGAGGACGAAAGAACAAACTGGCGGGTAAACGGGATATGGAAAAAAGGATGAAGCACCGCTTATCATGCAGTGAAGGCTTGACTTTCGTCGAAGTAATAATCTGTATACTCATCATATCTATAATCGCCGTCGCATTTTTGGCGCTTACGAATGTCAGTGTCAAGGGCATTTTCACAGCGGGCAGCAGGAGTAAGGCTCTGGCAGCGGTAACGGAGAAGGCGGACCGCGTCTATTCGCTTATAATAGGAGCGGAGGATGCGGTAAAAGCCGAAGAAGCTTTGAGGGCTGAGGACGGATGGGTCGCAGGTGCGGAGCACCTCGATCCCGAAAATACAGGAGCTCAGTTTTACTACACAAGAACTGCCTACATGGGTGACGGGAGGCAATCGACGGGGTTTGACATTGTGGTGGCGGCATATTACGATTCCGGAAAACATAAGGTTGAGATCGCGATATTTGTGCTGAAAACCGCAGAAGGAGATTGATATGGGCGGAGCATTTAAGTATGCCCGGAACAAAAAGGGAGTGACCCTGGTCGAGCTGATCTTGTCAATTGCCCTTGTCCTTATTGCCGCGGTGCTGATGTTTACCTTCTTTTCATTTATGAACCGCTCAAACAGGCTTGCCAGGCAGCAGTCTGAAATCCAGGAGAACGTGGTGCTCGCAAAGACTATCATTGAGGGGAAAATCCGCAAGGCTACTTACGTAACCATAGGCAGTACCGGAGGAGACCCTCCGTCACTTCCGTGGTCGGAATCGATCTACCTGGATGTCGTCGACGGCAAGGGGGTCATTTACGCTGAAACGGAAGGCGAATCCGGCCCGCTGCTGGCAGGGCTGGCGGAAGGTTACAGCATGAGCCTTGCCTTTGAAAGGGTCGACGGCATGTTCATACGGGTCTCAGTTGGGTGCATATCGGAAGACAACTACGAATATTCCGTCGATACCGAGATATTTTTGCTTGGGCTTGCATCCCACCAATTTGCCGGTGATTCGGGAAACAAAATTTATATTGAAACGGAGTAGGGCTGATTACGGACACCCCGCGCTGCCGGACCGGCTCGATTTTTCCGGGCTAATGAAAATTCGACTTTTTCCGGAAAAAAATACAAATTTATCTTTACTTATGTAGTATCGTATGCTAAAATGTTAAAAGAATTTCGTCCATATGTAACGAAACCCGGTAAGAACTGAAGAAAAGAAATTTCAAGGAGTGTTAAAAGATGAAGACAAAAGCGATCCTCAAAGGGAAAAAAGGTTTCACACTGACCGAATTGATGATAGTCGTAATGATTTTGGGAATTCTCGTGCTGATCGCGGTTCCGATTTACAACAATGCGACGGCTAAAGCGGAGAAGAGCGCATGTCAGGCCAACAGGAGAACGATCGAAAGCGCAATCGTTCAGTATGCAGCCGTGGAAGAAGTTAACATGGCAGATGTTGAAGTAGACATTGATACGAAAGAAGGCAAGATAAACGTTAATGTTGTAGGCGCGGAAGAAACCGTAACAGACTTAGTCGGTAGTTATCTTAATGAGTTTCCGACATGTCCAAGCGGCGGAACTTACGAATATGCTTCAGGGAAAGTCAGCTGCAAGGTTCACGATTGATAGTGGCAGCCGGCGAAGAAGACCGAATATCCTTCAAAAAACATATGAATAAAACAATAAAAGCAGGTCATACCTGCTTTTTTGTCAATGAGGGGACTGGTTAGTATACATACGATTCTATATGTATTTGCCTTTCTCTACGGCGCCGTTGTCGGGAGTTTCGTCAATGTGCTTATATACCGCATACCCAGAAAACTCAATTGGGTCACCGGCAGATCGGCATGCCCCGAATGCGCTGTGACATTGAAGCTTATCGATTTGATTCCAATAGTCAGCTACATAATTCTCAGAGGCAAATGCCGTTATTGCGGGGCAAAAATCCCGTTTCGCTACACTATTGTCGAAATGCTGAACGGACTGCTATACCTGGCGGCTTTCCACCGGTATGGGCTGACATTGTACTCGCTGGGATGGTATATTGCCATGCCCGCCTTGATTGCTTTGGCATTTATAGATGCCGAACACAGGATCATTCCCGACAGGTTCAATATAGCGCTGGCTGTAGCGGGTTTGATTATGACTATTTCCGGAGAAGAGGCAGAGCTGATGTCAAGGGTGATAGGGATTTTTGCAATCAGCGTCCCGTTCCTTGCAATAGCTATGATTTCAAAAGGCAGCGCGATGGGCGGCGGGGACATAAAGCTTGTTGCCGCATCGGGGTTGTGCCTTGGATGGCAGATGAACATTGTAGCCGTGTTCATCGGGTCGCTGCTGGGAAGTGTCTATGGTGTGGCTCTGATGATTATGGGGAAAGCGGACAGGAAGTCGCAGATCCCATTCGGACCCTGGCTTGCGGCAGGGATAGCGATATCCGGAATGATCGGGCAGCTGCGGTTTTGACGCGCCGGTTTTGATTAACCGTATAGTACCGTATATTACCGTATATTTTTACGGCCTTCAATTAGGGCGACTGATCGTACGACTTTCAGATGGGGGAAAATCAGATGTACAAAAACGGAACAAAATGCGGATTGATTTCAAAATTATATATTGTTCTGCTTTTGACAGCTCTAATCGGTAATGCTTCTGTGCTTGCGGCCGAAGCATCGGATCCTGTCGGTCCGCTCCCGCAGTACGATTATATTGAACCTTTCAGCGAAGGGCTCGCCGCCGCAAGGGAGAACAACCGGTGGGGATTTGTCAACGAGTTCGGTGAGGTCGCGATCCCGTTTGTCTACAGTGAGGTGTCCGCTTTCAGCGAAGGCCTTGCGGTTGTCAGGGTCGAAGGTCGTTACGGATATATGGACCAAAACGGTGATATTGTGATCGAACCTCGGTTTGAGCAGGCAGGACCCTTCCGGGAAGGCCGTGCGGTCGTCAGGGTCGACGGGAAGTACGGCGCGATCGATAGGGGAGGAAACCTGGCTGTTGCCGCCGAATACGACGAAATGCAGCCGTTCAATGAAGGGTTTGCGGTTGTTTGCAAGGGTGGTTATTACAACTATGTAAACCGCAACGGTGACCGGCTGCTGGCAACTGCACGGCTGACCGATGCTTACCCGTTTTCTTCCGGGCTGGCAAGAGTCCGCGACTATTACGGATCCTGGTATTATATCAACAGCAGCGGGTACTTCGCATTCAGGCCGGCCGCGGATTGGGCCGATACGTTTATTGACGGCTATTCTATAGTCACGACGGGTTACGGAAGCTACTTGATAGACTCCAAGGGAGTCAGGGTGTCGGGTACGTTCGAGATAATGGAAAGAGCGGATGAAGCCGGGTACTTTATAATATATAGCAACGGCAGATATGGTTATTATGATACGTTCAAAAGAACAGCGGTCATGAGTTACCAGTATCAAAGGATATTGCCACCATCCGAGGGCTTGTCCCTGGCAGTCAAGGACGGACTTTACGGATTCGTCGATACGAACTTGAGGACCGTGATTCCGTTTAACTACTCGTATGCCGGGAAGTTCGAAGACGGTCTGTCGATCGTAATGAAAAACGGCAAGTACGGATATATAAACACGAAAGGCGAAGAGGTCATACCCTGCATATATGAGGAAGCCGAACCGTTCAATGAAGGGCTTGCGGTCGTCAGGGTCGACAGAAATTACGGCTGCATAGATAAAGCCGGTACGTTTGTTATCCCGGACGAGTTCGGATACATACAAGGTTTTGAAAACGGTGTCTCGATAGCGAAGCTGTCGGGGAGATACGTAGTATTGAGAAATCCCATCCGGTATGAAAGCTTTGCGGAAGCAGTACCTTCAGGCGCAAAGATAAAGGTTGACGGGGAACCTGCAGACATAGAAGCATATGTTATTGAAGGCCACAACTATATTCAAATTAAAGACCTTGCATATGTCCTTCGGGGATCATACAAGAAGTTTGACTTTGAATACCGGGCAGACGCCGATATGTTGATTTTGTATAATAACAAGGTATATGTCCCTGGGGGCAGTGAACAGATAAAAAGCAGATATGCAAAACCCAGAGCGGCTTTATGCGAAGAAATAACTATCGGAACGGCGTACGGCGGGAAAGTCCGGGCGCTGTCGTATATTATTGCGGGCGGCAGATATTTTAAGCTGCGGGATATCGCCGCGCTGGTCGATTTCTCCGTCGAATGGAACGCAGATGACGGGGAAATCGTCATCACAACTGCGAAACCGTATGGGAATGATACAGCAAGATGAACGAACAGCAACGATATCAATTATTAACAAATTATGAACCGGAAAATCCGGTGACATATAGAGTGTTCGTCATTTTCACAAATTAGTGCAAGATTATTAAAATGTTGCGGAATAATCGGAATACCATGTGGATAGTGCCGGTTTCGTCGTAAATTATGTCGAAAATACTACTATATAAATTGGAGCAAAATACAAAAACAGGGGACGTATCGTGCGGTGTATTGGACAAAGTGGATACCATATAAAAAATTGTGTTTCAAATTTGTTAAATATAGCAATCAAGTATTGCAATTTGCACAATGATGTAGTAAACTATCTATGGAAGATGACAACGGTCGTGCGGTCCCCGTAAGTTTTGTTGAGCAAACTGACCAAGTCGCACGCCGCAGTTAGACTACAAGGAGGCTAGTTATGACCTGGAAAGCAATCAAGCGCGACTTCAAGATGAATTGGCAGATTTATCTGTTGGCGATACCAATGATTGCGTATTTTATAACATTCAGCTACATACCAATGGCTGGTATCGTTATGGCATTTCAGCGCTTCAATCCGAGACTCGGGTATTTCAGAAGCCCGTGGATAGGTCTCCAGAACTTTAAGGACTTCTTCGGAAGCTACTATTTCTGGCGCCTTATCCGGAACACATTCCTGATCAGTTTCTATAACCTGCTTTTTGCCTTCCCGGCACCCATTATTTTTGCACTTCTGCTCAACGAAGTCAAAAACCGTTATTTCAAGAAGACTGTTCAGACTATCAGCTACATGCCGCACTTCATTTCGATGGTCGTTATCGCAGGTCTCATCCGTGACTTCACCGATACTGACGGACTGATAACGATGATCGTTGTAGCATTGGGCGGACAGCAGAGGAACCTGTTGTCAGACCCGAAACTGTTCCGGACCATATATGTCGGCTCGGAAATCTGGCAGGGAATCGGGTTCAACAGCATCATCTACCTCGCCGCATTGTCCAGCGTAGACCAGGAACTCTACGAAGCGGCTATCATCGACGGAGCCGGCAGATGGAGGCAAACCTGGCATATCACGCTTCCCGGCATCGCTCCTACCATCATAATCATGCTCATCCTCCGTATGGGAAGCCTGTTCAGCGTTGGATTTGAGAAGATAATCCTTCTCTACACTCCGATGACTTACGAGACTGCTGACGTTATTTCAAGCTTTACATACAGAAAGGGACTCTTGGAAAACAACTACGGTTACAGTACGGCAGTCGGACTTTTCAACTCGGTCATCAACTTTGCGATGCTGCTGTTTGCCAACTTCCTGAGCCGCAAATACAGCGAGACCAGTCTGTTCTAAGGGGGTGCGACAAAATGGTACAAAAGAAGACATTTGGCAGAATCATATTCGAAATCATAAACACAGTCCTGCTTATAGGCATAGCGCTGGCATGTGTAATGCCGCTGCTGCACGTCCTGTTTTCTTCGCTGTCCGACCCGAAGGCTCTCGCGCGTAACGAAGGCGTTGTCCTGTGGCCTCTCGGAGAAGCGACACTGAAAGGCTATCAGTTGGTCTTCAGGAACCCCAACATCGTCCAGGGATACGGCAACACTATTTTCTATGTTACCACCGCCACTCTGTTGGGTACATTTATGTGCTCCCTTTGCGGATACATCCTTTCCAGAAGCGGACTTATGTGGAAAGGCATCCTGATGTTCTTCGTGACCTTCACGATGATGTTCAGCGGCGGTCTGATCCCGTTCTACATGGTTGTCAGAAACCTTGGCTGGATAGACAAACGTATAGCATTGATCGTACCTGGGTGTATTTCGGTCTTCAACGTCATTATCATGCGAACATCATTCATGAGCATACCCGCCAGCCTTGAAGAGTCGGCAAAACTTGACGGCGCCGGACACATGACGATCCTGTTCAAGATCATTCTTCCGCTGTCAAAGGCAGTCGTTGCGGTTATAGTCCTCTTCATCGCAGTCGGTCAGTGGAACTCATGGTTCTTCGCAATGATATTCCTCCAGACCCGCGCGCTGTTCCCGCTGCAGCTGATACTGCGCGAGATCCTTGTCCAGAACGACACATCCAAGATCATGGTCGGATCTGATGCGGTCGCCCAGATGGACCTTTACAAGCCGCTGGTTCAGTATTGCACGACAATAGTTGCTACGGCACCGATCCTCTGCATTTATCCGTTTGTGCAGAAGTACTTCGTAACCGGTGTCATGATAGGCTCCCTGAAGGGATAATCTATCAAAACATATGCGCGAAAGCGCATTATCTGATAACAGAATCAAAGCGCTGAGATAGTATATCTCAGCGCTGTCTGTTTTTGGGACATATACATAATATATACACTTCTGCCTTTTCTTTTACAATAACATATGATATAATCCACATTATTATAGGCAAGAAATATTATTAGTTTTTACCTGAATATGCATCTGAAAGGAATGCTCGAAAATGGCGGATAAAATGACGAAGTCAACTCAGGTATATGGCGCCGGGCAGACAAGCCAGACCGAAAGCGGCGGACGGAAAATAGAGTGGGTGCGCTCTTATATGCCTGTTCTAAATAACATTCGCCAAAGGTTTGCTGAAGAAAAGCCTCTCAAGGGGCTTCGAATAACGATATCCATCCATCTGGAGGCCAAGACGGCTTACCTGGCTACTGTACTACGGGATGCAGGTGCGGACGTTGCAGTGACAGGTTGCAATCCGCTGTCCACCCAGGATGACGTTGCGGAGTATCTGCGCTCATTAGGTTTTTCCGTTTTTGCTAAACACGGTGAAGATATGGACAGTTACAGGCGGCACCTTGTGATGGCCCTGTCACACAGACCCCATCTCTTGATCGACGACGGCGGAGACCTCATGGAACTTCTCCATGGAGAACACAGGGATCTGGGCATCGCATTGATCGGCGGATGCGAGGAGACTACCACCGGGATCTCCAGGCTTCGTTCCCGCCATGCTGCCGGCAAGCTGCTATATCCGATGATAGCGGTCAACAATGCCGAGTGCAAGTATCTGTTCGACAACCGTTACGGTACAGGCCAGTCGGTCCTGGATGCCATAATGAATACAACAAATACTGTAATAGCTTCAAAGCAGGTTGTAATAGCCGGATTCGGCTGGTGCGGAAGGGGAATCGCCCTTCGCGCAAAGGGCATGGGAGCCCGTGTGATCGTTACCGAAGTAAACCCTGTCAGGGCGCTGGAGGCTGCGATGGAAGGCTACCAGGTAATGACCATGGATGATGCCGCTCCTGTCGGAGATATCTTCATTTGCGCCACGGGATGCAATAAAGTCATAACGGCCAGGCATTTTGAAAAGATGAAGGACGGGGCCGTTTTGAGCAACGCCGGTCATTTTGACGTGGAAGTGGACGTGGATGACCTCAAAAAGCTGGCCACCGATATATATCCCCGCAGGAATAACGTCACAGCCTATCGAATGAAAGACGGAAGGATACTCAATCTGCTGGGCGAGGGACGTCTCGTAAATCTTGCTGCAGGCAACGGGCACCCCGCAGAGATCATGGACATGAGTTTCTCGATCCAGGCCCTTTGCCTAGAGTACCTGGCAAAGCACGGTGGCAGTCTGGCTGCGGGCCTGTATCCTGTTCCGGAGTCTATCGACGACCATGTAGCCAGGGTCAAACTGGATTCGATGGGACTGAAAATAGATAAACTGACAGCCGAACAGGAAGCTTATATAAAGTCGTTCTGATTGAACTCGATCAAAAGCGAAATCCATGAAATTTGATACAGGAAGTGGGATCATTGAAAAAAAGGATATTTACCTCCGAGTCCGTAACCGAAGGGCATCCGGATAAAGTGTGCGATCAGATTTCTGATGCTATATTGGACGCTATTTTGGCTGAGGACAAACAGGCACGGGTTGCGTGCGAAACGATTGCCACTACAGGGATGGCCCTTGTGATGGGTGAGATAACGGCAAACTGCTATGTGGATATCCCTGCGATCGTTAGAAGGACGATCTCTGAGATAGGTTACAACGACCCGGCGCTGGGATTTGATTCAAGGACCTGTGCGGTCCTGACCACTATTGACGAGCAGAGTGAAGATATTGCAATTGGCGTAAATCACTCGCTGGAGTACCGCAGCGAAGCGGATAAGGATGACGGCAGCATTATCGGTGCCGGAGATCAGGGCATGATGTTCGGTTTTGCCTGCGACGAGACTCCGGAGCTGATGCCCGCGCCTATTTCCATGGCTCATAAACTGGCCAGGAAGTTGAGCAATGTACGCAAGTCCGGAGAACTGGATTTCCTTTGCCCTGACGGAAAAACAATGGTGACGGTCGAATACGGAGATGACTTCAAAGTCCATAGAGTCGCATCAATAGTAGTATCTTCACAGCACAAACCAGACGTATCCCTGGATACTTTGAGGGAAGCGATCATAGAAACTGTCATCAAGCGGACTATCGATGCCGACTTAATGGACGACAAAACAACTGTTTATATCAACCCTACCGGCAGATTTGTCATAGGCGGCCCCCGCGGAGATTCCGGACTGACCGGAAGGAAGATCATAGTTGACACCTATGGCGGTTATGCAAGGCATGGCGGAGGGGCTTTTTCGGGTAAGGACCCGACCAAAGTCGACAGGTCTGCTGCATATATGGCAAGATATGTTGCAAAGAACATCGTTTCCGCAGGCCTTGCGCGCAGATGTGAAGTCGAAATAGCTTATGCGATCGGTGTTGCCAAACCGGTATCCGTTATGGTCGATACATTCGGTACGGGGGTCATCGACGATGAGAGGCTTGCAAAGCTTGTCAATGAAAAGTTTGACCTTCGCCCCTATGAAATCATACGGCATCTGGACCTGGCAAGGCCGATCTATCGCAGGACTGCCGCATACGGGCACTTTGGAAGGACCGATATAGACCTGCCCTGGGAGCACACCGATATGGCAGGTGTTCTGAGGGATGCGGTCATTTAATCGAATGCTCTTTTCCTGCGATTTAGCAGGTTGATGGAAGGATTGACCATAGTGAATGCAAATGACGTGATTTTGCGGGCAGAAAACCTGTCATATAAATATGATTCGGCCTCTGAAGAGGACTTTGCGCTTCAGGGCCTGAACATAACTGTACGCAAAGGTGAATTCATAGCGATTCTGGGCCATAACGGGTCCGGAAAGTCGACGCTTGCCAAGCATTTCAACGCCATTTTGCTTCCTGCCGGAGGCAAGATGTACGTTGCCGGTATGGAAACAGCTGACGAAAACCTCATTTACTCCATACGCCAGACTGTAGGCATGGTGTTTCAGAATCCCGACAACCAGATCGTGGCGAATATCGTCGAGGAGGACATCGCGTTCGCGCCTGAAAACCTCGGCGTCGATCCGGCGGAGATAAGAAAGCGCGTGGACGATGCGCTGAAGGCTGTCGGAATGTATGAGTTTAAGGACCATGCCCCTCATATGCTTTCGGGAGGACAGAAGCAGCGGATAGCGATAGCCGGTGTCATTGCGATGATGCCGCAATGCATAGTTCTTGACGAACCTACCGCAATGCTTGATCCCGTGGGACGAAATGAAGTGCTCAGGACCATACGTTTGCTCAACCGTGAATACGGTATCACAATCGTACTTATAACTCATCACATGGAGGAAGCCGCAATTTGCGACAGGGTCGTAGTTATGGAAAAAGGGCAAATTGCGACTGACGGCACACCTAAAGAAGTGTTTGCTCAGGTGGAGATGTTGAAAAGCTTGGGTCTTACAGTACCTCAAACCGTTGAGCTGATATACATGCTGCGAAAGGAAGGTATTGATATCCCCCTGGATGCACTGAGTGTGGAGGAGTGCGCCGAAGCGATATATAATGTATTAAAGCCGGTGGGGAGAGACAACGATGCCAGGTATAATTAAAACGGAGGGTCTTTCGCATGTGTACGGCAAAGGGACTCCTTTCGAGCGAAAAGCCCTCGACAATATAGATCTGGAGATCGAACGCGGAGAGTTTATCGGCCTTATAGGGCACACGGGTTCGGGAAAGTCGACACTTATCCAGCATCTTAACGGCTTGCTGAAGCCAACTGAAGGGCGGGTGCTGGTCGACGGGAAGGATATATGGGAAGACATCCGAAAAGTGCGCGATATCCGCTTCAGGGTGGGTCTCGTATTCCAGTACCCGGAGCACCAGCTTTTTGAGGAAACGGTATATAAAGACATCGCGTTTGGCCCGACGAATATGGGACTTGAAAAGTACGAGATCGAAGAAAGGGTTTACGAGGCCGCAGAGTTTGTCGGGATAAGCAGGGAACAGCTGTTCAGGTCTCCCTTCGAACTGTCGGGAGGTCAAAAGCGACGTGCGGCCATAGCCGGTGTTATAGCGATGCGTCCGGACGTCCTCATACTTGACGAGCCTACCGCGGGGCTTGATCCTGCGGGCAGGGAAGAGATCCTGGCAAGGATCCGCGATTATCATGCGATAAGGAACACGACGGTCATTTTGGTTACGCATAACATGGAAGAGATCGCCCGCAACGCCAGCAGGATCATAGTGATGGAAAAAGGGCGGATTCGCATGACAGGGACAGCCCATGACGTGTTCTCGCATGCGGAAGACCTCCGTGATATGGGGCTGGCTGTCCCGCAAATAACGCAGGTATTCCTGCGCCTGCGCGAAATGGGTTTGGACGTCGATCCCTCTGTCTACACAGTGGATCAGGCAAAAAGGAAGATACTGAAGATGTGGAGGGACGTGCATGCTTAAGGATATCACGCTGGGGCAGTACTTCCCCGGAAACACGCCGGTACATCGCATGGACCCCCGAATGAAGATCCTGCTAACGATGGGCTATATAGTGATACTTTTTGTCGCAAAGGGGATCCTGTCATACCTGCCGATAATGATCTGGCTCATCACGGCCGTTGCGCTCTCTCGTATCAAGCCCTCTGTTATTTTGCGAGGGGTAAAACCGCTGATATTCGTCATAACCTTGACCGCCGTGCTGAACATGTTTTATACACCCGGGACGGAACTGGTAAAAATCTGGGTGATCACGATCACCTATCAGGGAGTTTATACTGCGTTCCTGATGGTACTGAGGATCGTCATGCTGATCACCGGAACGTTCCTGCTGACATACACGACATCGCCCATTGCGCTGACCGACGGGATCGAGCGCCTGATGAGCCCGCTGAAAGCCATAAGAGTGCCTGTCCATGAGCTGGCGATGATGATGACCATTGCTCTTCGCTTCATACCGACGCTCATAGAAGAAGCGGACAAGATCATGAATGCGCAAAAGGCCAGAGGTGCAGATTTTGAGACGGGCAGCATCATCCGACGCGCAAAAGCTCTGATCCCTCTGCTCGTTCCGCTTTTCATCAGCGCTTTCCGCAGGGCTGACGAACTTGCGATCGCCATGGAATGCCGCTGCTATCGGGGCGGCGAGGGGCGTACAAGGCTGCGCCAGTTGAACTACGGTCCGGTTGATGTATATGCGCTGATATTCTCCGTGCTGCTTTGGGGAGCGGCTATAGCATGCAGGTCGATCGCCATATGACTGATCGTGAAATGCGCAACATTGCGCTGAGGCTGGCGTTTGACGGCACCAACTACCACGGGTGGCAGTCCCAGAAAGGATTGGCCACCGTTTCTCAGAAACTTGAAGAAGCGATAGCGGCCGTAGTCGGACATCCCGTAAAACTGATCGGTTGCGGAAGAACTGATGCGGGCGTACATGCAAAAACGTATGTTGCCAATTTCAAGACATCCTCTTCGATACCGACAGAGAGGATCCCATATGCGATCAACACTAAGCTCCCCGATGATATCTCCGTCTATGAGGCTGCCGATGTTCCCGAGGGATTTCACGCGGTTTTTTCCGGCGTTCGGAAGGAATACACGTATCTCATATACCAAAGCCGGACAAAGGATCCGTTTTATTCAAACAGGGCAATGTTTTATCCCCAGAAACTGGACGTTGAGAAAATGCGGCAGGCAGCGGCCAGGTTCATCGGCAAGCATGATTTCAAGGCTTTCAGGACAGTGGGATCGAATGTAAAGACGACAGTCCGGACTGTATTCTCATACGACGTTGAAGAGGATGGCGAGATAGTTGCGCTGCGCGTTAGCGCAAACGGTTTTTTATACAATATGGCTCGCACGCTTGCTGGCACCCTTGTATATGTATCCGAAGGGAAGATCCGACCTGACGAGATCGACTCGATTTTTGAATCGGGCGATCGAAGGAAAGCCGGTCCGAATCTGCCCGCATGTGGGTTGTATATGACAGGTGTCTGGTATGACATTCCCGTTTTTGGATGATTTCCTTCGTATTTACCGGACTTCTGCTTATTTGGTGATCGTGACGCTACGATCATGTTATAATGAAAATGGCGGAGGAGCTCCTGCTTCAATAAAGTGTGGTGGTGACGACTTGGAGCCTAAGGAAAAAACGGCAAGTACTCTGAATACGATCGTCAGAATAATAATATTGCTTGTACTTGCAGTCGCCTTGCTATACGTAATAGTGAACTCGGAAGACTTGAAGACGTCCAGGTTGATGGCCTTTATTACGGGAAAACGTTTTGACAGGGAACAGATCACTGATTTCAGCTTTGCCCCGGACCCGGCCAACGCGTTTGCGATGTACCAGGACGGGATAGCGATCCTCAGTTCTACCGGTTTGTCCGTACTTGACGGATCAGGTGATGAGCGCCTGCTGGTTCCGGCCAAATATTCAAAGCCCGTAATAAAGGCTGAAGGAAAGTACCTGGTCGGTTATGACGTGGGAGGCACCCGCTGGATATACATCGATGATTACAAGATTTTGAAAAACGAGTTGTCAGAGTCGACGATCCTTAATGCAGAGATAAACGCAAAGGGATGGGCGGTCATAGTTACCCAAAGGATCGGAAGCAAGGCTACGTGCACCGTGTATAACAACGCATTGGAAAGGGTCTATGAATGGATCTCACCCGAAAGGTACATAACCTGCACCGATCTTTCCGATGACTGCAAATCGGCCGCAGTCGGCGGGCTCAGGCAGGAGAACGCAAAGATAGTGTCGACCGTCATCCTTCTTCGACTTGACAGTGAAACGCCTTATGCTCAAGTTGATATTGAGGACGTTGTTATACTCGACATGAAGTATTTGAGCGACGGAAGCCTTGCAGTACTGACCGAAAACAGCGTTATGGTCATAGACAGCAACGGGAAGCTGCGCGGAAAGTTCGAGTTCGACAGCGAGCTGCTTGCGGAATATGATTTTGACGGGGCCGACTTCCTGCTGCTGCGCTTGCAGAAAAGCGACTCGGCAGAAATATCCGATGTACATCTGCTTGACTTTGACGCAAACAGGGAGCAAACCGTTTCGGTGTCAAATATAATATCAATGGATGCGAAAGAAAAATACATAGGAATTTTGACAAGCGACAAGGTAATAGTGTATAATAATAATCTGGAAAAAGAGTTTGAATCAGAGATTCCCGCAGGAAGCAAAAAACTGCTGATTCGTGAGGACGGAGCAGCTCTTGTATTGTCAACAGTGGAGGCGACCATAATTCACTAATGGGGGATGTAATGTGAGCATACCGAATATCCTTTCCTTGATAAGACTGGCTCTCGTTCCTGCATTCATAGCTGTTTTTTTTGCCGATTTTCCCAAAGCGCATGTTTACGCGGGATCTATTTTTATCCTTGCATCCCTCACGGACGCACTTGACGGTTTCATCGCAAGGAAGTATGGCATGATCACGAGGCTTGGCCGTGTCCTGGATCCGCTCGCTGACAAGCTGATGACGGCAGCAGCGATCGTTTGCATAACTATTGCCGGTATCCTGCCTGTATGGATTTTTATCGTTTTTGCGATAAAGGAAGTACTTATGGGAATTGGGGCATTGGTTATGTACAAAAAAATTGACGATGTTCTTCCGTCAAACTATTTGGGAAAAATCGCTTCGGTAGTATTTTTCGTATTTTGTCTGATACTGATGCTCTTTGATATACCTCAACCATATTCTACGGCAATGCTATCCGCCGCTCTTGTGTTTGCAATACTTGCATTCATAAGATACGCGATCCGGTTTTATGACACCATCATCAAAAGACAGGTTGAGCGTGACGAGGAAGAGGAAAGCCACTCCGAAGTGTAGTTCAGCACATCCATCAATTTACCGTTAGTCCGGTTTGAACGGACTGAGGAATCCTTTTGGAGGACAAACATCTATGCATCCAACCATTTGCTCCAGATGTAAAAAAAATATCGCAGTTATTTTTATAACGAAGATCGAAAACGGGAAGACCACAAATGAGGGCATTTGCCTCAAATGCGCAAGCGAAATGGGCCTAAAACCCGTAAACGATATAATGAACCGCATGGGTATCACCGAAGAAGATATTGAAAATGTGTCAAATGAACTGATGCAGGTTATGGAAGACGCAGGAGAGCTTATGCCTGCGGATGGGGATGACCAGGACGATGCCGGGACGACGGCAACTTTCCCTTTTTTGAATCGTCTGTTCAATGCCCCCGCCCACGGCGACGAACCCGCCCCGACACAGCGTGACAGGGAAAAGCGCGACAGCCGCGACTACCAGGAAAGCAACAGGAAGTCCAGGCGCAAGTTTCTTGATAACTACTGCATTTCGCTTACCCAGAAGGCCATTGAAGGCAAGATCGACCGTATAGTCGGCAGGGAAAGCGAGATCGAACGCGTGATACAGATACTCAACAGGAGGCAGAAAAACAACCCCTGCCTTATCGGTGAACCCGGCGTAGGCAAGACGGCGATCGCTGAAAGCCTGGCCATGCGCATTGCTGAAGGCAATGTCCCATATAAGCTTAAGGACAAGGAAGTATATCTCCTTGACCTTACCGCGCTTGTTGCCGGAACACAGTTCAGAGGACAGTTCGAGAGCAGGATGAAAGGCCTGATAGACGAAATAAAGAAGGTCGGCAACATCATACTGGTCATTGACGAAGTCCACAGCATCGTCGGAGCGGGCGATGCCGAAGGCTCCATGAACGCGGCAAATATCCTGAAACCCGCGCTTTCACGCGGTGAGGTGCAGGTAATAGGTGCTACTACCTTTGCCGAGTACAGAAGGCACATAGAAAAGGACTCCGCGTTGGAGCGCAGGTTCCAGCCCGTTGTTGTGGCCGAACCTTCTGTGGATGAAACGATAGAAATAATAAAGGGCATTGCCCGCTACTATGAAGATTTCCATGGCGTCCTCATACCGGATGAAATGGCCAGGCAGGCAGTGCTTTTAAGCGAACGCTATATAACCGACAGATACCTTCCGGACAAGGCAATAGACCTGATAGACGAAGCCTGCTCGGATGTGGCTCTCAGAGACGAAAAGCTCAATGAAAGGCTGTCTCTCCGAAAGGAACTCGACAGCATCGCACTTGAGCGCGAAAAACTGATAGACGACACATCGGCAGAGGCTTATGAGAGACTGGCCATCCTTCGCAGCCGTGAAATACAGATCAACGAGCTGTTGAAGAAGGATGCAGACTACAAGCCTGTCCTCACGATGGACAATCTGGCTAGAGTTGTTGAACTTTGGACCAAGATCCCCGCTTCCAGCATAAGGGAGACGGAGTTTGACAGGCTTAAGAAGCTTGAGGAGAGGCTGAAAAAGAGGATAATCGGGCAGGATGAAGCCGTTGAAGCAGTTGCCCGTGCTGTACGCAGGGGACGCGTAGGCATCTCCGCGAAGCGCAAACCGATATCATTCATCTTCGTAGGCCCGACCGGTGTTGGTAAGACGGAACTGGTAAAGTGCCTTGCACAGGACCTGTTCAATACCCCGGAATCTCTCATCAGGCTGGACATGTCCGAGTTTATGGAAAAGCATGCCGTATCCCGGATAATAGGAGCTCCTCCCGGATATGTGGGTTACGATGAAGCGGGGCAACTCACGGAAAAAATCCGCCGCAGGCCGTATTCGGTCATCCTGTTTGACGAGATAGAGAAGGCCCATCCTGATGTTTTGAATATACTGCTCCAGATCCTGGACGACGGTCGGATAACCGACGCGCACGGAAGGGAAGTAAACTTCGAAAACACCGTGATAATAATGACTTCAAATGCCGGCAGCCAGTTGAAGGGCGCAGCTCCGCTCGGGTTCGGCCAGACGCTTACCGAACAGACAAAGGAGAAAACTCTCAAGGCTTTGAGAGATATCATGAGGCCTGAGTTCATAAACCGTGTGGATGAGATCATAGCATTCAATCAGCTTACAAAGGAAGACTTTGAGCGAATCGCGGAAATCATGCTCAACGACCTTAAGAATAACCTTGTCGAACGCGGCATCACCTTTACCTGGGACAGTGAGGCTGTCAAATATCTGGTTGACAATTCATATTCGATCAAGTATGGTGCCCGCAACCTTCGCAGGCTGATACAGCGGGAAGTTGAGGACGGCATTGCCACAACGATCATTGACAACTATGAACGGCAGGTAACACAGGTCCACCTCTCAGCAAAAGACGAAAAGGCAATAATAACCGCGGCTTGAAGCCGCGGTTACTTTTTTGAATAACTAGTTGTACTTTAATGGACGGCGGTCGTATCTATATCCGGGGCAGTAATTATGATTTTACCGTCGCTGAACTCCATCTTGACCTTGTTGCCGCCCCTGAGATCAAGTTTCCCAAGGAGCTCTGCAGGGATCTGGATGCGGCCTGCGCGATCCAGGACCACGAACTCGTCCTGGGTAGATTCGATTTCATCCAGCCTGGAAACGTTAGAGAGCATATCGGCATAGCTCTGTTTGACGATGAACTCGCTTGATGTTTTGCCGTCCCTGATGGCAACGACGCGCTCGACTTTTTTTGAAAGGTTCCTGTCGTGGGTAACTATTATGATCGTTGTACCAAGCTCCCTGTTCAACTCGCGAAATACGTCAAGTATGTAATTGGCGGTTTTTATATCGACAGATCCGGTCGGCTCGTCGGCAAGCAGGATCTTCGGGTTGTTCGCAAGGGCGAGGGCTATTGCGACTCTTTGCTGTTCGCCGCCGGAAAGCTGGTTGAGCTTGCTGTTCTTTCTGTGCGACATTCCAACCAGCTCAAGAAGCTGCAAGGCACGAGTTTTTTTGTTGTTTGAGAGCTGCAATTTCGCATCCTCGTCATAAGGGATGGGGGAGTTGTCGAACTGCATAGGGAGCTGTACGTTTTGCCACGCGGTAAGATATGGCAGCAGGTTTCTTGCGTTGTTTTGCCATACGAAGCCGACTGTGTTGCGCTTGTATTCGACAAGCTGCTTTTCGTTGAGCTTGAAAAGGTCTTTGCCGTCGACGATGAGCCGTCCGGCTGAAGGGCGGTCGAGTCCTCCGATCATGTTCAGCAGCGTGGATTTTCCGCTGCCGCTGTTTCCGATGATCGCCATCAGCTCACCCTTTTTTATCGTAAGGTCCAGGCCCTGAAGTGCCAGTACCTCCAGGTCCTTAGTCTTATAAATCTTCACCAGGTTTTCGCATTCAATGATGTATTTGCTGTTTTCAGACATTGACAAGCACCCCATCCTCAAGCTCATAGACCCTGTCGGCTATGTCCATCAAACCGACGTCGTGAGTCGTCATGACGATTGTCACTTTTTCCTTTTCCACAAGCTCACGAAATATCTTCACTACCTGCAGGCCGGTATTCGTATCAAGCTCCGCGGTAGGTTCGTCGGCAAAAATCACGTCCGGTGAATGCGCAAGTGCCCGTGCGATCGCGACACGCTGCTGCTCACCGCCTGAAAGCTCCTGGGGCATGTGGTTCATGCGGCCCGAAAGCCCGACCAGCCGCAGGCATTCTTCTGCGCGGCTTTTTCGCTTTTCAGGGGGATAACCTGCGATGCGGAGGGCAAATTCGACGTTTTCATAGGCCGTCATCATGGAAACAAGGGCCACCGACTGGAATACGAAGCCGATCTTTTTTCGGCGTATCATGTCCCGTTCCTGCTCAGAAATGCCGGTGATCTCTTTTCCGTCCAGATAGACTTTACCTTCCGTGGGCTTGTCAAGGGCGCCCAGAATATTCATAAGAGTTGTTTTTCCCGAACCGGAACGTCCTTTGAGTATTGTCAGTTTACTGCGGGGGATCGTCAATGTGATGCCGCCGAGAGCCCAGAATGTTTCTCCTCCCGAAGGGAAAGCGCGTTTTACGCCTTCGGCAATGATCATGTCTCCATTCATAACTGCAGCTCCTTTCACCCGCTTAGTCCTCACCAAGTTTGAGCGCCTGTGCGATCTTGATCTTTGAGATGATGTAGCCCAGGATGATCATACAGATCACGAATAAGACGCCAATCGTCGTAAACAGGTTTATGTAGTCTATGCGCTCTGCCACGACTCTAAGCGGCAAAGTGTTTGTTGACGGTGCATATCCAAGCTGTATAAGCGGCACGAACAGTTCGGATGCCAGTTGGCCTGTAGCGGTTCCCAGCGCAACGGATATGCCGGATATGAAAATCTGCTCATTGAGAAGAAGGGACAGTATACTGCGCATCGACAGGCCCATTGCGCGGAATATACCGAACTGGAGCTCCCTGGATCTGATAGACAGGATCCAGTAGATGAGGAATCCGGTCATACAGACGATAAGTATTATAATGAATCCAACCGTCAGCACACCGTTGGTGCCCTGGAGGACAGGGTCATTTTTTTCGTTAATGATAGAGGCGTCGGCATCCGCAAAGTACGAAAATCTGATGCCCTTTTCCTCGGCAAACTCGTAGATGAACTGGTTTGAGTCTGCCTTCATCCAGATCTCGTATGGCGTGACACCCCAAACCGACTGTATCTGTGAGAGATTTCCCACTACCAGCCACTCGTCATTCTTTATTTGCCTGCCGTCGCTGGTTACGGTGGTAGTGGTAGGGTAGTAAGTCGGCCAAAAATCAAAGAATCCGCAAATTATACCTGTGAAAAAGTAACCGTTCTCATTTCGTACACTTATATAGTCGCCGAGTTTGTATCCTTTTGTCTGGAAATTGGAAGATACCAGCACGGCACGTGCGTCTGAAGCAAGAGTATTGAGGTAGCGGTACCAATGAGCGGGGAGCAGGTTGTTCCTGAACCAGGCTATCTGGCCAAACTCCTTGGTGTTGATACCCATTACTCTCACATTTTTGATGTCGGAGACGGTGTTGCGCCTGCTGTTCAATACTTTCGTTATCTTCGCTTTGTCTTCAAGTTCTTTGTACTTCTCAAAATCAGGCTCGAAATAGATCCGCATCGTGGCATCTTCAACTGCGGAATTGTCTCTCCATTCTTCCATTACCACGATATCTGCACCATACAGGTAGCGGATGTTTTCTTCCATGTTGAGGTTTATCGTACGGGCAGCCTTTGCGTTGAATATTCCGTTTGCGACCGTGAGGACAAGGAATATCATGATAAACTGCTCCTCACCTACGGAACGGATAACCTTTAAAAACGAAGCATAGAGTGAGGGAGACCAGTACTTTTTGCCTATTTCATATACCAGCCTTATCAGGTACGGGAACACTCTCAGGAAAAGCAGACCCGCACCGATGATGAACAGGGAGGAGCTTATGAACAGCAGCGGATCAAGGGAAGCTGCGTCCGATGAGATCAAAAATGCCTTTTGGTTGTTGTAATTGTAATAGCCATATAGTGAAACACCAAATAGCAGTACATCAAGGAAAAGACGCTGCCAAAGGGGACGCCTGGACTTTCTGCTGCGCTGCCGCTTATGGTCAACGATATCTACCTTGGAGAAGGAGAATGCAGGTATGACCATGGTCAGGACGGACAGCAGAGCGGCGCATGCCGTGTATATTATGGATTCCGGGTTGATCCTGACCTGCAGGGCACTTCGCTGGACCAGGTTAAGAAAACCGTTAGCTGCGCCGATGACACGGCAGATCAGCAGCCCGATCGGTATTCCCACCACTGCGCTTATCGTTGATATGAACAAGCTCTGTACCAGGAAAATGACAATGATATGTGCCCGGCTGGATCCGCGGCTTTTCAGTACAGCTATCGTATTTCTTTCCTGTTCCAGTATCTGCTTGGAGACCATGAATATGAAGAAAGCAAGGAGGATAAAAATGGGCACCTGCAGGACCCACAGGGTGACATTGAGCCTGGCCGCTTCAGAAGAGAAGTTATCAAGCGTCTTCAGGTAGTTTGCGCGGAAAGCGGTCGTTCCGTAAAGATCAAAAAATTCTTTATATTCCGCAGTGGTTTTCGAAAGGTGTTCGATGCGCCGGGCTGACATGGCCGCATAGTCGAACAGCAGGAACCATTGGGCAGTGAAGTGGTATTCATATACGAATCCGTCTATAAACAGTTCCTTGAACAGCCTTTCGGACATCAGGCATACGTCGGAAAAATTCGACGGGGGATATACCCAATACGGGTCAGATTTTTCCTTGTTTTCATATACTCCGGTCACTTTAAAGCGTATCGGTGAACCGTCGGGATAAGTGACGGTAGCAAATTCATAAACTTCGCCGATCAAAATGTCCTTTTCGACAAGCGTACGCTCATTTACGATCACTTCTATAACACCATCTGAAAGCGTGTCGCTATACATTTCTCCGCTTACGATGTTGATGTGATCTTCCGGATTTGAGTAAAAGCGAAGCTGGAATGTCCTGTCTTTGACATTTGATTGCCTGTCTGAAACGGGTTCTGCTCTCAAAGGATTGAGCGAGTATGAAGTAACCTTCTCAACAAGAGGAACGCCCAGGTCGAGCTCCATGGATATGATCTTTTTTTCAAAACTGTCAAGGGATTTCAACTCATAACCGCGGTTGACGCTGAGAGAGTTGAACTTTATCTCGACCGTCCCGGGAAATCTGTTTGTTTCTATCTGCTGCTGTTCCAGCTGCTTGGTGAGCATGCGCTGAAGTATGGCATCGGAATAAAGAGGAATGCTTGAGACAAGTGAGCACAGCAGGATATTGCCGATCAGCAGACTGATTATCATCCACTTGTTATTTAGCATCTTGCGAAATATAAACGTAAACATCCCGTTCCTCCTTAATCGACTGCCACATATTGTCCGGCAGTGAGACCATCCAGTATTTGAACAGTGTCCAAAGAGGACATGCCTACTGTGACATAGCGTTTTTTCATGATACCGTCCTCAAAGAGATAAACATAGCGCTTACCTTCTTCGTTTTGAACCGCCCTGGAAGGAAGGACGAGCACATTATCCAGTCTGAACCGGTCAGCTTTGACTGTTATCCTCTTAAGACGATCACCCGGATCGATATCTATGTCCTCATCAGGGATTATGACCACCCTTCCTGTCGTTTGCCCGAACAAATCGGGGGCCGTTATGACCCGGCCGGTATATTTCTTGTTTATGACCGAAACCTCAATAGTGACGGGGGAGTTGTACCTCATGCCGTTTGAAATGTCGCTGTTGGTCGTTATCCAGACTTTATCGCGGTAGTATAATGAGCATATCGCAGAACCTGGCTTGACGATGTTTCCGACCGGAAGATACTCTACGGAACCGACGATGCCGTCAAACGGGGCAAGGATCTTATTGTTGCTTATCCTTTCTTCATACTTCTCTATAGCCTTTTTCTGACGTTCGATCATGCGCAGGCTGTCGTATTCAAAGAATTCCAGCGAAGCCTGAGCCTTTTTCAGGTTGATTTCGGCTTTGGCCAATTGCGTTTTCAGTTTGTCGGTCGGTGAAGCCGCATACTGTTCTTTCAATAAGTTTACGCTTACCTTTGCCGCGTCGACCATTGACTGGTAAGAAGAGAGGTTGGTCCGGAACTGCTTTTCAAGGATCTCAAGCTCGGAAACCATCGATACAAGGTCGGACTGGTTGTGCTCTATCGTGAACTCCGCGATTATGTCGCCTTTTTTGACGGTATCGCCGCGCTTTACGTTTATGGACACCAAACGGGCATTTGCCAGATCGCATGTGATGTCTTCCCAGGTGGAGTAGGTAAGTCTTCCTTCGCCTGACACGGTCCTGCTGACAGAGCCGTAAGATACCTCAGCGATATTTCCGCCTACCCCGTTGTCCGAGGGGGCCGGTGTCCAGAGCGGAACATCTGCCGCATCATTGTCCTGACGATAGCAGCCGGTGAAGGAAAGCAGCAAAAGGCAAACCAGTACTATCCGTGTCATCCTTCTTATATTACTGTTTGACAAAGACCACATCCCCTTCCTGCAGGCCGTCAGTTATTTCAGTAAACGAATCCGTCCTTATACCGCATTTGACTCCGGTGTAGACCTTTTGACCGTCCTCAATGCGATATACATAGTATTCTCCGGCGTTATAGAAGATGGCATTTGTGGGGACCGCCAGCACATCCTGTTTTTCCGAATCGTACACCATAAGTGCAGCAAAGTCGCCGGCCTGTACATCCTCGGATGGTGTCTGAACGAATTTGAAGATAGTGGGCGGTCTGATGCCCGAAAGTATCAGAGACAGATACTCTTGCTGGTCATACTTCTGTTTTTGGACTTCATATTCAATCCCGTTTATCAAAGCGGTAGTGCGTGCCTTATCAGATATGGTTTCCGTTCCTTCGAAACTGACATAGATGTTTGACTTGTTCGCAACGAAAACCACCGGGTTGTGTGCCGCAACTCTGTCTCCCTTTGAAAGGGGAGCTATGTAAACGACCTCACCGTCGCAGGGTGCCGATATAACAGTACCTTCGAGGGATTGCCTGAGCTTTTCCAGTCTATTTTTGGCCATTTCTATTTCCAGCTCGCCGTTTTTCCGTATGTACTCCTTTTCGACGACGAGCTTCTCAACGGAAAGTTCGGCCAGGGCAATTTCAGATCCATCCGCGCCCGAAGAGATCAGGGCATCGAGTTCGATGCGGGCAAGTTCGATGTCGTATTGTTTTTGCCCCAGTTCATAGTCCAGTTTTCTGCTCTTGTATTCCAGCTCGTCGGCAGCCATCGCTATCTGCTCTTCAAGATCGGAAACGTCGAGTGCCGCAAGCGGATCTCCCTTGGAGACCTGGTCCCCCAGGGAGACAAAAATTTCATCCAGTATACCCGACATATTATCAAATGAGACCTTTTCGATCTCGGCTTTGACATATGCTTCATATTGATATCGCCTTGCAAGGTCCATGCGTGCAGCGACTGCGGTGTCATACTTCACTTCAACGGGGTCGGCCAGAGTTATGCCCGTGTCGGGGTCGGACGTACATGACGTCAAAATCAAGCAGACGGCCGCCAGAACCGATATTTTCCTTATCGCTTTCATAGGCACCTCCGCTAATCGATTATGACCTGGTCGCCCGGCTCCAGGCCGGAGACTATCTCGGTCTTATTGTTGGCTGAAAATCCTGTAACGACTTCTTTCAGGGTCTTGATGCCGTTGTCATCCAGGACATAAACGATGGGTTTGCCGTTTGCCGTCTTTATGGCTGAGCTTGGGACATACAACACGTCTTCTCTGCGGTCAAGCTCAAGAGTTATGACTCCGGTGGCGTTCTCCTTGATATCCAGGTCGGTTTCGTTGAGCTGGATATATGCCGTCATGTCATTTCTCTCCAGGTTCAGGTCTTCGGCATCTATAACAGTCGCATCTTTATAATCACCGGAAAGTTGTACGGTAACAGCGTCACCGGGGGTGAAATACGCTGCTTCCTTTCCGCTCACGATGAAAACGGAAGTCGTTTTGTCGGCAATAGTGATAAACTTTTCCTTTTCCACCGACAATGACTGCGGATTGGTATCTTTAAGATATGTCACTGTACCGTCTATGCCGGCTACAAGGATCCTTTTGCTCTTCTGGTCCATGAGCTCGGACAATTTCAGCTCCGATGCGGATATACGGATCTCCAGTATTTCCGCTCTTGCCCTGTGATTGTCTTTGAGTGAGGAAATGGTTTGCTTCTGTCTTTCGATAGCTTCGCGGATCGCAGGCTTTGCACTGTCGTCCGCGCTCTCATATTTATTTTCAAGGCTTACGAGCCTAAGCGTTTCAGCCTCAAGATCCAGCTCATAAGTCTCAACAAGTCTTGCAAGCTCGAGTTTCATCTTATCGAGCTGAAGCTGCTGGGACTCGATTTGCGCATCGATATCGCTGCTGTCAAGTTCGGCCAGTATGTCTCCTGCTTTGACAAAGTCGCCTTTTGAGACATAAACATTTATGATCGGCAGGTTGCCTACGCTGAATGACAGGGTCTCCTCAACCGCGGGCGAGTACTGGCATGTGATCCGGATCGTCTCGACGATATCTCCCCGGGTAGCTTCGGCAAACTTGTACTCTGTCTTTTCATATGAGCGAAGTATCGGGGCAGGAGGCGGCTCTTCCTCAACCGGCAGCAATGAGCACGAGCCCAGGACAGCCATTACTGCCAGTGACGGGAAGACTGTCAAAGCCGATGCCGCGAAGCGCAGCAAAGTACTTTTTCTCATAGCGATCAATCCTTTGGTTTTTATTGGATATTTTAACATACTATTGAATAAAAATTGACGGTCAAAAAAATGCATTGTCGTTATAATAGCACATATCGGCCCAAAATGGAACAGTATTCGACAAAGTTCAACTCTCCGGCAGCAATTGGACTGAAAATGTCCGTCCATAAGACATAAAAGATCTAAGTATAAATGAACGCAAAAATATTGCTCCATCCAAGCCGCCGGCAGGATGTGCAATACAAATACTATATTTGCTTTATAGCCTCTGATACACTGCTTACCCTGATCAGCTCCAGGCCGTTCGGCGCCCGAAGGTCGGAGGTCCCGCGGCGAGGCAATATGCAGCGCTCGAAGCCCAGGCGGCGGATCTCGGCAAGGCGCAGCTCGGCGGCAGTGACATTGCGCAGCTCTCCCGCCAGTCCGACTTCGCCGAAAGCCGCTACACGATCCCCGATGGGTTTGTCCGAAATGGCGGAAGCGATCGAAAGGATGACGGGCAGGTCTGCTGCAGGCTCTGTAATACGCAGACCGCCGACGACATTTATGTATGCGTCGCAGTTCGAAACAACGCGGCCTGCGCGCTTTTCCAGCACGGCCAGAAGGAGCATCGCACGGTTATAGTCGATACCCGAAGCCATCCTCCTGGGGGCGGCATAAGCCGTCGGCGTCACAAGAGCCTGGACTTCTGCAAGCACGGGCCTTGTACCTTCCATGACACAGGCGACGCAACTGCCGGATACGTTGGACGGACGCCCGGCCAGCAGCATCTCCGATGGGTTGGGTATCTCACGAAGACCATCATTCCGCATCTCAAAGACGCCTATCTCATTGGTCGACCCGAACCGGTTCTTGTTAGCTCGCAGGATCCGGTGCGAAAAATTGCGGTCGCCCTCGAAATAGAGGACGCAGTCCACCATATGCTCAAGGATCTTCGGACCTGCCAAAGCTCCCTCCTTGTTTATATGTCCGACCAGAAATACCGTGACGCCTTCCGATTTGGCAAGGTCCATCAATATCAGGGTGCATTCCTTTACCTGGCTTACACTTCCCGGTGCCGCGGTGATGCTTGGGTTGTATGTAGTCTGTATTGAGTCGATTATGACTATTTCAGGTGATTCGGAATGGACAGCTTCGATAATATCGTCCATGCTGGTTTCGGAATATATAAGCAGGTTGCCGGAGTGCAGGTTCAGCCTGTCGGCACGCAGTTTGAGCTGTCTGTGCGACTCTTCGCCGGAGACATACAGGACCTTGTGGTTCTTGCAGAGGTCCCTGCATATCTGGAGCAGGAGAGTCGATTTTCCTATACCCGGTTCGCCGCCGACCAGCACCAGCGACCCTGAAACCGCACCGCCGCCCAGGACCCGATCAAGTTCGCCCATTCCCGTAGCTATCCGGGTTTCCGATGTAATGCCGATGTCAGTGAGACGCACCACACGGTTTCTCGCAGAGTTGACCTTTTTCGGATCGCGGTTTATGCGGTGCGAGGCAGAGGGACCGCCTGAAACGACCGTGCTTTCGGTCAGTGTGTTCCATTCTCCGCACGAGGGACAGCGACCCTGCCACCTCGGGGTTTCAAATCCGCATTCGCTGCAGAAAAAAACTGTTTTTTCCTTTGCCATTTTACTTCCTGCCAGTTCAATTTATCAGCAACGTTCAGTGCTGTACGTGATTGGATTTTGCTCCTTCATGTAAAAAAGAATATTTAATTCTGCTGCCTGTTTTCATTCTGATCACTCAGAAAAATGAGATATGACGAGACGATCACCGAGGCCAGTTTCGTCTGGTATCTTGGATCCCGAAGCAGGGACAGCTCACGATGGTTCGTCATAAAACCGCACTCGATCAAAACAGCCGGACAGTTGACATGCTGCATGAGGTAGATGCTGTCAGGGACTTTTTTTGCCTCGCGGTTGTTGCCGGCATCGATCTTTTCCCGGACACGTTTTTGGATGAGCTCGGCCAAGGGTTTGCTCTCATCGCTGTTGTAAAATACATGTGCACCGCTATAGCGGCTGTCAGTAAAAGCGTTCTGGTGAATGCTGATCAGGAATGCATTCTCAACCGAGTTTATCAGGGCAACGCGGTTTTTCAGGTCCGATACTTTCTTTTGACGCAATGTCTCGGATCCCGGACTGTGAAGGGAAATGTCCGTTTCCCTTACCATGACCGGTGCATGTCCGAAAAGGCACATCAGGTACTTAACCTTTTTTGAAACCTGAAGGTTGAGTTCGCTTTCCACGACGCCGGAGGGAGAAACGGCACCTCCGTCTTCTCCGCCATGTCCCGGATCGATTACCGGCATATATGCGCCTGTCGTAAATGTTAATATAATAAGTAAGCAAAGCAAAACGACACAGATTCTAAGAGACATCGTTCTACCTCCCGTAATGTGGGTTCCAAATATCTTATGACGGGAGGCTTTTCAATATGTGCGGGATTATTTGAACTTCTTTTCACGTATATTGCTCTTTGGATTCTTTTTATAGAACTTCTCCGATACCGCGTACCCACTGTAACCGAGTATATAACCTATATGCACAACAACGGGCGTGATCAGGGCAAACAGCGGGAAGAGAAGAGGAGTGGCCTGCTCCGCCAGCCAGATCAGGTCTACGAACGGAGCATAGAATATTTTGTAGGCCGACACGAAAAGCGTGGACGCCGATCCGGTCAATCTTGTTATTGCGGCCAGTATGGAAAGGATGAATCCCGGTATCTGTGACAGCAGTGCAGCCTTAAGACCGCGGAACTTGTCGTCGGGCATATGCCCGAAATTCATCAGGTTGCGGTCCTGCTGACCCGAGCGCCACATTTCGGTGTACATCATGGCGAAAAACAGAAGGATGCTCAATATGGAGCCCACGGTTTGAGCGGCGGACTGGCCAAGAAACAATGTCATGAAATACATCAGAAAGAACGTGGTGAACGCAAAGACAAGGTGGATGATCAGGATGGTAATGACTATTGGAAACAGTGAGCGCCTGCGCGCCAAATAGTAATCACTGTCCGGCATTGGAGGTACCTCCTTTGGATACATTATGGGCTGTGCATTCATTAGGGTTTTTATATATTGTATCACAGTCCGGAGTAAAAAGTAAGAACCAGATGTTAATTTTGCAACATTGCTCTTCGCCGGTTGACTGAATTGTGTAGTTATTGACCAAATGAATTTTGAACCGGAGCGTCCGCACATCACTTTTTGTCGAAAAATACATATAATGGAATGAAGTTGCGTCGGACAGCTATGCCGGCACATTTTCAAAATGTGGTCCCGTTATATGCCGCACCGTATATCGGGACCAAACTATACGGGTGCGGAGAAAAGGCGGTAGATATGGAGTTTGAGAATATTCTGTCACAACTTCTTAAACAGGACGAAAACCGCATGAACATGCGCGGGGAGGAAATGAAGGAAAACGTTCAAAAAGAGGAGCATACGCATGAGAATGCGCAGGAAAAGATGACTGAAAAAATGCCTGATAAAATGCCTGAAAAGCAATATACGCGCGGAGCCGAGATGGGGGACCTCCCCTGTGAGGCGCCCATCGGGATGACATATACGCCTTGGCAGCGCAAAGGCTCGCCGAGATACACGGCCGGTGAGGCACTCGACCGCGGCACGCTCTGGCCGGGTCTTGAGTTGCCCTGGAAAAACAACTTCAATGTGAGAAGCGTAGCCAACACGCCTTTGGGAGAAGTCCAGGCTCTCGATTTTGCCCTGGTGGAACTCGCACTGTATCTGGATACCCATCCGGACGATACGGAAGCCCTCAGGCTTTTCCGCCAATACGTTAAAGCCTATCAGGACAAAAAAGCGGCTTATGCTAAGAAATACGGGCCGCTGGAGAAGACCCAGGCAGGCGAAGGCGACCGCTGGAACTGGATCGACAATCCCTGGCCGTGGGAATATACCGACAGGAGGTAGAGCAGATGTTTGAATATGAGAAAAAACTGCAGTACCCGGTGAAGATAAAGCGGACCAATCCCGCTCTGGCAAAATTCATAATCACCCAATACGGCGGACCGGACGGCGAACTCGCTGCCTCGATACGCTACCTGAGCCAGCGCTATGCCATGCCATACCCGGAACTTAAAGGGCTGCTGACCGATATAGGCGTGGAAGAGCTCGGCCACTTTGAGATGATCGGTGCGATCGTCCATCAGCTTACGCGCGACATGAGCATCGAAGAGATAAAGAAGAACGGTTTTGATACCTACTTCGTTGACCACACTGCCGGTATCTATCCGCAGGCCGCTTCGGGAACGCCGTGGACTGCTGCATTCATACAATCCAAGGGTGACACTATCACCGACCTTGTTGAGGACATGGCAGCCGAACAGAAGGCAAGAACGACATATGACAACATACTCAGGATGGTAGACGACCCGGATGTGGCAGACCCGATCAAGTTCCTGCGCGAGCGTGAAGTGGTCCACTTCCAGCGCTTCGGCGAAGCATTGAGGCTCGTGACCGAGAGGCTCGACTCCAGGAACTTCTATGCCATCAACCCATCGTTTGACAGAGCGCTGGGCAAGTAAAGCAACGCCAAATAACGTGTCTGAGTCCAAACCTCTGTCAAAAAGAATGGCATAATAAATAAACGGAGCGTATGCTCCGTTTTTCTGTTAAGGCACGATCCTGCGACATTCAAGGTAATATCGCTTATCCTCTGCGTTTCCGCAGGAAAATGTCTTGCGCGGGAAAGCGCCGTTTCGGATCACATCGTCAAACAGGGTGGACTTGTCGATGGGCGGCAGCAAAAATCCTATTGAGCCAGGGTTTGCGGCAAGGGCCTTCAGTGTTTCTTCACCGTGGATATAGTCGATCTTTCCTCCGACTGAAGACAGGTAATGATCTAAAAAGTCCTGCAATGCAGCTACAGGCAAAGTGTGGTGCGGGGTCCTGACAGTGATCTCTCCGGCTTTACCGCCTTTTATGTACTTAAAGGACAGACAGCATGCAGGACTGTCTCCGGAATCGAAACCGGGTGTTCTGTCGAAGAATTTCTCCATGCTATTTAAAAGGTCATCCGTATCTACGTCAAAAATGATCCTGTGGATAGGTTCGAACTGCATTGCCGGGTCGTGCAGGTTGACCGCCTCCACCAGGGCATATCTTGCGGGATGGACCAGGTACTCTTCGACTGGCATATCCTTCTTCAGCAGCTCATAGCTTGACTTTGCCGCAGCGAGAGAATGGTTGCCGTCACCGACGGCAAATGCCATCGGCCTGCTTTGCGCCAAAGAGCTGAAGGCTTTCCGGATCCTGCATTGCTCATCCCTGTCAAGAAGCCATCCGGTGATATGTCCGCCGTTTTCCATCAGTTCAAAATCATACAGCAGTTCATATGAATCCTTGCGGGTGTCTATGGCTGACATAACGGTATCGCACGGGTCATCAAAGAGCATGATCACATGAGGGATCTCAAGGGGCGAATTCTTCCTGATATTCAGTCTGGGAGGGATCCTTTCTAGCACCGTCTGTTCGGTGGATCGGATCGGGCTTTCCGAACGGCTCTCATATGAATAATCTTCAAGGTCGATCAAGCCCACTATCCCGCGCCTGATCACACCATTGTTCAGTGTCCTTTCAACATATACATACCCGTGATAAGGTCTGAAAAGATCCATTCTCAAATATTCAGACATGGCAGCCTGCAGGCGCTCTATGCGGAATTGAACATCGGGATCACCGAGATATACCTCCGGGAGTATAGCATGGAGGGTAGATGGATCATTGCCGACCGTTTTTTCCACGCGCGCCCAGTAATCCCTGTCCGAAGTGAACTGGTCGCATGCTATGACGCTCCACTTTGACATATCGACCCCGGACGGAAGAAGGAAATCGGCAGGGAGCAGTCCGTTCGCAGCCATATAACCATTCCTTTCGTTTGTATGGATTATCCTCATGATCAATGAACCGGGACAACTTATAGCAATATCTGAGAAAACGACATGTTGTATGAAATTATAACATATATCTCACCGGCTAAAAAGTGCAATGACGCAAAAGACGACCGTTTTCTTGCAAAGAGCTTTGTATAATTATGAATACGGATGGTACTTGATGTTGAACGACAGGGGAATGAGCAATGGGAGATGCCGAAAAGATAGCAAACCTCGGGGAATATGTTGTATATAAAATCACGTCGATCGATACAGGCAAGGTGTATATAGGTTCGACAGACAACTATAGAAAGAGCATGCTTCAGCATATTTATAACGCGAGAGTGAATCAGCCCGGGAAATTGTATGAAGATATGAGGAAATACGGCGTCGCGGGTTTCAAGTTTGAGATCCTGCTGCGGTGCAGGAGCCGCCCCGAATGCGACCTTGCCGAGGAGGAGTATATCAGGGCATATGACAGCCGGCGCAACGGTTACAACACTGGACCGGGTAAAAATATAGACGACATGGCTGTATACAGGATGGTAGGGCAAAATCTGGACGAAGTTCTGAAAATGCTTGGCAGGATGAAGCACGGGCGGTATTTGCTGAGAAACTTTGACAAACCGGTCAGAAACATACTGTATCTGATGTCTGAATCCGAAATGCTGCAGGAAATGACCAATATAGGGATCAGCCTTATCAGCGACCGCAATGAAAGCTACTTTGACCTGTATGATAAAAAAGAGTTTGACAGGGAAGTGAAAATCGACAAAAGCGGTGCTTGAATGCAATAGAGAGGGAACAGCCGGCCATGCCGGCGTTTGTTTTTGTTGACCTATGCAATTTTATGCGTTATTATATCTTCACAACTGCTCTTGGGAGGAAATATCATGAAACTGACTTCGATAAAGGAGATCTATGCCGATCCTGAAAAATTCCACGAGTCGCAGATAAGGGTCGGCGGATGGATCCGTACGTTGCGTGACTCAAAAGCATTTGCTTTCATCGAATTGAACGACGGCTCTACGGTCAAGAACCTTCAGCTCGTACTTGAATCCGATATGCCGAACTTCAACGAGGTGCGCAAATACAATGTCGGTTCTGCTATAATTGCCGAGGGAATACTCGTATTGACACCCGGCGCAAAACAGCCTTTTGAGTTGAAGACGACATCCGTCGTACTTGAGGGGGCTTCTACTCCGGAGTATCCGCTGCAGAAGAAACGCCATACCTTTGAATATCTTCGCACGATAGCCCACCTCAGACCGAGATCGAATACCTTCAGCGCCGTTTTCAGAGTCCGGTCGGAGGCAGCTTTCGCAATCCACGAATTTTTCCACAGCCGCGGGTTCATATATGCCCATACTCCGATCATTACGGCCAGTGACGCTGAAGGCGCAGGCGAGATGTTCAGGGTGACGACGCTTGATTTTGACGATATACCTCGCACCGAAAGCGGAGAGATCGACTTCAGCCAGGATTTCTTCGGCAAGGAAGCAAAACTGACCGTATCCGGGCAGCTTGAGGCCGAGACTTTTGCGCTGGCGTTCGGGAAGACTTACACGTTCGGACCGACCTTCCGTGCCGAAAAATCGAACACACCTCGCCATGCTGCAGAGTTCTGGATGATCGAACCGGAAATCGCGTTTGCTGACCTCAATGACAACATGCGGCTGGCCGAGGACATGGTCAAGCATATCATCAGACATGTCCTTGAGACGTGCCCTGCGGAGATGGAGTTCTTTGACAGCTTTATTTCAAACGGACTGCTGGACAGGCTCAACCACATATTGGAGTCTGATTTCGCTTGCATTACTTATACCGAGGCCATCGAAGCCCTGGAAAAAGTAAAGGACCGCTTCGAATACCCGGTCTATTGGGGATGCGACCTGCAGACCGAACATGAAAGGTATTTGACCGAAGAATTGATCAGAAAACCTGTTTTCGTCATAAATTATCCGAAAGAGATAAAGGCCTTTTATATGAGGCTGAACGACGACGGTAAGACCGTGGCTGCGATGGACCTGCTCGTACCAGGTGTGGGCGAGCTGATCGGAGGCAGTCAGCGTGAAGAGCGCCTGGATGTGTTGAAACGCAGGATCGAGGAGCTTGGGCTCAATGAAAAGGATTACTGGTGGTATCTTGACCTTCGTCGCTACGGCGGGGCCAAGCACAGCGGCTATGGCCTGGGTTTTGAGCGCATGATCATGTATCTGACAGGAATGACAAACATTAGGGACGTGATTCCCTTCCCGCGCACCACGGGATCGGCAGAGTTTTAAGCCATGAGTGTCCTGACGGTCAATATCGGAAACAGTATTATCAGTGCAGGATTATTCGGGGACGGGGGAGAGTTGATTTTTGACTCTTCTTTATCCGCCGATGCGCGTTTAACCGAGGACGAGCATTGTATCCGCATAATGGATGTGCTGAGGCTGAACGACACTGACATATCCGATGTTACAGGCTCGATACTCTCGTCGGTGGTGCCGACGATGACCGATAGTGTTGCACGGGCCATGAAGCGATTGTTCGGCAGGCTCCCGATAATCCTTGGACCCGGGGTAAAAAGCGGGTTGAATATCCGGATAGATAACAGTTCAGAGCTTGGAAGCGATATCGTGGCGGAGTCGGTTGCCGCAATCAGCAAGTATAAACCGCCATTGGTCATCATTGACGTGGGTTCGGCGACTGTACTGTCAGCTATAGATGTAAATCGCGATTATGTTGGGTGCATAATATGTCCCGGTATAGACCTTTCAATAAATGCGCTGGCCGAGAAGACCGCTCTGCTGCCGCAAATCGGCCTGCGGGAAAACGGGCCCCTTATCGGGAAAAACACAGCGGATTCCATAAATGCGGGTATAATATACGGGACTGCCGCGATGATCGACGGATTGGTTTCGCAAATAGAAGCACAGATAGGGAAGTCCTCGGTAGTGGCGACAGGGCAGTATGCAAGCGAGATTTGCCGTCATTGCAGGCATGACGTCACATATGACAAAAATCTGCTGCTGGAAGGCCTTTATACAATTTATGTAAAGAATACACAGAAAAGAAACAGGAAATAGAGAAAAGTTCGTTATTTAGCAGATATGCGATCTATGTTCTAAAAACTGAGTTTATTATATAATTATTATTGAAATTTGCGCTACACCTTCCCGCAGGGGGAAGGGCGGCAGCAGGAGGTATTTTTATGAGCGAAAGATCAAATCTGTCGAAAAACGGATCGGAAGCCCGCGGCGGAAGGCTTCGGGCCATCGGCATGGTCAGGCTGGCCGTTGTGACCGCCATCATAATCCTCATGGCTTTCACGCCTATAGGATATCTCAAGTACGGCCCGCTCTCGATCACATTCCTTCAGATCCCCGTCGTCGTTGGAGCCATAGTGCTTGGCCCGGCGTCAGGAGCATTCCTGGGAGGAGTATTCGGGGCAACGAGCCTAGCACAGTGCTTCGGGCTTGACGCGTTCGGAACCATGCTTTTCGGTCTGAACCCGGTCGGAACGATAATTCTGACGATGATACCGAGGATCCTGATGGGCTTCATATCCGGTCTCATTTTCAAAGGCCTGTATAAGGTCGATAAGACCAGGCTGGCAAGCTATGCGATCACCACGCTTTCCGGAGCGATACTTAACACTTTGTTTTTCATGAGCGCGTTTGTCATTTTCTTCTATGACACGGTCATGTCCATGGCGGCAGAAGCAGGGAAATCACTGTTCCCGTTCCTCGTGACGATGGTCGGTTTGAACGGTGTCGTCGAAGCCCTGGTATGCTTCGTTGCCGGTGCGGCCATAGCAAAAGCGCTTGACGTACTGCTCAATAGAAGGGTACGCTGAAACATAATTTCGATATTAAAATCAGCCGTTTGGAACGGCTGATTTTTTCATGCCGGGCATTTTTCATAAAAGGATACGGCATCGGATAGCAGACCGATGCCAAAGGACAACCGAAAAAACCGGCACACTTAAAAATGGAAAACATTAGCAAAGAGCGGGATGAAATTCGGCTGATAACAATTAAGTGAAATATTGGGCGCAATAAGTAAAAAAAGCTCGGAATTTGAAAGGCAAAACACTATTACTCCGTGTTCGGACGGGATCACGGGAAATGAAATTTTGAGCTTGACATTAAAAGCATTACACGTTATAATATCTTTCGTCGCTGAGGTTGAGACCTTCGGCGCTCGGCACTTGGGAGCATAGCTCAGCTGGGAGAGCACATGCCTTACAAGCATGGGGTCACAGGTTCGAGCCCTGTTGTTCCCACCATGTGGCCCGGTAGTTCAGTTGGTTAGAACGCTAGCCTGTCACGCTAGAGGCCGAGGGTTCGAGCCCCTTCCGGGTCGCCATATGCCTCTGTAGCTCAGTAGGTAGAGCAGGGGACTGAAAATCCCCGTGTCGGTGGTTCGATTCCGCCCGGAGGCACCATATGCGGGAGTGACTCAGTGGTAGAGTGTCACCTTGCCAAGGTGAAAGTCGCGAGTTCGAATCTCGTCTTCCGCTCCAGCATTGTCGGCAGGTAAGACCTGCCGACAATGAAATAAGGCGCCATAGCCAAGCGGTAAGGCAGGAGCCTGCAAAGCTCTCATCCCCAGTTCGATTCTGGGTGGCGCCTCCAAAAGGAAAACTCCGAAAGATGTTGTCTTTCGGAGTTTTTTATTTCCGGAAAAGCGCTGTCCGGGCAATACTGCATGATTTACTTACGCTAAAGCAGGGTAAATGGATCCGGCTCATTTTCTTTGTAGCGCATTGCTGCCCTGTATACAAGATAAGCGATAAACAGGCTAAGAACTGCGAGCACAGTAACTACGATATAGTACGGAGTAGCAATTTTGAGTACATGAACCTCGGTCATCGCGTATGGCGCATAGAACAGAGCGTGAAGCAGACCCGCTGCATACAACAGGTACATTCTGAACGGCTTTACTGCCGAGTACCAAACCAGGAAAGTCAAACCGATAATAATTGCGCAATACAGGTAGCGTTCGATTCCTGCCATAACGATCTCTGCGGGTGTTTGACCGGCGAGCCTGTTGAAGAGTTCCGGGTAGTCCAGGCCTGCTGCACCTGCCAACAGATTAGAGTTCTGCCTGTAGGTGAGCCAGCTGTAAATCACATAACGGATCCCGACAAGGAATAAAGAATCGACAGAGCAGAATCCAAAGCTGAATGCTATTGCAGCGCTGTGCGAGGCATACCACCGCTTCATGAAATAAAATATCAGGAATTTGCCGCCCTCAATTATAACTGCGGAACCGAATCCGATGACGAGCATATACAGGGCCGGGTTTGCGACCATTCTGTTATAAAAAGGGGAATCGGGGTCGATGATCCAATTTCGTACCTGGGATTCGGCAAACAGCACAAGGATCATCCATCCGGCTGCACCGACCAGGAAAGGAACCAGTTTCAACTGATATCTCCGGCGGAGCAGAACGAAAAGAAGGGGAAGGCCTGCAATGCATAACAGGCCTGTGATCAGTAATGTGATGATGTTGATGCTTGGAATGATCACGTTGCTGAATAATATAACCATTTCCTACCTGCCATTATAAAACCTTGATATATTGGTTCGTCAAGTAATTTGATACGGCCTTCGGGGATATTGATGTATGATCGCAAGCAAAATCATGATCACAGGCTGGGCTTTTCTTTTAATTCCTTGAGCTTCAAAATCATTTGTACGGCACCTTCAATGCCTGTTACTGAGGTGTCGATCGATAGGTGGTAGTTTTCTGACGAAGCCCAGTCCCTGCCGGTGTAATAGCTGTAGTAGCTTGATCTTTGCTTATCGATGCGGCGTAAACGGTTTTCCAGTTCCTTTTTATCGATCCCGGGGTTATCTCTTTTCAGATTTTCGATCCTGTACTTCATTGGGGCATGCGTGAAAACGGTTATAAGACCCGGTTCGTCGCGGAGGATGTAGTCGGCGCAGCGCCCTACGATAATACAGGACTCCCTGGCTACGTTCCGTATTACCTCGGCTTGTATCGCAAAGAGCTTTTCGTTGGAGAGTATATCATCATGCTGATAGAACCAGCCCTTTGACGCATATGAGTCCATAACAAGCGAGAAAAGCAGGCTTTTTGACGGTCTTTCGTCGGCATTTTCAAAAACTGATTCCACATATCCGCTTTCCTTTGAGGCAAGCGCTATGAGTTCCTTGTCGTAGAACTTTACGCCGAGAGCTTTTGAAAGTTTCATCCCGACTTCTCTGCCTCCGCTCCCGTACTGGCGGTTTATGGTGATGATGAATTTTTCGGCCATACTCTACCCCTCCTCGTCAACAGCTGCTGCAATATCCCTCAAGGGTATTATATCTTCAATACTTTCCGACTGCAAGCAGGAACTTCCGGTAAGGCAACTTGCGACTTGTTTTTTCAATATACTGCTGTTATACTTATCATGATGTTATATAAGTAATGCACATTGAACTTTTTGGGGGGCCGATGTTGGAGTTTTTCAGAAACCTGCTTGACGGGTTCAACTTTTACTTCATTCCTGCCGCGCTGATATGCATACCCGTGCATGAGTGTTCACACGGTTATGCCGCCTGGAAACTGGGGGACCCTACCGCTCGCAGGATGGGAAGGCTGTCGCTGAATCCTTTCAAACATTTCGATCCTGTCGGTGTTATCCTGCTTATCGTTGCGGGATTCGGGTGGGCAAAACCGGTGCCCGTAGACACCAGGTATTTCAGGCATCCGAGGCGGGATATGGCGTTGACTTCACTTGCCGGGCCGGTATCCAACTTCGCTCTTGCTTTTTTGATGCTTGTTTTGCTGAATGTCGCGATACGGTTGTTGCCGCCAACCAGGATCGCGGATATCATAGTCAGCTTTCTGCTGAATACTGCATTGTTGAGTATCGGGCTTGGGGTGTTCAACCTGATACCGATCCCGCCGCTGGATGGTTCGAAGATATTGTTTTCGTTCCTGCCTGACCGCGTATATTACACCATCCTCCGTTATGAGAGGTATGGTATGCTGGTCCTTCTGGCCCTTATATATCTGGACATTATCACCGGACCTCTCAATGTGGTAAGGTTTTGGGTGTCCGACAAACTGCTGAATTTGGCGGATTTGCCGTTCAGACTGATCCGGCAGATCTTCTAGCGGATGTATGAAAATGCAGATATCAAGAACAGAACGCAGCAAATATTTTTTTCGCCGCTGCGCTAAGGGGGCATTATGGAGACTCCGACCTTCCACCTGGAAAAAGTGATCAGAAGCAAGGACGATTATGAGGATTTTGAAGGTCCTCTCGATCTGATACTCTATCTTCTGTCCAAGAATAAAATAGAGATCAAGGACATCAGGATCTCCGATATCCTCGATCAGTATATGGATTATTTGAAAGAGATGGAAAGGCTCGACCTGGAAATAGCAAGCGAGTTTGTGGCAATGGCTTCGCACCTTCTTTATTTAAAGACCAGGATGCTCCTTTCGATCGATGATGCCGAAGTAAACGAAGAAATGGAGAGCCTGATCAAATCCCTTGAAGAGAGAAGCCGCATGATCGAGTACAGAAAAATGCTCCTTGGTGTGGAGTACCTCAGTGAGCGCGCGGAAGCGGGAAGGGACATATTTGTAAAAAATCCGGAACCCATTGAAATCGACAAAACATATCCATATACGCACGACCCGGAACTGCTGCCTGCCATCATCCTTGAAATAAGGAAGCGTACGAAAAGGAAAATGCCTCCGCCCGTTTCATCTTTTCAAGGCATAGTGGGCAGGGAAGCTTTCCCTGTTTCGGTGAAGATAAACGAACTTCTCCAGCAGTTCATTTTCCGTCCCGTAGCAAAACTGAAACAGCTCATTGTCGGCTGTAAGAGCAGATCTGAGATCGTTGCCACATTTTTGGCCGTTCTGGAGCTCTGCAAGGAGAATAAGGCATATATCAGTCCGGGTGCCGATGACTATGAGATATGCCGCGTCCCGGACAAAGAGGTCCAATAATTTTGCAGGTGAATGGTGAAATCCATGGATATACATGAAATAGAAACCGCTTTGGAGGGCATACTGTTTGCAGCGGGTGATCCGGTCCCTGCAGACAGGCTGTCGGCAGTATTGGGAATAGACCGTCAGCTTCTTGAGCATGCTCTTGACAATTTGTCCGATTATTACAAATTCAACCGCAGAGGGATCAGGCTTGTCAGGCTGGAGGATTCATATCAGCTGACTACCGCAGCGGAATGTGCCGAATACGTCCGTCAGATCCTTGAAGTACGAAGGCAGCCAGCGATCTCGAAAGCGGCATTGGAAGTGCTTTCCATAATTGCATATTATCAGCCTACAACACGGGCGTATATTGAACAGATCAGGGGAGTTGACAGTTCCGGAACCATAAACACATTGCTTGAACGTTCTCTTATCCAGGAGTGCGGTTACCTGGACGTTCCCGGAAAACCCAAGCTGTACAGGACGACATCGAACTTTCTGAGGGCATTCGGGATTTCGTCGATAGAAGAACTCCCTCAGATCAGCGATTATGAACAGGCTGAAGGCCAAATGGCATTTGAGGATCTTGACAGTGAGTATGCCGTGGCCCTTCAAGGCAAGGGCAAGGTCGAAAGCCCGGAGGAAATCCCGGGTGAAAATGAGGATGAAGGATCGGACCGGAATATTCGTCAGATCGATGAGGAAAGCCTGGGAGAATTGATGGAGTTGTCTGACGAATAAAAGCCAGCCGGAATCAAAGGCCGATGTTTCGGAAAGACCAGGACGATCGACGGAATGCGGAGGTTCTATGTTAGGCTGGATAATACTGGGGTCTCTTATAATGCTTATTATCGTACTTTTTTTAGTACGAATAGGCGTAATCTTTCGGTACAATCAGGAAGACGGCTTCGAAGCGTACATGAAGGCCGCCTTTGTAAAAGTCCTGGTATATTCGAGTAAGCGAAAAAAAGATTCCTCGGAAAGAATAAGAGAAAAGCTGGTGGGCGGAAAAAAGGGCAAGGACAAGGAAGGTGAAGATGCGGAAGAGAAGGCCGGAAGGCTCGGCCGCCTGCTTGAAAATTACAATCTGATCCGCGGGTCGGTAAGGCGCCTGGGAAGGGCCGCAAGCATAGATGTTTTAAGCGTGCGGTTCGTTGCCGCCGCAAAGGACGACCCGGCAAAGGCCGCAATAATGTACGGGAGAGCATGGGCGATCGAAGGTATAATTATCGGATTATTGGAAAATAACATTAAGGTACGGAAAAGGAATATTTCGATCGAAGTGGACTATATGGCCGAGCGTCCCGTGATCAGTTTTTCGCTCCAATTGACCGCCACGGTCGCAGGGATATTGAATGCGGTGATCGGTCTTCTTTCTGACATGATTTCATTAAAACGCGATAAATCAAAAACACTACATGAAAAGGGCGGTGCATAGAATGGAAAAGCCAATCGTTGACATGATGTCGGTAACTCTTCAAAAGATCAAGGAAATGGTCGATGTAAACACGATCGTCGGACAGGCGATCACCGCTCCCGACGGGACAACGATAATTCCGGTCTCGAAGCTGTGCTTTGGTTTTGCATCCGGAGGAAGTGACTTCAGCGGCAGGAACGACGACCAGAACTTCGGCGGCGGCAGCGGCGCCGGTGTAAATATCGTACCGGTAGCGTTCCTGGTCGTTTCCAACGGGAATGTAAAACTATTGCCTGTATCGCAGCCGGCAGGCAATACCGTTGATCGCGTTGTCGAGATGATCCCGGGTATCGTTGACAAGATCTCAGAAATGTTTGACAAAGATTGCAAAGAGAAAAAGCAGAAGGACAAGAAGGAACATAAGGAGAGCAAATCAAATCATTCTGACTCGGATGAGTAGATCAGAAAGCAAAGCCGATCTGCATAAGTTATACGGAATAAAAAAGACCGTCCTGCGAAAAACTACGCAGGGCGTTTCTATTTTGCCTCACTCCTGATCCATGCAAACGGACCACCATAAATAATGCCATTTCAAAGAGATGCATGCCGGGTGTGGTCCGGAGACAGATCATGCAATACCGAAAGGATCCGACCGGTGATCAAAAGCAACTCTTGCAGCAGGAAAAACGGTGATATAATAATGAGGAAATGTAAATATAGCGTACCAGTTTTCTCAGGAAAGTCATTTGCAAGGTTTGCGTTCATACTTGCCGCACTGTTTTGCTGCGGGACCGCAGCCAATGCTTCCGCGGCTGTGAATGAGGGCCGTCCGAATGTGTCGGCTGCATCCGCCGTCGTATATGATTCGGACAGCAACAGATTCCTGTATGAAAAGGACGCGGACCGCAGGATGAAGATCGCCAGCACGACAAAGATCATGACAGCGATAGTGGTGCTGGAAAACTTCGATCTGGATGACGTCGTGACTATTGAAAGAAGGCACTACTCAGAAGGATCATCCATGTACCTCAGAGAGGGAGAGAAGGTCACGGTACGTGATCTGCTGTACGGGCTTATGCTGATGTCAGGCAATGACGCAGCGCTGGCTTTGGCATACCATTGCGCGGGCAGCCCGGATGAATTCGCGGTACTGATGAGTAATAAGGCCAAAGAGCTGGGTCTGGAGAACAGTTCATTCAGAAATCCGAGCGGCCTTGACCAGGATGGTCATTATTCCACGGCCAGGGACATGGCGCTGCTTGCCTCATACTGCATGAAAAACAGGGATTTCAGGGAGATCGTCGGCACAAAAAGCGGAACCTATGCAGGAAGATATATGTCAAATCACAACAAGCTCCTCTTCCGGCTTGAAGGGACCACCGGCCTGAAAACCGGTTACACGAAGTCCGCCGGACGATGCCTTGTTTCTGCAGTAAAAAGGAACGGACGGGAGATCATCATGGTTACCCTGAATGCCCCGGATGACTGGCGCGATCACACGTTACTATGCAATTGGGCTTTCGGATCATACAGCGAGACTGTTATTGCTTCCGTGGGAGAAGAGTGCCTCGAAATTTCTGTCCAAAACGGTACAAGACCGAGGGTCGGGGTCAGCTTTGCGGATGACTGCAGTGTATGGCTGGCAGAAGGAGAAAACGTCGAAAAGGTGCTTTACCTGCCTAAGTTCGTGTATGCGCCCGTCTTCAAGGGTGACAGAGCAGGCGAAATGGCTGTGCTGGTGAACGGAATCCCGTTAAAGACTGTGCCGCTGATTTTTGACTGTGATGTTGGCGAAGCAAGCCACAGTAAAAGCCTGATCGATAGGGTCCGCGCGTTTTTTAAAAATGTTGTAAGTATCGATCCTTTTTGATATAATCCAATAATGTAATTATTAGCAATTTATGTCGTAATTTTCGGCGTTTGCCTTAAGTCTTGATTTTGAGCGTTTACCTGAAAATGATAAAATAGATACGGGCAGTGAAAGATGAAAGAACGATTGCAGAAAATTTTGTCCAGGAACGGAGTAGCATCCAGAAGGGGAGCGGAAAAGCTCATCGCTGAAGGTGCCGTTGAAGTGAACGGTGTCAAAGCCGTGATCGGGCAGATGGCCGATCCGGAACAGGATATAATAACAGTGCACGGCAAATATGTCGGTGGTAAGCCTGAACCTGTCTACATCGCCTTATATAAGCCAAGGGGATATGTCACAACATTAAGGGACGAGCGGGGCCGCAAGACGGTGCGTGAACTTGTGTCGGACTGCGGAGCGCATGTTTATCCCGCCGGAAGGCTGGACATGGACTCCGAAGGCCTGCTCATTTTGACCAATGACGGGGAAGTCGCCCATAAACTCATGCATCCCTCCCGTGAGGTCAAAAAAGTGTACCGGGTGACGGTAGACAGTACCGATGACGAAAAGATAGAAATGCTTCGCCAGCTTACCGAGCTCGACGGTGAACCGATATCGAGTCCGGAGGTAAGGGTCATCAGGAAAAAGGAGGACAGGAGTTCTCTCGAGATCACGATTCACGAAGGAAAGAAGCGCCAGATCCGCAGGATGTGCGAACAGGTGGGGATGGAAGTCCTGCGCCTGAAAAGGAACAAGATAGGTGAAATAAGTCTTGGTATGCTGAAACCGGGCGAGTGGCGCTACCTCGACAAGCGTGAAGTAAGGTATCTGAAATCCCTTTAGACGACTTTTTGCGATATTTTTGAAACCAGCCTGGATTTGACATAAACACGGAGGTACACTATGAACAGTGACCTGATGAAAAGGATTACCGAAAGGCGTGCCGGATTTTCAAAAGGACAGAGAAGGATAGCCGACTTCATCACACTTAACCTGGACAAGGCGGCTTTTATGACGGCATATGCCCTGGGCAAAACTGTGGGCGTGAGCGAATCCACAGTCGTTCGCTTTGCTACCGAGCTGGGATATGACGGATATCCTCATATGCAGCGCGCCTTAAGAGAGTATGCAAATACCAGGCTCACGTCTGTCCAGAGGATAGACGTGACTAGCGAGAGGCTCAAAAACCGAAGCATCCTGAAAACGGTAATGGAAAGCGACGTTGAAAAGATCAGGAAAACCCTGGAGGTCGTTGATGAGGAGACATTCAACCGTGCAGTTGAGCGCATCCTTGGCGCTCGGCACATATACATACTGGGAATGAGGATCTCCTCTTTTCTGGCCGATTTCCTGGGGTTTTATTTAAAACTCATTTTCAACAATGTCACGATCGTCGGGGGAGCTCCCAACGAAGGAGATATTTTTGAACAGCTGTTTCGCGCCGGTGAGGGGGACCTGGTAATCGGCATCAGCTTTCCAAGGTACTCAAAGAGGACGCTGCGCGGCCTGAGATTTGCACTGGACAGGAAGGCGGACGTCATCTCGATAACCGACTCCCAGGCGTCACCTATCGCGGGTATAAGTGACTGTACCCTTTTTGCGCCGAGCGAAATGGCATCTTTTGTAGATTCGCTGGTTGCTCCGTTAAGTCTCATAAATGCTCTCATAATATCAGTCGGGATAAGAAAGAAAGAAGAACTGATCAGGACTTTCGAGGACCTGGAAAGGATCTGGGAGGAATATGAGACATATGAAACTTCCGACAGCTCGATACAGGATTAGTGACGAAGAAATAGCAGTTATTGGCGGGGGTCCGGCCGGGATGATGGCCGCGGTCTCCGCTGCAGCAAATGGAGCAAGAGTTTTGCTGCTTGAAAAGAATGACAGGCTTGGCATAAAACTCTGTATAACCGGGAAAGGCCGTTGCAATATAACGAACAGCTGCACGCCTCAAACCGTCATCCAAAACACACCCCGTAATGGCAAATTCCTTTACAGCTCACTCAACAGGTTTTCTCCATCAGACGTGTGTGAATTCTTTGAAAGAAACGGTTTGAAACTCAAGGTCGAGAGAGGAAACAGGGTGTTTCCGGTTTCGGACAGGGCAAAGGACGTGCTTGAAGTCCTTAAAAACCTGTTGAGCAGAAATGGCGTAAAGGTTATGAGATTTAAAGTCAATGACATTGTCGTAAACGATGACGGGAGTTTCGACATACTGTCGGACAGCGGTCAAGCCATAAGATGTAAAGCCGTTATCCTTGCAACCGGAGGAAAGTCATATCCGAAAACAGGCTCGACCGGTGACGGATATAGACTGGCTGAGAGACTCGGACATACTGTCGTCGAACCGAAACCTTCCATAGTGCCCCTTGAGTCGCCGGATCCGGATTGTGTCGAAATGCAGGGGCTTTCGTTGAGAAATGTAGGAGTCAGGGCAACGGATAAAAACGGCAGGCTCGTTTATGAGGACTTCGGCGAGTTGATGTTCACTCATTTCGGGATATCCGGACCTACCGTACTGAGCATGAGCGCCCACTTACGGGATTTTGACAAAACAGGCTACACCGTATCTATAGATTTCAAGCCTGCGCTCGATCATAAAAAGCTCGACGAGCGGATCCTGAGGGATTTTGAGAAGTTCAGCAACAGGATTTTTCGAAACTCGCTCGGTGATCTTCTTCCTGCAAAAGCCATTATGCCTGTCGTGAGGAGGTCGGGGATCGATCCGTTCAAACCGGTCCATTCGATAGAGAGGAAGGAGAGGCAAACCCTTCTGAGCGTCATCAAGGACTTCAGGATCGAAGTATCCGGTACAAGGCCGATCGAGGAAGCCGTTGTAACGTCGGGGGGAGTCGACGCCGGAGAGATCGACCCGAGAACTATGGAATCAAAGCTTGTAAGGGGTTTGTTCTTTGCCGGGGAGATCATAGACGTAGATGCTTATACCGGAGGATTCAATCTGCAGATAGCCTGGTCAACGGGGTACTCGGCCGGTTTATCTGCCTCTAAATACTGCGATACATCGGAGGATTGGCAATGCTGAATGGCCATGAAATGAAAACGGGTCCGTCAAAAACGTATTCGATCGCGATAGACGGTCCGACAGGAGCGGGAAAAAGTACTCTTGCGCGTGAAATCGCAAAGCGTCTCGGCTGCACATATATTGATACGGGAGCGATGTACCGTGCGATAGGGCTGTATGTGCTCCGCAAGAACATCCTGTCGGACGACGTCGAAAAGATAATATCCCTTTTACCCGAGATCAGACTTTCGATAACTCATGAAGGAGACGGTCAGCACATATTCCTGAACGGCGAAGACGTTTCGCATGAGATCAGGACTGCAGAAGCCTCCATATATGCATCCAACGTTTCCAAAATCCCGGAGGTGCGTGCCTTCTTGCTCGATACCCAGCGGCAGCTTGCCGAGCACAGCAATGCGGTCATGGATGGGCGCGACATAGGGACTGTCGTATTGCCGAATGCGGATGTCAAGATATTTCTGACAGCCACCCCTGAAGTCCGCGCATCGAGGCGTTACAAGGAAATGAAGGAAAAGGGCATGGATATTACTTATGATTCGGTCCTGGAAGACCTGATCTGGCGGGACAGGAACGACTCCACCAGAAGCACTGCCCCGCTGAAACAGGCTGAAGATGCGGTATTGCTTGACACGACCGAGCTGACATTTGAAGAAAGCGTGCAAAAGGCTCTGGATATCATATACGGCCGCCTGGGGACCTTGTCGCCCCCAAGCGCCGGATAGGCAGCTGACGGCAGCAACAGCCGACACTATTCGGAGGATCCATACTGATGTTGTTCGTTATTTATTTTTATATAGTATCATTTATAATTGGGATTTTTTGCAGGATAAAGGTTACGGGAGCCGAAAACTTACCCGACGGCAGCGCTATCATATGCGGCAATCACACATCGTTGCTCGATCCGATAGTGATAGCTTTGGCAATGTACAGGGAAAGAAGGCAGAAATCCAAGTTCATGGCCAAAATAGAGCTATCAAGAGTGCCCGTGCTTTCCTGGCTGATAAAGCCTTTTGTCATATTTGTGGACCGCGGGAACTCGGACAGGAAGGCGATCAAAGACACGATAGATCTGCTGCGCAAAGGCGAAAAGATCATAATATTCCCGGAGGGCACGCGTGTCAATGCAGGTGAAGACTCAAAGGCGAAGACGGGTGTGGCATTGATATCTATAAAATCGGAGGCGCCGCTGGTCCCGGTCTATCTGACTGAAGGCAAAAAGAACCTTTTCAGGTTTCCAAAACTAACTGTCTCGTTCGGTAAACCGTATTTGCCTCAGAAAGAGGAAGGCCTTTCGACTTCCGAATCCTACAGGAAAATAGCGGATGATCTGATGGGAAGAATACGTGCGCTGAAAGGTGAAGGCGTCTGATGGAAATAATTCTGGCCAAAAGTGCGGGTTTTTGCTTTGGAGTGGACCGCGCAGTGCGGATCGCCCTTGAGTCGGAAAGCGAGGATTCTCCATGCACTCTCGGGCCGATCATCCACAATGCCCATGTTGCGGACAGGCTCAGGGAAAAAGGCATCCGGCAATTGTCCGGAGTGGATGAGGCGGAACGCGGAAGTACGGTGATCATATGCTCACATGGCGCTCCGAAAGAGATCTATGATATACTTGATGTAAAAGGGGTAAGATATATTGACGCGACATGCCCCTATGTCAAGAGGATCCACAGGATCGTCCAGAAAGCAGGCGAAGAGGGAAGGACGGTCGTTATCGTCGGAGACCGCAGACATACTGAAGTTATCGGCATATCCGGCTGGTGCGGCGATTGCCTGGTAGTCGAAACGCCCGAAGAACTGTCAGGTGTTGTTGAAAAGCTAAAGGACAGACCGGTCACTTTAGTGTCGCAGACAACATTGGACATGCAATTGTGGGAGGAATGTGCGGAAATAATAAAAAGGGAGTGTACAAACCCCGAAATTTTTGATACAATATGTAGCGCAACAATTATGCGTCAAAATGAGACTGCCGAACTTGCAAAAGAATGTGACGCAATGATCGTGATAGGCGACAAGAAGAGCGCGAACACTAACAGGCTCGTTTTGATAAGCAGGCGTTACACTCCGCATGTGAAGCATGTCGAAAGCGCAGATGAAATAGATCCAAAGGAGTATATCAAATTTTCTAAAGTTGGCATTACCGCCGGCGCTTCCACGCCGTCGTGGATAATTGAGGAGGTCTGTAGGAAAATGAGTGAAGAAGTAAAAAACACCGAGATCAGAGAGGAGACTGAGGTAGGGACCGAGTCTTTTGCTGAACTGTTGGAGCAGTCATTGAAAACACTGTCAGGAGGAGAAAAGGTGACCGGTATCGTTACCGGAGTTTCAGAAACTGAGGTGTTTGTCGATCTCGGTACCAAGCATGCTGGGTACATACCCATGTCTGAGCTCACCGACAGTCCCTCCGCCAAGCCAGAGGACATCGTGAAGGTCGGCGATGAGATCGAAGTATACGTAATGCGCGTCAATGATATGGAAGGCACCGTCATGCTGTCAAAGAAGCGTGTAGACAGCGTGAAAGGCTGGCAGGAAGTCGAAGCCGCCATGGAGAACAAAGAGGTCGTAGAAGGTTACGTACTTGAAGAAAACAAGGGCGGTATCGTAGTACTTGTCAAAGGTGTAAGGGTATTCGTGCCTTCTTCCCAGACAGGCATCCCGAAGGGATCGCCCCTTACCCCGCTGGTTCGGACGAAAGTCAGGCTGCGCATTACGGAAGTCAACCACGCAAGGCGCCGCATAGTCGGTTCGATAAGGCTTGTCCAAAGCGAAGAGCGCCGTGAAAAGGCAGCAAAGGTCTGGGCGGAGATCGAAGAAGGCAAAACCTATCGCGGCGTTGTAAAATCTCTGACATCCTACGGTGCGTTTGTGGATATCGGCGGCGTGGACGGCATGATCCACGTATCCGAGTTGTCATGGCAGAGGGTTCGTCATCCCTCAGACGTGCTCAAGGTCGGCCAGGAAGTTGAAGTTCATGTTCTGTCATTTGACAGGGACAAGAAGAGGATCTCGCTCGGGCTGCGCAAGCCGGAGGAAAATCCCTGGAACATATTCATGGCCAATTACAAAGTCGGCGATGTCATCAAGGCAAAAGTCGTCAAGCTTATGCCCTTCGGAGCTTTTGCCGAGATCATACCCGGCGTGGACGGTCTGGTCCATATCTCTCAGATATCCGACCGCCGCATCGGAAAGCCTGGCGATGTCCTGTCCGAGAATCAGGAAATCGACTGTGTGATCACTAATATCGACAACGAAGAGCAGAAAGTATGGCTCAGTATCCGTGCGCTTCTTGAGTCGGCCGCACCTAAAGCCGAAGAAGCAGATGATGCTTCTCAGCCTGA
>Ga0134100_1000176_pt1 | contig 77486 bp, 80 predicted proteins | sample 11_taG_2_FD_94444 | JGI IMG/M metagenome (GOLD analysis project Ga0134100, IMG submission 94444) | Switchgrass degrading microbial communities from high solid loading bioreactors in New Hampshire, USA - 11_42_5_180_A3 metaG | ecosystem: Engineered > Bioreactor > Semi-continuous > Anaerobic >...
AAAAATATGGTTCCAGAGTACATAAAGGTTTTGCATTAGTTCAGGCCGAACTAAATGAATTGTTTGAAAACTAACTTTTACATACAAGAAGTAGTTTACACAAACTTCTTGACACTATCGAATTATTTTTGACAATTCAATATAAATCTTTTATTATGCTAAAATGATGCTGTAATATTGCATTAAAATAATACTTATGATAGATTTAGAACGATAAAACTAAAGAATGAACAGGAGCCGCATATGATTGAAATATATAAACCTTTTACCCATTCTTTTAATATACAAAAGTATTTCCCTCATTGCAGAAATGAAAAGATTATTTTATTTGATATTGAAACTACGGGATTTTCCCGTTATCAGTCGTATTTGTATTTAATTGGTTGCATTTACTTTAAAGACAACACATGGATATTGCATCAATTTTTTTCTGAATCCCCTAAAGATGAAATAGAATTACTAATGAATTTTTTTCAGTTATGTAATTCATTTGAATATATCATTCATTTTAATGGCAATACATTTGATATTCCTTACTTAGAAGAAAAAGCTTCTACATTGAACATAATCAGTCCATTGAAAAAACTTAAATCTATAGATATTCTAAAAGATATTCGTCCTTTTCAAAATATCTTTGGTCTGCAAAATTGCAGGCTAAAAACCATAGAGTATTTTCTTAAAATCAATAGGCTTGACACTTATGCTGGTGGAGAATTGATCGGTCAATATTATGATTACCTCAAAAGTAAAAATGAATCTCTTAAAAATAATTTATTGCTGCATAATGAAGAGGATCTTTATGGACTTATAGAAATATTTAAAATATATGATTATATTTCATTTATCAAACAGATCACACAACCAAATTTTATTACAGATGTTCAATGTACAGACCTAAGTAAAGATAAACTTATATTTGCAATAGAAGTATCCAATAATTCTCCTCTATCTCTGACACTAAAAAATGAAAACTGGACGTGTAATATTTATGAAAAAAAGTCACTCATTCGATTTGAAATATTATTGCTCAATACGACCTTATATCATTATTTCCAGAATTATAAAGAATACTACTATATCCCTGAATTAGATGAAGCCATTCACAAATCTGTCGGTTCTTTTTTGCCTAAAGAAAAGAGAAAGCCTGCTTCTGCTTCAAATTGTTACATTAAAAAAACAGGGTTATTTCTTCAAATAATGGCTGACAATATCAATTTACCCATATTTAGAGAAAATATTAGTTCTAAGAAAAAATATATTCATATTGAACCTGACAAATTCATATGTATAAAAGATCAGTTGATCAACCTTGCAGTCGAATTTTTCAAAACCATCATCCCTCAAACAGAAAAGGCTCGTTTATAGCGAGCCTTTTAACATTTGATTAATTTGAAGAATAGAATTCTGAACTTCTTCAATTTTAGATTGAATGACTTTTATTTCCTCATCTTCTTTTCCATTTAATACTTCCTGGTTAAGCTGTTTTGTAAGGAAGTATATTTCTTCTGATAAAACATCCAATTGAGCCAGTAATTGCAGACGAATAAAGTTTTCTTTCAGATGTTCCAGTGATTTTTGAACCGTAATACTGTATGGCGTTAGTTCATAATTATCTCCTCTATCGGGAATAATGATATCAACCTTTAATTGCTTTTTTAATATTTTTGCAAAAGCATACTGAGACTCTGGCTCTCCATGAACGATAAAAATTTTCTTTGGCTTGTTTTTAATACTACTTACCCAATTGAGTAATCCTTGCTGATCTGCATGGCCTGAATAGCCTTCGATGCTTTCAATTCTGGCATTAATAGAAATTTCTTCTCCAAAGATCTTTACTTTTTCTGCTCCGTCAAGAATACGCCTTCCTAAAGTTCCAGGGGCCTGATATCCTACAAACAATATCGTACTGTTACTTCTCCATAAATTGTGTTTCAAATGATGCTTTATTCTTCCTGCTTCACACATACCACTGGCAGAAATAATAATCATAGGTTCAGGTTTCTCATTCAGCTGTCTGGATTCATCAGGCGTCCTTGTAAAAGCAAGATTGGGAAAATCCAGCGGATTATCTCCATTTTCAACATATGCTCTTGCTTCTTCATCATAGCAGTCTAAATTTTTTCTAAATACTTCTGTTGCAGAGATTGCCAGGGGACTATCTACGTATACAGGGACATGACTAAGAAAATCCATATCATCTTTATATAATTCCCTATATTTGTGAATTTCATAAATAATTTCCTGGGTCCTTCCAACAGCAAAAGAAGGGATAACAACATTTCCACCCTGCATAATGGTTTCTTCTATTATGTTGAGCAGCTTCCTAACTTTGTTTTCTTTTTCTTTATGAATTCTGTTCCCATAAGTAGATTCAATAATTAAGTAATCTGCACTTTCAATGGTTTCCGGATCTTTTAATAATGGAATATCTTGATTTCCTAAATCTCCTGAAAAGACAATTCTAGTCTCAGAATTTTTTTCATTTACCCATATTTCCAAAATTGAAGAACCTAAAATATGCCCTGCGTCTGAAAATCTAATCGTAATATTTCCTTGCAGACGAACTTCTTGATGATAGGAGACCGGGTTAAAAAATTTTATGCAGTCCAGTGCATCCTGATACGTATATAATGGTTCAATAAGTGGTTTGCCTGCTCTTTGCCTTTTTCTGTTTTTCCATTCCACTTCGGATTCCTGGATATATCCACAGTCAGGAAGCATAATTGCACATAAATCTGCGGTTGCTTTGGTACATATGATTTTCCCCTTAAAACCTTCTTTACATAACTTAGGTATTCTTCCACTATGATCAATATGGGCATGGGTTAACAGCAAATAGTCAATTGAACTGACATCAAAAGGAAATGGTTCAAAGTTCAAATCTTCTTCTTGATCATGTCCTTGAAACATTCCACAATCAATAAGAATGTTTTTACCATTTGCCTGCATCCAGTAACATGAACCCGTTACAGTCTTTGCTCCCCCTAAAAATGTTAGCTTCATATCATCCCCGCCCTTCTATAATCAATAAAAAAATAACTACCTTGGATCATAGACATATTTTACTTTATATTTCAATCATTCGATTTGCTTCTTAGTAAATCCTTCAAAAAGATAGCAATCTCTTATATCATATTCTTTCAAAGACTGGGGAATGAATCTATTTTAGAAAAATTTATTTTTGCGTCGATAAGACACGTTTATTTTTAACAATATAGTCTACTCCAGAAATGATCGTAAATATAACTGCCATCCACATTAATACTGTTTCAAATACGTCAAAAATCGGAAGGGAGATGTTGAGTAAAAAGACCATAATCATTAACATCTGGCTAATTGTTTTTATTTTTCCCCACCAACTTGCTGCAATGACAATTCCTTCAGATACTGCAACTGTTCTAAAACCAGTAATTGCAAGTTCACGACTTAAAATAATTATAACAACCCAGGCAGGCAAATCTCCTAATTCAACTAAACTAACCAAAGCAGATGTCACAAGGAGTTTATCTGCCAGAGGATCTAAAAATTTGCCTAAATTCGTAATTAAGTTTCTTGATCTCGCAATATATCCATCCAGCATATCTGTAAGAGATGCCAATGCAAAAATAATCACTGCAAAAATTCTTTTTTGAGGATCAGGAATCCATTCTGTAAGCAGAACAATTAAAAATACAGGAATCAAAATAATCCTCAAAAAAGTCAGTTTATTCGCCAGATTCATCTACAATCCTCCCTATTAAATCGTATTCATTAGAAGATGTAATAGAAGCTTTAATGAAATCTCCTGATAAAAGCTCTTCATCAGCGCTAACAAATACCATTCCGTCTATTTCAGGCGCATCCCGATATGTTCTCCCACAATACACATTTTCTTCCGGAAGCTTACCATCAATTATGACTTCTAAAGTTCTTCCAACACATTGTGCAGATTTCTCTTCACAAATAGCCTGTTGAAGCTTCATAATCTTATCTTTTCGAAACTCCTTGATTTTCTTTGGAATCTGTCCTCTCATTTTGGCAGCAGGAGTTCCTTCTTCTTTGGAATACGTAAATACACCCAATCTGTCGAATTTCATATCTTTAACAAATTGCACCAAATCCTCATATTCTTCATCCGTTTCTCCAGGAAATCCTACAATTAAAGTGGTCCTGAGACAAATATCCGGAATCCTCTTTCGCAGCTTGTTAATGAGATGAATAAGGTCTTCCTTAGTACTTCTTCTTCCCATTCGTTTAAGAATTGAAGTATGTGCATGTTGAATAGGCATGTCCAAATAACTGCATACTTTTTCTTCCTCTGCAATGACATCAATCAATTCATCTGTGATCTCTTCCGGATAACAGTATAGTAAGCGAATCCATTTTAAATCATCAATTTTACATAATTCCTTTAATAACTGAGGCAATTTTTTTTCTCCATATAAATCAATACCATATCTTGTTGTATCCTGAGCAACCAGGATTAATTCCTTTACCCCTTGGCTGGCCAAAGTTTTTGCTTCACTAATCAGACTTTCCATCGAACGGCTTCTGTACTTACCCCTGAGCTGAGGAATAATGCAGTAGGTGCATCGATTATCACAGCCTTCAGCAATTTTTAAATAAGCAAAATAACCAGCTGTACTCAATACTCTCTGATAATTTTCACTCGTTTTTGCATTAACGTCAGAAAACATTTGAATTTTTTTACCTTGTAAAATTTCTTCAACGACCTCAACAATACTTTCATAACCTGTCGTTCCGACTACCCCGTCTACTTCAGGTATTTCAGATAAAATTTCATCTTTATAACGTTCTGCCATACAACCTGTTACTATAAGGGCTTTACAATTACCCGTTTTCTTATATTGAGCCATTTCTAAAATACTTTCGATACTTTCTTCTTTAGCATCTTGTATAAAACAACAGGTATTTACAACCAGTACATCCGCCTGACTTTCGTCCGAAATTAATGCAAATCCTGATTTTTGAAGCAAACCTAACATCACTTCACTGTCAACTAAATTCTTGTCACATCCTAATGAAACAAAAGCTATTCTAATAGGCAAGATAATCTCCTTTCTAGTTCTGCATCAGTGCAGCCTTTACACAGTTTTTCATTAACATTGCAATAGTCATAGGACCTACGCCTCCTGGAACAGGAGTAATAGCTAAGGCCTTATCTTTACAGCCTTCAAAATCAATATCCCCACATAATTTGCCATTATCTAAACGGTTTACACCCACATCGATAAGAATCGATCCTTCTTTCACCATATCTGCTTTAATAAATTGAGGTTTTCCGATGGCAGCGACTAGTAAATCTGCCTCTTGGCATATTTTAGCTAATTCTTTTGTACGGGAATGGCATGTGGTTACTGTGCCATTATGACTTAACAAAAGTTGTGAAACTGGTTTTCCTACAATATTACTTCTTCCTACAACAACACAGTTTTTACCTTCAATTTCGATATTGGATCTTTTTATTAGTTCTATGATTCCTGCTGGTGTGCAAGGAAGAAAACCATCCATTTTACCAATAGAGATTAATCCCACATTGTATGGATGAAAGCAATCCACATCTTTTATTGGATCAATTGAAAGAAGGATTTTACTCTCATTGATATGTTCCGGAAGCGGAAGTTGAACCAATATACCATTGACTTCCTTTGTTTTATTTAAAACATCTATAAGATTTAGCAGTTCTTCTTCTGTTGTTTCTTGGGGCAACTCATAAGAAAAAGATTTGATACCTATATATTCACAGGCTTTTTTCTTATTATTAACATAAACTTTTGATGCAGGATCATTTCCAACCAGTATAACTGCCAATCCTGGAATAATATTCTTTTGGCTTAATTCTTCTACTTCTTTTTTCAATTCGTCCTTTATATCCTGTGAGATCTTTTTCCCATCAATAATAAGGGTACTCATATTACACCTCCTAGAACAATCCTGTAATTTGACCTTTCTCATTAATGTCAATATTCATTGCTGCAGGGTATTTGGGTAATCCTGGCATAATCATCACATCTCCTGTTAAGGCCACTATAAAACCAGCACCGGCAGAAACCCTTAATTCTCTTACTGTAATTTCAAAGTCTTTTGGTCTTCCCAGCAAACTTGGATCATCAGACAATGAATATTGATTTTTTGCAATACAGATGGGCATCTTATCTAAATTCATCGCAACTATTTTCTCCATATCTTTTTTAGCTTTGGTAGTAAATATGACTCCTTTTGCCCCATAGATCTTTCGTGCAATGGTTTCAATTTTTTCTGTAATAGTGCTACTGCAATCATACAATACTTCAAAGTTAGAAGGCTTTGTCTCTAAAGTTTCTATTACTTTCTCGGCCAGTTCCAAACCACCCTGTCCGCCTAATTCCCATACTTTTGAAATAGCAAATGCACACCCCATGCTTTCACATTGATCTTTAACATAAGCTATTTCATCACGGGTATCTGTCACAAATTGGTTTAGGGTAACCACAATAGGCACTTTATATTGCTGAATATTTTCAATATGCTTTCTAAGATTTTCAAATCCTTTTTTAAGTGCGTCCAAATTTTCAATACCCAGCTCATTTTTTGGTATACCGCCATTATATTTCAAGGCACGAATAGTAGCAACTAAAACCACTGCATCTGGCTTGAATCCAGCAAAACGACATTTGATATCAAAAAACTTCTCGGCACCTAAATCTGCCCCAAAGCCTGCTTCTGTCACTACTATGTCTGCCAGCTTAAGTGCCATCTTCGTAGCTCTGATACTGTTACAGCCATGAGCAATATTGGCAAAAGGTCCTCCATGCATTAAAACTGGGGTATTTTCTAAAGTTTGAACCAGATTAGGTTTAATGGCATCCTTCAGCAATGCTGCCATAGCGCCGTTTGCTTTTAAGTCTGCTGCTGTAACTGGTTTCCCGTCATAATTGTAAGCTACTATGATTTTTCCTAATCTATTCTTTAAATCCATTAAATCTTCTGCAAGACAAAGTATGGCCATAACTTCCGAAGCAACAGTAATCATATACCCATCTTCTCTTGGTACACCATGAGTCTTCCCACCTAAGCCAACCACTATATTTCTTAATGCGCGGTCATTCATATCCACAGCTCTTTTCCAAAGAATCTGTCTCGGATCAATCTGAAGTTCATTACCTTGCTGAAGATGATTATCGATCATTGCAGAAAGCAAATTATGGGCTGCGGAGATCGCATGAATATCCCCTGTAAAATGCAGATTGATGTCTTCCATCGGAACAACTTGTGCATATCCGCCTCCAGCTGCTCCACCTTTTACGCCCATGCAAGGTCCTAAAGAAGGCTCTCTTAGAGCTACAATTGCTTTTTTACCCTTTTTACACAAAGCTTGACCAAGACCTACGGATATTGTGGTTTTTCCTTCTCCAGCAGGAGTTGGGTTGATTGCTGTAACTAAAACCAATTTCCCATTTTTTTTATCCTTGATCTTGTCCCATAAAGTATCAGATAATTTAGCTTTGTATTTACCATATAATTCTAAATCATCCGCATCAATATTAAGTTCAGATGCAATCTCTGTTATTGGCTTCATAACCGCTTCTTGAGCAATTTCAATATCAGTTTTCATCTCTAAATCCTCCCACCATTTCTAAAAATTCATATTATTATTGTAAAAACAGTGTACCTGTTTCTATTCCATATTAAAAGTTAGACGATTTTTGATCACTACCTTATTTCATTTGCTCAAATTCTTCCTTAGTAATCAGTACTTTTCTTGGCTTACTTCCTTCATCAGGCCCTACAATACCCCTTTCCTCCATTTCCTCCATGATCCTTGCTGCACGGTTGAATCCAATACGCAAATATCTTTGAATCATAGAAATAGAAGCTTTTTCTTTTTCAACAACCATTTCAATTGCCTGCTGAAGATATTCATCCACTTCTTCTCCAGAGGAAGATGATACATTATTCACAGCAGTAATTTCTTCAATCATATCCTGATTGTATTCTGCTTGTCCTGACTGCTTTATGTTTTCTACAATTCGCTCAACTTCCTTATCTGAAATAAAAGCTCCCTGAATTCTTACAGGTTTAGCTGCACCAACAGGATAAAAAAGCATGTCCCCTTTTCCAAGAAGCTTTTCAGCACCTACCATATCCAGTATGGTTCTCGAGTCTGTACCGGATGATACAGCAAAAGCCAGTCTGGAAGGTATATTGGCTTTAATGACTCCAGTGATTACATCGACTGAAGGTCTTTGAGTAGCAATTACCAAATGAATTCCAGCTGCTCTTGCCATTTGTGCCAGCCTGCAAATAGCATCCTCTACTTCTCCTGGCGCAGTCATCATAAGATCCGCCAACTCATCAATAATAATCACAATTTGAGGCATGAGCTCAGGTGGATTTGGGTCATCTGGATTTTCGTTTCTTTTTAGGTTATTATAACCTTTAATATCTCGAACATTGTTTTCTGCAAATAATTTATAACGGTTGGTCATTTCCTGAACAGCCCAGTTCAGTGCTCCTGCTGCTTTCTTGGGATCTGTCACCACTGGAATCATCAAATGAGGTATTCCGTTATAAATACTAAGTTCAACTACTTTGGGGTCAATCATTAATAATTTTACCTCATTGGGATTTGCTTTATAAAGTATACTTGTAATAAGTGTATTAATGCAAACACTTTTACCAGATCCGGTTGCCCCTGCAATGAGTAAATGAGGCATGCGAGCTATATCCGCTACAACACAGTTACCGGCAATATCTTTTCCCAAAGCAAAGGCAAGTTTGGACGGAAACTTTTGAAAAGTTTCATCTTCTATCACTTCTCTTAAAAATACGGGCTGAACCTCTTGATTAGGTACTTCGATACCCACTGCAGCTTTCCCGGGTATAGGTGCTTCAATTCGTATACCAGCAGCTGCCAAATTAAGAGCAATATCATCTGCCAAACTAACGATTTTACTTACTTTAACTCCCTGACTGGGTTGAAGTTCATACCTGGTCACAGTAGGCCCTCTGTTAATCTGTATGACTTTTGCCTCTACACCAAAACTGGCTAAAGTCTCTTCCAATTTTTTTGCATTGTTAAGCATTAATTTTTTGGAGTTTGATGTAATTGAGGAAGTATTAGCCTGTAATAGTTCAATAGACGGAAATTGATAATCTACTGGTTTACTAACAGATGAAATTACTTCCACAGGTTCTTCTTGAGCAGAGCTACCGGTGTTTTCCGATATGTTTTCTATTTCTTTTTCTTTAGTTTTCTCTTCAGATTTCTGGGCAAAGTCCAATACTTTTATTTCTTCTATTGCTTCCTCATTACTGCTCTTTGCTTCCTGTGACTCATGATCACTATGTACAGTTACAGGATCTTCTGCTTTTATATTTTGCAGGGATACATTGTTCTTATTTTTAGATTTAGTTTTCTTTTGCATTCGCTTTTCTTCATGTTCCAGCTGATAATTACTCAAAACTTCTTTGATTTTTGCTATACATCGCCCCATCCATTGATAAATGGATATCATATCATCAATAAAGGATCTTCCAGTTAGTAAAATCAATAAAATAATAAGGAATGTAATAATGAAAACATAACTGCCATATATACCAATCGTCTTTACTAAAATCTTCCCAAATATTGCACCAATTAATCCTCCATTATTCCAACTGCCTGCATCGTAATAATGTCTTACCCTATGCCATATATTCATACCATCAAATGCCACATCAATACCATGCATTATATGAGCAAATATAGACAATAAAAACACCATGCCGAAAGATATAAGCATCTTCAATTTATTACTGGTATTCAGTTTTTTTAGCATCATCAAAATACCGATACTGCCAATCAATACAGGTAAAAAATAAGCGCCAATACCTAATATTCCAACAAAAAACTTATAGATTATTTTACCGAAAAATCCAGCTTCATGACTATAAATACCTATTCCAAAAATGATTGCTGATGCAAAAATGAGAACGCCCTTTATCTCTTGCGACAATGCTCCTCCTGTAGGAGATTTCACTTTCCTTGTTCTATTTCTGGATGATTTCTTTTTCTCTGTCAATGGTCTCTTTCCCATATTTGCCAATCCTTTCTTTTAAATAAAAAGTGCTAGCATTTGCTAACACATATGAATCAATTATAGCACTATTTAGAGGATATTTCCAGAGATTATATTGCCCGGTTGAATTTCACTGTTCAAATACGCATAAGGATCTGTGGAAATAATTCTTTGAATTCTGTATCCGCTATTTTTTTCTAAAGTCACCTGCAGCAAATATCCTTTATATTCTATCTCTTTATATTCTTCCACTGCCTTACTTTCATCCTCCATGTCACTAAAAATCACTTCGTCAGGTATAATGGAATAAATCATTTATTTTCCTCCTTTGATTTCTTGGCCTGATCAATCAGTTCATAAAGTTTGCTTAAAGCTTCATTTAACCCTCCTACTTCATCGATAAGTTTTTCTTTCACTGCTTCCTCTCCAATAACGATTGTACCAACATCTTTTGCCAGTTTCCCTGTATCCAGCATCAATTCTTTAAAACGCTGTTGAGAGATTTTCGAATTTCTTGAAACAAATTCTACGATTCTCTCCTGCATTTTATCAAAGTATTCAAAAGTTTGCGGAACCCCTATAACTGTACCGCTCATACGAACAGGATGAATAGTCATAGTTGCACTGGAAGCAATAAAAGAATAATTCGCTGAGACCGCCAACGGAACTCCTATGGAGTGTCCACCTCCTAACACTAAAGAAACCGTTGGTTTACCCAGAGATGCAATCATTTCGGCAATAGCCAGTCCAGCTTCTACATCTCCTCCAACAGTGTTTAGGATCACCAATACACCGTCAATTTCATCATTGTCTCGAATAGCTACCAGTTGTGGAATAACATGTTCATACTTTGTTGTTTTGTTTTGTGGCGGCAAAGTAATATGGCCTTCTATTTGTCCTATAATGGTAAGACAATGAATTTTAGGTTTGTTTGAAGTATTGCTTTCCTGAGGAATGGGCATTTGTCCAAATTCTTTTATGGACTCAGTTGTTTCATTATTCTTTTTTTCTGATTCATTAGGTGTCATTTCGTTACTCATCTTATTCTCCTCTTCAATATAGTTTTATTTTAGTATGGGTATATTGAAGGGAGTTCATTCAAAAAAAGTATGTATTCAATATCATTCTTTTCAACAACTGAATCTCAAGGAAATCTTCCAAAAGTATTATGCCACATCATCTCAATAATGTCCAATAAATATAAAGAAGATCCCTAATGGAATCTTCTTGTATTTCGGTTATTTACTTAACTCAATGATCACAGGCTGAAGCTGTTCTCCTTTTAAAGCTTTCTGAACAGTCTTCAGAATCAAAGTCATATCTGACATTATTGAATTTGGTTTCTTTTCATAATTATCCTGACCCATAGGTACAAAATATATGTTTTTCGTGTTCATTAGTAATCCAATATTCTTCATATTCATTCCTAATCCATCATTTGTTGCCAGTGCGATTACAACTGGTTTTTTATTTCTTAGAAGAGATTTTGCAGCCATCAAGACAGCGGTATCTGTAATTGCATTTGCAAGCTTAGCTACAGTATTGCCCGTGCATGGAGCAATTACTAAGAGATCTATTATGTTTTTAGGACCTAAGGGTTCTGCCTCAACAATTGATTTAATAATTTTCTTACCTGTCATTTTCTCTATTTTATCTATATGTTCCTGTGCTTTTCCAAATCTCGTATCAGTCGTATAAGCATTATTGGACATAATAGGAAATATTTCCGCACCTTCATCAATTAATTTTTGTAACTCAGGTAGAACTGTATCATAGGTACAATAGGATCCGCATAATGCAAAGCCGACCCTCACACCTTTTAAACTGCTCATAAGATTACCCCCATCTCGCTATATACGTTGAAAATCGTATCATATATAATCATCGCTGCACTTTCTGGCGCAACTTTTCCTGGCAAACTTAGGGCTGCAATAGCTTTTATACCTAATTCCTTTGCTGAATTATAATCCACCCCTCCAGGTTTTGACGCCAAATCAATAATTAAGCAATCCTTTTTTACGGCTTTTAGCATTTCTCGGTCTAAAATCAAAGAAGGAACAGTGTTAAAAATAAAGTCAAAAGAACCAATATAGTCTTTTAATTCATGGAGATGAAGGCATTTATATCCATAACTTTTTATATAGGCCAAATCTTGAGGATTTCTTGCTTCTACGGTAAGAATCGCATCCAATCCTTTTAATTTATGGGCTAGTACTTTCCCACATCTCCCAAATCCTAAAACAAGACACTGACTACCATGAAGCATAATTTCACTGTTTTCCATTGCATACTGAATTGCGCCTTCGGCAGTGGGAATAGCATTTAAAATTGCTAATTCCTCCCGTGCAAGCAAATCCACTACTTTAAAATCATAACGCTTTGCAATGCCTTGAATCTCCGATGTAATTGGACCTGCCATAAAAATTTTATCTTTTGAAATATTTTTAAATACATCTTCCAGCAAAATTGTCGACTCGTAATATTTAGTATTCAAAGTAACGTTGTCTTGTGAACACGGAATTGGTCCGATTACAATATCTGCATCTGCCACAACATCGGGAAGGGTCTTTGAAAGGACTACATTTTTTTCAAAGTCTATTCCATTAAATCCAAAAACTCTAACTTCATGTCCTGCTCTTGCCAGAAAATTACTTAATTTAATTTGACGTAAATCTCCTCCAACAACAGCAAATTTGATGTTTTGTAACTTCAATCCCAATCCCTCCTGCTAAAGTCCCATGGGGTTATTGATAGTATAGTGTATGAAACTTAATCTATGTTTTGTGCTAGTCCAGAAGTGACCCATTATGTTCATAGAACAGAAATCAAAAAAGGTCATATGAACATTTAAGTTCATCTGACCTTTTAAACTCCTGTATGGCCAAAGCCTCCATCTTTTCTTTCAGTATGATCTAATTCCTTGACAGGAATCCACTCAATCTCCTCAATTTTATTAATAATCATTTGAGCGATTCTGTCTCCTCTTTGAATAATAAAATCTTCTTCGCCCAAGTTAATCATAATGACTTTTATTTCGCCTCTATAATCTGCATCAATTGTTCCAGGAGTATTAAGAAGAGTAATCCCATGTTTAAGAGCCAATCCGCTTCTCGGCCTGATCTGAGCCTCATATCCTTTAGGAAGTTGAATATGTATACCTGTTGGAATCAATTTAATCTTGCCCTTTTTTAGTACTTCTTCACTTTCTACATTGGCATACAAATCCATCCCCGCAGACTGATCAGTCATATATTGTGGCAACGGAAGATCTTCAGCTCCAGGCGCCTTTTTAATTAAAACTTTTAACTTATTTGACATAATGCTTTGATCTCCTTCAAGTTAATAGTATCTAATTTTCCTACAATAGATGCACTGATCTTTGAAAAATCAAACAACTGATCAATAAGTAAGGCGATTCTCTCTTCTGTCACTGCATCCACTTTCTCAATAATTTCATCCGGTGTTCTAACTTTATTCAACATTAATTGAGATCTTCCAATGCTGGACATTCGGCTGTTGGTACTTTCCAACCCCATTATATAATTGCTTTTTAATTGCTCTTTTGTTTTAGTTAAATCATCAAAAGGTATTTTATTTATTTTAAGAGAATGAATCTCTTTTATGATCAAATCTAAAACCTCGCTTGTCTGAGAAGGATTCATACCGGCATAAATTGTAAACAAACCTGTATCACTATAGTTTGTTGGATATGAATAAACCGAATAAGCTAAGCCCCTGTCCTCTCTAATTTTTTGAAACAGTCTGGAGCTCATACCTCCTCCAAGTATTGTATTAAGAGTAATCAAAGTATAAACATCTTCAGAATCGGAAGGCAAACCCGGAAAACTTAAACATAGATGTATTTGCTCAATATCTTTCGTCTTGGTGATCATCTGCGCTTTGTATTGAGGATATGTGTACTCATAATCATCCTTTTCATTAAAATCCCAATTTGAAAACTTTTGTTCAATTTTATCCATCATTTCATCGTAATCAAAATTACCTGCTACTGCAATTACTGTATTTTCGGGACGATATCTTTTATTATAATAGGATTTTAATGATTTATAATTAAAAGTAGCAATGGTATCTTCAGTTCCAAGAATAGGTTCTCCTAAAGGATTGTCTCCCCACACAGCCTTTTGCATTAGATCATGTACAAGTTCTTCAGGGGAATCTTCATACATATTAATTTCTTCTATAACGACCCCTTTTTCTTTTTCAATTTCTTTGTCTTCAAAATTAGAATTTAAAAACATATCCACCAATATGTCTAGAGCTTGATCAATATGATTGTCCAAAGCTCTAAAATAATAGCAAGTATATTCTTTAGTGGTATATGCATTGAGTTGTCCGCCAATTCTATCCATTTCATCAGCTATTTGCTTTGAAGTCCTGTTTTTTGTTCCTTTGAACAACATATGCTCAATAAAATGCGAAATACCGCTTTCATGAATTCTTTCATGTCTTGAGCCATTACGAACCCAAATACCCAAAGCAATAGATCGTACAAAGGGAAGTTTCTCCGAAACAATCGTAACTCCATTGGACAATTTTTTAAGTCTGAACATATGATTTCCCCTTTTCTAAGGTTTTTCTATTTCAACTTTTAGTCATTCTTTGAAAACAATCCTTTACACTAATGATTACAAGAAAAGCGTGCAATAGCCGCACGCACTTACAATGAAAAGATTTGTACTCATAATATATATTCAATCTTGCTAAAACATAAACCATGAGGCTATGCTTAAAATTCGGTATTTTCTTCTTGTTCAGGTTTCGGCAAAGTATCTTTTCTGGATAGATTAATTCTTCCTTGCTTATCGATATCAGTTACTTTAACGAGTATTTCATCTCCTACATGAACAACATCTTCTACATTCTTTACATGTTCATGAGCCAATTTAGAAATATGAACAAGCCCTTCTTTTCCAGGAGCAATCTCAACAAAAGCACCAAAATTCATAATCTTTGTTACTTTTCCTAAATACATTTCGCCAGGTTGAATATCCTTTGCAATGCCTTCAATGATTGAAAGAGCTTTCTTTACTTTATCAGAATCTACACCGCAAACAAAAATACGGCCGTCATCTTCAATATCGATTTTAACCCCTGTTTCTTCAATAATTTTGTTAATTGTTTTTCCACGGGGGCCAATAATTTCGCTGATTTTTTCCGGATCAACATTTGTACTGAGAATTTGTGGGGCATAAGGGGAGAGCGCTTTTCTTGGTTCTGAAATAGTTTTTAGCATCACTTCATCTAATATATATGACCTTGCTCTTTTAGTCTGATACAAAGATTTTTCTATAATTTCTCTCGTTAATCCCTGAATTTTAATATCCATTTGGATTGCGGTAATTCCTTTATGAGTTCCAGCAACCTTAAAATCCATATCTCCAAAGAAATCTTCCAGACCTTGTATATCTGTAAGCAGCACGAATTCATCATCACTTTCGCCCGTTACCAATCCTACAGAGATTCCTGCAACAGGAGCCTTAATAGGTACACCCGCAGCCATCAAAGACAACGTACTTCCACAGACACTGGCTTGAGAAGTGGAACCGTTAGAACTTAATACTTCAGAAACTAAACGAATTGCATAAGGAAATTCTTCTTCACTGGGTATAACAGGAAGCAATGCTCTTTCCGCCAAAGCTCCATGTCCTATTTCCCTTCTTCCGGGGCCTCTGGAAGGCTTTGTCTCTCCTACAGAGAAAGATGGGAAATTATAATGATGCATATATCGTTTTGTATCTTCCAAAGCATCCAATCCGTCTAAAATCTGTACATCTCCCATAGCTCCTAAAGTAGTTACGGTCAAGACTTGAGTCTGTCCTCTTTTAAATAGTGCAGAACCATGAGTTCTAGGCAATATATCGATCTCTGCACTGAGAGGTCTGATTTCTTCCAATGCTCTTCCATCAGGGCGTTTATGTTGTTTTAAAATCATTCTTCGTACAGTTTCTTTTTCGAATTTATAAATAGCTTCATTAATATATGGCTCATATTCAGGGTGATTTTCCATAAAGTATGCTGTAATTTTTTCTGTAAGCTCCTTGATTTGCTTTTCTCTTTGCTGTTTATCATCAGTGAATACGGCATTTTCCATTGATTCGTCACCAATATAGGATTTCACTGCGCTATAAACTTCTTCTGGAACTTCATGTTTTTCATACTCGTGTTTTGGTTTGCCACATTCTGCTTGTATCTCTTCTATAAATTTTACAATCTTTTGATTTTCTTCATGACCTCTAAAGATTGCTTCAAGCATAATGCTTTCTTCTAATTCATCCGCTCCTGCTTCAATCATCATTACTTTGTCTTTCGTAGAAGAAACAGTTAAAGACAATCTACTTACTTCTCTCTGAGCTGCAGTAGGATTAATAATGAATTCTCCATCAATATATCCGACATTGACAGAACCCGTAGGGCCTGCAAAAGGAATATCTGAAATAGAAAGAGCAACAGACGAACCTATCATAGCAGCTATTTCAGGGCTACAGTCTTGGTCAACAGAAAGCACCGTTGCCACAATAGAAATATCATTACGATAATCTTTAGGAAATAATGGTCTGATCGGACGATCAATCACCCTAGAAGTCAAAATTGCTTTTTCAGTAGGTTTACCTTCTCTTTTAATAAAGCCCCCGGGAATTTTACCTACTGAATATAACCTTTCTTCATAGTCTACACTTAGTGGAAAAAAATCTATACCTTCTCTGGGCTTATCAGAAGCTGTTGCCGTAACTAAAACCACTGTATCTCCATATCTTACAATTGCAGCTCCATTAGCTAACTCTGCAACTTTACCAATTTCAATGGAGAGTTTACGCCCGGCTAACTCTGTTGAAAATATCTTGGACATATAATATACTACTCCTTTCTAATTAATCTTATGTATATTTAGTATTAAATATTGATGAAATGTTTATGAGAATTATTTTATGCAATATAGTGTAAAATTGCTAAAATAATAGAGCGGATTACTCCGCTCCATACGGTTATTATTTTCTTATGCCTAACTCTTCAATAATAGTACGATATCTCTCGATATCTTTCTTCATAAGATAATTTAATAAACCTCTTCTTTGTCCTACCATTTTAAGAAGACCTCTTCTTGAATGATGGTCTTTCTTATGAGATCTTAAATGCTCCGTTAAATGATTGATTCTTTCTGTAAGAAGAGCAATCTGAACTTCTGGAGATCCAGTATCATTTTCTGTTCTTCCATACTTTGCAATAATTTCTTGTTTTCTAGCCTTATCCATTACAATAATCCTCCTTTATTTTTTATCCCCTTTTGCTAAGAACAGGTCGGAGTTACCTAAATCCGAGCAAAGGTTCTTATACAAAAAGTATTATACCATTCAACATCATTAATGTAAACTATATTTATAAATTTCATAATATAAAACAACTTAATTGATTTAACTTTTAAAAGTTTGCAAAATATGTTTTGGCTAAATCCACATCTTTTTTCATTTGCTTTATAAGTTCTTCAACATTAGAAAACTTTTGTTCGCTTCGAATCCACTGATAAAATTCTATTTCTACGACTTCGTCATATAAATTGCTGTTAAAATCAATTATATATGTCTCAATAACTTTATTTTTCCCATTTACAGTAGGATTATAACCAATATTTGTAACACTATGATAATACTTTCCATTCCATTTTGTTCTGGTGAGATATACTCCATTAGGCGGGTATATTCGGTCTTTTTCTGCTGCAATATTGGCTGTAGGATATCCAAAAGTATTTCCTAACTTCTTACCTTCCAAAACTTTTCCCATAATGATATAGGGTATACCTAATAATTCATTTACTTTGCTGATATTTCCTTTAGATAATTCCTCTCTGACCCTAGTACTGCTAATAATTTCACCTTGATATAAAACAGGAGGTATTTCAATAACTTTTAAGCCCCATTTCTTTTCTCTTTCTTTTAAAAACTGAGCATTTCCTTTTTGCTGTTTGCCAAATTTATTATTGGAACCAATAACGATTACCTTAGCATGCAGCTGTTTTATAAGAATTTCCTCAACAAATTCCTCCGCAGAAATATCTGCAAATTCATTTGTAAAAGGATATTCGATATAAAGATCAATACCCATCTGCTCTAATCTGTGTTTTTTTTCAGATCTTGAAAATATCATTTTTATTGAATGATCTTTCTTTAGTACCATTTGAGGATGGGGGTAAAAGGAGAAAACAATAGATTGATAGTTTTCTTCTTTGCTGACGTTTTTAACAGTTTCTATTAATTTTCTATGTCCCAAATGAATTCCATCAAAATTACCTAATGTAACAGCGCTGGGTTGATTTTGAGAAATACTTGAGTTTGATATATATTTCATTATAAAACCCCTTACAAAAATAGTTTCCGCGGTTTTAGATAAAATTCTTCACCTTCTATTGCAACATTATAAAGGCCGATAAAATTTCCACAATCACTGTAAACTCTAATAATGTCATGAGCTTTTATTGCTTCATGCTTATTTTTAATATAAGAAAAATGAATTTTATTGCCATTCATTAAAGCTTTTTCACCAGTTTTTTTAATGGTTACGGAAGGATACTCATGGAATAATTCATCGATATTTACAATAATGTTATCAATTTCTTGTTGATCGACTAATTCTTTGAATTCATCCAATTTGATACTATTGTTGATATTAAAAATGCCAACTTCAGTTCTTATTAAACTGCTCATATGGGCGCCACAGCCTAATTGCGCACCAATATCAGCACATAAAGTTCTAATGTAAGTGCCTTTTGAGCATAAAATATCTAACTCTATTTGATCTGGAGGTATGAAAGAAGTAATTTTTATGTCATAAATATGAACTTTTCTTGCTTTTCGCTCTATAGTTTTCCCTTGTCTAGCCAATTCATACAACTTTTTACCATTAACCTTTATAGCAGAATACATAGGAGGGACTTGTTCATATTCTCCAATGAAAGATTGAACCACTTGTTTAATTTTACTTTTATCAAAATCAACTGGCTTTGATTCAATAATATCACCTGTATGATCCTGGGTTGTTGTGCTAATACCTAATTTAGCAATTGCCAAATATCGCTTTTTCTGTTCAGTTAAAAATTCTACCACTTTAGTGGCTTTCCCTATGCAAACAGGAAGAACGCCTTCTGCTTCAGGATCAAGAGTTCCTGTATGTCCAACTCTCTTTTGATGAAGGACTTTTCGAATAATCGCTACAACATCATGAGACGTATATCCTTTTTCTTTATAAATACTTAAGATTCCATTCAATTTGATTTCTCCCTAAACAATTCTTTTTGAACCGTATCCAGTATTTTTGTCTTAGCATCCTTCAAATCAGTATGCAAAGTACATCCTGCAGCTTTTTTATGGCCTCCGCCTTGGAAAAACTGCGCAATCCTACATACATCTTTATCTCCGGAAGCTCTGAAGCTTACTTTTATTTCATTGGCATTCTTTTCATATAGAAGAACAGCAACCAAAACACCATCAATATTTTTCATAAAAGAAATAATTCCTTCTGTATCGTTGGCGGATGCCCCCAGTTCTTCCATTTCCTTTGTGCTTAAATCACAAATGCACAACTGCTTATCATTTAATGTTTCCATTTTATAGAGTGCATAACCTAATAACTTAGCAGATTCTAAGGAACGCGAATAAAATAATTTATCCAGAATATCTGTAAAATCTATATTATATTTAATAAGATCAGAAATAATTTGGTGGGTAAAAGAAGTAGTACTGCTATGCTTAAAACCTCCGGTATCAAAGGCGATGCCAGTATAAAGGGAAGTTGCTATTTCATCATCAATAGGAACTTCAGCTTCCTTAATGATTTTATATATAATTTCACAAGTTGAAGAAGCTTCCGGATCAACATAGGAAAAATCTCCATAATGAGGATTACTAATATGATGATCTATATTTAAACTCAAAGGAGCTTTCTCAAAATCGTCAATATATTTCCCAAGCCTTTGAAGATCTCCACAATCCAATGCAACAAAAAGCTCTAAAGGTACATGATTCGGATAAGTATTATAAATATATTGCCTTCCAGGTAAAAAATTGTACTTTTCAGGATATTCATCCATAAGAATGACAGGCTTTTTGTTCATTTTTACAAGAGCCAAAGCTAAAGCAACACATGCCCCAATGGCATCTCCATCAGGGCTTATATGAGCTGCTATAGCGATATGAGTATACTTCTTCAATGAGTGAATTATATCTAAATCATTCATTGGATTCATCCTCTTCTTCTGTATTAGATTTGATATCATCAATAATCTTTGAGAGACGAATACCATATTCAATTGAATCATCTATTTTAAATATTAATTCCGGAGTATTACGTAAATTAATTCTCCTTGCAATTTCTCGGCGAATAAATCCACTGGCATTTTTTAAACCTTCTATTACTCCTTTTTTTTGTTCCTCGTTTCCCATTACACTGATGTATATTTTACAGTATTTTAAATCATTGGTTGTGTCTACATTAAGCACACTCACCATCGTTTGATTGATTCTAGGGTCTTTCAAATCCTGACGAATGATATCGCTTAATTCTTTTTTTATTTCTTCATTAATTCTTATCATTCTTGATCCTTTTGCCAATTTTATCACCTACGCTCTTGGTATTTCTTCCATTATGAATGCTTCTACTATATCTCCTTCTTTAATGTCATTAAATTTTTCGAAGGATAATCCACATTCATATCCAGCATTTACTTCTTTTACGTCATCTTTGAATCTTTTTAGAGAACTTAACTGTCCTTCATAAACAACGATTCCGTTTCTGACAATACGCACTTTAGCATTTCTGACTAATTTCCCATCTTGCACATAGGCTCCGCCTATTGTTCCAACACCAGATACTTTAAAGGTTTGTCGAATCTCTGCATGACCAATTACTTTTTCTTGGAATTCCGGATCAAGCATACCTTTCATTGCTGCTTCAATGTCTTCAATTGCATTGTAAATAACACGATATAATCGAATATCTACTTTTTCTGTTTCTGCAACAGATTTAGCACCAGCTTCAGGGCGAACATTGAATCCAATAATAATTGCATTTGAAGCAGATGCTAACATGACATCAGACTCCGTAATGGCTCCAACACCCCCATGAATGGTATGGATCCTTACTTCATCGTTAGATAATCGTTCTAAGCTTTGTTTTACAGCTTCTACAGAACCTTGTACATCTGCTTTAACAACAATATTGAGTTGCTTTACATTTCCAGACTGTATTTGACTAAATAAGTCATCCAGTGAAACTTTATTAGGCGTTGCTCTTAAAGATTGCTCTCTATTTCTTTCTGCCAGTATTTCTGCATAATGACGAGCTTGTTTATCGCTTTCAGCCACATAAAATCTGTCTCCAGCCGAAGGAACTTCTGATAATCCAAGAATTTCTACCGGTGTAGATGGTCCTGCTTTTTTCACACGACGACCTTTATCATCCATCATCGCACGAATTCTACCATGGGTTGACCCTGCAACAATAGGATCACCTACTTTCAAAGTACCGCTTTGAACAAGTACTGTAGCAACAGGACCCCTTCCTTTATCCAGCTGAGCTTCGATAATGGTGCCTCTTGCACGTTTGTTTGGATTAGCCTTCAGTTCTGCCATTTCTGCTACGAGTAAAACCATTTCTAATAAAGTATCTAAATTAGTTTTTGTAACGGCTGAAACTGGAACACAAATTGTGTCTCCACCCCATTCTTCCGCAAGAAGACCATAATCTGCCAGTTCTTGTTTTACTCGATCTGGGTTTGCTCCTGGCTTATCTATTTTGTTAATTGCAACAATGATTTGAATATTGGCTGCTTTAGCATGATTAATTGCTTCAATTGTCTGGGGCATTACACCATCGTCCGCAGCGACAACCAAAATTGCAATGTCAGTTACTTGTGCTCCTCTCATTCTCATAGCCGTAAAAGCTTCATGCCCCGGAGTATCCAAAAAAGTAATTTTCTTTCCATTAACCTCTACTGTTGAAGCCCCAATATGCTGAGTAATTCCTCCAGCTTCCTTAGCTGTAACATTGCTTTTTCTGATTGCATCTAAAAGAGAAGTTTTTCCGTGGTCAACATGACCCATTACAACAACTACTGGAGGTCTTTCCACAAGATCTTCAGGTGAATCCGGCTCTTCTTCGAACATTTTTTCTTCTAATGTTTCCTGTGTTTCTTCTTCCAATAAGATGCCATATTCTTCTGCAACTTGTGAAGCAGTATCAAAATCAACTTCTTGATTAATAGACGCCATAATACCTTTCATCATAAGAGATTTTATGATTTCTGCAGGGGTTTTCCCTAATTTCTCTGCCAATGTCTGAACACTTACTTTGTTTGGGATTTGCATAACTTTAATTTCATCACTCTGTTCAATAGTATCCTGTTTGACTTCTTCGTCTTTCATCATCTTGTCCTTTACTTTAGTCTTTTTACTTGAATCATTCATCTTCTTTTCAAAGTTCTCATGTTTTGCAGTTCTACTAATTTCTTCATCAATTGTTTCTTCTTTAACTTGATTATTCTCAGATTCTTGTACTTCACTTGAATAATAATCCAAAATTAATTGTGCTTCATCATCTTCAAGCGTACTCATATGACTATGTACATCGACTCCGAATTCCTTTAATTTTTTAATAAGCTCTTTACTGCTTATGTTTAGCTGTTTGGAAATTTCATATACTCTAACTTTTGACAAATAGCCCACCTCCAATATTTCATGCTTCCTCATTATCTAGCAATTGCTTTAGCTTGCGATAAAAATTTTCATCAATAATAGCTAAAGAAGCTCGCTGATCTTTTCCTATTGCGTGTCCTAACTGTTCTTTTGAACCCAATTCATAGAGAGGGATATTTCTATAATTACATTTATTTTTGAACAGCTTTTTAGTGTTCTTGGATGCGTCTTCAGCGATAATTACCATTTTGGCACTTCCATTTTTAATTGCCTGTTCGCATTGAAATTCTCCAGATAAAAGTTTTCCTGCTTTCTGACATAAGCCTAGCATAAATAAAACTGGATTATTCATTTCTATTTTTCAACTCACTTTTCAATGCCTCGTATATTTCACTGGGGACTGATACTTTAAAAGATCGTTCTAATCCTTTGGATTTTTGTGCTTTTGACAAGCATTCTTCCGAAGGACATATATAAGCTCCCCTTCCAGGTTTCTTTCCCGTAAAATCCAAAGAAAATTCACCTTCATTATTTCTTACAACTCGTATCAACTCTTTTTTATTTTTCATTTCTTGGCAGCCAGTACATTTTCTAAGAGGAATTTTTCTTGTTTTCATAATCCCACTCCTCTAAATAAATTATTTTAATTGAATTTATTCTAAATTTCCTTCTTCGTCCTCTTTCTTATCCTCATTAAATCCTATTTTCTTAGCTTGAGATTCGCTTTTAATATCAATTCTCCAGCCTGTTAATTTCGCGGCAAGTCTAGCATTTTGACCCTCTTTTCCAATTGCTAAAGACAATTGATAATCCGGTACAATTACTTTGGCACTTTTGTCTTCTTCATTAACAGATACTTCTAAGACCTTGGAAGGACTTAGAGCAGCAGCAATATATTCTTTGGGATCTTCACTCCATTGAATAATATCTATTTTTTCACCTCTTAATTCATTAACGATCACATTTACTCTCTGGCCATTTTGTCCTACACATGCACCTACAGGATCTACTTCTGGATCTTTAGAATAAACTGCCATTTTTGTTCTTGAGCCGGCTTCCCTCGAAATGCTTTTAATTTCAACAATTCCTTCATATACCTCTGGTACTTCTTGTTCAAATAACCTTTTAACAAGCTCCGGATGAGTTCTTGATACATTAATTTGAGGTCCTTTGGTTGTTTGCTTAACTTCTAAAACATAAACTTTAATGCGTGAATTAAAATTATATTCTTCTCCAGGAATTTGCTCATTTGGAGGAAGGATGGCTTCTGTTTTACCTAAATTAATAATAACATTTTTTCTTTCTTTCCTTTGAATAATTCCTGTTATAATATCTTTTTCTTTTGTAATGTATTGATTATATATGATTTCTCGTTCCGCTTCCCTTATTCTCTGAACGACAACTTGCTTTGCTGTTTGAGCGGCAATTCTTCCAAAATTTTTAGGAGTTACTTCGATATCGACAATATCCCCAACTTCATAAGTAACCTTAATCTTTCTGGCGTCTTCCAAGGAAATTTCCAACGCATCATTTTCAACTTCTTCAACTACTGCTTTTTGAGCATAAACAGACACATCTCCATTTTCTCTATCAATAATGACTTTAATATTTTGAGAGGTACCAAAATTCTTTTTACACGCTGATACCAATGATGTTTCAATTGCTTCAATAAGTAATTCCTTGTCAATTCCTTTTTCTTTTGCTAGCTGCTCTAATGCACCGATGAATTCGGCGTTCATCTTATTTACCTCCTCATAAAATAAAATCAGAATAAAATAGCTAATCTAATAATAGCAATATCATTTCTTGAGAAAGATAAAGTATTATTGTCTTCATCTATAATCGTAACAATATTATCTTTCAAGCCCACAAGCTCTCCTCTATATTCTTTCTTTTTATTAAAAGGTTTGTAAAGTTTTATATCTACAATTTCACCTTTATAACGTTCAAAATCAGAATCTTTTTTTAAAGGGCGATCTAAACCTGGAGAACTGACTTCCAAAATATAAGAATTCTCGATAGGATCTTCTTCATCTAATCTTACTTCCAGGGCTTTCGATACTAATTCGCAATCATCAATTGTAACGCCCCCCTCCTTATCAATAAAAACTCTAAGATACCAATTAGCTCCTTCTTTAACATATTCCAAATCTACTAATTCGAAATTATATTCTTCCATAATAGGTTCAAGATACGATTGCACAATCTGTTCAATCCTATGTTTAGACATATAATCATCCTTTCAGCTTTTTTCTCTCTTTAGTAACTCAAAAACAAATTATGTATCTATTCATGGAAACATGAATATTATTAACGCATTTAATGTTTTAGTATGTCCTTTTATATAGTCTTAAAAAAAAGATGATTTCCTATTCATTTGTTTAAGTTCACCATATTTTTACCTTATTACAATAGAAAGAGTGGGTTACAACCCACTCTTCACTGTAAATGCTTATTTGATATCCGTTACAAAGAATTATATCATTACTAATACACAAATGCAAGGGAAAAACACCTTGTATTTACAACATCTCTTCCTTACAACCGATCAATTTCTTGAAGTAATGCTTCTAATAATTGATCTTCAGGCACTTTTTTAATAATTTCGCCCTTTTTAAAAATTAATCCTACGCCTTTACCTCCTGCTATACCTATATCAGCTTCTCGGGCTTCTCCTGGGCCATTAACTACACATCCCATTACTGCAATCTTTATATTCTTATTCATATCCATACATCTTTTTTCTACTTCATTTGCAAGAGAAATCAAATCTATTTCAGTTCTTCCACAAGTAGGGCAAGATATAAACTCCACACCAAAAGACCTTAACCCAAGTGCTTTAAGGATTTCCTTTGCGCATCTAACTTCTTCTAAAGGATCTCCCGTTAAAGATACTCTGATTGTATCTCCTATACCTCTGGATAGAATGGCACCGATTCCTACAGCAGATTTAATCGTTCCACTTCTTATAGTCCCTGCTTCTGTGATTCCCACATGAAGAGGATAATCCATTTTCTTAGAAAATTCTTCGTAGGCTCTTAAAGATAATAAAACATTGGACGCTTTAATAGATACAACAATATCGTGAAAATCAAGTTCTTCCAAAATATAAATATGATTTTGAGCACTTTCTACCAAAGCTTCCGGGGTAACGCCACCATATTTCTTAAGTAAAGACTTCTCCAGGGACCCGGCGTTTACTCCAATTCTAATTGGAACTCCCCGTTCTTTTGCTGCTTTAACTACTTCTTTAACTTTCTCTTTTCCTCCAATATTTCCAGGATTAATTCTTAGTTTATCAATACCGTTTTGTATACAAGTTAAGGCCAATCTATAATCAAAATGAATATCTGCAACCAAAGGTATATGAATTTGCCTTTTTATTTCACGAATTGCATGAGCTGCTTCCATATCTGGAACAGCTACTCGAATAATCTCACATCCTACTTTTTCTAATGAATGAATTTGCTTAACAGTTTCAACAACATTTCTGGTATCCGTATTACACATGGATTGAATAGCTATCGGATGTTTTCCGCCTATAAAGATGTCTCCAATAGCAACCGTCCTTGTTGGTCTGCGGCATAAAGAGTCAGTATTCAATTTTAGTCCTCCCAACAGCTAATGAGTTATAATTCTGACTACATCATTATACAATACAAAAACCATTAATACCATCAACAATGCAAACCCTATGAAATGGATCATACCTTCTTTTTCAACAGCAATAGGCTTGCCTCTTAATCCCTCAATAATTAAAAAAACTAATCTGCCTCCATCCAGTGCAGGAATAGGCAATAAATTCATAACTCCTAAATTCGCACTGATAATTGCAGCAAAATACAATACGTTTTGAATAGCAATATAGAAACTTGTTTTTAATCCTGATTCATAACTTTCCCCTATTATTTGAATCACACCAACAGGTCCAGCAATTTGCTGTCTGCTTACCTGTCCTGTAATAATTTGTATAAATCCAAGTACCACTTGCTTTACAAGAAAGACTACCTGCCATAAACTTTGTCCCAAGATTTCCAGAATCGTCGCTTCTCCTTGTTCTTTTGATTCAAAACTTATACCTAAAAATCCTTGATTTGTTTTTTCATCAATAACAGGAGTGATCACTTTCGTGATTTTTTCACCATCTCTAGAAGCAATGATTTCAATTGGATGATCTTTGACTTGACTAAGTATTAAACTAATTTCTTGTCTTATATGAATTCTTTGTCCATCTAAAGAAATAATTTTATCTCCTGGTTGAAGCCCGATACTTGCAGCCGGAGTATCTGGTAATACATGATCTATTCTAGTTGTTATATACCCATTGGATCCTACAAACCAGGCAATAATTACAAAAGCTAAAACCAGATTCATAAACGGACCTGCAAATATCACTGCAATACGCGTTCCAACTGATTTATTGGTGAAAGAACGTTTATCTTCTGAAGCTGAATCTTCTCCCAACATCTTACAAAAACCACCCATTGGAAGGATACGAATGGAATATAGTGTTTCTCCATATTGCTTACTGATCAGCTTGGGTCCCATTCCAATAGCAAACTCTTCAACTTTAACGCCACTTTTTTTGGCAACAGCATAATGGCCAAATTCATGAACTAACACGATTATCCCAAACACTAAAAGTGCTATTAAAATAGTCAAAAAACTCACCGCCCTTTCGTAAATTCTCTTGCCCATTGATCTATATCTAAAATATCAGATAATGTAGGGTGCATAATTGTATTATGTGCTTCCATCGCCTTTTCAATCATTATAGGAATATCCAAAAAATGAATTTCTTTTTTTAAAAACTTTTCTACTGCTATTTCATTCGCTGCATTCAATACCGCAGGCATAGATCCACCGATGGCAAGAGCATCATACGCCAGCTGCAAGCACTTAAAAACGGATAAATCAGGTTGTTCAAAAGAAAATATATTTCTTTTGGTAAAATCAACCTTTGGCCAATTACTTCTATAACGTTTTGGAAAAGTTAAAGCATATTGAATAGGTACCCTCATATCCGGTTCCCCAATCTGAGCAATAATAGATCCATCTTCAAATTCAACCATGGAATGGATCATACTTTGTGGATGAACTACAACTTCAATTTGACTTAATTCAATGTTAAAGAGCCATTTGGCTTCAATAACTTCCAAGCCTTTATTCATCATCGTAGAGGAATCCACTGTTATTTTAGCTCCCATAGACCAATTCGGATGCTTTAAAGCATCTTCAACTGTTACATTTTTAAGTTCTTTCAATGACTTATTTCGAAATGGTCCTCCAGAAGCAGTCAAAATAATTCGTTGAACAGGATTCTGCTTATTTCCTTGTAAACATTGAAATATTGCGGAATGTTCGCTGTCCACAGGAAGAATCTTTATATCATTTTTTCTAGCTTCTTCCATAATAATTTGCCCTGCTGTTACAAGAGTTTCTTTATTTGCTAAAGCAATATTCTTTTTTCTTCTTATTGCTTCAAAAGTCGGTATCAATCCAATTGTTCCTACTACAGATGTGACCACTGTATCGATCTCTTCCATAGTAGCGATTTCTATCAACCCATCAATCCCAGCTAAAACTTCAACTGAGCTCCTCAATCTTTTTTTTAATTCAAATGCTTTTTCTTCATCCATAACGGCTACTTTACTGGGATGAAATTCATAAATCTGTTTCTCAATCAAGTCAATATTCTGATTGGTTGATAAACCACATACCTTTATGTCCTCTGCATTTTTAAGATTTCGAATAACATCCAAAGTCTGTGTACCAATAGAACCTGTTGAGCCCAGTATGGAAATCTTTCTCAAATTGCTCACCTCATTTATTATTCAAGCAACTTCTTCATAAGTATAGTGTTTTGATTAAAATTTCAGAAAATTAGGTTTAACATAATTATAAAATAATATACGAATGGGGCAGTGAAAAGTATACTGTCAAATCGATCTAATACTCCTCCATGTCCCGGAAAAAATTTACCATAATCTTTTATATTTACACATCGTTTAATTGAAGATGCAGTTAAATCCCCTAATTGTGATATCATTGCTCCGATTCCTCCAATAATAGAGCAAATAATCGGAAAATTCACGATTGGAGTCTTAGTAAAATATGTAATCACCATGCCGTATACAAAAGATAAAACAAATCCTCCGGCAATTCCACCCAAAGCGCCTTCCACAGTCTTTTTAGGGCTTAACTTGGGGCATAGCTTATGCTTTCCAAGCGTAATACCAGTGAAATACGCAAAGGTATCACTCCCCCAAGCACTGATGAATATGAGCCAGACAAAAAATTCTCCATAGGCAGAATTACGAACTTTTAAAACATAAAAAAATAAGAAACTTACATAAAAAAAGCCTATAAATGTAACAGCTACATCTATAATATTATATTTTGGGTGAAAAAATATAATACTTAAAAGCAAGACGAATAAAAAACAAATAAAAAATACTATATACCACTGATCATTAGGAAATACAAAAAAAGTAAATATGACCGTAAAAATATACCCAATATATTTTATGGGATGGGCTTTCTCTTCCATAGCTGTATAAAATTCACGCAAACCTACCAATGTCAAAAGTCCGATTGCAAGTTTTAGAATCCATCCGCCTGATAAAACTATACCCAGTAACAGTGGAATTCCAACAACCGCTGTTATAATACGCAAACGCAATAAAATCTCCTCCGAACCCTAGATTAATCCAAAACGACGGTTTCTATTTTGGAATTCATAAATCGCTTTATAAAGATCGTTTTCATCGTAATCCGGCCACAATTTATCGCAAAAATACAACTCACTATAAGCAATTTGCCATAATAAAAAATTGCTAAGTCTTTGTTCCCCACTGGTACGAATTAAAAGATCAGGGTCAGGAATAGCTTTTGTATCCAAATACATAGAAAAAGTATGCTGGTCAATTGAATCTAAGTTTAATTTAGATTCTAATACATCCTGACTCATTTTTTTAACTGCACGGATAATTTCATCACGGCTTCCGTAATTCAAAGCAATGTGTAGATTTAATCCACTTTTTTTAGAAGTCTTCATTTCTAAATCACGAATCTGTTCTTGAATATCTTCATCGAGTTTAGCCTTATCGCCTATAATGTCAATCTTAATATTATTTTTTTCTGAATCCTTTAAGTATTTTTTTAAATAACTTCTAAGTAAATTCATCAAGCTGTCTACTTCTTCTTTAGGACGTTGCCAATTCTCCGTCGAAAAAGCATACACCGTTAAATGGGGTATACCTAAAGCATCTGCTGCACGTAATACTCTTTCTAACGCCTTTGATCCCGCTTGATGCCCATAACTTCGTGATTTCTTTCTTTCTTTGGCCCAACGACCGTTTCCATCCATTATAATAGCAATGTGCTTAGGTAAATTGTCCAAATTAATCATTTGCTTATAATCAATTCCGCCCATTCTGGCCTCCTTAACGACAAATTAACAAATACCCCTCCAAAGAAGGGGCATATGTAACATTCTATACTGCAAGAATATCTTTACTTTTCGCTTCAACACGCTTATCTATATCATTGATATAACGATCTGTCATCTTTTGAATATCTTCTTCGCAATCCTTTAAATCGTCTTCAGTAATATCTCCATTTTTTTGAACTTTCTTAAAATGTTCAATTGCATCTCTGCGTATATTTCTAATAGCAACTTTTGCTTCTTCGCCTTTTTTCTTTACTTCTTTCGTAAGTTGTTTTCTTCTTTCCTCTGTTAATTCAGGGAAAATTAATCGAATGCATTTTCCATCGTTATTTGGAGTAATGCCAAGATCAGAAGCCATAATAGCCTTTTCAATTTCTTTTAATAAGGAACTATCCCAAGGCTGAATTTGGATGATTCTTGCTTCTGGTACAGTAATATTTCCAACTTGCTGAAGAGGTGTTTGAACACCATAATAATTAACTGTAATTTTATCCAATATATGTGGATTAGCACGTCCTGCACGAATAGTATTGAATTCTTCTTCCAAAGTAGCAATTGTTTTCTTCATTTTATTTTCATAAACTTCATACTCTTTTACATCCATATTATTTCCCCCTTAATTTGTTATTAATGTTCCTATATTTTCGCCAGAAACCGCTTTAATTATACTATTTTCAATATTAAGCCCAAAAACTAGAATGGGCAATTTTTGTTCCATGCAAAGACTTGCAGCAGTTCCATCAATAACTTTTAGGTCCTTATCTAAAATTTCTTTACAAGTGAGTTGATCAAATTTCTTTGCTGATGGATTTAATTTAGGATCAGAATCATATACGCCATCAATATTTTTTGCAAATAAAAGAGCATCTACTTCTATTTCACATCCTCTTAATGCAGCTCCTGTATCTGTCGAGAAAAAAGGATGCCCTGTCCCACCAGCAAAAAATACTACTGTATTATTGGTTATGTAATGAATAGCTTTTTCTTTTGTAAACACTTCAGTCATAGTACCTATCTGAAACGGAGTTTGTACTACTGCATTTAATCCTTGAGATCTGCATATTTCTGCTGTATATAAGGCATTCATAACTGTAGCAAGCATCCCAATTTGATCAGCTTTTGTACGATCCATTTGTTCACTGCTTCTGCCTCTCCAAAAGTTCCCACCGCCAATAACAACAGCAATTTCTGTTCCTTGTTCAACTAATTGCTTTAACTGCTCAACAACAGACATTACAGTATTATAGTCGAATCCAACTCCTTTGGAACCGGCAAGAGCTTCGCCACTTAATTTAATTAAGATACGCTTAAATTTAGTCATAGGATTTTTCCTCCGATATTAATGTATCATATTTTTTTACTTTATTCCATACAAATTTGAAAATTTCTATACGATTATTAAGTAAAAACATTTCATCATAAAAATTGATATTCATTCCATAGAAAAGGGGAAACACATTGTGCCCCCCCATCCTATTTTATATCAAAATTATAAATTCATCTGTTTTGCAACTTCTTCTGCAAAGTTTTCTTCTTTCTTCTCTAATCCTTCACCGGTTTCATAACGAGCAAATGCTTTAATAGTAACATTAGTGCCAACTTCTTTTGAAACACCTTCTAAATATTTAGCAACAGTTATATCAGGATCTTTTATAAATTGCTGATCAACCAAGCATAACTCTTTTAAGTTCTTTGCTAAACGGCCTTCTATCATTTTTTCAACAATATTAGCTGGTTTGCCTTCATTAAGAGCCTGTTGTTTTAAGATTTCTCTTTCTTTTTCAATAAAGTCAGCAGGAATTTCATCTTTTGTAATATATTGTGGATTAGCAGCAGCAATTTGCATTGCAATATCCTTTGCAGCTTCCTTTACTTTATCAGAAGTATTTTGGCTTGCTAATTCAACTAATACTCCAATTCTTCCGCCACCATGAATATAAGAAACAATTACTCCAGTTTCGGTTTCAAATTTTACAAAGCGACGAATGTTTAAGTTTTCTCCAATAACAGAAATTTTTTCTGTCAAAACATCTTCTACAGTTTTAGATGAATCTAAAAGCCAAGCCTCATTCTTAAAATCTTCAATTGTAGTTGTTTTTGTCATAGCAGCTTGTTTTGCAACTTGTGCAGCAAAAGTTTTAAATTCTTCATTTTTTGCGACGAAATCTGTTTCACTATTTACTTCTACCAATGCTCCAACTTTTCCATCTTCTGAAATGTAGTTTGCAACCAATCCTTCTGCAGCAATACGACCTGCTTTTTTAGCAGCTTTTGCCAACCCTTTTTCTCTCAAAATTTCAACTGCTTTATCCATATCACCGTTTGCCTCTGATAATGCTTTTTTGCAATCCATCATTCCTGCGCCAGTCATTTCTCTTAATTCTTTTACCATTGTAGCTGTAATTGCCATTTTTCGTACCTCCAATTAATATTTTTTATCATATACTGTATAATCTGTAATTTTTATGTCTTTATTCACTCTATTAAAAAGGCTTCAACCTAATAACAGGCTGAAGCCTAAAGGCTTACGACTTTATTCCTCTTCGGCAGTAACGGTATCTTGTACCCCTTGTTTCACTTCAATAACTGCATCAGCCATTTTTCCAACAATTAATTTAACTGCTCTAATTGCATCGTCGTTACCTGGAATAACATAATCTACTTCTTCTGGGTCACAGTTTGTATCGACGATTGCAATAATTGGAATACCTAAAATATGAGCTTCCTGAATAGCAATTCTTTCCTTTCTTGGATCAACTACAAAAATTAAATCTGGAAGCTTAGTCATTTCTTTAATTCCACCAACATTATTTTCAAGTTTTTCTTTTTCATGGCGAAGTTTGATTACTTCTTTTTTAGGTAACAAATTGAATGTTCCGTTTTGTTCCATTTCTTCTAATTCTTTTAGTCTTTCAATTCTTGAACGGATAGTTTTAAAGTTGGTAAGCATTCCACCTAACCATCTTTGATTTACATAGAACATTCCGCAACGTTCAGCTTCTTCTTTGATAGAATCTTGTGCTTGTTTCTTTGTTCCTACAAAAAGAATCGTACCGCCTTCTTCAACAACATCACGAACTACTTGATAAGCTTCTTCAACTTTTTTTACTGTTTTTTGAAGATCAATAATATAAATTCCATTTCTTTCAGTAAAAATATACTCTGCCATTTTGGGGTTCCAACGTCTTGTTTGATGTCCAAAATGTACCCCTGCTTCTAATAATTGTTTCATTGAAATTACGCTCATTGCATTTTCCTCCTAATATTTTGGTTTTACCTCCGAATTCGTCATCTTCCCGCAAGACCCATTGGGCACCCTAACGGGAAATCCGAATCGTGTGTGTTTTATTTCCACTTGGAAGTATAGCATATTCTTGTAAGTTAATCAATATTTTTATTTCTTTTATTATTATAAATTTCGTTCTCCCAAAGCATTTATTGCATATTATTTACAAAAATTCAAAATATATTCCTGGCATAAAAAAAACGACTATTCTAATAATATACAGTCGTGTTTTAATATTTTATAAGAATTCAGTTAGATCTTCTTGATGTTCAAAAACGATTTATCTCGTTTTAGAAAGCCCTAAAATCAACTCAACTTCACCTTTTCCAATGTTTAATTCTTTTGCTATAGAAGAAGTATCCTTTCCTGATTTGTACAGTTCAATAATTGAATTATAGTATTTATTATTTAATACACCATGAACTTCTGACCCGTTTTCATTTTCTTTTATCTCATTGGAAAAGTCCTCAAGGGAATGTTGTTCAGTCACTACGTCTTTGGAAATTGCAAATTTTTTTTCTTTATCTTCAATCATTTGATATAAAAACAAGAGTTCTTTATGCTTTTTTTCCAATTCTGACTGAATATACGAAGAAAACTGATTGAGCTCTTTTAACATTTGATCAGCTTCATCAATTCTTTCTTTTAACTCTTTTTCAACTTTAATTTGCTGCTCAATCATCATTTGATTATAATTAGATTCTGATTTATCTTTCAGAAAAATCAATCCAATTATTAATACAATTGCTACAACAGATACAGCAAATAAAATCATTACAGTCACAATTTCCATCTGGGGCATTCTAAACACACCTCAATTTATATTCTGATATCTATTATGCTGCTACGATCAGACATATCTTCCTTTTTATTTTTATCTTTGTCTTGTTTTTTCTTTTTTGAATCACTCTTTTGATATTGGTTTTTATTCTGAGCATCTTTATTAACTGCATACTCAGGTTTATTGGAACTTTGAACTTTTTCCTTGTTTTGAGAGATCTGCTCTTCCATGAACTGAGCAAATTGTTGCTGCTCAGTTATTACGCGATGAGACTGATCTTGATACTGTTGTGAAATTTCTGGGGTCTTAGGAATCATAACCTGCATATCTAAAGGGCGAATGGACATATTTCGCTCCCCCCTTAAGCATAACTACTTGTTCTTATATCGGCCCTATCCTTGTATAACGTACAATATTTTAATTCTTCTCTGATATACATACAAGCTGTACCAATTGTAACTTTAACTCCGGGATGGATAATACCATAGGCCCGAACCTTTCCATCTTCTTTTTCCTCTAATTGTGGTTCAATTTCTGCAATTTCTCCCGTAATACTCTTCAGTCTGCTATTTAAAAATATTTTAGTACGAATGGATTTTTGCAACATATCTCTTTTTTCGTCAGTAAGTTTATTCGCTTCTTTCATTTTATTTAATAATTCAATAACTTGGTCTGTTTTTATGATTTCTTTTTTTGTTTTTGCCAATTCATCTTTTAAATAACGGTATCTTTCTACCAAAGCTGGGTCTATTCCAACTTCTATTTCTGTTACAGTAGCCATATGTGAACCGATAACTTTGGCATCAACTTGTTTTCTCGCTCGAACAACGCCTCCAACGATTAAACCCTTTTTTCCTTCTACCTTAACTGTGCCACCGGATTTAATCTGACTATGCATAATGGCTTCGCTACTAATATCACCTGCTGCTTCTACTGTGCTGTTTTCAATATACTTAGCAACGATATTGCCCATAGAACTTAAATAACCTTTGCTCATTCCCTGAATGCCTCTATGGAGAATAATATCCCCCTGAGCTTCAATACGAGCACCTTCAACAACTCCGTATACTTCAACGTTTCCACCGGCTACAATTGAAAAACCAGTTACCACATTTCCTTTTACAATCACATTACCTACAAAGTCAATGTTACCTACTTCATTGTCCACATTATTAAGAACTTCATATGTCTCATAAACATTTACAACATTATTGCTGTACACCACTTGACCATCAATAGATGCAATTAATTTAGTACCATCTTCTGAAATCTCAGTATTTTTCCCCCGAGGGAGTTTTGCGTTTTTGCCTTTAATTGGAAGCAGATCTGTTCCCAATACATTCTTTCCTGGAACACCTTCAGTAGGAGGAATCAGTGTTACAAGAATCTGTCCCTTTGAAACATTTTCAATCAAATCTAAATTATAAAAATCAACACTTCCATCTTCTAAAATCTTAGGCTTAATTTCCTTATGTGCTCTAAAATGAAACTCTAATTTGGCATTTTCTCCATTAATCGGTTTAATGCCTTGTGCAATGATATACTTGAAGTTTGGTCTCCTTTCATCTAATGCCTTTTGCAATTCTTCTTTCTCTATACCAAAAACTACACCCTTAGCTTCAATTTGTCTAAGAACGTCATCATATGAAAGAAGGACACCATTATTTTGAGGAGGAATAAAAGAAATTACTGCAAACATTTTATCTTTTGAAATCTCTACAAGAACTTGCTCGTTCACAGGTTCTACATCTTCATGTGAAGAAAGTAAAACTTCGATTTTTTCTTGAGATTTTACAGCATTAACTGCTTGCTTAATAGTCTCCAGATTATACTGCTTATAATTTCTTTGATTGAGACGCTTAACCACATCTTCTACAGTCACAAATTTTCCTTTTCCATGAGGTGCATAAACAACAAGATAAAGACCATCTTCCTTCATTTCAAAATCAAAGAAGCCATCATAATCCTGTTGGGGGTTTGGTGATAAACCCTCAAAATTTTGCATAATATTCCCTCCATTATAGCTAAAATAATTCAAAGAGAATGGACCTATACCTTCCTAATTTTCCTTTTAAACGAGTAATAGCTTTAGTATGAAGCTGTGATATCCTAGATTCTGAAACTCCCATAATTGCGCTTATCTCTTTTAAAGTTAGCTCTTCAAAGTAATAAAAAAATAAAATCTTCTGTTCTCTTTCAGGAAGTTTTTCAATAGCTTCTTTAAGAATCCTTTTTAGCTCTTGTTTTTCTATATAAGTTTCAGGTTGCTCAGCGCTTCTGGGAAAATCTGTATCCGCCCTTGGTTCATTATTCTGCTCGACATATTCTTCAAGCGAAATGAGAGAAAGTAAATTAATTTTTTTTAATGTCTCCTGCACTTCTTCTTTAGATATTCCAATTTTTTCAGCTAGTTCTTCATCTGTAGCACTTCTACCCAACTCTGTTTCCAGTTCCATACAAATTTTTTCAATTTGCTTATATTTCTGTCTTAATGATCTAGGAACCCAATCTAATTTACGTATACTGTCTAATATTGCGCCTCTAATTCTAAGAGAAGCATATGTTTCAAATTTTACTCCTTTTGAAAGATCAAATTTATCAATTGCATCAATTAGTCCAAATATACCATAACTTATAAGATCCTCATACTCCACATTTTGACCTAAGTAAATATTCAATCTCCCTGCAACATATTTAACCAGAGGTGCATATTCAATAATTAGCTTTTCCTTTAAAAAAGGCTGATTCGTCTTCTCATATTGTTCCCATAACTCTTGGAGATTTTTTTCAGTCATATGATTCCTCCTGAAACGAATTTAACTTCAGCCGGCAATTAATCACAGGAACGCTTTTAATAAAAAATTAGTTTTGCGTGAGATCTTCGTCTAAAACCTCTTTAGGGTCATGATTTTCATCTGCATTCGGATCATGATCATGCTTTGTGCTTGAATAGACTTTTTCAATCATCAAACGTATAATAAAACCTATAACATAAAACACCAAAAGAGTTATAATAAGTTTTAAAACCATCGAATTAAGCGAATCCTTTTGAAAGAAACTTATTGCCCATATAATTATACCCATAAATAAAGGCAGAATAATATCCAACTTTTTAACCATATTTTATCCCTCATATTTGTTTTATTCCATGACCAATTGTTTTAATAACAAGTCTCCCATCTTCAGTGTACAGCTCAACGGTTCTTCCATAATTTTCTCCTGTGTCAGAAGCAATAATAGGTATTCCAAGTTTTGTCAAAATGGCTTGAGAAGCAGCTACATTTCTTGCACCAACTCGCATCAAATCACTGGATTGACTAAATGAAAACATTTGAGCTCCTCCAGCAAGCTTTGCAACTATTCTGTCTTTTCTAGCCCCTATATTAATCATATCTTCAATTAATTTAACAGTTGCTGTATCAGCGAATTTTGCAATATTTGAATTGTTCTTTATTTGTGTACTATCTGGAAGCATTATGTGAGCTAACCCCCCAATTTTTGCTACAGGATCATATAATGCAATTCCCACGCAAGATCCGAGCCCTAAAGTAGTTAAAATACCGGGGGATTTTGCTACATTTAGATCAGCCATTTTAACTTTGATAATTAAATTTGGATCCATCATAAACTAACCCCTAATGACGTCAAGATTTTTTCAAACGAATCTATATCAGGTATTAAGATAAAATACCCTGTGACATGGTCAATTCCTTCTGCAAATTCAGTTTCTATAAATAAAACTCTGTCTCCTACTTTTCCAAATTCAATTGCTGGAACACTTAATATAGCACCCGCCATATCAAAAGCCATCTGAGGAATGGATGAAATAATAGTCAATTTGGTTAATGCCGCCAATGAAGATAAATATGATCCAGTTAAAATATTACCAATTTCTTGAAGTGCTGAAATATCGAGTTCTGTAAATTCAGATATATCATGAATATCTCGTTCCATTAAAATATTAACCAGTATATGGGCAGATCTCTGTTCAAGCACGAACATCATCATACCACTAATATCTCCTGACACATCAAGTAAAATACCAACAACCAAGTTTTCTGGGCCTCCTAAAACATCCGCAACATTTTTAAGCTCTAAAATATTCACTTTAGGAACACCCATATCGATTTTTTTATTTAACATTTGAGCGAGTGCAGTCGTAGCATTACCTGCTCCAATATTGCCAATCTCTTTTAAAACATCCAGATGTAACGTATTTAACATGTCAATATCGATACCTGGCATTTTTTCACTCCTTCAAATAATGATAGATTTCCAATAAGAGTAAAATAATACTCAAATCGGAAATCTTTTAAGAATAAATATAATATGGATTACATATTGGAATCAATAATATTCTTTAAATTTAATAAGGTAACAATATGATCATTTACTTTACCTACACCTTGAATATAATTAAAGTTAATATCTGATGTAAAGCCTTGAACATTTTCGATCGCTTGAGAAGAAATTTGCAGCACTTCTTTTACCTGGTCAACAATCATTCCAATCTTGCTGTCTTCTATTTCAACAATAATAATTCTTGTTTCATCATTATAGTCATCCTCTTGCAAACCAAATTTACTTCTTAAACTCATTACTGGAATAATTTCCCCTCGAAGATTAATTACTCCTTTTATAAAATAAGGGGACTTTGGAACTCTTGTAATATTTTGTATTCTTTCAATGATTTGAACCTTTTGTATGTCAATACCATATTCTTCATTGCCCAACTTAAATACTACATATTGCTTAGATTCTGAATTAGAAATATTCTCCATAGTATCGCCCCCGTCTATACTAGTGTATTAATATCTAAAATAAGAGCTACTTCTCCATCCCCTAAGATAGTCGCACCGGCAATCATTCGAATACCGCTAAGATATTTACCCAGGGATTTAATTACAATTTCTTGTTGACCAATCAAACCATCAACTACAAAACCTGCTTGTTTCTCTCCTTTTTTAACAATAACAACTGTAATAACATCTGTCTGATTTTGATTTGGCACATCCAAAACTTTATCCAAGCGAACAATAGGTATAACTTGATTTCTTAAAACAATAACCTCTTGCTTTTGCACATATTGTATGTCAGTAACTTTTACATCTTCTATATTTTGAATTGTATTAAGTGGAATAGCATATTTTTCTTCCCCTACTTTAACCATAAGAGCTTGAATAATTGCCAAAGTAAGTGGAAGAGTAACAATAAACTTACTTCCTTTCCCTAAAGTAGTTTTAACTTCAATGTCTCCACCCAATGCTTCGATTTTTGTTTTAACTACATCTAACCCTACGCCTCTTCCTGAAACATCAGAAATCGTTTCTGAAGTACTAAAACTAGGCTTGAATAATAATTCAATGATTTCTTGCTCAGATAAATTAGCAGCTAATTCTGGAGTAATAACTCCTTTCTCAATCGCCTTATCTCTAACCTTTCTAGTGTCTATACCATTACCATCATCTTCTACTTCAATGACTACATTATTTCCATCTTGATAAGCACGTAAATAAATATGACCGGTTTTTTCTTTTCCTTTGCGTATACGCTCTTCAGTTGTCTCCAAGCCATGATCAGCAGCATTTCTGAGCAAATGAATCAAAGGATCTCCTATTTCATCAATTACTGTTCTGTCTAACTCTGTTTCCTCTCCTGACATAGTAAGCTCAATATCCTTATTCAACTTTCTAGATAAATCTCTGATCATTCTTGGAAAACGATTAAATACTCTTTCTACAGGAACCATTCTTACCTTCATAACAGCATCATGGATATTGGTTGTAATTCGTTCTAAATATTCTACTGCTTCATTGTAATTCTGGCTATTATTTTCTCCTTCAATTCCTTCAAGTCTTGTCTTTACTATGATGAGCTCGCTGACTAGATTCATTAAAGTATCCAGTCGATCTATATCTACACGAACAGTTTTCCCTGCTTTTGGCTTTGACTTTGAAGCAGCATCTTTTGAAACATCATTGCTCTCTTCATATGTAGTGTTTTGAATTATATCCTCTGATGAAAGACTTTCATGTATTCTAGAACTTGTGTAGTCGCTTGAATAATCTGTTGAACTAGAAAGAATGTTATTTTGTGATGTAACATCTTTTATAATAATTTCCTCAACTTCAGCGATACTAAGCAAACCTTTTTTCAATACTTCTTTTGATTCTTTTGAAATCACTACTACAGTAAATTCAAAATCAAACTTTTCATCTTCTATATCCTCAACTTTAGGTATAGCCTTTATGATTTCACCATAGTTCTCCAATGTTCTGAATACAATAAATGCACGGGCAGATTTTAAAACACAACTCTTATTAAGATGAATATTTATTTCATATACATTAAAATTCTTTGAAATAGCAGTCTTTACTGCATTATTTTCAAACTCACTTAATTCAATAGTTGAAATATCTGAATTGGAAGATTGAGCAACTGTTTCTGAATGAGATTCAACTGTGTTCTCTTTCTTTTCACTTTCGTCTTCATCTTTTTCTGAATTGCCTGATAATATTTCTCCTAATTCTTTTAGGATATCGTTATACTCTTCTTGTCCTTCGCTTCCAGTATTTGTTATTTCATTGACGTAATTATCTAATGCATCCAAACATTTAAATAGAGTATCGAGCAAATTCGAATTTGCTCTAATATGTCCATTTCGTATTTCTGAAAGTACATTCTCCATATTATGCGTTAATTTTTGCATCTTTGTAAATCCCATAGTACCCGACATACCCTTTAAAGTATGTGCTACACGGAATATTTCATTTAAAATCGCCATATTTTCAGGCTCATTTTCAAGTTGAAGTAAATTCTCATTCAATCCTTGAAGATGTTCCTTTGATTCTTCGATAAATATTTCTAAATATTGGCTCATGTCCATACTAAAGCACCTCCACCGCTTTAACTATTTCTTTAGCAATCCGTTGTATAGGTACAACAACATCAGCAATTCCTGATTCAACGACAGCTTTAGGCATTCCATAAACAACACAGGTTTTTTCATCCTGAGCAATGATATAAGCATTATTTTTCACTTTAAGATTTTTCATACCTTCACATCCATCTGAACCCATTCCAGTCATAATGACACCAATTATATTATCTAGATTAGTCTCTGATAAAGAATTTAACATGACATTAACAGATGGTCGATGACCTCCCACAGCAGGACTACTGGATAATCTAATCCAATAATCAGATGAATTACTTGACTTTTCAATTAAAATATGGTAATCACCAGGTGCAATATATGCAACTCCTGGCCGCAAAATATCCTTATCTTCTGCTTCTTTAACTGTAATTTCGCTTAAAGTATTTAATCTTTCAGCAAGTGATTTAGTAAAACCCGGAGGCATATGCTGAACAATTACATAACATGCCGGCAATTCCTTGGGAAGATAAGGTAACACCTCTTGTAAAGCTCTTGGCCCTCCAGTAGAAGTGCCTATTGCAACAATCTTCTTCACGTTTGAACTAGGAGACGAAAATACTCTTTTTACAGTATGCTTCTCAATCTTTTTTTCATTTCTAGTAGGAAAATTGTGTATTTTTGAAGCAAGAAAGATTTTTTCCAAGATGTGTGTTTTAATTTCCTCTTCATTCATTTTAAAAATGTTTTTAGGCTTAGTAATAAAGTCAACTGCTCCTAATCCTAATGCCTGAATAGTTGTATCTGCCCCCTCTTTTGTTAAAGCACTGATTACTATAACTGGTTTGGGATTTGTTTTCATTAAGACATTCAGCATCTCTAATCCATTCATAGAAGGCATTTCTACATCAAATGTAATCACATCCGGATCCAACTCTTGAGTTTTCTTAAGACCTTCTTCGCCATTATTTGCAGTTCCCACTACAATAAACCTATGGTCACTATTAATTATATCAGAAATCACTCTTCTCATAAAAGCAGAATCATCAATAACCAATACTTTTTTCTTTTCAAGCATTGCAATCACAATCCTTTATATTGTCTGACTTGTTTTCTCTGCTGCATAAAAATATACTGTATTATAGCATCTTGGTCATTTTTTTTGATATCATCAAACAAGACTCTATATTGATATTTGTAGAGTTCTGTATTCGAATCTTCTTTTATTAATATTTTGCCGCATAAAAGTATTTCTTCTGCTTCTAGAGGAATTCTCATCACAAGATTTTCTTTTGTATTTAATTGTGAATTTGTAATAAATCGTATGCCTCCGCCGCTAATATCTTTTATAATTCCCGATTCCCAAAGGTCTCCTACTTGAAATTGAAATGGAATAACACATTCAAATCTAAAAAATTCCCTTCTCTGAAATTTTTCGAAGGGTGTTACCAAATCAACTTCCAACATTTCAATTAAGCCTTTTCTAAAAGATTTTTTAACGACACCATTACATCTGTAATATCCATTAGTCGCATATATAACCAAATTGTATTGATTATTAATCTTTAGACGTACAATTTTTCCACCTGATATAGGTGCCGCGATAATTAAAGTTTTATCATCAACGCATTCTTCTATCTGACTAATAAAACTTCGAGATAAATTTTTGTCTAATAAACTATGACGTATGATCTCAACTTTCAGTCCTGGTACTATCGGTTCATTCATTGCTGTCCTCCTCATTGAAGATTATTTGAATTTAAGAATTAAATATATTCATTAAACGTTTGACAAATGAGGTAAATCCCGAACCTGTTTTGTCCACACTGTCAATATTTGCAATTTTATTGGAAACGTCTTCAAATGCTCTGCTTACTTCACTTTTGGGAAAACTTATAGAAACTGGTTCTTGTAATTTAACTGACTTAACTAATGCTCTATCATATGGGATGTATCCTAACTCCTCTATCTCTATGCCTAAGAAACGCTTGGATACTTGTTTCAATTTTAAGTATATTTCTTTTCCTTCTTCTTCATCATCTACTCTATTCACTAAGAGCTTAATATTGGGAATAGATTTGCTATTTTGAATAGACAATGTCTTAACAAGTGCATAAGCATCTGTAATAGAAGTGGGTTCCGGTGTCGTCACTAAAATAATTTCATCCGCTGCTCTCGAGAAAGATAATACAGGATCTGTTAAACCAGCTCCTGTATCGATTAATATAAAATCAGCCATTTTATCGAGAAGATATAAGTTTTTAATAAAATATGATAACTGACTCTCATTAAGACGAATCAAATCCTGTACCCCTGATCCTCCAGAAATAAATTTAATATTCAAGGGGCCTTCAGTCATAACATCTGTGATTACCTTCTTGCCATTCATAACATCACTAATAGTGTATTGAGGAACAATACCAAGAATGACTTCTATATTAGCTAACCCAAAATCTGCATCGATTATTACAACCTTTTTCCCAATTTTTCTCAATTGTACTGCCAAGTTAACTGCAACATTACTCTTTCCGACTCCCCCTTTTCCACTTGTAATTGTTATTACTCTTGCTGAACGCGCCTTTGAAACCTCATTTTTAAACTGATTATTGCCGTGTATAATTTTTCTTAGATTTTCTGCTTGATCAATCATTCTTCCATACTCCCTAATAAGGCTTTTGTTATCTTTTCCGGACTCATCAATTCAATATCATCTGGAACATTTTGGCCAAATGTAATATAGGATAGAGGCTTTTGTGTAAAATAACGTACATTTAGAATTGCCCCAAGAGCAGTTGTCTCATCAATTTTCGTGAAGATAATACGATAGTCAGTAACTGGGGAATATTTATTAATTATATGAAGCATATCCTTATATTTTGTTGTTGCACTCAAAACTAAAAATACTTCTTTTTCATCTATTGTCGACAAGAGATGATTTAATTCCTGAAATTGCTGAAAGTTTTTATGAGATCTTCCTGCAGTATCAACAAATATAATATCTCGATTCTTCATTTTATCCAATGTTTCTGTTAATTCTTCTGGAGAATAAATTACTTCTACTGGAACATTAATTATCTCTGCATAGGTTTTAAGCTGTTCCACAGCAGCTATACGATACGTATCTGCAGTAATTAACCCTACTTTTTTTTGCATATTGAGCGCAAAATGAGCCGTGATCTTCGCAATTGTTGTAGTCTTCCCTACTCCAGTAGGTCCAATAAAAAAAACAACTTTTGGAGTAGTATTATTAATTTCAATAGGAATTGGTTTTCCCAGGATTTGCATAATTCGATTATATACAATTCCGACTAAATCATTAATATTATTTGATTGGAGTTCTTCTGTTTGATCTAAATCTTTTAATATAATTTCCGCAATTTCAGGAAGTACCTCATTTTTGATTAAACTGTCATAAAAAAGCTGTAAAATAGTACTATTATATTTTCTACTTTTATCGTTATGGTCTATAATTCGGATTTGACTTTCAGTGCTTACCTTTTCCATTACTTTTGTTAGCAATCCTTCAAGATTGTCTAATTTAGTCTCCAAACTTTTTATTGTTTTCTTTTGCTCGTCTATCACTTGCAGAGATGTACTTAAATCAGAATGAGCAGCATCATTTTCTTTGATTGAGTCAGTGCTATTATAATGAGTTGTTTTCTTCTCATTTTGATGTTGAGTTTTAGTAAATTGATCATCCAAAGCAGCCGTTACTTCTACTATAGGACGCCTAAATAATTTGAAAATCCCTTTAGGACTAATCTTTTTAATATTTAAAACTAAGGCATCCTTACCTAAATCATTTTTTACTTTTTCAATTGCCTCATATTCCGTTCTAGCTTCATATTTTCTTATCTTCACGTCAAACTCACCATCCCAATAGATTGCACTTCAATATTGGAATCAACTTCATTGTATGATAATACCACTAAATCAGGTGCAATCTGCTCAGTTAGTTTCTTGAAGTAAATTCTTACAATAGGTGATGTTAGTAAAATTGGCTGTTGCCCTATAGAATTAAAACGATTGATTTCACGGGTTAATTTTTCAAAAATCTGTTGAGTCGTCTGTGGATCCAAGGCTAAATAAGAACCTTGTTCCGACTGTTGTACAGCATCCATAACTTTTTGCTCTAACGATGGATCTAATGTAATAACATTATTTGCTTTCTGATTTAAAAACTTTTTAGAAATTGCCCTTCCAAGGCTTTGTCGAACATATTCAGTTAGCAAATCTGTATCTCTAGTTACTGTACCATAATCCGCTAAAGTTTCAAATATTGTAACCAAATCTCTTATTGACACAGATTCTTTAAGTAAATTAGCCAAAACTTTTTGAATTTCTCCTATACCTAAAATTTTGGGCACTAATTCATCAATAAGAGCAGGATGTTTTTCTTTAACATTATTGATAAGTGTTTGGACATCTTGTCTACTCAGTAATTCATGTAAATGCTTTTTGATGACTTCCGTTAAATGTGTCGCAATAATTGAAGGCGGGTCCACAACAGTATATCCCAGCATTTCTGCTTTTTCCCTTTGGCTTTCTGATATCCACAAAGCAGGTAATCCAAAAGCAGGTTCAATAGTTTCTATTCCATCTATTTCCTCTTCTACATAACCAGGATTCATAGCCATATAATGGTCGAACAGAATTTCGCCTTGAGCAACTTCAACGCCTTTTATTTTTATAATATATTGATTAGGACTTAATTGAATATTATCCCTCAAGCGTATGATCGGAACGATTGCACCCAACTCTAATGCAATTTGTCTCCTGATCATTACAACCCTATCAAGTAAATCTCCACCTTGATTCACATCGGCAAGGGGAATAATTCCATATCCAAATTCTAATTCAATAGGATCAATTTGAAGGAGCGAAACAACATTTTCAGGTCTTCTGACTTCTTCAGCTTCTATATCCTCAGTTGAAACTTCTTCACTAATTGTTTGGAGTTTAATATTTTTTTCAATGGAATTAGCCCCTGCAATAAGCAATATCCCTACTGGAACCATTATATACCAGGGTAATGGTGTTGTAATTCCTAAAACAATTAACGTTCCTCCTGCAATTTGAAATACCATAGGGGTACTTCCAAGTTGTTTAAATAAATCACTACTCATCTCAGATTCAGTAGCTGTTTTAGTTACGAGTATTCCGGTAGCTGTCGAGATCAAAAGTGATGGTATCTGGCTTACTAACCCATCACCTATTGTTAAAATAGTATATACTTGAAGTGCTTCGGAAAGAGGCATCGGTTTTCCTGTTGTAATTCCTGTAGTTCCTAAAATAAGTCCTCCAATAATATTAATAAAGGTAATAATAATTCCGGCAATGGCATCATTTTTTACAAACTTACTGGCACCATCCATCGCACCATAGAATTGAGCTTCTTCCTGTATTTTCTTTCTTCTAGCTTTTGCCTCTGCTTCGTCAATTAGTCCAGTATTTAAATCCGCATCTATAGCCATCTGTTTTCCTGGCATTGCGTCTAAAGTAAATCTTGCAGATACTTCCGCTACACGCTCCGCTCCTTTAGTGATAACCAAAAATTGAATAATAACAATAATGATAAATACAACTGCACCAAGGACTATATTTCCACCCGCAACGAAACTTCCGAATGCATTAACGACTTCACCGGCATATCCTTCTCCTAAAATTGATCTTGTAGAAGAAATATTTAAAGCTAATCTAAACAAAGTTGTGATCAGCAAAATGGATGGAAACATTGACATATCAGTGGCTTCTTTAGAAAACAACGTATTAAGAAGAATAATCAGTGCCACAGCAATATTAATCGTAAAAAATATATCTAAAACCCACTGGGGAAGTGGTATAATAATCATCATAATAATTGATATTACAAACGCTCCTAGAAACATATTTCCAGATTTCACGCAAAAGCCTCCCTCAACATCCATGAAAATAGCGTATAATTAAAAGATGTATTCATTCTAGCAAACTATTTATTATTTTTCAAACTATACACAAATGCCAATACTTCTGCAACAGCTTGATACAACTCAGGTGGAATCTCTTTCCCAATATCTACCGTTTGATACAGTGCTCTTGCAAGCGGTTTATTTTCTACTATCTCTATATTATTTTCTCCTGCTATAGTCTTGATCCTTAACGCTAAATAATCTACACCTTTTGCTATTACAATCGGTGCAGAAGCAATATTAGAATCATATTGTATAGCTACAGCATAATGAGTCGGATTTGTTATAACAACATCGGCTTTTGGTATTTCTTGCATCATTCGCCTCAAAGAAATTTCTCGCATTTTCTGCCTAATTTTACTTTTTATTTCAGGATTTCCTTCCGTCATTTTATATTCATCTTTTACTTCTTCTTTAGTCATTTTTAAATTCTGCTCATGCTCATATCTTTGAAAAGCATAATCTGCTGTAGCAATAAATATAAAAAACATACCTACTTTAACGCCCATGTCGACAATGACTTTTCCAATGTATTGAACCATTTGTAATAATTCCATATCCATCAAAAGAACAATATTATCTACCTCTTTAATAACCGAACTGTAAATCACAGCGCTAAGAATTGCAACTTTCACTATAGATTTTAATAATTCTACTATAGAATGCTTTGAAAATAACCTGCCAAAACCCGATATAGGATTTAATCTGGCAAATTTAGGTCGCAGAGGTTTAAATGTAGGATGCCAGCCTACCTGAACATAACTAATGGTAATTCCTACAGTCAATGCAACTGCAAATAATGGAGCTACAATAATAATAATTTCTAATAATACATGCGGCACAAATTCTAGGATATAGGTGTTGGTAAAAATATTATCCAATTCCGGCAATAAAATATAAGTGTTTTCAAAAATTGAAGTAAATCTTCCGTAAATATATGGTCCGAATATTTCAAGAGATGAGAACATCAATATAAGCAGAAAAGCCGTATTAATCTCCATACTTTTAACTACTTGCCCTTCTTCTCTTGCTTTACTACGTTTTCTTGGAGTAGGCTTTTCTGTTTTTCCATCTTTATCTGCAAAAAACTGCAAATCATATCTTACTAATTCCGATGGTCCAACGATATTAAATTCTTCTGTCATGGAATCATTCCCTTAATGATGAAAAATAACTTTTCAAACAATTCCTTTGAAACATAATTATAAATCATAGTAAATAACGGCATTACTACCACTAAGCATGCCAAACCTAAAATCAACTTTAGAGGCAACCCAATAACAAACATATTCATCTGAGGAGCTGTTCTAGCCAATATTCCTAACGCAAAATCGAGAATTAAAATAGCTCCTATAATCGGAGACGCAACTTTAATGGAAATAATAAAAATATCAGACAGAATAACAATATAATGTCCCAATAATTCACTGTTAAATACTGCTTGACCAATAGGCAACACTTGATAACTATAGAATAATGCCTGAATGATTTTGTGATGACCATTAGTTACCAAAAGTATTGTCAAAACCATAAAATAATAAAGATTACCAGTAATAGGTACTTGTATGTTGCTTAGAGGGTCTAAGACACTGATCATTGAAAACCCTATTTGATAGTCTATTAATTGTCCCGCTAAGTAAAAGATAGTCAAAATGATATAGACTAAAAATCCAAATATGGCTCCTACAGTTAATTCTTTTAATACAAGAAGTACATATCCTAAAATCGTATCCTCATAAGTCACTGTCATGGTAGGTATTGTAGAAAGTACAATAGTACTGACAATAAATGAAAACCCTATTTTTGCATAAGTAGGAGCATTTCTACCTCCAAAAATAGGAGATGTAGCAAAAAAGCCTAAAAATCTGACAAAAACCAATATAAGAATATCTATTCTTAAAAATACATTGCTCATTAAAAAATCCATCGTTCATTTTCCTTTAACGAATGTACATATTCATATTTGTATATAAATTATTTATATATTCTAATAAAGTTGTAAGCATCCAAGGACCAAAGATCAAAATAGCCACAAATACTGCAAGGATTTTTGGAATAAAAGCCAATGTCGATTCCTGAATAGATGTAACCGTTTGAAATATGCTTACAATTAATCCTACAGTTAAACCCATTAAAAGCATAGGAGCTGACACTTTTATAACAACAAGCAAAGCATCCCGTGCCAAATCTATAACCATCTGCTCCATAAGGTTTTCCACCTCTTATTCTACCTAAAAGTTTGAACAAGCTGTCCTATAACTAAATTCCATCCATCTACCATAACAAATAACAATATTTTGAAAGGAAGCGAAATCATAACAGGAGGAAGCATCATCATTCCCATTGACATTAATGTAGAAGCGACAACCATATCAATAACAATAAAAGGAATGTATAATAAAAAACCAATCATAAATCCTGTTTTTAATTCACTAATGATAAATGCAGGAATTAATACTCTTGAAGGAATTTGATCTGTAATACTTACATCATCAGTATTTTCAATAGGATCCATTTGAGCTATTCCCATAAATAAGTTCAGATCGCTATTTCTCACTTGTCTGAACATGAAATTTCTTATGGGTTTCATGGCATTTTCAATAGCTTCCTCCTGAGATATTTGTCCTGCTGTATAAGGTTTTAGAGCTTGCTCATTAATTTCTGAAAAAGTAGGACCCATAATGAATAATGTTAAAAATAAAGCGAGTCCAATAAGAACTTGATTGGGCGGAGTCTGCTGAGTACCTAATGCAGAACGTAAGAAATGTAATGCTATAACAATTCTTGTAAATGACGTCATCATAATTAATATAGAAGGTGCCAATGAAAGTATTGTGAGGATAAATAAAATTTGCAAACTGGTAACGACCTCTTGTGGATTTTCTGCAGCTTCTATATTAATGCCAATCTGAGGTATTGGCAAAGTTACATTATCTACTGGTTCTGCATGAACTTCAAACCCAAAAAATAATTGTATAAATAAAGTAATTATTATTCCAAATACTAAAAATTTAAAATTTTTCCTTGTTTTCATCATGATTCTCTCCACCAGAACTTATGTCCTTACTCTGTGAATCTCTGTCCAACTTTTTAATCCATTGCTTCAAATAAGAATCAAATTTAATTTGTGACGATTTTTTAATTTGAATAGCTTCTTTTTCAATTTCTGTTAAATATGCAATATGATCCTTTGAAATACCAATTAAGTAAATATGATTTCCTACTTGAATTAACTGAAGCATCTTCTGAGGACCGATGATCACAGATTCTAATACTTTTATGTTACTTCCTTGGTAATTCTGATATTGAAACCTGCCAAACCATCTCGTAACATAATATGCACCAAACAAAATCAAAGCAAATAGGAATATTAGGAAAAAAAACTGGCCTAACATATTAAACCAGTTTATATTCGTCTGACCTCCAGTATTAGAAATATTGCTATTCTGAAACAATAGGAACGAAAAAGAAATATCAAGTTGAACGTTCATCTTATCCAATAACCTTCTTTACAGCTTCAACTACACGATCTGCTTGGAATGGTTTAACTATAAAGTCTTTTGCTCCAGCTTGGATTGACTCAATTACCATCGCTTGTTGTCCCATTGCGGAACACATGATAATTGTTGCATTGCCATCTATTTTTTTAATCTCCCTAACCGCTTGAATACCATCCATTTCAGGCATTGTTATATCCATAATTACTAAATCAGGGGATAATTCTTTAAATTTTTCTACTGCTTTAGCTCCATTTTCAGCTTCAGCCGCAATTTCATATCCGTTTTTGGTTAAAATGTCTTTAATCATCATTCTCATAAAAGCTGCGTCATCAACGATTAAAATCTTTTTTGCCATTAAATACCCTCTCCTTTGAATGATTATTGAAAATATCTAGCTGTTTAACTTATAGGTATTATAATATATTTTTTTTATAATTTCTATGCCAAAAGTAATAAAATTTGCCTTAGTACATTATTATATCCTATTTTCGGGATTAGTGATTTCAGTAATTCTAATTCCGAAATTTTCATCAATCACAACAACTTCACCTTTAGCAACAAATTTTCCATTAACCAGAATATCTATAGGCTCACCAGCCAATTTATCTAGCTCAATAATAGTTCCCGGACTAAATTCAAGGATTTCCTTAATTAATTTATGTGTTCTTCCTAATTCAACAGTTACTTCTAAAGGTACATCCATGATAATATCAATATTTTCTTTTTGTCTCATAACTGCAGCAACATCAAAACTCTGAAACTCTGCTGGATGTACATTAACACTTTGTTGGTAAGAATTTTGAGGCATCATTTGTGGTTGTTGTGTAGGAGGTATTTGATAGCCCATATTATTTGGTTGAGTGTACTGAGCGTATTGATCATAGGATAAATTCGGTTGTGGATTATTAAACATCATTCCCTCTTGTTGTATTGGTGTAGTGCCTGAATTTGAATTAACCGGTTGTTCCACGTTTTTAGGCTGCTGAGATTGTTTTTCCTCAGAATGGATCAAATTCCTTACTAAGTCTTTTGCAAAATCAACAGGAAGAATTTGCATAATTTCACTATCAATTAAATTGCCTATTTCCATCTTAAAGGCTATTCTTACAACACCTTCTTCACCAAACCCAAAACTATCTACCATATTGCCATCTTGTAGATTTACAACGAATGCATGGGGTGGATTAATGTCAATTTTTTTATTAAACATAGACGACATAGAAGTAGCTGCAGAACCAACCATTTGATTCATTGCTTCACTAATAGCACTTAAATGAAGTTCAGTCAATTCTCCTTGTACATTGGTTCCATCTCCGCCCATCATAAGATCAGCAATAACCTTAACATCATCCTCTTTTAAGATGAGTAAATTACTTCCCTTCAGTCCTTCTTTATATTCAACATTAATTGCTACGAAAGGTTTAACATACTCTGTAGACAACTCACTCCAAGTTACAACCTTTACTTTTGGAGTTGTAATGGTTACCTTTTGATTTAACAAAGTAAACAATGTTGTAGCAGCTGTTCCCATACTTATATTGCCTATTTCACCTAATGCATCTTTTTCATCATCAGTAAGGATATCTTTAACTATGCCATATGCATCATTGGATTCACTTAAATCTGCATCAGTTCCTCCCAACAATGCATCGATTTCTGCTTGCGAAAGCATATCTCCCATTACTCATCCTCCTTCCTCTCAATTGAAGTAATTTGAATTGCATTTCTATTTTTGAAGATTCCCGGTTTAGCACGAAATTTTAAAAGATTGCCAACCATAACATCTAGATCGGAATTTGTATATGAATCCAATTTTATAACATCACCAACTTGGAGATTAATAAATTCTCCAACGGTTATATAGGTTTTTCCTAATACGGCTTTCACGGGAATTTTTGCGATTTCTAACCTTCTTTCTAAATACTTTCTATAGGTTACATTATCATCTTGTTCAACAGTTGTGAACCAATATTTGGTATTAAGCCTATCCATTATAGGTTCAATAACCAAATGCGGTATACAAATATTCATCATCCCTTCAACTTCGCCAATTTTCATATTCAAAGTTACAAGGGCAATCATTTCATTCGGAGATATAATTTGTGCAAATTGAGAATTTGTCTCAATTTTCTCTAATCTTGGATTGATTGCAATAACATTTTCCCATGGCTCTCGTAATAAGTTCACCAATTGAGCAACAATTCTTTCTAGTAGGATTCTCTCTATCTCTGTAAACTCCCTTATTTTATCAATCATTGAACCCATACCGCCTAAAATTCTATCTATGATGCAATATCCTAAATTAGGAGAGAGTTCAAGTAAAATTGATCCTTTTAAAGGCGAAAAGTCTACACTGGACAATATGACCGGATTCGCTAAAGAATTACTAAATTCATAATATGTGACTGCTTCTGCATTCACAACATCTATTTGAGTTGGAGTGCGTAAATAGCCGGATAAATACGTTGATACAATTCGAGAGTAATTATCAAAAATAATTTCCAAAGTTCTCAATTGTTCCTTCGCAAATTTCGAAGGCCTGGCAAAATCATATTTTTTTATATGCTTTTCCCGGTCAGTGGTTTGAATATTTGAAACATCTAACTCTCCTGTATTCAAAGCCTTCAGCAGCTCATCTATTTCACTTTGCGATAGAACTTCACCCATTTAACCACCTCCCATAGTCTATTCTAACATATCTTGCAAAGCTATTGTACAAAAAATTCTCCAAAGTAAATATCTACTATCGTATCTGTTTGAAATTCGTTTTTGATCTCATTTAATATTTCTTTTCCAATTAATTCTTGTACATTTGGCTCCTGCATTTCTTCATATGTTGAATTACGGATGACATTAATAATAATATGCCTTAGAATATCCATTTTCCCGCTTAACTCTTCATTTAAAGATTTATAATCTTTTTGGCTGCGATCTAAAGCTAATCCGACTGATAGACGAAGTATATGCTTTTCATCGCTATCTTTATCACTAATCAAGTTAGCAGTTATAGGATCACTAATAGACAAAATAGTGATATCTTTCGGATCTACTTTTCTCTCTTCTGCAATCGATACACTCTGTTGACTTGATTCAGCAAGTGACTTGAGTGACTTTAGTGTAAAAGACAATGCAACAGAAACAGCAATTACAGCTGCAAATAAGACACCGATAACAGAATAAATAAATATTTTGCTTTTTTCCATTGTATTTCCCCCTTTAAGCATTACTGATTAATAGCTGCATTTGATGCGTACTCGCTCAAAATTTTAATTTCTACTCTTCTATTTTTTGCTCTCCCCTCTGCAGTAGAATTATCGGCGATAGGGGAATACTCTCCAAAACCTTCGGTTGAAAACTGTTTAGGATCAAAAGATAGCTCATTGATATAATACTTTGCAACTGCAATAGCTCTTGCTGCTGATAATTCCCAATTGCTCGGAAATTGAACAGTACGGATTGGCACATTATCTGTGTGACCTTCAAACCGAATCCTATTATTAGGATATTTTGCAAGCTGGATACCTATTTTATCTAATATCTCAATAGCCTCTGGTTTTAACTCCGCTTTACCAGTATCAAAAAGGACACCATCTTTAAAAGTTAAAGTTACATAATTATCTCCTAGTTTTGCATCCACTTTTTCTGTCAAATGATTTTCTTTAATATACTTTTCCATATCTGAATGCATCTTTTTTAGTTCCTCAAGACTCTTTAAATCCATTTGGTCAGTAGTTTCTGAAAAATATTTCTCTAAATCCGGCAATTGGTTGATTCCATTTCCAATTTCACTGCCATCACCTATAACAGAACTTCCTCCCGATAAGATTCCAACAGAACCTTCCAATGAATTAATGAAACCTCTGAATTTTTCAGCATCTACAGTTGACATTGAAAAAAGAAGAACAAAGAAAGTAAGGAGCAAAGTAACCATATCTCCATAAGTATTCATCCACTCCGGTGCACCTTGTTTTACTTCTTCTTCTTGTTTTCTCCTAGACATTTTATTCACCCGCCTTTGCTTCCCCTTCATCTTTTTCATTTACAGTATCACGTAAGGTTGGTGATAAGAATGCTTTCAGTTTTTCTTCAATGATTCTTGGATTCTCCCCTGCTTGGATGGAAAGGAGTCCTTCAATCATAACTTCTTTTAACAATACTTCTTCACTGCTTCTGATCTTTAATTTATTAGCAATTGGAGTGGATATGAAATTAGCTAAAACTGAACCATAAAAAGTTGTTACTAATGCAACTGCCATTGAAGGTCCAATTGAGGAGGGGTCATTTAATTGGTCAAGCATGTTTATAAGACCAATCAATGTTCCAATCATTCCCCAAGCAGGCCCAAGACTAGCAACCGTCTCCCAAAAACCTTGAACTTCTTTATGGCGTCCTTCAACAAAAGCTAATTCTGTCTCCAAAATATTTCTAACCAATTCAGGATCAGTACCATCTACAATTAATAATATACCTTTTTGTAAAAATTTATCTTCCATAGACTGAGCTGCTTCTTCCAAAGCAAGCAGTCCTTCTTTTCGGGCGATATTTGCTAAATCAATAATCTTTTGAATGATATTTCCAGTATCAAACTCCTGAGTTTTAAAAACTAAACGTGCTGATTTTAATGAATTTAAAAATTTATTTAAAGGGTAAGAAATTAAAACAGATGCAAAAGTACCCCCTATTGTAATCATTACAGAAGGAAGATCAAAAAATAAACCTAATCTTCCACCCATCATTATTGATGTTATAACAAATACAATTCCACATATAAATCCAATTATGGTTGAAATATCCAACAACTCCACCTCACTCTGCTAGATGATCTATTCGACTGTAAATTTTTCGCTTATATTGTATCACAGTGCCGATAATTTCATCAATTGTCTCTTTTACCACAATTTTGCGCCCTGTTGTCATAGTAATTACCGTATCTGGAGTTTCTTCCACAAACTCGATTAACTCTGCATTGATTACGATCTGAGTATCATTTAATCTTGTTACTTTAATCATTTATAATCCCGCCTTTTATGACATAAATTTGAAATTCTATTGTAAAAAGGCATAATAAATTTCCACACACTTTAAGTCTTTAAGACTTAAAGTGTGTGAACTTTATTTTAACGTTTTAAATTAACTAACTCTTGAAGCATTTCATCTGAAGCAGTAATAATTCTTGAGTTAGCCTGGAAGCCCCTTTGAGTAGTAATCATTTCTGTAAATTCTTTAGAAAGATCCACATTCGACATCTCAAGTACTCCTCCTAGAAGTACAGGTTCTTCTCCGATTCCATCAAACTCACCAGAGTTGGCAGTAGCAGCAAAAAGATTATCTCCAACTTTTTCAAGTCCAGCAGGATTTCTAAAGGTTGCAACAACTACCTGTCCTAATATTTTTTGTTGTCCGTTACTGTATTGCCCTATGATAATTCCATCAGAACCTATACTGTATCCATTAAGTTTGCCCGCTGCACGGCCAGCACCTAATCCATTAGAATCTCCCATAAGAGGATCAATATCTGTTTTTTGGTTATATTGTGTTAAACCTGTAACATTTACTGTAAGTGGTCCAATAGTAGATTTTATAGGTGTTCCACTTACAAGGTCAGTAGTTGATGATAAATCAAATGCATTGCCACCAGCATTGGCTATTGTAAATATTCCTTGCCCTGTGGAATTTGCCGCATCAAAATTCCCTTTGGAATCAAATGCAATTTCTATAGTACTTCCTCCAGTAGGACCTTTTAAAGTATATTTTTGCCCATTAGTATCCACTATTTCTAAATCTTCAGGAATCTGCAATTCCCATTTTGCGGAAGTTGAATTATATGCTATTTCAAAATTACCACTATAAAGATTTCCTAAACTATCATAGAATTGAAGTTCAACAGAAATTGGTTCATTTCTGTTTGCTGTACTAATATTTCCTTCAAGGCGAAGATGTGTTGTAGCTTCTGGAGCTGCACTTAGGTTTTCAGGTTTATCTAATTTTAAATCCACTACATTTCCTCTTTGAATTGCTGTTCCATCACTTGTTGCAGGCCATCCTTTAACTTTCATACCATTAGGAATAACCAAGTTTCCATCGTCATCCTTACGAAGAGCACCAGCTCTTGTAAAATATGTTCCACTTTCATCACCAACTACGAAGAATCCGTCGCCATCGATCATTAGATCAAAAGGATTATCTGTTCTTTGAGAAGCACCAGTAGTCATAAGTGTATCAACAGAAGCGACATTAACTCCCAATCCAACCTGCATTGGGTTTCTTCCACCTCTTCCCGTCTGGGCACTTGCTCCACTGGCTCCTTGAAGAGTCTGACTAAAAATCTCATTGAAAGTCACGCGACTGGATTTAAAAGCCGTGGTATTTACATTGGCAATATTATTACCGATAACATCCATCTTTGTTTGATGAACTCTTAATCCGGAAACTCCGGAAAACATTGATCTCATCATGATCAATCGACCTCCTTATGATTAGTTAAATTGGTGTGCTGTCATCCATCTCTTCAATCAGTCCAAGATGAAAGCCTCCTCTAAAAAGGTCCAGCTATACAATAACAGCACCATCGATATTCGTAAAAATTGCTTCTTTTTCTCCACTTGAATCGAGTGCAGTTACCACAGTACGACTTCTGACATTAACAACTAATGCAACTTTATCAATTAATACAAGGGAATCTTTTATTCCTTTTTCTTCAGCCTTTTCAATTCCCACTTGCAATTTTTTTATTTGCTCATCACTTAATTTTATCTGTCTGGAATTTAACCTCATAGCAGCATGTTTTGAAAATTTCACTTGGTCATTCAACGCTAGTTTATCTTTTAATATTTGATCAAACTGACTCAAAGTTCCATCATAGACAGGATTTAATGGATTGCTTCGTGTTATTTGATCGTTTTTAGTTATAGGGTGTGTTATGAGGTTCTTGGTAATTTTCATTAAATCACCTCCTAAGCTAATCCCTAAACACTTTATCAATATCTTCAAGAGTCATTGCTTTTCCATTAACAACAGCATAAGTATTTCTTCCTCTTATGAAGATATATTCTACTTCCCCTTCAATCTTTTCATAATCTTGTGTTTCCGTGTTATAGTAAGAGCCCATTATGCGTTTGCCCACCAGAGAATCTTTTTCTACAACTCCCTCGATACTATCCAGAGCTGTTTCAATCATTCCTTCATTAGAACCGATCACAACATACGGTTTGCCAGCTTTCATATTAATGTGTTGTACTTTTCCTTCAATATATTCTGTTTCATTAGATTCAGGATTCTTTCTTGCAAACTGTACAACCTTACCAATGAGTTCAAAAGCATTTGTGATTTGATCATCAGTTCCGATAATTTCAGATTCAGTTACAATTTCCACTTTGGAAGCAGGAATTTCCTTACCCTCTACAACAAGATATGGCTCACCATTTTTCATTTTAACATACTCTACTTTTCCTTGAACAGTTTCAGTCTGAGATGTCTGTTCATTCGTGACAGTTGCCTGTATTTCTTTTCCCAGTAATGCAAATGCCTTAGTAGCTTCAAAACTACGATTCATATTCTGCATTTGCTCTAAGGAAGTAAATTGTGCCATCTGGGCTAAAAATTCTTTATCATCAGTAGGATTTAAAGGATCTTGATATCTGAGCTGTGTAACCAAAAGCTGCAAAAATGCATCTTTACCTAATTCATTTTTAGCTGAGGTACTTGCTTTTTCATACTGGATCTTTGAATCTGTAGCACTAACATAGTTTACATTTGCCATCATTTCACCTCCTAAATATATGCAATGAAACTTTATGCTGAAAAATCGATCTCGCTGTCAGATCGCCTATAAGGGTTATTGTATTCAGCATTGTAGTTTTCCACCGAATCCTCACTCAGATCAGAAAGGATTTCTCTTATCCTTTTAGCTGACTTAGATGTATTTCTCTCCATGAAATTAGAGCCTTGATCCTGAAATTCTTGTTTTACTGAAACCTCCAAATTTTGGATAAGAAAACCTTGTTCTTGAAGTACATCTTTAAGTTGGTTAAAGTTCGCTTCAATAATTTCTTTAACTGTTTGACTTTCAGCAACAAACTGAGCAGTAATAATACCTCTTTCAGTTATGAGTTTTAAAGATAAGTTTCCTAAATGATCTGGTTTGAGCTGAAGATTCATTTCTGTTGTATCTTCTGTGATATTAACCTTTATATGCTCTACCATCTGATTAATAAGCTGCTCTGTATTGACTGAATGAGGGTTAATTTGAGCCTGAGTACTCTCAATGATTCGACCATCAGATATGATATTCTGCTGAACGATGATATTATTGCCGTTGAGTTCTATGTTTTCAACGAATTCGTTATTTAAGTTAACGGCTCCAATTTCATCGCTTTCTTCTAATTCATCATTACTTAAAGTAGATGAACTATTGGTTGAAATAGCCTCATCTTTCTTAATATCAATTACAGTAATTTCATCAGTTAACATTTGAGACTGAGTATCAGAATTGTTCTGTGAAAAATTAGTATCAAATTGAGATTGCTTTTCTAAAAGCACATTATTTGAAGTAGTTGGTATGTTTTGCGCTGATTCTTCTTGAGTCTGTTTTTCCATAAATAAATCTATCTGCATCATTTCTTCATTATTAATCGTGGTACTTTTTAATATTTCATTACTACCAACTATGTTTTGTAGAATAGGAAAACTCTCTTTTAGATCTTGGAATAAACTCATAATATCTTTATAAGTCTGATTGATATTTGGAATAGAAAGTAATTCCATAGAATCTTCAACATTATAAATATGTTGAAGAAACTGCTGTAAATTTTGAGGCAAAAGTAAATCAAACACAGTAATTCCAAGTTCGTTTAAAACTGATTCTATTTCCTCTTCAGTCATACCAGTTTTTTCTGCTAGTGCATCAATTACTTCATCTTCAGTTGGAACTTCTTTCTCTTTATTTCTGTATTGTGCTTGAGAGTTTTCTACCTTATCGTTATGTTTTTCATGAAGGGAAGTTTTAATATTTTTTTCATTTCGAGAAATTGAAACTTCTGATTGAACAGGATCATGATTTTGCTTACTGTTTTGAGTATTTTTTAAAACACTTCCAAAACTCTCCTGATTCTCATTAAAAAGTTCCCTTTTACTAACATTTTGATTGATCTGTGCTCGCCCAATAGAAAACTCCATTGTAGATAGCTGAATATTCATCTGTCTCCCTCCTTTCTTCTTATGGTGCCATCGTTTTAACTATTTTTGCTGCATCTGCGGGATTCATTTCTCCCAGGATAGCAGCTTGTTGTTCACTATCTATATTTTGAAGAATAAGAACAACCAAATCAATATCTGTGCTGACCATTTCTTCAAAAAGTTTTGCTGCATTTTCAGGGTCCATAGCTTGAAATGGTTCAGCATATTTTTTTGCATCCTGTATCAGTTTTTCTTCACCAATCAATCTTTCATATATTTCTGCTGCTGTATCAGGATACATTTCCTTATAAAACTCTAAAAATTCAGTTGAATTTTGTGTTGCAACCATTTCATCAAACTTTTTCTTATCTTCTCTAAACTGAATTTGTGTGGCTTCAATTTCTTTCAATCTAGCAATTTCATTCTCAAGCTTTTCAATTGTATCTTTATCCATATCAAGCAGTTGTTGCTTTTTTTCCAATTCATCTTGAAGTTTTTCTATAGTTTGAATGAGATCCTCTTTTGAATATTGGGCATATTTATTTTCATTTTCCTTTTTGGGAAGAAGCAAATTATTTACGATTGGTACTTTCTCCAAATGAGTTCTCAGATATTTCTCTGTTAAATTTCCTATATTAAAGCGAATTACAGTCCCTATCCCTATAATAATTAATAATATAATAGTGGAAGTAATAATTAATGGCTTTTTACTTTTTTTATACTCTTGAATTTCAATTTCGTCATTTTTACTTTCTTTAGTCTTTGTAGTTAATTTTGCCATTTTTTTGCCTCCATCCATTATCGGCTTTGAGATTTAAAGCTGACAATTTCATCAATAATCTTTTGCTCTTCTCTATTTGACTCTTCCAAATATTCATTCCATCGCTTTTCCTTTAAAGCTTCCAGCATCTTTCTTTGCTTAACTGCTTCTAATAATTCTTCTCGTTTTTTATCAGCATAAAGTGCTGCTTTTTTTACTCTTTTCTCTTGTTCAACAGTTTTTCTTTTTAATAACTGAAGGTATTGATTATAGGAAATAATTTCTTCAGGAATAATTTGATGTTTTATTCTATTACGTAAGTCCTCAGAACAATAAATTGATTCATTAATTAAACTCTGTTTCTTTTCATTTTCAATTTGAAGCTTTCTTGTCGCGGCTCCAAATTCTTGCTTTTTCTTATCCTCTAATTTCTCTCTAAGACTTAAGATATTATCCATTCGGAATTGAAATCGGCCCATAAACTGCTCCTTCTAATTAATTTTTAAGCAGAAACGATTTTATTCATTTCTTCCAGAACTTCGTCAAGTTCGTATTTTTCATCCACTTTCTGCGTTAAAAATGAAAGAATTGCTTTGTACTTATCTACTGCTTCATCTATTTCTTCATTGCTGCCTTTAACATAGGCACCAATATTGATTAGATCTTCTGCTTCTCTATAGACAGCTAACAATCTTTTTATATTAAAAGCCAATTCCTTATGTCTGGCACTAGCAATATCACTCATTACACGTGATACACTCTGTAATACATCTATAGCAGGATACTGATTTCTATTAGCAATTTTTCTCGACAATACAATATGTCCATCCAAGATCCCACGAGCTGTATCTGTAACAGGCTCAGTCATATCGTCTCCATCAACTAAAACTGTGTATAATCCCGTAATAGATCCTTTATCAGAATTACCTGCTCTTTCTAAGAGTTTTGGCATTGCAGCAAAAACTGAAGGTGTATATCCTCTTGTAACAGGTGGCTCGCCAATAGCCAGGCCCACTTCTCGTTGAGCCATTGAAAAACGCGTTAATGAATCCATAAGAAGCAATACATCTTTTCCTTCATCTCGAAAATACTCAGCAATTGCAGTGGCTGTCTGGGCTGCTTTAAGTCGGACTAAAGCAGGCTGATCTGACGTGGCAACGACAACAACTGAACGTTTAAGACCATCTTCTTTAAGGTCTTTTTCAATAAATTCTCTTACTTCTCTTCCTCGTTCGCCTATTAAAGCAATGACATTGATATCCGCTTTAGCATTTCTGGCAATCATACCTAACAGTGTACTTTTCCCGACACCGCTACCCGCAAAAATACCAACTCTTTGTCCTTTACCTACAGTTAATAGGCCGTCAATGACTTTAACCCCTAATGGTAATATATCTTTTATACGTTTACGTTTAAGAGGGTCTGGCGGTTGGTTTTGAATCGGATACTGCAAATCACAATTGATAGGTTCTTTTTCATCCATTTGATAACCTAATCCATTAAGCACCCTTCCCAACAATTGTGATCCAACAGGAACACTAAGCACAGTTTTAGAGGCCTCGACAATACTTCCTGGACCAACTCCTGCCATGTCTCCCAATGGCATTAATAATATTCTATTATTTTTAAATCCTACAACCTCTGCCATTACAGAATTTTCACCATTTTGTGATTGAATAAAACACATATCACCAACATTTGAAATAGGGCCAATAGATTCAATAGTCAATCCAACAACCTGGGATACCCTACCTTGATATCGTATATAGTTTTTATCCAATACTCTTTGATATTTTTCAATATTAATTCTGTTCAAACCCTCACCCATTCTATATGTCATTTACTGTCCAAAATTAACAGTAATTCTTGTTTTAAGCCTTCAAACTGAGTACCTAAGCTGCAATCGATATTTCCATATTGAGTTTCTATAATACAATCACCAGTCTTTAAAGACGAATCTTTGACTACATCAATTTTTCCAGTGACACCGAAACTGCTTAATGGATCCTCATTTGATTCCATTAACGATGCGTAATCTGTTTCTGATATTTTAACTACGACATTTTCACTGCGATCTTTGAGTTCTGATAAGCCTTTTCTTATTAAATATACAATAGATTGCTTATTTATACTAACTGCATGATCTAAAATCTTCTTTGAAATTGAAATAATTATATCTACAACTCGAGGTTCAATTTCACGAATCATTCTCTCTTTTTCTTTAAGTGCATTTTCCAATTCTAGCTTTGCCTGATGAATTAATTTTTTACTTTCTTCTGTCCCTTGACGAAAGCCTTCTTGATATCCTTGCTGTCGTCCTTCTTCTTCAATCTTCAATTTTGCAAACATGGCATCTTTTTTCGCCTGTTCTAAAATTTCTGCAGCTCTTTTCTCGGCTTCATGGATCATTCTTTGAGCATCTTGCTTGGCTTTCAAAACAATATTTTCCTTAATGATTTCTAAAGAATTATCATCTTCTTCCAATATAATGTCTTCAATTGGTTTGTCACTAATGTCAATGTGAACAATCTGTTCACGATTCAATTTAACACTAGGTCCTTTGATGATATTAGACAATGATTTCGTCACCTCCACCTCTGGAAATAACGATTTCACCTACATCTTCTAATTTTCGAATGATATTAACAATTTTTTGCTGAGCATCTTCTACGTCTCTTAAACGAACAGGACCCATGTATTCCATATCTTCTTTGATCATTGTAGCAAGACGCTTGGACATATTAGCAAAAATAACATTTTGAACTTCTTCTCCAGCACCTTTTAATGCTATTGCTAAGTCATTATTATCAACTTCTCTAAGGATTCTTTGAATAGATCTGTTATCCAGAGTAATAATATCTTCAAATACAAACATTTTCTTCTTAATTTCTTCTGCCAATTCAGTATCTTCAACTTCTAATGTTTCCATGATATGCTTTTCGGTACCTCTGTCAACAGAATTGATAATCTCAACTATTGCATCTACTCCACCAACTGCAGTATAATCTTCTGTTACTAACGAAGATAGTTTTTTCTCTAATACTCTTTCAACTTCTTTTATAATATCCGGCGAAGTCCTATCCATCAAAGCAATCCTTCTTGCTACATCAGCTTGCTTCTCTTGAGGAAGAGCTGCAAGAACGGTAGCCGCCTGACTTGGTTTTAAATAAGCAAGAATTAATGCAATAGCCTGAGGATGTTCATTTTGGATAAAGTTTAATAATTGAGACGCATCTGTCTTTCGAACGAAGTCAAAAGGTCTAACCTGGAGAGAAACAGTAAGTTTGTTGAGAACCTCCAAAGCCTTTTCGCTTCCCAAAGCTTTTTCCAGAATTTGCTTGGCATAAGAAATCCCTCCTTCAGCAATATACTGCTGTGCCAAGCAAATTTGATAAAACTCTTCCAGTACTTTCTCTTTCATTTGTGCAGAAACGGTTCGAATATTTGCAATTTCTAAAGTCAGCTGCTCTATTTCCTCTTCTTTCAGATGCTTAAATATTTTTGCAGATTTTTCAGGTCCTAATGCAATAAGCAGCATGGCGGCTTTTTCTTTACCTGAATATTCCTCCCTCACAACTGCCATTTATGTTCACTCCCATTCTTCACTTAGCCAGTTGCGCAACAGACTAGCCACTGCTTCAGGTTTTTCTTCAACAAATTTGTCAATTTGCTTTCTGATTTCTGACTCTTCATTATATTCAATAGGATCAACTTCTTCTTGCTTCGTCTGTGCATTTTCAAGCATTTCTTCCACAGATAATTCAGGTTCAATTTCAGTAATCTCATGAGGTTCAGTTTTCTTAATTAATGCAAACGCAAACAATGCAATAAGGGCAAATAAAATCCCTAACATTACGTATTCACTATAAGGCCTTTTTTGAATCTCTTTATCTATAAATACAGGAACCTCATACCCGACAATCTCAAGATTATCTACACTAATTCCCGCTGCCTTTGCAACTAAGTTTTCCAATTCAGGATATTCATTATCAATGTCTATCATGGCTGCTCTTGACTTGATACGATATTTAAACTCTTCCCAGGTCTCGTTTTCCTGCAACTCGTCTTCTTTGCCTGTTCTTTCTTCTTTTTCTTTCTTCTCTTGATCGTATATCTTATCTCGCAAGACAACTACAGATACATATGATTGCTCAGGTATAATCGTTCCAACACTTTTTTCTAACTCTGTATATTTCTTGTCTAATTCATATTTAATCTCTTTTTGATCTTCTTTAGCCTGATAATTATTCTGGTCTCCCATCTCGTAAGCCGGTATCTCATTATCATTTGCTGCAAGGCCAGGTTCTTCCCCTTCGGATCCACTAGAAGTCTTTCGTGATGCAGTATTTTCATAAGATATAAGTCCGCGGTCTTCTCCTTCAATTGGAGAACTAACTAATTCTTGTTTTTCTTTGTATTGATCAAAATTCAAAACAAGGTTAGGTGTAACTCTAACATCATCAAATAATGGTCCTAATATCGATATTACTTTGCTTTCAATATTTTTTTCTGCAGCTAGTTTTCTATCCTGTTGTTCATCCATGTTTACTCCAGGACTCTCTTCATTTCCCAGATAAAGTATATTCCCCTTATTGTCTATAACTCGTACATTTTTTACATCTAAATTTTCTACACTTCCAGCAACATAATGGGCAATTCCCATAATTTGTTTATTGCTTAATGGAGTTTTTAAATCCAGCTTAACGCTGGCTCTCGCCTCTCTGGTAGAAGCTAAGAAAAAATTATCATCATCTGGAATAACCAAATGAACTTCTGCTTTATTTACTCCTTCGATTGCACCTATATCAGCTTCAAGCTCCTGCTGTTTTGCTTCTTTTAACTTTGCTTTTTTTTCTGTTTCAGTTGTCCCCATATCATTATTTAATGCATCCTCGAAGGTAAAACCATTATCAGGTATTTGCTCATTAGCCAAAGTCATTTTAGCTTTAGCATAATCCTTTTTCTTTACTTGAATTACTGTTCCTTCATCATTGGTAGTATTATATATACTTGCACCATCTAGTACCTCTTTAATCTGAGCTACTTGAGAAACTGTCAATTCTTCGTTAAACAATCGAACCATCTTTGGTCTTGTGGTAATAAATATTGCAATTCCTAAAGTTAAAACAACAAAAAAAGCTATGAGTATTAACCTGAGTTTTTGACTTTTATCAAATTTATTCCAGTATTCAGTAATCTGCTGTGATATATGGGAAATTGTCTCTTGCATTTATCCACCTCATTTCTGTGCAATTATATATAAAGTAAAAAAGCTTTTTACAGCTGTATCCTCATAATTTCATTATAAGCCTCTAATACTTTATTATGAACTTGCACAGTAAACTGAAGGGCTATGCCAGCTTTTTCTTGAGCAATGATCACATTGTGGATATTGTCGGTTTTTCCCATAGCAAAATCTAGTCCGATTTGATCTGCTTCTTTCTGCAATGTATTTGTTTGCTCAATCATTTCCATTGCAGTTTTGTAAAAATCTTCAAATACTTTTCCCTTTTTTTCTACCTGGTTTTGATTTGAACTTTCAATTTTCTTTATGGAATCAAACCAACCTATTGACCCTATTTTCATAAATATCCCCCTAATTTTTATGGATAAATTTAACGTCCAATTTCTAATGCCTTTAATGCCATATTTTTATTCGTATTCATAGCCGTCACATTTGCCTCATACGATCTATTTGCCGATATCATATTTACCATTTCCTCAATAATATTCACATTCGGCATTCTCACATATCCATTCTCATCTGCATCAGGATGTTCTGGATCATAAACCATCTTAAAATCACTGTTGTCTTCTGCTATTCTTGATACTCTTACCCCGGAACCATTGAATTGATCCATACTATTTTTAAGAATGGAATTAAAAGATGCGCTATTGCTTCTTTCTTCAAATAATACAGTTTTTCTTCTATATGGTTGTCCGTTTTCTGTCCTGGTTGTATTGATGTTAGCAATATTTTGCGAAATAATATCCATTCGAAGCCTTTGAGCTGTAAGTCCACTTGCATTTATATTCATAGAATTAAAAAAAGACATCTAAATGGCTCCCCTCTACTTAAGATTTAAAACTGTATCGATTCCTTTAAATTTCTTCGAAACTAATGAAATTAAAGTATTATATTTAATGCTGTTTTTTGCCAGTTCAGTCATTTCAACATCAATATCTACATTGTTTTCATCTAAACGTGTTTGCAAAGAACTATTATCTGTAACAATTTTAGGTTGAATGCTATTTATATTTATTTTATGCACAGATTTATTAAATGCGACAGCATCTTCTAAATATTTTTCAAATTCTACATCTTTTCTTTTATATCCTGGTGTATCTGCATTAGCGATATTATTAGAAATCGCTTCATTACGAAGCCATGAAGCATCCAAAGCCTTTTCCAAAACATTAGCATTACTGTAAAGACGATTAAAAATCATTGCTTTGCCCCCTCCTTTAATACACATATTTTACACTAATCTCAATTTAATGTAAATCATTGAATTTTTATAAAATATTGTGTTTTTTTAGAAATCATTTTTTTATAACTTTCCATTCAATAATTATAAACTTTTTTCTAATTTAGACGACTTTTATTTTAATTATATACACTAAATAAAAAAAGGACAACAAGATTGTTTTAAATAATTAGACCTATTCCTGTTGTAATTTATGTAAACTTATTAATAGAGTATTAATATTTTTTACTAATAATTATTAAAAAAGCGGCTTTCGCCGCTTTTAATTTACTTTCTTAACTTATCTAGTTCTTCTAAAAGAACATCATTAAGTACTTTTATGTATGTTCCTTTCATACCTAAAGAACGAGATTCAATTACACCAGCGCTTTCAAACTTTCGAAGAGCATTGACAATAACAGATCTTGTAATACCAACTCGATCAGCTATTTTACTTGCCACCAGCAATCCTTCTGATCCATTGAGCTCTTCAAATATATGAAGTATTGCTTCTAATTCTGAATAAGATAAAGTACCTATAGCAGATTTCACAATTGTGGCTTTTCTAACTTCTTCCGCTGATTCTTCGCTTTGGGAACGAAGTATTTCCAATCCAACCACAGTTGCTCCATATTCTCCTAATATTAAATCTTCTGTAATATATTCTCCTGATTCTTTATATAATAGAAGAGTGCCTAATCTTTCACCACCAGCACTGATAGGAATAATAGTACTTGTATATTTCCCAATTATGTCCTTTTCAACATCTTTAATGTAAAACTCAGATAATGGTATATTTTCTTTAGTTTCTACAATATTTAAAAGCTGCTCATTAAATTGAGTATCAATAAACTTTCCTATTATTTCTTCTTCTGAACTAAATAGTGCATTAGAGGGGTTAGTATAATATACCCCCAAAAACTTACCTTTTTTACTAACAATCATCGTATTAGAAGATAAAACTTCACTTAATACTTTACATATATCATTAAATATAACTGGGTCTGAACCAGAGCGCTGCAATAAACGATTTAACTTTCTTGTCTTTTCTAATAATTCAATTGACATTTACTTTCCTCCTTAATTACTCTTTCTGATTATTATTTGTATTATTTGTCTAATATTATGTTCTCAAAATTCTTACTTTATACAATTACAAATATTTTTTTAATGGTTTCACCTCAATCTGCAATCATCAAAAAAAGAAAGCTGACATAGTCAACTTAATTGTTAAATTTTTCTAAATAATGACTTTTTTCTTTTAATTATATATTAACACTGATTCTTTAAAAAAACAATATCTTTTAATAAACTTTAATAAAAAGTTAACTTTTTTTATTTCTTAACTATAAAATATTTTTTCTAAATTTAAACAAATTCTTCATTCATTATGTTCACTAATATGAATATATCCACATTCAGAATTGCTGCAAACTATATTCTGTGTTTTTTTCCCTTTTTCTATTAAGTAACTGTTACATTTCGGGCATTTTTCACCTGATGGTTTGTTCCAAGACATAAATTGACACTCAGGATTGTTTTCACATCCATAATATTTACGCCCTTTTTTCGTTTTTTTAATAATTACTTTACCATTACACTCAGGGCAATTCACCCCTGCTTCTTCGTATAATGGCTTAGTATTTTTGCATTCAGGAAATCCAGGACATGCAAGGAATTTACCATATCTACCATATTTGACAACCATATTCTTCCCGCAATTTTCGCAAATGACATCTGTAATTTCTTCCAAATCAATATTACCTATTTCTTGCTCTGCGATTTGCAATGATTGCTTGAAATCTGGATAAAAACTTTGAATAATTTTCCTCCAATGAATTTCTCCACTCTCAACTTCATCCAATTGCTCTTCCATTTGAGCTGTAAATTCTACATCCACAATACTCTTAAAGTAATTTTTTAAAATATCATTCACAATCTCTCCTAGCTCAGTTGGATAAAGAACTCTGTTTTCTTTTACTACATATCCCCTAGCTAAAAGAGTAGTAATCGTGGGCGCATACGTGCTAGGTCTTCCTACTCCATTTTCTTCTAAAGTTTTTACCAATGAAGCCTCAGAATACCTTGCAGGTGGCTGTGTAAAATGTTGCTTGCCCTCTAAAGTATTTAACTGTAACAAATCATTGTTTTTTATTTCAAAATCAGTGATTTCTTCTTTTTCCTGCTCTTTGTTATATACTGCAAGAAAGCCATCAAATTTAAGAGACGAACCAGAAGTTGTAAAAATATATTTTCCTGCACTTACTTTAACAGAAAATGTATCATATTTTGCTGGAGCCATTTGACTCGCAGTAAATCTCTGCCATATTAGTTCATATAACTTATACTGATCTTTCGACAAAGAATCTATGATTTCTTTTGGATGCCTGTTAATGTCTGTAGGTCTTATTGCTTCGTGAGCATCTTGAGTTTTTCCTTTTCCTTTGTATTCTGAAGGATTTAAGTTTAAATACTCTTTTCCAAAGGTATGTTCAATATACTCTTTGGCTTGCTGCTGAGCCTCCTGAGAAATCCTGACAGAATCTGTACGAACATAAGTGATAAGACCAACTGTTCCTTCACCTATTAAGTCAATGCCTTCATATAACTGTTGGGCAATTCTCATAGTTTTTTGAGTAGAAAATCCTAAGTATTTAGATGCTTCTTGCTGAAGCGTACTGGTTGTAAAAGGAGCAACAGGCTTTTTAATACGTTCTCCTCTTTTAACTTCTTCTACTTTAAATTGCTGCTTTTTGACTTCCTGAATAATTACATCTGCTTCTTCTTTAGAATTTACTTCAAGTTTTTTATCTTTTAACCCATAAAATTTTGCTTCAAATTTTTTATTTAAAGGAGTAATAAATTCTGCTTCAATACTCCAGTATTCCGTAGGAATAAAATTATCTATTTCATCCTCCCTGTCACAAATTAATCGTAATGCAACAGATTGGACTCTACCAGCACTAAGACCTTTTCGTATTTTTTTCCAAAGAAGAGGACTTATACTATATCCAACAATTCTGTCTAATACTCTTCTGGCTTGTTGGGCATCTACAAGATTCATATCGATTTTTCTTGCTTCTTTAATAGAACTTTTCACAGCATTTTTGGTTATTTCATTAAATGTTATTCTGCTAGTTTTTTTATCATCTAATTTTAAAGCATGAAATAAGTGCCAAGAAATCGCTTCTCCTTCTCGATCAGGGTCAGTCGCTAAATAAATCTTATCAGAAGTTTTCGCTTCTTTCCTTAATTTGCTGAGTAATTCACCTTTACCTCTAATCGTAATGTATTTTGGTTCAAAATTATCATCTATGTCTACACCCATTTGACTTTTAGGCAAATCCCTTACATGCCCCATAGAAGCTTCTACTTTATAAGACTTCCCCAAAAATTTTTTAATGGTTTTTGCTTTTGCTGGTGATTCTACAATCACTAAATATTTTGCCATAATACCCCTCCATTACTGATTTCGAACAAATCTTTTACCCGGCAGTTGTTGTATTAATCCTTTTAATTCCAAAAGAGTAAGTATCCCCTGAAGTTTATCTACAGGATAATGAGTTTTAACAGATAATACATCAATATGGGAAGGCTCAAAACTTATACAATCATATACTATATTTTCTTCTATTGCAAGTCTATTCGTTATTTTACCTTCATATTGCAAATTTTCATTAGCCTTATTATTGATAAAATTAGTACTAATTTCACATACTATATCTTCAATATCCGTAACAAGTTTTGCTCCTTGTTGAATAAGTTTATGAGTACCTTTACTCGTACTGCTAAAAATACTTCCAGGTACTGCAAAAACCTCTTTCCCTTGCTCTAAGGCTAAATCCGCCGTTATTAAAGCACCACTCTTTTCTCCAGCTTCTATTACAATAACACCTTGACTAAGACCACTGATTATTCTATTCCTTGTGGGAAAATAAACTGGAATAGGTCTTGTTCCAGGAGGATATTCCGAAATTAATACACCTTTTTCCTCGATTTCCTCCATTAATTGAGTATTAGATTTTGGATAACATAGATCAAGTCCGTTTGCAACTACTGCTGCTGTAAATCCTCCAGCTTCAAGTGTACTTTTATGAGCCATTGCATCAATTCCTTCTGCCAGACCGCTAATAATTCCAAAACCTTTATGAGAAAGCTCTTGTGCTAATTTTTTAGCTACTCTTCTTCCATATTCAGAACATTTTCTGGTTCCAACGATCGCCAGGAAACCTTTATCAAAGAATGGCATCTTTCCTTTAACATAAATCCCAAGAGGAGGATCAGCAATATTTTTTAGAATACTTGGATAAAGAGGGTGATCAATTGAATAATAAGATATACCCATTTGCTCTAATTCTTTAATCCATTTTTTTAGTATTTTGGGACTCTTAGAATTTTTTAATAAAGATACTTCTTCATCGGTTAATTTAAAATGATCCTTTAAAAATCCTAAGTCTTCTCTCCAAATTTCTTCAGGTGTTTTATAATAATCCAACAGTTGCTTAACTCTACTTTTTTTTAATCTCTTTATTGTTGTTATCCAAATCCAGTAAAGAGTTCGATTCATTTCTTCCTTCACGATATCACCCATTCATATTCTTTACTTATTCATATTCTTTACTTATTCATATTCTCCTATTTGTATATTTTTATTCCAGCTGTATTCTTAATTTTCAAAAATATAACGATATCAATTTTACCATCATTCCCATATATTTCAACACTCATTGATCTAGTGAGTTTATTAAATGTAAAAATGTGGAATACTTCTGATGAAATTAAACTTTTGGAAGGAGATTATAATGATTAGTAAGGTAAAAAGTTGCACTCTTTATGGTATTAACGGATACCTTGTAGACGTAGAAGTGGATTTAAGCGAGGGCCTACCAGGTTTTGATTTAGTAGGTCTTCCGGATTCCTCTATTCGTGAAGCAAAAGAGCGGGTTCGAGCTGCAATTAAAAATTCAGAATTTCTATTTCCTATAAAAAGGATTACAGTGAATTTAGCACCTGCTGATATCAGGAAAGAAGGCTCAGCCTTTGATTTACCTATTGCTGTAGGTATCTTAAGCTGCAGTCAACCTATTCCTGCAGATATTTTAAATAAAACCATGATAGTTGGAGAATTGTCCCTGGATGGAAGCGTCAAACCTGTTAATGGTATCTTGCCAATGGTATATTCAGCATCTCAGAATGGAATTACCCAATGTATTGTTCCTTACGAAAACGCTGAAGAAGGTGCTTTAGTAGAAAATATGGAAGTAATAGGTGTACGTACATTAAAAGAAGTTATACTGCATTTACAAAATGAAAAACCTCTTTTTAAAACTACAGTAGATGTGAATTCAATAATGCAAAACAGTGTGAATTCAAATTTGGATTTCTCAGATGTTAAAGGACAGGTTCATGTCAAAAGAGCTCTGGAGATTTCTGCAGCAGGCTCTCATAATATATTAATGATAGGCCCTCCGGGTTCTGGTAAAACTATGATGGCCAGAAGATTGCCTACAATTCTACCAGATTTGTCTTTTAAAGAAAGTATTGAAATCACCAAAATATATAGTGTTACAGGACTCCTTCCAAATAAAAAAGCTTTAATTAATACAAGACCTTTTCGTGCTCCTCATCATACGATCTCAAATACTGCACTTATTGGAGGCGGAAGAATTCCTAAACCCGGAGAAGTAAGCCTGTCCCATTACGGTGTGTTATTCCTGGATGAATTGCCAGAATTCAATAAAAATGTGTTGGAAGTTCTCAGACAGCCTTTAGAAGATCGTGAGGTTACAATATCAAGAATCAATGCGACCCTTACATACCCTGCCAGTTTTATGTTGGTCTGCTCAATGAATCCATGTCCTTGCGGTTATTTAGGAGACGAAGAAAAATGCCACTGTCAGCCAGATCAAATAAAAAAATATTTATCGAAAATTTCAGGGCCGCTGCTGGATAGAATAGATCTTCAAGTAGAAGCATCTCCTGTTAAATATTCCGATTTAGATATTCGGGAAAAAAGCGAATCTTCTTTAAGTATTAAAAAAAGAGTATTAAAAGCCCAAAAAATTCAACAAGAACGATATAAAGATGAGTCGATTTTCTTTAACTCGCAATTATCTGCTGCTCAAATTGAAAAATATTGTTCCCTAGGAGATACCGAAAGGAATTTACTTAAAACCGCCTTTGAAAAGTTAAATTTAAGTGCCAGAGCATACCATAGGATTTTAAAAGTAGCAAGAACCATCGCGGATTTAGATGGAGAAGAAAATATAAAATTGCATCATTTGAGTGAAGCCATACAATACAGAAGTTTGGACAGAAAATATTGGGCATAAAAAGAGCTTACAAATGATTTGTAAGCTCTTAGTTATAAACCTATCAATTTTTTATTTTTTTCTTATTGGGAAGCAAACTTCTGTAATAAATTCTTTTGGAGAACATCCTGATTCCGCACCTTTTATATACTTCTCAAAAGGTGGCTGTATAATTTCATAATCATTATCCTTTATCCAATCTGTCAGATATGCATATGCTTCTCCTATTTCAGAATATGGGCCAACATAAGTTGTATGAACATAAGTGAATCCTCCAAAGTCTTTAGTTAGGTTTTGTATGGTTTTATTTACCGGAATACATATTTCTATATCTGCACTCTCAGGATCAAAATTTTCATCATAATATTTTGTCATAACCTGTGCTGCAGACTCTAATCCATTCTCATGAATGGTTTGAAATGCTTTTCCTATTACACTTCCTATCTCTTCCATATTGATTGTTTTTCTTATACTAACAACACTAATTACTTTCTGTTCATCAATCTTTATTTCAAAATTACGTTTTGATGGCATAATATCTCCTCCATTTTTCAATCTTTTTATTTCGTCTTCAATGTCCTGTAATAAAAATTTGTAAAGAGCTATTTGTGCATTAATATTTTTAACTTTTTCATTGAGCAACTTAATTAATTGTGTTCTATTGTCATTGCTGTTATGAATAAGATTACTTATTTCCTGTAGGGAAAATTGATATCTTTTCAATTTATTAATGAGCAAAATTATTTGAACCTGATCTTTTGTATAAAATCTATATCCGTTATCAGGGTTTACATAGTTAGGTTTTAATAAACCTATTTTGTCATAATGTCTAAGCATCTTAGTTGAGACTTTTCCAATATTGGAGAATTCTCCGATTGTATACATATATAAACCTCCAATTAATTAATAACAGTTAACTGTTAATATCATTATAAAGCTTCCCATAATGTCAAAGTCAACAACAAAAACTTAATTTTTTCAACGCATATAACTGGCTTAAAATTCTATACTTAAAATACAATAAGCATCCTGTATGCGCTTGATCTTGAATAATTTGAGATAAAAAATTGGATATAATTAAAAGAGCTTACGTACTATATGTAATAATGTAAGCTCTTTTAAACTATGAGTTGAAAATATTTATATACTATGCTTTACTCTGTCTCTTTCTTCTGCTCTTTTACTATCATTCCATCTACTTAAATCTCCTACCAGATAACCTGTAATACGACGTATTCTTTCAAAATAAACACCATCTTCTCCATCTTTACGTCCGCACTTAGGACATTCATTATCAAGTATACCAGTATAACCACATATAGGATCACGATCTACCGGATGATTTATAGAACCGTAGCCTATACCTGATTCAGCCATAGCTCTGACGATCGTTTCAAATGCTTCCAAATTCTTTAGAGGATCACCATCTAACTCAACATACGTAATATGGCCTCCATTACATAATTCATGGTAAGGAGCTTCTAATCTGATTTTGTCAAATGCAGATATTGGATAGTATACGGGAATATGAAAAGAATTGGTATAGTATTCTCTATCGGTTATGCCTTCTATGATACCGAAACGCTTTTTGTCAATGGCAGTAAATCTTCCAGACAATCCTTCTGCAGGAGAGGCAATCAAAGAAAAATTAAGTCCATATTCTTCACAAGCTTCATCCATACGTTTTCTCATATGTTCAACTATTTCTAACCCCAATTCTTGTGCTTCTTCGGATTCTCCATGATGTTTGCCGATAAGCGCTTTCAATGCCTCAGCCAATCCAATAAATCCCATTGTTAAAGTACCATGTTTAATAACTTCCCTAATCTCATCATTCCTTCCAAGTTTTTCAGAATCGATCCATATTTTTTGTCCCATTAAAAATGGAAAGTTTTTAACTTTTTTCTTTGCTTGGATTTCAAATCTCTCTAATAATTGTGTTATTACTAAATCGATGGTTTCATCCAGTTTTTGAAAAAAGACCTCCACATTTCCCTTCGATGTAATTGCGATATAAGGTAGATTCACAGATGTAAAACTTAAATTCCCTCTTCCATAAGTAATCTCTTTACTGGGGTCATAGTGATTAGCGATCACTCTGGTTCTGCAACCCATATACGCTACTTCTCCCTCAGTACCATATTTATCATAGTAAATTTTATTAAAAGGTGCATCTAAAAAACTAAAATTAGGGAAAAGTCGTTTAGCGCTAACTCTACAAGCCAATTTAAATAAATCATAATTAGGATCTCCTTTTTCAAATGAAATTCCTTTTTTTACCTTGAAAATGGATATGGGGAATATTGGAGTTTCGCCATTTCCAAGTCCTCTTTCGGTTGCCAATAAAAAGTTTTTAGAAACCATCCTGCCTTCCGGTGACGTATCCGTTCCAAAATTTATACTGCTGAAAGGAACTTGCGCTCCTGCCCTTGAATGCATTGTGTTAAGGTTATGAATAAAACCTTCCATTGCCTGAAATGTTTTTTCATCTACTTCCTTTGCTGCATGCTTTGAAGCAAAATTTTGTGCTTTTCTTATTATTTGAATATCATCTATATTTAACAGATTTTTAAGTATTTCTAATTCTGTATCTAAATATTCAGTGTTCATCTCCAATTGAGGTTTTAAACCTGTTTTCATAATGGTTTCATCTATACCTTTATTAGCTATTTCTTTGGCTTCTTCAGCAGAAAGGTCTAGTAAAAATTCCAGGGATTTCCCCAGGTTAGATTTATATAGTTTTATATATGTTTTTGCCACCCCAGGAGCTAATCCATAGTCGAAATTAGGAATGGACTGCCCTCCGTGCATATCATTTTGATTACTTTGAATAGCAATTGCAGCAAGAGCTGCGTAACTGAATATATCCTGTGGTTCTCTTAAGTAACCATGCCCTGTTGAAAAACCATCTTTAAATAATTTGATAATATCTATTTGACAGCATGTTAGTGTCAAAGTTAGAAAATCCAAATCATGTATATGTATTTTCCCTTCTTGATGAGCTTTTGAATGTTCAGGATTTAAAACATGAAGATGATAAAATTCTTTAGCACCTTCTGACCCATATTTAAGCATAGCTCCCATAGCCGTATTTCCGTCTACATTTGCATTTTCTCTCATCAGGTCATTTTCTTCAGCTTCTGCATATGTAATTCCATGGTATGTTTTCATCAGTCTTGTTTGACTTTCCCTGATTTTTGTTCTGGCTGCTCTGTACAAAATATATGATTTTGCGGTTTTGGCATGACCTTTCTCAATTAAAATTTTTTCTACACAGTCTTGTATCATTTCAACGTCTGGAAGTTCATTTTCAGGTAAAATACGGATCAGATATTCAAGAACATCATTACTTAATTGCTTTGCTGTTTCGTAATCATGACCTCCAACGGACATGGCTGCTTTATAAATAGCTCTTGCAATCTTTTCTTGATTAAATTCTACAATTCTTCCATCGCGTTTTTTAATTTGCATTAGCACTCTAAAAATCCCCCTATTTATTTTTTTCCTGTAATAGCTTGGTTAACTCTTCCATAAAAGTGTTGATGTCTTTAAATTGTCTATATACAGAAGCAAATCTGACATAAGCAACTTCATCGATCTCTTTTAATTTTTTCATAACTAATTCACCAATCTCTGTGCTGTTTACTTCTTTTTGAAGTGTATTGGATATCATATTCTCAATATCATCTACAATACTTTCCATCTGATGAAGAGGAATCGTTCTCTTGTTACATGACTTTACAATTCCATTTAAAATTTTGTTACGATCAAATAACTCTCTTGTTCCATCTCTCTTAATGACCATAATTGGAATTGTCTCTATTTTTTCATAAGTAGTAAAACGTTTCTCACAATTTTCACATTGCCTTCTTCTCCGAATAGAATTATTTTCTTCTGCCGGCCTGGAATCGATTACTTTGGTGTCTTCACAATTACAAAATGGACACCTCATTTTGTCGCCTCCTTCAAAATCATATTTAAATCCTATACCAGGATCATTCTTTTATAATTAAACTTTTACACAAAAAATAAAACAATATTTTGTGTATATTAAAGTATAATCCACAAAATATGATAGTGTCAAGAAGTTTGTGTAAACTACTTCTTGTATGTAAAAGTTAGTTTTCAAACAATTCATTTAGTTCGGCCTGAACTAATGCAAAACCTTTATGTACTCTGGAACCATATTTTTTA
>Ga0134100_1000177_pt1 | contig 77204 bp, 75 predicted proteins | sample 11_taG_2_FD_94444 | JGI IMG/M metagenome (GOLD analysis project Ga0134100, IMG submission 94444) | Switchgrass degrading microbial communities from high solid loading bioreactors in New Hampshire, USA - 11_42_5_180_A3 metaG | ecosystem: Engineered > Bioreactor > Semi-continuous > Anaerobic >...
GCGGCCGGCATGAAGGTCATCGACGGCATGGTCCCCATCGCGGGAGGCTAGCGGCAGTTGATTATGGGCGACAGCCAGACCGGCAAAACCGCCATCGCCATCGACACCATCCTCAACCAGCGGGACAAGGGCGTCTACTGCGTCTATGTGGCCATCGGCCAGAAAAACTCCACGGTGGCGGGCATTGTCAACACCCTCACCGAATACGACGCCATGCGGTACACCACCCTGGTGGTGGCCTCCGCTTCGGAAAACGCCGCCATGCTCTACCTTGCGCCCTACAGCGGTATGGCCATTGCAGAGCACTGGATGGAGCAGGGCAAGGATGTCCTCGTTGTGCTGGACGACCTTTCCAAACACGCGGTGGCCTACCGCACCATGAGTTTGCTGCTCCGCAGGCCCCCCGGCCGGGAGGCTTACCCCGGCGACGTCTTTTATCTCCACTCCCGCCTGCTGGAGCGGGCCGGGCGCCTCAGCGAGCAGTACGGAGGCGGCTCCATCACCGCTCTGCCCATCATCGAAACCCAGGGCGGTGATTTAAGCGCCTATATTCCCACCAACGTCATTTCCATCACCGACGGCCAGATTTATCTGGAAACCCAGTCCTTCAACGCGGGCATCCGCCCCGCCATCAATCCGGGCCTTTCGGTGTCCCGGGTGGGAGGGGCCGCCCAGGTGCCGGCCATGAAGAAAATTGCCGGCCCTCTCCGAATTGAACTGGCCCAGTACCGGGAGCTTTCTTCCTTTGCCCAGTTCGCCTCCGATTTGGATAAGGACACCCAGCGGCGGCTGCGCCACGGCGAGCAGATTGTGGAGATTCTCAAGCAGCCCCAGTACAGCCCCATGTCTCTGGAGCACGAGATTCTCATCCTCTTTGCCGTCACCCGCCACTGCCTGGACGATATTCCAGTGGAGGACGTGCAGGATTTCCAGAAACAACTCATCGAACACTTTGATGTCTGGCATGGGGATATCCTGGACGAAATCCGCCAGACCAAAGACCTATCTCCCGACCTGGAAAAGCGTATGCTCAAAGCCGTTCAGGAGTTTAAGGCTACCTACCAGTCCTAGTCTTTTCATGGAAAAAGGCCGCACTTTGTGCGGCCTTTTTTCGCTGGAATTCAAAATACCGCAGACCACTGGTCTGCGGTATTTCAGCAATAACCTTATTGAGCAGCAGTAAAACGAGAGGGGTTGATTTTCACACCGGGGCCCATGGTGGTGGCCACGACGCAGCTCTTGATATACTGGCCTTTGGCTGCGGCAGGCTTTGCCTTGATAATGGCGTCCATCAGAGCGTTGAGGTTTTCCTGCAGCTTTTCTACGCCAAAGGAAGCCTTGCCGATGGGGCAGTGAATGATGTTGGTCTTGTCCAGACGGTATTCAATCTTACCGGCCTTGGCTTCGGTAACGGCACGGCCCACATCGGGGGTGACGGTACCGGCCTTGGGGTTGGGCATCAAGCCGCGGGGACCGAGAATCTTACCCAGACGGCCGACCACGCCCATCATATCGGGAGTGGCGATGACCACGTCAAAGTCCATCCAGCCCTCTTTCTGGATTTTATCCACCAGATCGGCGCCGCCCACATACTCGGCTCCGGCCGCTTTGGCTTCTTCCATCTTGTCTTCCTTGCAGAACACAAGGACGCGAACCTTTTTACCGGTACCGTTGGGCAGAACCACGGCGCCGCGGACCTGCTGGTCGGCGTGACGGGAGTCTACGCCCAGACGAACGTGGAGCTCCACGGTTTCGTCAAACTTTGCCTTGGCAGTGCCAAGGCAGACCTTGAGGGCTTCATCCACATTGTGAAGAGTAGCGCGATCAAAGGTTTTTTGGCTGTCTCTGTATTTCTTTCCTCTAAACATACTGCATCCCCTCCTACTCTTCCACCTGGACACCCATGGAGCGGGCGGTTCCTTTGATCATGCTCATGGCGGCTTCCAAGCTGCCCGCGTTGAGGTCGGGCATTTTCTGCTCGGCAATTGCCTTGACCTGAGCCTTGGTCAGGGTACCAACCTTATCTTTGTTGGGTACGCCAGAAGCCTTTTCCAGTCCCAGAGCCTTTTTAATCAGCACAGGGGCGGGAGGAGTCTTGGTAATAAAAGAGAAGGTACGGTCTGCATAAACGGTGATGACCACCGGAATGATAAGACCTACGTCGTTCTTGGTGCGCTCGTTGAACTCTTTGGTGAACGCCATGATATTGACACCGTGCTGACCCAGAGCAGGACCAACAGGCGGAGCGGGTGTCGCTTTGCCCGCAGGGATTTGTAGCTTAATATAGCCGACTACCTTTTGTGCCATGTTGCACCTCCAAAATTAGTGGTTCCTTGCGAAGAGGATGTCATGCTCCTCTTCTCCCACAGGCCGGCTCGGAACACGCCGACCCAGTGTGCGGACCAACCGCACATGGTTTATAAACAACCCCAAAAGGTTGCTCATAACAGAATTAGTTGAGAGCTTCTACCTGCCTTAGCTCCAGCTCCACCAAAACGTCCTTGCCCATCATGGAAACGGAAACCCGCACCAGGTCGTTTTCAGGCTCGATGGATTCCACTGTGCCGATAAAGCCCTCGAGGTAACCGTCGATGACCTTGACGGAATCCCCCACGTTAAAGTTGATGACAATTTCCTTCTTTTCCACACCAAGACGGGCCACTTCTTCGTCGGTGAGGGGAACGGGCCGGGAACCGGGACCTACAAAGCCGGTGACTCCGCGGATGTTGCGCACAACGTACCAGCTCTCGTCGGTCATAATCATTTTGACCATGACGTAGCCCGGATAAATCTTGCGCTCCACTTCTTTTTTCTTATTGTCTTTAATTTCCACCACAGTTTCGGTGGGAACCCGCACTTCGTGGATTAAATCCTGCAGTTTTCGGTTTTCCACCGCTTTTTCGATGTTGGTGGCCACTTTGTTTTCGTAGCCCGAATAGGTGTGAACCACGTACCACCTGGCTTCTTCCGGCATATGACGCTCCTTATGATCGTTATGATCCAAAGACCAGCTTAATAATGGTGCCCAACAACAAGTCGAATCCGCCGATGACAATGGCGGACAGAATCATAAATACGAGCACCGCGCCGGTATTGTTGAGAACCTGCTTGCGACTGGGCCAAACGACCCTCTTCATCTCGCCCTTAGCGTTGCGGAAAAACCGGGCGATCCGATCGAAGATACCGACTTTGGCTTCGCCGGTATTTGCGTTAGTAGACATAATTTTCTCCGCCTTTCCGCCTATTTGGTTTCCCGGTGAAGAGTGTGCTTGCGACAGAATCTGCAGTACTTGTTCATCTCCAGACGGTCAGGGTCGTTCTTCTTGTTTTTCATGGTGTTGTAGTTGCGTTGCTTGCACTCCGTGCAGGCCAGGGTAATTTTTACTCGCATGATTTCGGCGCCTCCCTTAATCGGAATGATAATGGGTCGCAATCACAGCAAAGCCGTGCCGACCCTGCCTCCCTCCGTGCAGCCCGCAAGACCAGAAAACCTCGGCTCAAGGCCAATGCTCTCGTTTTGCTCACTGCGAGGGTCTCTGCGTTTTAGCGCAAAAAAATAAAACCCTCTAGAGGTAATAACACTATAACATAGTGTAGCTGGTCCGTCAAGAGTTTTTTGCGCAAATACGATGAAATTCAGGAAAAACAATTCTTAGACTATAACTTGCCCCGGCGAAAGGTATTTTATACCACCTTTTTCACAAAATAACCCATGCCGCGGAAGAGCTGGCTTTGCCGGCACCGGTGTTGCGGCAGTGTCGCGCTAAACGTTCAGATTGACATGGTTGCAACACTCAAACACACACCGCGGCCCAAAACCGCGTCTTGACAATAAAAAAAGCACCGCCCCCGCTATTGCAAGGACAGCACCCCTTGGTGGACGATGAGGAACTCGAATCCCCGACCCTTCGCACGTCAAGCGAATGCTCTACCAGCTGAGCTAATCGTCCATATGAATCGGGACAAGCCCGATTGACAAAGTGAATTATACAAGATAAATGCGAAAATTGCAACCGGTTCTTTACAGAATCGGGTGAAATGCCATAAATTTTAAAAAATGAATGTAAAAAAATATAAAACCTGCCCAATTTTATGTGCCTAAACCTGCAAATCCGTCATTTCCACCATCTTGCCCTGATAGGGCCCCAAGGCAGGTCCTGCCACCTCTTCCACAAAATACTGGGTTTGCTGGGGTGCAAGGCCGGTAAATTCCTCCGGCTTTAAAATTTCCTCCAGCTCCTGCAGGCTAAGGCCAAAGGCCGGGTCGGCGGCGATGCGGGCAATCAAATCGTTTTCTCCGCCCTGCTCCTTCACCACCCGCCCCGCTTCGATGGAATGGCGGCGCAGCCGCTCGTGGAGCTCCTGACGGTTTCCGCCCTTTTTCACCGCCATCATCATGATGTTTTCGGTGGCCATAAAGGGCAGCTCCTGCATTACCCGCTGGCGGATAACCTTGGGGTAGACCACCAAACCGTCGCAGACGTCCAGCAGGATGTTCAAAATGGCGTCCACCGCCAAAAAGGCTTCGGCAACCGCAATCCGCCGGTTGGCGGAATCGTCCAGCGTCCGCTCAAACCACTGGGTGGCGGCGGTCAGTGCGGGGTTGAGCAAATCCACCATCACGTAGCGGGCAAGGGCGGTAATCCGCTCGCAGCGCATGGGGTTGCGCTTGTAGGGCATGGCGGATGAACCAATCTGGCTCTTGCCAAAAGGCTCCTCCACTTCCTTAAAGCTTTGGAGCAGCCGCAGGTCGTAGGAGAACTTGCTGGCCGACTGAGCAAGCCCCGCCAGGGCCGACAGCACCTGGAAATCCACCTTGCGGGAATAGGTTTGCCCCGAAACGGGCACCACCTGTTGAAACCCGAAATCTTTGGCAATCATCTGTTCCAGCTTCTGCACCTTGGACTGGTCCCCTTCAAACAGCTCCAAAAAGCTGGCCTGGGTGCCGGTGGTTCCCTTGGAGCCGAGAAGGGCAAGGTTGTCTCGCCGGTATTCCAGCTCCTTCAAATCCATCAGCAGCTCGTTGGCCCAAAGGGTGGCCCGCTTGCCCACCGTGGTGAGCTGAGCCGGCTGGAGATGGGTGTAGGCAAGACAGGGCATGTCCTTATAGCTCAGGGCAAAATCGCAGAGTTTTTGAATGACGGTGGCCAGCTTGCACCGCACCAGGTCCAGCGCTTCCCGCATGATGATGATGTCGGTGTTGTCTCCCACGTAGCAGCTGGTGGCGCCCAGGTGAATAATTCCCGCCGCCTTGGGGCACTGCACTCCATAGGCGTAAATGTGGCTCATCACGTCGTGGCGCACTTCCCGCTCCCGGGCTTGGGCCACCTCGTAGTTGATGTCGTCCTGATGGCGCTTCAGCTCCTCAATCTGCTCTTCGGTGATGGGAAGCCCCAGCCTGTGCTCGGCCTGCGCCAGAGAAACCCACAGCCTGCGCCAGGTGCGGAACTTCTTCTCCTCCGAAAAGAGATACTGCATCTCGTCGCTGGCGTAACGGGTGGAAAAGGGGCTGACATAGCGCTGATGCATGAAAAAACCTCCGTCGTGTTGGAATCGTTAAAACATCGCCGCGGTTAGTGATTGCCGGACGAATGGCTGCCGGACGCAGCGGCCTCCCTGTTTTTGAGCAGCCGCTCCAGCCGCTCCACCTCCCGGCGGGCTTCGTCCCGCTCCAGGCGCGCTTTCGCCGCGTCCTCCAAATACTCCGAAAGCTGGCTGCGCATGTTGTCCAAATTCTGCTCCGCTTTGTGGTAGTTGTCCAGATACTCTAGGCCCAGCAGAACCAAAGCCTCGCTGAGGCTGAGATTTCCCTGTTGTGTCAATTCGCGCAGGGCGGCATCCATTTCCTCTGCCAGCTTGTGGACATAGGCCGGCTCTTCCATCGACCGGATGGGGTAGCGCACTCCGTTAATGGTAATGACAACTCGATTTCCAGCCACAAACCCACTTCCTTCTTTATGTAATGCTACAGGGCGAAAAAACATGGCCCTAGAGATTTCCCACCTATTATACCCCATTTTATCACAAGAAGAAAGGGGATGGAAAAAGCTTGGGCAAAAATGCAAAAAAATTCCATTTTATTCCTGTCCCGTGATTGAAAAGCCATATCCCTTCCTATATACTGAATAAGTAAATAATGTCAGAAACAGCCTGTTTACACCCGCCTTAACTTCGGAACACATGGAGGTGTCTGATGAAATCCGCATATACCAAAACCGTTTTGATGGAGCTTCTGCGCGATAAACTCACCCGTCACATGGGGGTGGGGAATGTGTCCTCGGCTTCCGACGAGCTTTTCTATCAAGCTGTGGTATCCGTCCTCAACGACATCATGCTGGAAAAGCGCAAGCGATTTTGGGCTCACAATCTTTCGGCGGGGAAAAAGCAGGTTTATTATTTGAATATGGAGTTTTTGCTGGGGCGCTCGCTGCGCAACTGCCTCTTTAACCTGGGGCTGGCGGAGGCGATGTCGGAGGCTCTGGAAAGCTTCGGCGTCCGGCTGGAAAACCTCTACCAACTGGAGCCGGACGCAGGGCTGGGCAACGGCGGATTGGGCAGGCTGGCTGCCTGTTATCTGGACGCCGCCGCCCACCGGCGGTACCTCTGCACCGGCTACTCCATCCTATATGAGTTCGGCACTTTCAAACAGAAGATTATCGACGGCTGGCAGAGCGAACTGCCGGACAACTGGCTGCCCAAAGGCAGCGTGTGGCTCACCCCCAAGCCGGGGTACGAGGTTCCGGTGCGCTTTGGCGGCCAGGTGCGGGAATTTTGGGAAAACGACAAGCATCTGGTGCAGCACAGCGGCTACACCACCGTGATGGCGGTGCCCTACGACCTGCACATACCGGGCTACCGCTCCGAGGGCATCTCCCTGCTGCGGCTGTGGCAGGCCAAAAACGTGGCGGGCATGGACATGGAGCGCTTTAACCGGGGGGATTTTGCCGGAGCGTTCCAGCAGGCCTATTACGGCGAGGCCATCAGCAAGGTGCTGTACCCCAACGACAACCATCTGGAAGGAAAGCGGCTGCGGCTGCGGCAGCAGTACTTCCTCTGCGCCGCCTCTATTTCGGACATCTGCCGCCGCCACCTCAACGTGTACGGAACGCTGGACAACTTTGCGGAGAAAAACGCCATCCACATCAACGACACCCACCCGACGCTGGCCATCCCCGAGCTGATGCGCTTTTTGCTGGACGACTGCGGCTACGACTGGGAGCCGGCGTGGCGCATTGTGCAGGGTGCCTTTGCCTACACCAACCACACGGTGATGAAGGAGGCCATGGAGGTTTGGGACGGGGATTTGTTTCGCCCGCTTTTGCCCCGCATCTACACCATCATCCAGGAAATTGACCGCAGGCACCGGCTCAGCCTTTCCCGACACAACCTCAGCCCGGAAGAAGTGGAGGGCATGGCCATCCTTCAAGGGGACCGGATTCACATGGCCAATCTGGCGGTGGTGGGCTGCCACAGCGTCAACGGCGTTTCCAAACTTCACAGCCAGATTCTCAAGGACGACGTTTTTCCACATTTCTACCGGATTGAGCCGAAAAAGTTTACCAATGTCACCAACGGCATTGCCAGCAGACGCTGGCTTCTACAGGCAAACCCCAACCTCGCGGACCTTATCCAGGAGGCCATTGGCAAGGATTTTGCCGACGACCTTAGTTCCCTTGCCAAACTGCGGGACTTTGCCGACGACACCGCCTTTCTGGACCGACTGGCCCAGTCCAAACGCCGCAGCAAGGAGCAGTTTTGCAAACAGATGGAGGGCCTCACCGGCATTGCCCTCAACCCCGACTCCATCTTTGACGTGCACGTCAAGCGGATTCACGAGTACAAGCGCCAGCAGCTCAACGCCCTGGATATTCTGGCCACCTACCACTACCTCAAGGACCATCCCGGCGCGGAGTTTACCCCCCGCACCTACATCATTGGAGGCAAGGCGGCTTCCGGCTACTACATGGCAAAGCAGATGATTAAGTTTATCTGCACCCTCGCCGACAAAATCAACGCCGACCCGGACGTGCGGGATAAGATGCAGGTCGTCTTTCTGGAGGATTACAACGTCTCCAAAATGGAGATGCTGCTGCCGGCCGCCGACATTTCCCAGCAGATTTCCCTGGCGGGCACCGAGGCTTCCGGCACCGGCAACATGAAGCTGATGCTCAACGGCGCCATCACCCTGGGAACGCTGGACGGCGCCAACATCGAAATCTGCGAGGCGGTGGGCAGGGAGAACATCCTCATCTTCGGCATGACCGCCCAGGAAGTGGAACAGCGCAGGGCTTTAGGCTACCGCCCCGCCGAGATTTACGAAAGCAACCCCGTGGTCAAACGGGCGCTGGACGCGCTGATGACCGAGTTTGGGGAAACCGCCTTCCCCGATTTGTACCACATGCTGCGGGACAGCGACTACTACATGACCCTGGCCGACTTTGACGCCTACCGCAACATGCGGCAATATGCCGGGGAACTGTACCGGGACAAATACCGCTGGCTAAAGATGTCCCTTCTCAACATCGCCCAGAGCGGCGTCTTTTCCGCCGACCGGGCCATTGAAGAATACGCCCGCAACATTTGGGGGCTGGAGCGGTGAAAGTTTATTTCGACAGCCGAAACCCTTCCTGCAAAACCCCCTTCGGGGCGGTTCCCACCGGGCAGGAGGTTACCTTTACCCTGGCGGTGGGGAAAGACTGGGCGGGAAACTGCCGCCTTTGCCTGATGCCGGCCCACTATCCCGCCCAGCCGGTTACCGTCCCCATGGAGCTGGCGGCGGTGGATTTTGGCTGCAACTACTATCGCTGCGCCTTCGCGGGGGATGAGCCCCAGCTTTGGTTTTACCACTTCGAGCTGGTGGCGCAAAGCCAACGCTGGACGGTGCTGCGGGACCCGGACGGGCAGGCGTCCCTGTCGGGGGGCGAACACTGGCAGCTGACGGTGTATGACCGCAATATGAAAGCGCCCTCCTGCTTTGGGGAGGGCGTGATGTACCAAATCTTTCCCGACCGGTTCTACTTTAGTGGAACCCCCAAAGAAAACGTCCCCGCTGACCGAATCCTCCGCTCTGACTGGGGAGGGTTGCCGGAATGGCGCCCCGACGAAAAGGGCAAAATCCGCAACAACGACTACTTTGGCGGGGATTTGCGGGGCATCGAGGAAAAGCTGGATTATCTGGAAAGTTTAGGGGTGACCTGCCTTTACCTCAACCCCATCTTTGAAGCCCACTCCAATCACCGGTACGACACCGCCGATTACGAGAAAATCGACCCCCTTCTGGGCAGTGAGGAGGACTTTGCCTCCCTCTGCCGGGAAGCGAAAAAGAGGGGCATTTCTATAATATTGGACGGAGTCTTTTCCCACACCGGGGCGGACAGCCGCTACTTTAACCGGGAGGGCCGCTACGGGGAAGGAGGAGCCTTCCGGGACACAAACAGCCCCTATTTTCCGTGGTATCAGTTCCGCCGCTGGCCGGAGGACTACGAGTGCTGGTGGGGCATTCCCACCCTGCCCAACGTCCGGGAGACGGAACCCTCTTACCTCCAATACATCACCGGAGAAAAGGGCGTTGTGCGCAAGTGGCTGAGGCTGGGGGCGTCCGGCTTCCGGCTGGATGTGGCGGACGAGCTGCCCGACACCTTCCTGGACGCTCTCTACGCCTGCGTCAAAGGACACAACCCCGACTGCGCCGTCATCGGCGAAGTGTGGGAGGATGCCTCCAACAAGATAAGCTACGGCCAGCGCCGCCGCTATCTGTTGGGCGGGCAGATGGACAGCGTGATGAACTACCCTTTTCGCAACGCACTGCTCCACTACCTGCGGTACGGGGGCGGCGGCCGCTTTCTTGCCGCCATCCTGCAGGTTTTGGAGCACTATCCCCCGCCGGTTGTTTCGGTGCTGATGAACAGCCTTTCCACCCACGACACCCTGCGGGCCATCACCGCTTTGGGGGGTGAGCCGGTGGAGCACCACGACCGCCGCTGGCAGAGCGAGCGCCAAATCCTGCCGGAGGAGCTGTACTGGAAGGGCAGGCACTTATTTGCCCTCGGCTGTATCCTGCAGTATGGTCTGCCGGGAATTCCCTGCCTTTATTACGGGGACGAAGCGGGGATGTGCGGTTATCAGGACCCCTTTAACCGGGGATGCTACCCCTGGGGGAAGGAAGACGCAGGTCTGGTGGCCTTTCTTCAGATTTTGGGAAAGATTCGAAAGGATTTTCCTATCTTCTCCGAAGCGGAGTTTATCCCCGTCTGCTTTTCGGACGAGGTCTGCTCCTTTGTCCGCAAGAAAGGGGGGCGCGCCATACTCTTTGCCGTCAACCGCACCGGGGAGCCTTGTCCTCTGATTTTGCCCCCGGGCTTTGAAACTTCGACACCCCTCGCCGGATACGGGGAGTATGATGGAAAAAGTCTGGGAGGCCTTTCGGGGGTTATCCTCACCAATTAATCCTTGTGTTTGGAGGGGGCTTTGGAAAACAGTTCCCGCAGGCCGATGACCAGCAAAAACCCGCCAAACAGTTTGGAGAGAAGGTCCGAGCCCGCCTTTTGGGCAAGCCACGCCCCCAGCCAGACGGCGGGCAGCCCCAGGGCCACAAAGGGGAGCACCACCTTCCAGCGAATCAGCTTGTGCTTGGCGTGAATCACTAAAGCCACCGCCGCCACCGGCAGGAAGAAGACCAGGTTGATGCCCTGGGCTTCCAGCTGGCTCATGCCCAGATAAGCGGTGAGGTAGATGAGAAGAATGCCGCCTCCCCCCATCCCCAAAGCGCTGATGACAGCGCCAAAGAAGGAGGCCGCCGTTGCCCAGACCCAACTCATCGGGTGAGCAGCCTGACGGCTGCCAGGAGGATGAGTACGCCGAATCCCCGCCGTATCCAGACGGTTTTAAGGCGGGGCAGAAGCCAGGCGCCCACCAAAGCCCCGGCCAGTCCTCCCGGCAGGTAGCGCAGGGCGTCTTGCAGGGCAAAGGCCTTTTGGTAGAGGTAAAACCCGGTGGAAGCCGCCGCCAGGGGGGCGATGATGGCAATGCAGGTGGCGTGGCATTCCTGGGTTTCCAACCCCATAAACCGCAGCATGGGAACCCCCACCATGCCGCCCCCCGAGCCGAAAAAGCCGTTGAGCAGCCCCACCGCCAGCCCCATGGGCCAGGCAAGCCAGCGTTTGCCTTGTTTCACAGGCAGGTCTCCTTTCCAGGGAACATGTGATATAATTGTTTCTAGTATGAGAGGAAAGCCGGCAAGTATTCCCGGCTATGGCATACAGCGCCGCATTTTGCGGCAAAATGACGCAAGAAAAGGGAGAGAATGTCTTGTTGACCAGAGAAGAGAATCTGTACCGCCTGTGGTTGGAAAAAACTAAAAACAATCCCGAGGCGTATGAAGAATTGCTTTCCATTCAGGAAAATCCGGAGGAAATCAAGGACCGGTTTTACCGGGAGCTTTCCTTTGGAACCGCGGGACTGCGGGGCATTTTGGGCATGGGCACCAATCGGATGAACTGCTACGTGGTGGGGCGGGCCACCCAGGGTCTTGCCAAATATCTGCTGGAGAGCGGCGTTAAAAATCCCAGCGCCGCCATTGCCTATGATTCCCGCCGCTGTTCTGAGCAGTTTGCCCGCCACACCGCCTGCGTGCTTGCTGCCAACGGGGTCAAGGTGCACCTGTACCGGACCCTGATGCCCACCCCCGCCCTTTCCTTTGCGGTGCGGGAGCTGGGCTGCGACACCGGCGTGGTGATTACCGCCAGCCACAACCCCTCGGTCTACAACGGCTACAAGGCCTACGACTCCACCGGCTGCCAAATCGGCCCCGAAATCGCCGACCGGGTGCAGCAGGATATTCTGAGCACCGATTTGTTCGACGAAGTCCGCTGGATGGATTTTGACGAGGCCATGGGAAAAGGGCTGATTGCGTGGATTCCCGATTCCCTGGTGGAAGAGTATTTGAATCGGCTCTGCCGGCAGGTGCTCCAGCCCGAAGTGGGACCCAAGGCGGGGCTGAAACTGGTGTACACCCCTCTCAACGGAACGGGTAACCACCCCGTCCGCTCGGTGCTGCGCCGTCTGGGGGTGGAGGACGTCACCGTTGTCCCGGAGCAGGAGCACCCGGATGGCAACTTCCCCACCTGCCCCTATCCCAACCCGGAGGCTCACGCCGCTCTGGAGCTGGGACTGAAGCTTTGCAGACAAACCAACGCCGACCTGCTCCTTGCCACCGACCCCGACTGCGACCGGGTGGCCACAGCCATACGCCACCAGGGAGAATACCGGATTCTCACCGGCAACGAGTTGGGCATTTTGATGCTGGACTACATCTGCCGCACCCGCCGAAAGCTGGGCCGCATGCCGGAGCATCCGGTGGCCATCCGCTCGGTGGTCAGCTCCGCCATGGCCGACAAGGTGGCGGAAAGCTACGGGGTGGAGATGCGCAAGGTGCTCACCGGATTTAAGTATGTGGGAGAGGTTATTGCCCATCTGGAGGCGGAAAACCAGGTGGAAAACTTTATCTTCGCCTTTGAGGAAAGCTGCGGCTACCTTTCCAACCCCTTTGTGCGGGATAAGGACGGGGTCAACGCCAGCCTGCTGGTGGCGGAGATGGCATCCGCCGCCAAGCTGGAAGGCAAGACGCTGGTGGACCGGCTGGAGGAACTGTACCAAACACACGGCGTCTGGCGCAGCGACGTGGACAACTTCGTGTTTGAGGGAGCATCCGGCATGGAGGCCATGGCGGAGATTATGGAGCGGCTGCGCAGCACCCCACCCACCGAAATGGCGGGAGATGCGGTAGCTTCCGTTCTGGACTACCAGACCGGCCGGGAGATGGCAGGTGGGCAAATCAAAAATGTAAAACTTCCCGCCACCAATATGATTGAGCTGAAATTGAAAGGCCACAACACCATTCTCATTCGCCCTTCCGGCACCGAGCCCAAAATTAAGGTTTACTACACCGTCACCGCCCAAAGCCAGGAGCAGGCGGCGGAAGTAGCCAGGCGGTACCGGGAAGCGGGAAAAACGTTAATTCAAGGTTAACGGGACAAATCCCGAAAGAACAGGAGGATGAGCAGGGCAAGCTCATCCTCACAATGTTTATATCAGAATTTTGTGGATAATTGCCTGCCGGAATGGAAAGCTTTCCAATGTAAGCAATGTTACCTTTGGATTGACGCCACTTGCTATTTGTTGTATAATGACAAAGTAAATTGCAGAATGCCGCTGTGGCGGAATAGGCAGACGCAAGGGACTTCAGAAGGAGCGCATGGATGGGAAACCGCCATGCGGATGCTGTCAAATTCGGCGAACACCCACCTGCATACTTTGTGGGCAACGCCGAGCCAAGCCGGCAACCGCCGGAAGGTGTAGAGACTATACGGCAGCCACCTAAACCCAAAACGGCAGGGTGAAGACATAGTCCGGGCTACAACGCAAATTTTTGCGGCACGGGTAACCGTGTGTGGTGGAGAAAATCCCTCGGTGGCAACACCGTACGGGTTCGAGTCCCGTCAGCGGCACCAGCAGGCTGGGCCTGCACTCCAGTTACGCTCCTCATTTCCGTGAGGGGCGTAATATTTTGCTTTGGCAACTATCTATCTCATCTGTGCTTAAAAAGGAAGAAGATTGGGCGAAGGAAAGGAATGGCCACAACACCGGATTTTATCGAATACGTCTGCGAGCAGATGAGCGGAACCGGCTTTGTCAGGTATCGAAAGATGTTTGGGGAATATATGGTTTCCTTAAACGATAAGCCTGTTTTATTCGTCTGCGACAACACCGTATTTGTCAAGCCGCTGGACTGCGTGGCAGACAAGCTGAAGGACGCCGAACAGGGGATTCCGTATCAAGGGGCCAAGGCGCATTACATTTTGGATATTGACAACGCGGAATTGAGCAGGAAATTGTCCAAATCCTGGAACGCGTCACCCCGTTGCCCAAACCCAGAAAGAAAAAGCCCTGAGTTTGGAATAGATGATCACCTGCATCGAAATAAAAATATTCGCAAACCGAAAGCCGCCGACCATTGTTCGGCGGCTATTTTATTTCAACTGTTGCTGATGGCTAAAAAAATCCTTCCAGGGGTCTTCCCGGCTGATGCGCAGCAGCGCGTCCTGCATATGAATGCCGTCGGGGGGAACCGTGTCCAGCTCGTCCCACCCAATGGGCATGGACACCGCCGCCCCCTCCCTTGCCCGGATGGAATAGGGGGCAACGCTGGTGGCTCCCCTGCCATTTCGCACCCAGTCGATGAAAATTCTGTTGGTGCGCTTGCTCTTTCTCATATTGCTGGTGTACCGGTCCGGCCACTTTTGCTCCATCACCTGAGCAATCCCCTTGGCGAAATCGTTGCAGGCATCCCAGGAGGCGGAGGGCTTCAGCGGCACCACCACATGATATCCCTTGCCGCCGCTGGTTTTGAGGTAGGAGACAAGGGAAAGCTCCGCTAGAATGCTCTTCAGGTCCTTCACCCCTTGGCGGACCATATCCAGCTCCATGCCCTCGTCTGGGTCCAGGTCAAAGACCAGCATATCCGGCTGCTCCAGATGCTCCACCCGGCTGCCCCAGACGTGAAACTCCAAAGTGCCCATCTGAGCTTCGGAGATAAGCCCTTCCCGGTTTTCAATGTAAAAATACTCCTCCGTCTCCCCGTCGCTGTTGGTGACCGGAATGGTGACCACCCCGGAGCTGCCGGAGCCTGGGTGCTTTTTGTAAAAGCAGGCCTGCGATACCCCCTTGGGGCAGCGGACAATGCTCAAAATCCGGTGGGTGACATAGGGCAGCATCCGCTCCGCCACCTTTGCGTAATAGCGGGCGACGTCCCCTTTGGTGATGTTGGGGTGTTGGAAGATCACCTTGTCCGGGTTGCTGATTTTGACCCCCTCTACCAAAATGCTGTTGCCGGTTTCCATGGAATTCCCCCCTTCCCGGGCGGAGAATGCCGGCGTTCCCTCAGCCTCCGCCCCTTCTCGTTGTACTTCTTTTGGGTCCTTGTCCTCCCGCAAGCCCTGATAGCTTGCCTGCCGCAGCAAATGCTCCTGCGTCCATTCGGCGAATTTCACTTCCGCCACAAGCCGCGGCTCCAGCCAGGTGACGACTTCACCGGCTCTGGCTTTGGAAGGTACCTGAAATGGTGGCTGCTCTCTTTGCAAGCCTTGGAATTTTTCCATCAACTGAATCATATCCCGTTGGCTCAACCCCGTTCCGGCGCGGCCGGTGTAAACCAGCTCCCCGTCCTGATACACCCCAAGCAAAAGGGAGCTGATGGCCCGGTCCGACTGTTGCCGGGTGTAGCCGCCAATGACAAATTCCTGCCTTTTTTCGCATTTGACCTTAATCCAATCGCCGTTTCGGGTTCCGCTGTAGATGGAATCGGCTTTTTTGCCCACAATGCCTTCCAACTGCAACTGGCAGGCGGCGCGAAAGCTCTCTTCCCCGTTGCCCCTGGTGTGCCGGCTGTAGTGGAGATGGCGGGGAGCGCTTTGCATCAGCTCTTCCAGCTTTTGCTTCCGCCGGATTAAGGGCAGGTTCCGCAAATCTTCGCCGTCCAAAGCCAGAAGGTCGAAGACGATATAGGCAAGGTTTTGAGGCTTTGGGTTTCGCAGAAAGTTTTGCAGCGCCTGGAAATCCGTCCTTCCTTTGGCGTCGGTTACCACCATTTCCCCGTCCAGAACCATGGCCCGACCGGCGGCCCATTCCACCAGGGCGTCCGCCACCGGTTGAAACCGATGGGTGTAGTCGTTTCCCCCGCGGGAAATAAGGCGAACACGGTTTGCTTCCATATAGGCCACCATCCGGTAACCGTCGTATTTGACTTCAAAAAGCCAGTCATCCCCCCGGGGAATGTCCTTCACCAGCTTGGCAAGCTGCACCTCGGTGTGTTGGAGGGGGTTGCGGGTAAATTTTTCTTTGTCGCCTTTTTCGATTTCCTCCATGGTGCGCCCGGTGCGGATGCTGGTGGTAAAGCCCGAAACGCCGTCGTCCTCCCGGGCGTACGGGTCTTTTTCTTTGAGCAAAAGCCAGTTGTCGGAGGATTCCCCCGCCTTTTCCTTTAGCCGCACCAAGGCCCACTTGCCCTTCAGCCTTTTTCCATGGAGGATGATTTTCAAAGAACCCTCCCTTAGCCCCTGTTCGACATTGTTTTGCGGCTCCCAGTAGCCTTCGTCCCAGAGCATGACGGTGCCGCCGCCGTACTCCCCCTTGGGGATGGTGCCCTCAAAGTGACGGTAGTCCAGCGGGTGGTCCTCCACCCGAACGGCAAGGCGCTTGTCTTTCGGGTTGTAGGAAGGGCCTTTGGGCACCGCCCAGCTTAGGAGCGCCCCCTCCCATTCCAGCCGAAAGTCGTAATGGTCCCGCCGCGCCAAATGGTGTTGCACCACAAATCGCAGGGGTTCCGGCTCGGAACTGAAATCGGGGGATTCCCCTTCCGGTTCGGGGGTTTTGGCAAAGTCCCGCTTTTGGTAATACTCTTCCAGCTTGATGGCCATTACGCCGGCGCCTTTTCTTTTTGCGCTTTTTCAACGCTGGCTTTGAGAGCTTCCATCAAGTCAATGACTTTGCTGGGACCCTCCGATTCAGGCGCCACCACTTCCTGCCCGGAAATTTTGGTTTCGATCAGGGCGCGGAGCTTGGCCTGATACTCGTCCTTGTATTGAGAGGGGTCGAAGGGAGTGTCCATGGAATTGATCAGCAGCTTTGCCATATTCAGCTCCTGCTCGGAAATTTCCGGCTTGTGGTAGGGTTTTTGCAGGGCTTTAACCTCATCGGCGTAGAACATGGTGGAAATGAGGATGCCGTCCTGACGGGGAATAATGGCCATTAAGGTGTCCCGGGTGCCCAGCACCGTTTTGCCGATGGCGATTTTCTGTTCTGCTATCAGCGCGGCGCGAAGCAGCTCAAAGGCCTTTTCTCCCCCCCGGCTCGGGAAAAGCCTGGTAGGTCTTGTCGTAGTAGACGGGAGAAATCTGGTTTAGTTGGGCAAAGTGGAGAATTTGAATGGATTTTTCCTTTTCCGTTTTGATTTTTTCAATTTCCTCGTCGGTGATGACCACGTATTTGTCCTTGTCGTATTCAAATCCCCTGACGATGTCCTCCGCCTTGATTTCCTTGCCGCAGTGGGCGCAGGTTTTTTTGTAGCGAATCCGGCTGTTGTCCTCTTTGTGCAGTTGGTTGAAGTGAATGTCGTTGTCCTGCGTGGCGGTGGTCAGGGAAATGGGAATGGCCACCATGCCGAAGGTAATCACCGATTTGCGCGACGCCATAGCAAAACACCTCCAACGTTAGTGTTTCCGCTTGCCAATAGTTTAAATATGAAAAAGCGCCCGCCCCGGCAGGAAAAGCATGGGCGGTATATTTGCCGGGAAAACGAAAACGATAAATCTGTGCCTGTTGTGGCATATTGGTACTTTTACAAAAGGATGATGGGAAATGTCCAAAGAAAGCGCATATTTCGAAATTCGCAATCTCAGCGGCAAACACGACACCAAAACCCTCAAGCGGTCGCTGGATTCCTTCCGCGGCGTGCTGTCGGTCAGCGTCAACCCGGAAAAGAATTCCCTGGCGGTGGATTACGACAGCACGGGCGTTTCCAGTCACCAGTTGAGGCGGCATCTGGAGGAGCTTGGCTATCAGGTGGTGTCCACCCAAACGGACGAACACAAAATGTAGGTGAAGCATATGGGCAGCGAAAATAAGCGAAAAAACACCAAACAGAACCGAAAGGAAGACGGAAGATTCCGTTCCAAAAACATCAAACACGACCCACAGGCGGAAGGCGCCCGGGCAAAATTCGGCCTCAACGCCACCTCCGACGGGGACCGCAAAACCTCGGGATAGCAACCCGGAGGAGGGGGATTTTCTTGGATCGAGAGCAACTGATTCAGCAGGTCAAGAACGAATACGCGCGGCTGGCCCAGCAGGAAAGCCGCGACCACCGCACCGACCAGTATGATAACGGCCTTTCGCCGGAAGCCTATTACGAGCAGGCGCTGGAACAGGCCATTCGGGAAATTGAGGCCGGAAAGCACGACGATTGCGGGTCGGGGTTAAAGGTCATCGAGCGGATTGCCAACCGCAAAACCAAGGCCCGGCGGATTCAGGACACCATTGAATCTACCCTGCACAACATGGAAGCCGCCGAGGAGATGATGGCCTTCGAGCAGGATCCCAAAAAAATCCAGGAGCTGGAGGAGGCAAACCGCCGCCGCGCCCAGGTTATCCCTCAGATGATTCGGGAGATGAAAGAAGCCAAGGCGAAAGAGGAACTTGCCTCCAACAGCCCCAATGTCATAGGAGGTGGCGGAAATGGCTCATAACTTCATGAAAGATCTGGAAAAGATTCGAAAGTCGCAGAAGTGGGAGCGGATCCGGCAGCTGCGGAAGAAGCTGGCCATCACCAGGCACAACATCGAAGTTTCCAAAGAGATTATGGCCGAAACCCCTTCCGACGCCCAGCAAGAGCAGCTCAAGGAAAAAATCACCCAGCGCCAGCACGGCATGGCCGGCATCAAAAAGGAAATCCGCGACATCCAGCAGGAGCTCAAGAAATAAACAGAGGCTGAGGATTTCGGCAGCGGCACTTACCTATGCTGCAGCGCTGAAATTCCACAGCAAATTTAAAACGCCGTCCTTTTGGGGCGGCGTTTTTTACGATTAGCAACGGGCGATGGTGGTGTTGTCCACGGTGCGGTCGGTCAGCTCCTGGACGGGGTTGGTTTTGGCCTCTGCCCGGTAATCGATGTTGCACTTCTTCTGATGCTGCACGATGACGTTGTGGCTTGCCACCGCGTTGACGTCGTGGTTGACCTTGTTCTGATAGAAGAAGAACTCGTGGTCTTTCGGAAGCTGGGGCACGGGGGTGTACTCCTCCCGGTTGGCGGTGAGCAGAATCTGCTGCCCCAGAATTTGGCGGACATAGTCCCGGGTGTCGTGGAATTGCAGCAGCTTGGGAAATTCCCCTCCGGGAATCACCTGTTGCCACTCCTTGTTTTCGTATTTCCGCAGCAGGTCCACCGCGGCGTGGAGGTGGGCGATTTCCTGCTGCAGGTGCATCTCCCAAATGGACTTGACGTTGGCGTCCTGCTCGTCCTGGTAGAAGGAGTAGTAGAGGTAGCACTCCATATACTCGTGGAGCAGCAGATTTTCCAGCCAGGTGCAGTTGGGGTCCAGCAGGGAGCCGTAATGGGTGACGTGCTGCTCCTCAATCATGCCGATTTCCAGATAAAGCTGGCGGCCTAAGTCATTGTAGTAGGTGTTGCCGATGTTCATATAGAAGTTCATGGTCTGCTGCTCGCCGGCGGTGATGATGAGGATGTTCAGCTTGGTGCGGATATCGGCGGTTTTAAAGTCTACCGGGAACTTGACCGAGTCGAAGGGGAACCGGTGCTCCGCGATGGTGGGGCGGCCGGGGGTGATGTCCACGTAGCTTTTCACCAGCTGCTGCGCCGGAATCTGGGCGTCCAAATCCAACAGGTTGGCGTAGCGGTACAGGTGGTCGAAGTCCTCCAGCAGGGCGAAATCCAGCGCCTGCTTGACGTAAGGGTTGGGCTCGTTTTGGGCAAGCCAGGCCGTTAAGTCCACCGCCACGTGCTCGTAGCCGATGGTGGTTTCCAGCTGGGTTTCGTCAATGGGCTTGAGCCAGTTGATGTGCTTTTGCTGCTGCTGCTGCTCGATGCGGCGGGAAAGGGCCAGCTCCCGGCGCAGGTCGTTGTTTTGGCAGTTGCGGTGGAATTGGTGCTTAAAGAGTGTGGATTCCACCTCGATGCCGTTCATCAGAATAATGCGGACTTTGGTGTATGGGTCCACCGTCATCTTGTTGTAGGGCGTGGGATAGACGGTGCACCAGTCCATGATGGTGTCTTTGATGGCCACCGGTTTTTGTTCAAACGGGTTCATGCAAAATCCCCTTTCCGTATTCAGTTTTGCATTATTTTTTCCTCGGGGCGGCAAGCTATACCTTAGAAAGGACAAGAGGCGGCATCTTCGCATAATTGCAACAAGGATGGAAAAACTTAGCGATAAAGCCAAAGAAAGGGGACAGTGCATGAACTGCGCCATCGGAAAAGCAATCCAGCGCAAGGAAGCGTGGGACAAGGTGACGGGAAAGGCAGAGTACACCGACGACCTGCCGGGGTTGGACGTCCTTTCCGCCCGGCTGCTGACCAGCACCTGCGCCCACGGCGTCATTCGGCGGCTGGACATCTCCAAAGCCCTTGGAGTGCGGGGGGTCAAAGCCGTTTTGACGGGAGCCGACTGCCCGGAGCTTTTCGGTCCTCTGGTGTTGGACCGCCCCGCTTTGGCCCGGGACGTGGTGCGCTACGCCGGGGAGCCGGTGGCTTTGGTGGTGGCACAGGACGAGCCCACCGCCGAACTGGCCGTACGGCTCATCGAAGTGGAGTACGAGCCCCTGCCGGCGGTGCTGACGCCTTCTCAGGCGCTGGCGGAAGGGGCGGCTTTGGTTCACCGGCAGCCCAACGGGTACAAAAAAGTGGTGCCCGACGTCTACCCCAAAGCCGGCACCAACATTGCCAGCCACTATCGCGTCCAAAAAGGAGACTCCCAAAAGGCTTTGGCGGAGTGCGACTTTGTGGTGCGGCAGCGGTTTTCCCTTCCCCCTTCTTACCACATAGCCATGGAGGTACGGACCGCCCGGGCCGAAATTTCCGCCGACGGCAATGTGGTGATTACCACCTCCTCCCAATCCCCCTATGGGGTGCGAAAGCAGCTTTCGGAAGCCTTTTTGATTCCCGCCGGGCAGATTCAGGTAAAAGTCCCCTTTGTGGGCGGGGGATTTGGCGGCAAGGCCCCCGTCTTTTTGGAGATACTGGCCCTTTTGGCCTCCCGCAGCGTGGGAGGAAAGGCGGTGCGCCTGACCATCCCCCGGGAACAGGACATGGCCAGCGCTCCCGGCCGCATCGGGTTGGAGGCGGACATTAAACTGGGCGCCAATCGGGATGGGAAAATTCAAGCCGCCGAAATCACCTACTGGCTGGACTGCGGCGCCTACGCCGACATTTCCCCCTACATGGCAAAGGCGGCGGCGGTGGACTGCACCGGGCCCTACCACATCGAACATTTAAGTTGCGATTCCTATTGCGTCTACACCAACCACACCTTTGCCACCTCCTACCGCAGCTTTGCCCACGAATCGGTTACCTTTTGCATTGAGCGCACCGTGGATTTGCTGGCAAAACAATGCGGTATAGACCCGCTGGAATTTCGCATCCGAAACGCCATTCGCCCGGGCAGCTTCACTCCGACGCAGGTGGCGGTTACCGAAAGTCTGGTGGGAAATTTGACCCAGTGCCTGCAACAGGTGAAGGAACTTTCCCAGTGGGACGGCGGGAAAGGGGTGTTCATTAAGGAGGATACCGTTCGGGCCAAAGGGGTGGCCTGCCTGTGGAAGACCGAAAACCCGCCCACCGACGCCGTTTCGGGGGCTTTGATTACCTTTAACCCCGACGGCAGCGTCAACCTTCACACCGGCGTGGTGGAGATGGGCTCGGGCGGCCAAACCAACCTGGCGCAAATTTTGGCGGAAAAGCTGAAAATGGACCCGGGTCAGGTCCACGTGGTGATGCCGGTGGACACCCGCACGGCACCCGAACACTGGAAAACCGTCGCCAGCATGACGGAATACATGGCGGGCCATGCGGTCATGCGGGCGGCGGACGACCTGCTTGCCCAACTGCGCCGCAACGGCGCCGAAGCGCTCCAATGCCCCATGGAGGAAATTGAAATTGCCAACGGCCGGGTCTTTTCCCGCAAAAATCCCGACCGGTTTATCCTTTTCCGGGACATTGTGCAGGGTTACCTCTCCCCACAGCGGGAGTCCCTCGGGGAGCCGGTGCTGGGTCGGGGCGGCTTTATGCTCAAAGGGCTGAGCCTGTTGGACCCCCAAACCGGGAAAGGGAAAACAGGCCCTTCCTGGACGGTGGGAGCGCAGGTGGTGGAGGTGGAGGTAAATGTCAAACCTTCACCTACCGGATACTCTCCGCCTCCACCGTCATGGATGTGGGAAGGGTGATTAACCCCGAACTGATGCGCTCCATCATAGCGGGGGGCATGGCCATGGGCGTCAGCATGGCAAGTCGGGAAGCTGCCGTCTACGACGAAAAGGGCGTTGTCCGAGCGCCCAACCTGCGGACCTACAAGCTGCTCCACATCGGGCAGGAGCCGGACTACCGCGTAGGCTTTGTGGAAACGCCGGAGCAGGATTCCCCCTACGGGGTGCGCAGCTATTCGGAGCACGGCATCATCGGCATTCCGGCGGCCTTGGCCAACGCCCTGTCCGCCGCTTTTGGCAGGGAATTGTGTTTGCTGCCCTTAACGCCGGAACGGATTTGGAAAGCAATCCGGGAGGAGCCTAAATGATTCCCTTTGACTTTATCTACTGCCGCCCCGACACGATGGAAGATGCCTATCAGGCTTTTGTGCAGCTGCAGACCGAGGGCAAAAATCCTTACTATTACGCCGGAGGCAGCGAGATCATCACCATGGCCAGAGCGGGCAGCATCCGACCGGGCGCGGTCATCGACCTAAAGTGGATTCCAGAGTGCAGGGTGCTTTCCCTGGATTCGGACGAACTGCATCTGGGTTCGGTCTGCACATTAAATGAAATAAAGGAGTCTAAACTGTTTCCCCTTCTCACCCTTGCCTGCGGGCGGATTGCCGACCACACCAACCAGTGCCGCATCACGCTGGGGGGAAATCTTTGCGGCACCATCCGGTACCGGGAAACCTGCCTCCCCCTGCTTCTTGCCGACGCCTCCGTTACCCTGTTTGGCGGGCAGGGGCTGCGCAGGGTACCCTTTGCCAGCGTGTTCAACGGGCGGATGCGGCTGGAAGCCGGCGAATTCATCGTGCAGGTTCATGTGCCAAAGAAAGCGTTGCAGGCGCCCCACTACCACATCAAGCAGACGGCCAACGAGAAAATCGACTACCCCATGGTGACCGTGGCCGCCCTGTGGCAGGACCGTTTCCTGCGGGTGGCCTGCTCGGGACTCTGCGCGGAACCCTTTCGCAGCGCGGAAATGGAAGCGGTGCTCAACGCTCAAAACCTTTCCGGTGCCGACCGTGTCCGCAAGGCGGTGGAATTGTTGCCGCAACCAGCCTATGACGATGTGGAGGGCTCGGCGGAATACCGGAAGTTTGTGTTTCAAACCATTCTGGAGGCTTTGTTGGAGGAGGTTACCCATGGTCCGCTATGAGGGAAAAACCGTCGTCAACCTGGAGGTGAACGGTGAGCTGCATCAGTTGGCGGTGCGCCCTTCCGACCTTCTTTTGGACGTACTGCGGGAACAACTGGGGTTGACGGGCGCCAAACCCGGCTGCAAAAACGGGGATTGCGGCGCCTGCACCATCCTCATGGACGGCTGGCCGGTCAAATCCTGCCTGGTGCTGGCGGTGGAGGCGGAAGGGCATCGGCTGTTGACGGTGGAGGGTTTGGGCGGAAACGCCCCTGTCCAGCAGGCTTTTGTGGAGGCCAACGCCTTTCAGTGCGGGTACTGCACGCCGGGCTTTTTAATGGTCTGCTACGGACTTCTAATGCAGCACCCCACCCTGCCGGAGGAGTACGTGGTGGAGGAGTGGCTTCAGTCCAACCTTTGCCGCTGCACCAGTTATCGGGAAATTCGCAAAGCGGTGAAACAGATGTATCAAAAGAAATAATCGCAAAGGTGCAGAACCGCCACTAAAATTGTCCGTTACAGGCCTGGTTGAAGTTTCATTTCGTTTCCACATATGGTAAAATAATGTAAAAACTTGTCGCAGAACAGGAGAGGCAGAACATGCGGGATAGGAACACCACTTTTGAAGAGCTGTATCGCTATTTGTTGCAAAGCGCCAAAGAAAAAGCCCCTTCCCAGGCGGCGAAGGAGCTGGATGGGGAAACCTATGATGTCACGCATCTGGACTGTTTGCTCCATCCGCAAAAGCATCCGGTGATTTGGCGGCTGGGGAAATGCCACTGCAAGGACCCCAAAGCGGCCTCCTGTCTGGAAGGTTGTGAGTTCGACGCCATTCATATGACCCCGGACGGCCCGGAGTTTGACGTCGACAACTGTGTGGGCTGCGCGGCCTGTGTGGAGCGCTGCAAGGAAAACAACCTGGTTGCCTCTCGGGATGCTATCGCCGTGTTGGAAATGCTGGCGCAAAAAAAAGAGGGGCAACTGGTGTACGCCATGATTGCGCCCGCTTTTCTGGGGCAGTTCCAGGACGAAGTGACCCCCGGCAAGCTGCGCACCTGCCTTAAGCGGCTGGGCTTTGACGGCATGCTGGAGGTGGCGTCCTTTGCCGACATCCTCACCTTAAAGGAATCCTACGAATTTGTGGAAAATATTTTGGAGGACGGCGACTATCAGCTGACCAGCTGCTGCTGCCCCATGTGGATTTCCATGATTCGCAAGGTCTATCATCAACTCATTCCCCATGTTCCTCCTGCGGTTTCCCCCATGGTGGCCTGCGGGCGCACCATCAAGTTCCTGCACCCCAACGCCATCACCGTCTTTATCGGCCCCTGCCTTGCCAAAAAGGCGGAGGCTCGGGAACCGGATATTCAGGGCTCGGTGGATTATGTGCTGACCTTCCAGGAGGCGCTGGAGATTTTCAACGCCCTGGAACTGGACCCCGCCGCCATGGAGGAAAGCGAAAAAGAAATATCCTCCCGAGCCGGGAGGATATACGCCAGAACGGGCGGGGTCAGCGAGGCGGTGGCGTCGACGGTGCGCCGTATTAGCCCCAACCACGCCGTTCCCCTGAAAACCAAGCAGGCGGACGGTGTGAAAGCCTGCAAGGCGATGCTCAACGACATTATGGAAGGCAACATCAGCGCCAATTTCTATGAGGGTATGGGCTGCGTGGGAGGATGCGTCGGCGGGCCCAAAGCCATCATCCCCAAGGAGAAAGCCACCGTGCTGGTGGACCAATACGGGGATACGGCCACTTATCCCACGCCCATCGACAACCCCCATGTGATTGAGCTGCTCAAACGTCTGGGCATCAACACCCCCGAAGAGCTTTTGAACAACAGCGACATCTTTACCCGGGACTTTGGCAAGTCCTGACGGGCTATTGGTTGGGTTTCTGGTTTTTAAATTCGCTCCTTGCCTTTTTTAAGTCGTCCGGGCTGCCCGGAAGGGAGTCGAAGTCGTAGGTTTGGGGTTGGGATTTTGCCTCATAACTGCGGCAAAACAGCGGATCTTTGTTGTTGGGGTCGATTTTTGCCCGGTTTCCATGCAGGGTGGTCGGCCCTAATTTATTGTTTTGCTCTGCCATAATACGCGCCTGCCTTTCCTGTTTACTGTTTTACGTTGGCTTGATAATCGTAGATGGCACGGTAGGATTCTTCTTCAAAGGGGCTTTGCGGGGCGGACGGAATCAAACCGGTGCAGTCGGTGGTGGAAGCCGCGTTGACCACGTCCATATCCAAATGGGCCAAATTGTCGCGGCTTTCGTTTTTACTTTTCTGCTTGTCCATATCATCACCTTCTTTTGAAATTGGTTGCCTTTATAGCTTTTCCGACAAGCAGCCATTTATGAAAGGGATGAAAAGCCATCCGTTGACGGCAGTATAAGAGGCTCCTGATAGGAAATCTTAAATGATAAAATGTTGATTTCCTTTCAGGAGGAACATTATGGAACCTTCCCCCGATGTCATTTCCCAAATCACCCTGATACGCATTTTGCTGGGGATATTTATGGGCACCATCGCCCGCGCCGTGACCCTGCGCAGCGATTTGCGGCAGGTTCCCAGTTATCCCAACGGGTGCTTTATCAACCTGGTTACCGCATTTTTGGCGGCAAGCCTTGGCGCCGTGGCCATTCCCTCCCTGTTGACCAACGATTACGCCGCGGTGACTTTTTTGATGCTGGCGGTTCAGAATTTTCGGGATATCCGCAAGCAAATTCAGGAAAGCCTGGAGCAAATCGACCCTGCTGGCTTTGCGCCTCGGGGGAGTGCCTACATCGACGGCATCGCCAAAACCTTTGAGGGCAGAAACTACCTTTCCCTGCTGACCGCCTTCGGCACCGTTTTGTCCCTGTACCTGTTTATGAGCGAGAATCTTTGGCTCAACATTCTCAACGCAGCGGTGACGGGGTCAATTTTGATTTGCCTTTTGGTGCGCTTTACCAAAGGCAAATGCATCGGCGACATCTGCGCCATTGATTTTGGGCAGATTGAAATAAAGGGCTCCGATTTATACGTGGACGGCATCTGGGTCACCGCCATGCTGGGCATTGCCAAGCGAAAACAGCTTTTCCAGGAAGAGGGAATCGCATTGGTGGCCACTCCCAAAGCGGAAAAGCATCGGCTTACACTGGAAAGTGATGCGCAGAGGATGGCCATGTTATACGACGCCGTCCGCTCCTTCGGCGCCAAAGAGTTGCTGTTTACCAAACGCAGCTTATCCGACGGCAGAGTGGTAATTGCCTTTGTCCCCATCATCAAGGACAAGGAACAAATCCTCACTGCCGTGCGCAACACGCCCATATTGGAGAGCGTCCGCAAAGTGTCCCGCAGGAGGTGACGGCATGGAAATTATTATGTATGTGACCGATTGCCCGGAACGGGTGATTACCGGAAACCCGCTGGCTTTGCATATGCCCAACGACGAGGACCGCCAGGAGTTTTTGGAAAAAATGGCGGAAACCTTCGAAGCCCATGTCATCCAACTGAAAAACGGCGACCACATCGTCATTCGAAAAAACTAACCGGCAGAAAAAAAGCCTCTACCCGTTGCGGGTAGAGGTTTTGTTTCAGTGCGGTTTGCCGCCGTGTTACAGAGCGTTCTGCCGGATGAAAATTTCGTTGCGGGTCAAAATGCAGCGGGTTTCCGGATGAATGCCGCAGGAAAAATAGTCAAAGAGAATTTTAAGGGGCAGGTACCCTTGCCGGTAGGCTTCCTGCCCAATGGCGGCTGTCAGGGAACCTTCCTGGAGGCGGGGGGCGGAGCTTTCGGTCAGGTCGAAGCTGATGTGCAGCAGTTTATCCTGCAGACCCAAATCCTTGATGGCCCGGCAGACTGAACCCACGCTGCCCGCAACGGTAAAGACGGCGTCGATTTCAGGGTGCTGTTCCAAAAGCCCTTTCGCCTGCCGGTAGGCAAATACGGGGTCCGAGGTTATTTCCAGGTAGCTGACCATGGAGTAGTCGGTACCCAGCGCCTTCAGCTCGCTCATAAATCCCTCATACCGCTGCTGGTGGCTCATCATGACGGACGTTCCCTGCAGCACCGCCAGATTGATATGCTGCCCCCGGGAGAGAAGGTGAAGCAACCCTGCCGCCGTCCGCCCGCCTTTGACATAGTCGCTGCTGACATAGCAAAAAGGCTGAAAACCCTCCAGTTCCGAGTTCATCACCACCACGGTGATGCCCTGCCCTTCCACCTCCTGCAGCTTCTGCCGGATGGCTTCGTGGTTGATGGGCACAATCACCAGTCCGGAAATGCCCTCCTGGACCAATTCGTCGATGAGGGCAATTTGCTCCTCCGGTGAAAAGTAGTTGAAGTAGCGCCGCAGCACCGTTACCCCGTACTGTTCCAGCTCCGCGGTGATGTCGTCCACCCCCACCAGCAAGTCGCTCCAAAACCCTTTGATATCGGTGCGGCAAATGATACCGAGCTTTAATTTTTGCTTTTGGATGGCCAGCTGTCGAGCAGGTCGGCTGGGCCGGTACCCCATCTGCTGAGCCAAAGCCAGAATGCGGTCCCGCACCTCCGGATTCACCCCGCCCCTTCCGTGCAGAGCCCGGTCTACCGTGCCCCGAGATACCCCGGCCAAAGCGGCAATGTCCTTGATGGTTACAGCCACAGATTGCCCCTCCATTCGTGTACGTACACGCTCATCAATTACTAATATAGCACACCCCTTTCAAATTTCAAATACCTATACGTAAGATTACATTAAGGTTAAAATAGTTAAAATTTTTAAATTCGACCAATTCATGTTGACGGCTTATACAAATTAGGCTTATAATACAGATACCGTGCTCGTGCACAATATTCGATATTTTGTGATTGGAGAAGGAGGATGTGTCTCGTGACCAGAAAGTTAGTTTCAATTTTCTGTGTGCTTCTGGCGTTATCCCTGGCATTGACAGCGTGCTCAGGCACAACAACTCAACCTCAGTCTAATACCAGCAGCCAAGCCCCTGCGCAAGCTTCTTCCCAAAGCAAAGAATCCACTCCCCAAAGTCAGGAAGCGGCGGTCCGCGGAAAAACGGTGGCCGAAGTTCTGAACATGACCTGGGATCAAATCGCCGAACAGGCCAAAGAGGAAGGGGAGGTAGTTTACGCCACCTGGGGCGACGAAGCGGAATGGAACCGGCTTGCCGCCCGCTTTACCGAAAAATACGGCGTGAAGTTTACCATTGTAACCGGTGAAAAAGTCAACATGATGAACAAGGCCATTGCCGAGCTCAACGGAACCGGCACCATCGACGTCATGATGCTGGCAGGCGAAACCGTCAACGGCCTGCTGGGCGCCGGTGCGCTGGCTCCCAATGTGCTTCCGAAAATTGAGGACAAAGACAAACTGGTTCCCGGCCTTTCCCAGCGGAAGGAGGGCGTCAGCAACAGCGAAGGCTGGTGGATGCCCATCAACATTAACCCGGCTGGTTTCCTTTACAACGCCAACAATGTCACCAATCCCCCGCAGACCTGGGAGGAATTTGAAGCTTACATAGACGCCAATCCCAAAAAATTCGGATTCTGCATCCCCGAAAAGGGCGGTACCGGCCAGGCTATGATGGAGGCTCTGATTGCCAACCTCACCGGCGGACTGGAGCAGTATTTGCTGGATCCGGAAGTGGACCCGGAGAAACATGCCAAATGGGATGTGGTGTGGGATTGGCTCAATTCCCGCAAAGATAAAATCACCTTCGTCAACTCCAACAATGACGCCATTACCCGTCTGAACGGCGGCGAATTGGATTTGGTGGTTGCCTGGAACAGCACGGTGGACAAAGCGGTGCGCAACGGCGAACTGTTCAAGCATTACGGCTATTATGTTCCCGAATTTGGCCTGTGCTACAGCGGCGACACCATTGCCGCGTTGAAGAATGCGCCTCATCCCGCCGCCGCCCTGCTGTGGATGAACTGGCTGGCCTCCGAAGAGGCGCAGACCTTGGCCGCCGACATTCTGGCCTATTTCCCCTCCCGGACGGATCTGCAGGTGGATGTGTCCCGGCTGGCGGAAGGAGAGCAGGCCAAAAACGTGGATTGGATGAGCGCCTGTTACAAGACGCAGTACATCTCTGACTTCACTCGCAACGTCCTCCAATAAAACAAGGGTAGACAGATACGGCCCGGACTTTATGGCCGGGCCTGTTTTTATGAATTCGGAAATGAGGAGTGATTGCGGTGGCAGAAGGCCTGTCGTTAAAGAACATCACCAAACGGTTTGGCAACTTTACAGCCTTAAATAATGTGAGCTTTGATATTAAACCGGGAGAATTCGTCACCCTGCTGGGCCCTTCGGGTTGCGGGAAAACAACGCTGTTGCGGATTATCGCGGGATTTTTGGAGCCGGATGAGGGCGAGGTTTGGTTCGGCGACCAAAAGATGAACGACGTGCCCCCTCATAAGCGCAACACCGCCATGTGTTTTCAGTCCTACGCGCTGTTTCCCCACAAAACGGTGTACGAAAACATCCGCTTTGGCCTGCGGATGCGCAAGGTGCCCGCCAGCCAGCACCGGGCGCTGGTGGAGGAAGCCATGGCCATGGTGAACCTGACCGGTTTGGAGGACCGCAAGCCCTACGAGCTTTCGGGAGGGCAGCAGCAGCGGGTGGCGCTGGCCCGCTCGGTGGTGGTGCGGCCCAACATTCTGCTGTTTGACGAACCATTGTCCAATCTGGACGCCAAACTGCGGGAGAAGGTAAGGGTGGAAATTAGGGATTTGCAGCGGAAACTGGGAATTACCGCCATCTACGTCACCCACGACCAGAGCGAGGCGCTGGCCATTTCCGACACCATTATCTCCATGAACCAGGGCGCCATCATTCAAAAATCCGACCCCCGCACCATCTACGACCGCCCGGTGAGCAAATTTATCGCCGACTTTATCGGCACCGCCAATCTGGTTCCCTGTACCGTCACCCGGCAACAGGGTTCCCTGTTCCAGGTGCAATCCCCTTACGGCATGCTGCTGGCGGAGGATAAGGACTTTCCACACGACAGCGGCGAGTATTATCTGTGCATCCGCCCAGAGGATGTTCGCCCGGTGCTGGACGGCGAGCCCGCCGGGGAGGACAACATTTTGGAGGGCGTGGTGAAAAACTCCATCTACATGGGCAACACCTTGGATTTGTTTGCCCGGGTGCAAACGGAACCCCTCCGGGCCAGCGTGTGGAAAGATTACCACATCGAGGAGGGCACCCGGATTCGCTTTGCCGTTCCTCGGTCAAAAATTCGGATATTGGAGGGATAACCCGTGAAAACCGCTCGTAAAAAGCGAAAATTTGAGTGGGGGTATCTGCTCCTGCTGCCCGGTTTGGGATACATTTTGTTTTTCCTGGCGGGAGCAACCGGCATGATGATTGCCCAAAGCTTTGGATTGTTCAATTACACCGCCGAGTCCCGATTTTCCCTGGAATATTGGAGAGGTATCCTCAACGAAACTTTTGTGGACGATTTGCTCTATTCGCTGAAGATTGCGGTCTGCGCTTCCCTGCTCTGCATCTGTATTGCCTACCCTCTGGCTTTGATTATTAAAAAGCTTCCGGGTGAGCGGACGATTCTTTCCCTTGTAAAGATTCCCATGTTCATTCCCGCCCTGGTGGCCTCCCTGTTGATTTTAAATATCATCGATTACCACGGCATCCTCAACATTATCCTGGTGCGGCTGCAAATCATCGAGGAGCCGTTGAGGCTGCGCAACGACTCCTGGGGCGTTGCCGCCCTGCTTATCCAGGCGTGGAAGAACATTCCCTTTATGCTGATTATCATGTACTCCGCCGTCGAGGCGGTGCGCAGGGACGTCATCGACGCCGCCCGCAATCTGGGAGCCGGAAGGCTTGCGGTGTTTACCCAGATTATTGTGCCCCTCACCCTGCCCTCCGCCTTGGTGTCGGTGATTCTGGTCTTTATCCGGGTGTTCAACGATTATGTCATTTCCAAAACAGCGGGACCGCTCTACCCCAACACCATTTCCAACCTGATGCACGTCACTGCTTATCTGTACAACGACTGGCCCTCGGCGGCCTGCATTGGTTGCCTGATGGTGATTACGGCAGTCAGCTTTGTCTCCGTTTACAATTACCTGAGCAAAAAGCTGCTGCAAAACCTGTAGGAGGATGGGGACATGGCAAAAGAGTTTTCTGCCCAGTTGACCCGGAAGCTGCTGCGTTACCTCGTTCCCTTTGCGATCATTGTAATTCTAGTGGCGTGGATTGGCGTGCCGATGGCTTATTGCTTTTTATGGTCGGCGGTGGACCCGGATTACCCCTGGTCTTACCCGGACCCTTTGCCCCAAAAGCTGTCGCTGTTCCATTGGCGGTACATACTGGAAAATACCAACATTTTGGGGGCGGTGGGCTCCAGCTTTTTCATCGCCGGCTGCACCACCATCCTGTCCTTTTTACTGGCGCTGCCCACTTCCTACGCGTTGGGCAGAAGGCAGCTGAAAGGAACCGGTTTTTTCAAAACGCTGATGCTGCTGCCTTTGGTGCTGCCGGGTATGGCCATGGCCATCTTTTTGGGGCGGATGCTGATGAAGATGGGGCTGTCGGGCACTTATACCGGCGTGATTTTAGCCCACACCCTGATGGGAGTGCCCTATATGATGCGGATTCTGGTGGTGAGCTTTGAATCGGTGCCCCAGGATTTGGTGGACGCCGCCTCCAACTTGGGGGCCAGGGCCTTTACCCGCTTTGCCGAGGTTTACTTCCCCATGGTGTTGCCGGGTTTGGTGGCGGGCTCCATTTTTACCTTCATCAACAGCATGGAGGAGTTTAATTTGACCTTCATCATCGGGTTGCCAACTGTCAAAACCATCCCCACCGTGTTGTTCTCCTATTTGGGGGAGAGCTTCGCCCGCACCAGAGCGTCGGTGGTTTCCCTGATTCTGCTGATTCCCAACCTGACATTGCTGCTGATAACCGAACGCTTTATCAAAACCGAATATATGGGAGCCGCTCTCGGCAAAATGTAACGGCTTTCCCTTTTAAGGAGGACTATTTATGGCAAAACAGTATCAAGGCCCTATGCGGCTGGCTCATCGGGGAGTGACGCAAGCCGCGCCGGAAAACACCCTGGAAGCTTTTGAGGCGGCCAAAAACATGGGCCTTGAGGGGATTGAAATCGATGTGCGGCTTACCAGAGACGGGCAGGTGGTGGTGGTCCACGACGCCAACCTCACCCGTCTGACTTTGGGACACCCCGCCGGTCAAACTCATGCCCGGGTGGCGGACTTAAGCTGGGAGGAGCTTTCCCGGGTGGAAATTCCCTACGCCAACCACTTGCTGGATAAGGAACTGCCTCCCTACTCCTGGGTGGAGGAGATAGCCACCCTGATGCCCCACCGCCTGTTAGGGCAGGATTCGGGCAGGGGTTACCTGGAAGAACTGCAACGGGAGCCCCGAATGGCGCGGCTGATGCTGTTCCAGGAATTTTTGGCCTGGTTGGAGAAAGCCCCCCATATGACGGTGGAAATTGAAATCAAAGTGCCGGAAGCGGTGTTGCCAATTTTTCGCCTGTTGGATGCCTCCCCGGTGGGCAGGCAGTGTATTTTATTTTCCGGACAATCCGATGTGATGCAGGAGTTGATGCGGGCGGCCGCCCATCAGGGAACGCCGAAGGAAGTTCGGCTGGGAGCCAATATTCGCTGGCTTACACCGGAAATGAAGGAATGGCTTTCTGCCAACAGGTTGTACGAAGTGGGAATGAATGCCGGAGCCGCCGATGAGGATATTGCTTGGCTGCAGTCCAAGGGCATTCAGGTGTTTTCCAACCTGGGGGATTACCCCGACTGGTGGGGAAAAATCTGCCGCCTGAATGTTGCGGCTTTTAAAACCAATTACGCCGAAGCCTACACCAAATGGTGGCACAGCCAAAACAACACGGAAGAGCAATCATAGGGCAAAGAAAAGCAGATACGGCCAGAAAGGCGGTATCTGCTTTTTATTATGGCTTAAATAAAGCGGCTACAGCATAGTAGTTTATACTTCGGAGAAGTTTAATGATGCCCGGTATGGACCAAGTTAAAAAACAAGCCAGCAATGCATCGGCATTGCTGGCTTGTAAACTGGCGGAGACGGTGGGATTCGAACCCACGAGCCCGTAAGGGCTAACGCATTTCGAGTTATTTGAAGGCAAGTTCTTATGAGTTTACGAGAGTAACTTTAGGAGAAGATAAAATCCCGCAAACCCGCATAAATAAAGGCTTTTCAGACACAAACGCCGATATTTCCCCGCAGGGGCATACCACACTGATTTAGCGGTTTTCAGGGCAAAGTGTAGAAAAAGTGTAGAAAAAGTGTAGAAAAACAACCGGCGAAATAACCTTAAGATACTTTAGTTTCCCGGCGATTTGAAAAAGCAAAACCAAGCGTATCCTACCATTGACATTGATTTTTAACAGAACATCCTGCAGCAGACAGAGCATAATTCTCTGCCCTAAGGATCAATGTGATGGGAGGAACGATGATGGCAACCGACTACTCTTACCTTCTGGCTGAATATCCGGAGAAGATAAGTCAAGACCAGCTTTACAGAATTTGCCGCATAAGCAAACGAAAAGCCACATGGCTTTTGGAGAACGGATATATCCCCTGCGAGGATACCGGCAAAAAGACCCGCAGGTTTAAAATCCAAATAACCGACGTTATTGCATACCTTACTCGCTTGGAAGAATCTCCTGAGACCCTGCTGACACCACCGGGGATATTTTCAAGCGGAATAAAATATAAACCGAAGCGCCAAACGGCGAAGGCAATCAACTCCGAGAAGTTTATGGCAATGCTTAAGAACAAGTGGCACACCTTTCCGGATGCCCTCACGGTAAATGATGTCACAAAGCTAACGGGATACTGCCAAACCACAGTATCTGAATGGATCAAGGCAGAAAAGATAGCGGGGGTATGGTATTATACCAAGTATTTAGTGCCAAAGGACAGCTTGATAAACTATATGGCAACAGAAGCTTGCCGCATCCATCAGAAGTCCAAAAAGCATATAGAGCTGCTGGAGCAGTATCGAAATCCCTAAATGCTCGGCGCATCCATTTACATGAAAACAGGGTGACTACTTTGCATAGTGTCACCCTGTTCTTGTATCGATTATAAAAATCTGATCCAGTCGCGTCTGCCGTACAGAATTCTTTCAACGTCAACCACCTTGTTCTTCTCGTCTATGGAAAAAAACACAACGTAATTTTTTACAATTAGTTTCCTGTATCCCATTTGAGATAGACGATCGTCTGAAACAAGCGGACAGCGCTGCGGCATATCGGACAGACTTAGCATTGCCTCTTCAAAAAGCTCCATCATACGAGTTGCCGATATGGGAGCTGACAGCTGAGAAGCAATATACCGAACAATGTCCCTAAGATCGTTTTCGGCTGGTTCAGATACATCTACCCTATATTTCGCCATCGGCGATGCCTCGCTTAATATCCTTCATGACATCTTGAAGCGGACGCTTTTTACCCGCTTTAACGGCCGATCGTCCTTCGTCAAGCAGGTGATACAGTTCAAGCTTGCCGCTGAGTGCCTCATAGGTTTCAATGCTCATAACCGCCAAATCTCCCTGCCCGTTTTTTGTGATAAAAACAGGTTCACGGCTTTCATGACAGAAGGTGGATATCTCATTATAGTTATTCCGCAGGTCAGTGCTGGACTTTATATTTGGCATAGCGTTTACCTCCTTACACAATTCTAAAGATATTATACACGAATTTCTTTAGAATATCAATTGAATTTCGCTGACTGCAACTGGCATCGAAAATAAGACACCGGATGCCGGTTAAAATCTTAATGAGATCGTTTCCTATGAAGGGACGAATATGACTCATATGTAACTCTCGTTTAATCATAAACAAAACACCTCTTTATCTCTTTCCATAACAATACAACATCAAAGATATATCTTATAAAAATTGAACACATTGAACTTGTTGTTTCAAACAAAATCCCATTAAATTCAGTATCAATGTATAGAAGCAGAATAATCAGAGAATAATAAATGCCTAAGCACTGTCATAAAATAAGTTTTAAATTTGATTGACAATATGACAAATGCGGCATATACTATAAATATAGAAGGGAGGCATTATCATGAATAACTCTCTGGAGATCATCGGAGCAAGGATAAAATCTCTGCGCGAAAATAGCGGCCTTACACAAAGCAATGTGGCTAATTATCTTCATGTCGATCAAAGCCTTGTGTCTATGGTCGAGAAAGGCAAACGGGCACTGACGGCGGATATGCTGGATAAGCTTGCAGCCTTGTTTGGTACGCGGGTATCTGCACTCATGGAGCCGGAAATGAAGGTTAAACCGCTGTCCTTTGCGCTTCGTGCAAGCGAAATCGGAGAAGATGACTTGGACGCAATTAGCGCCATAAACAGGATTGCTTTAAATAGCCACTTTATGACTCAATTGCTTGAGGGTGAGCATGCCAATGGATAGAATAGAGTTATGGAAAAAAGCTCTCAGTTTACGGAAAGAGCTTGGAGAAGATGCGACTTCTCCGATCGATATATTGGCATTGGTTCATACAATCGATAAATTATCCATCGTATACTATCCGATGGGGAATCACATTAGCGGTATTTGTATTAAGGGAACCGGCAGCAATGTCATCGCCATTAATTCAGCCATGACCCTTGGAAGGCAGCGCTTTTCCATGGCTCATGAACTATATCACCTGTATTTTGATGATGACGAACTCACTGCGGTGTGTGCAAAAACAATCGGCGAGGGAAATGAAAAGGAAAAGCAAGCAGATCAGTTTGCATCGTATTTGCTTATGCCCCCGGATGCCCTTTCGGATAAAATTGACCAGCTGAAAAAGTCGAGCTCCGCCAAGCTTTCCATTCATGATGTTGTGCGTTTGGAGCAATACTTTCGTGTTAGCCGCCAAGCTATCCTTTACCGGCTGCTCAGCGAAAATGAATTAACCCGTGAAGAAGCTGATTCAATGCGCCAAAACGTAATTTTATCTGCTCTTAATCTTGGCTACGATGATACACTCTATAGACCGACACCCGAAGATAAGCGATACAGGACATACGGCTACTATATTCAGCAGGCGGAAAAAGCTTTGGAACAAGGGCTAATATCCAGCGGCAAATATGATGAATTGCTGCTATCTGCTTTCCGTTCCGACCTCGTCTATGGGGAGGAAATCGAAGGGGGCGAATTGCTTGACTGATTCGCTCTTTTTTGATAGCGACTGTATCTCGGCTTTTTTGTGGGTTGGGAATGAAAATTTATTGGTTAAGTTATATCCCGGTAGGATCGTTATTCCTAAAACTGTTTATGACGAACTGTCCTATCCCGGGATTGCGCACCTAAAGGCAAGAGTAGATGCACTCCTTTCGGTGGGACAAGCACAGGTAATGTCCATTGATGTGGCTACGGAAGCCTATGATATATATTATCAGCTTACCGAAAAACCCAAAGCCGGGCATATCTTTTGGAGCCACTCATTACGACAAACAATATTCTGTTACTGCTCAAGAAAAATGAAAATGATGGATCAGTACGAAAGATTCTCGAAGAACACCCAAACCTATCGGTTGAAAAAATGTATCTGAAAGACGCCCATCTGGATGCACACAGCAAAGGTAATTATGACTCCATGCTGCAGACATAGCAAAAGAAATTTCGCCGACCGGCAAGCCGGTCGGCGAAATCGTTTCCGAAAAGCTGGATGTTGTCCTAGTAACAACATTGATCCTTCATCACTGGGTATTCCCTACATAAATAATGGGGTGCCAGTGGAACCCCATTTGATTTAAGCCTATTGACAAGTATATATTGGCAGACATCGGTTATTTCTTTTAGTTGCCCGAGTTTCTGTCTATCTATGTGTCTGATGGCTTAATGTTTTCAACTAAAGAATAATTCCGCCAAACCAAAAATACTCGAGACCATGCTTCAATTACAGTAGACTCAAACCTCTCTATTCAGCGCCCGATACACAAAGTCCATGTCGAGGCCTTCTCGCACGGCGGCGGCGAGGATGTCGTACTGCCTTTCCTTGTATGCCCGGGGGTCCTCCGCCCCGAGGGTCTCGAAGGCAATCCCCTTTTTGCGGCACAAGGCTCTGAGAATCGTCTCGCAAATCCCCGGCGCGTCGAAAATTCCGTGGATGTAGCTGCCGTACACGCTGCCCGCGCCCATAATCGCGGGCATTTTTTCCTCGCTGCGGCCCATATGAATCTCGTAGCCTTCGTAGGCCATGCCGCTAAGACCCGAGAGCATCCCGGGCACCGCATCGAACACACCCTTCGTCTGGGTCTGCACCTTTTCCCCGCGGAAAACCGTGTCCATCTCAAGAAGGCCCATGCCGCGAATTTCCGTAAGCCCCGCCGACTCCACCTGCTCCGGGTCGGATATCTTGCGCCCGAGCATCTGATACCCGCCGCAAATGCCGAACACCAGCGTTCCGGAAGACGCCGCCTGCAGGATAGCTGCCTCAAGGCCGCTCTCCCGCAGCCAGACGAGGTCTGCGATGGTGCTTTTCGTCCCGGGCAGGATAATCATATCCGGGCGGCCAAGCTCCCCAACGCTCTCCACATACCGCAGGGAGACGTTCTCCTGCCGCTCGAAGGGGGCAAAGTCCGTGAAGTTCGAGATATAGGGAAGGCGGATGACGGCGATGTCGATAAGTCCCTTCTTGGTGCTTCGGTGGAAACGCTCTGTAAGGCTGTCCTCATCGTCGATGTTCACGTGGATGTATGGCACGACGCCCGCCACGGGGACGCCGCAGAGCTCCTCCAGGGTTTTCAGCCCCGGCTCTAAAATGGAGCGGTCCCCCCGGAACTTGTTGACGATAGTCCCCTTAACCCGCGCCCGCTCGTCCGGGTCGAGAAGGACAATCGTCCCGTAAAGCTGGGCGAAGACGCCGCCTCTGTCAATGTCCCCCGCCAGCAGCACCGGCGCGTCCACGAGTTTTGCAAGGCCCATGTTCACGAAGTCGTCCCGCTTAAGGTTAATCTCCGCGGGACTCCCCGCCCCCTCGATGACGATGACATCGTTTTCCGCGGCGAGGCTGTTGTAGGCGTCCATGACCATGGGAAGAAAGTCCATCTTCTTCGCGTAGTACTCCGTCGCCGTCATGTTCCCCAGCGCCCTGCCGCCGACGATAACCTGGCTGCCCTTGTCCGTGGTGGGCTTGAGGAGAATGGGGTTCATGCGCACGTCCGGCGCGATGCCGGCACACTCCGCCTGCACCACCTGCGCCCGCCCCATCTCGCCCCCCGTCTCCGTGATGAAGGAGTTGAGGGCCATGTTCTGGCTCTTAAAGGGAGCGACGCGGTAGCCGTCCTGCCTAAAAATGCGGCACAGCGCCGCCGCCAGCAGGCTCTTTCCCACGTTGGACATGGTCCCCAGTATCATAATGTTCTTTGCCATCGTCGTTTCCTTTCCACAACCACGATCTTTGGGTTACCCGCCGGCGGCGTCCCCCGCCTGCAGGGTATAAATGTATACCGGGTTACGCCCCGTCATCAGATGGTATGCGCCAAGCTTCCTATCCCGCGCGATTGTCATAGAGACAGTCTCGGTTTCCGTAAAAGGATACTCCTTCATGCAGTCTGCAAGCTCCGCAATCGACTCCAGCGTAACCGCCGTCGCTACAATGCGAACGTTTGGGTTTTTCTCCAGCAAAAGCGCGAGAATCTCCCGCATATTGCCATTGCTGCCGCCGATAAACACATGGGTCGGAGCCGGCAGGTCACGGCAGGCATCTGGAGCATAGCCGTTCACCACTGTCAAGTTGCGGATGCCCAGACGCTCTTTGTTTTTCTCTATAAGAGAGAGGGCTGCTTCATTTCGTTCAACGGCAAAGACATGCCCGTTTTTTGCTTGAATCGCCATTTCAATGGCTACTGACCCTGTCCCTGCGCCAATATCCCAGCAGACGGCCCGATCCGTGAGCCGAAGTTTAGAGAGGCAGACCGAGCGCACTTCGCTCTTCGTCATGGGGACGATTCCGTCCTCTCCGTTTCCCCGCAAAAATGCTTCGTCCGGCAGCCCGTGGGTAACAACGGCGCCCGCCTTCTCGTTTTCTATAAGGGCGACGCAGAGCGCGTCATACACGCCGCAAGCGAGCTCTCTCGCCGTACCTGACGTTATTCTCTCATCGGAATAGCTCAGCCGCTCACCGATATGCAGCTTTACGTCTCCAAGCCCGGCATCAATTAAAGACCGGCATAAATCTGCCATGCCCCCCTCGCCGCCGACCAGAACAAACACGCGGGGATTCCCCTTAACCACGGGGACGATATTCTCTTCCCTCCCGTGAACGCTCGCCGTAACCACATCTTCATAAGAGGTTTTCAGTCTGGCACACAGATAGACAAGAGAGCTCACGCCAGGCTGAACCTCAACCTCGCAGTCGGAAAGAAGCGGCAGGAGTTTTTTCGCTCCACTATAAAAACCCACATCGCCGGATAGGACAACCGTAAAACGTCGATATTCACCATGGTCTCTAATGAAAGCCGCTATATCGTTCGGCGCTATCGCATCATAGAGTTTTTTCCCAGATGAGGCGACCGCATGAAGCATGCGTTTTGCCCCGATGAGGCAGTCGGCCTTTTCGATGGCTCGCCGCGCCGCGACTGTCATGGAATCCCGGCTGCCCGGGCCTATACCCACAATGCTCACACACGGTTTCCGAACAAAACCAAACCGTGAACACAGCTGCTCGATTGTATCCGCTAAAGAAAACCCTTCTACCTGAGCCGGCCGCCCGATAACCAAAATACGGGCCCCCGCTTTTTGCGCCGCGGCCGCTTTGGAATCAAAACCACCCGCATCTCCCCCGTCTTTCGTAACAAGCCACTTGGCGGAGACAAACCGCGCCATCGCCTCGTTCATTTCCTCCGTAAACGGCCCCTGCATGGCAATGATATGATCCGGCTGAAGCCCAACGGCTCGACAGGCTTCAAGGGAGTCTATCATGGGAAGAACGCGGGCGTGCACACGCTCAGAAAACCCATTTAGTCCTGCAAACTTGTTGATTTCCTTGCTCCCCGTTGTGAGCAAAATATTCCCCTCCGTTGAATTTAAAAACTCAACGGCCGCGGTAACGTCGGGCACACAGACGGCATCGGCGGAAATCTCCGAATCCTTCCGAGCGAGCCGCAGATACTCTGTGCCCGCTAATCCGCACGCATGGCGAATGTTCTCGGTGACGGCTGCGGCATAAGGGTGCGTGGCGTCGATGACGAGCTCAAAAGCGTTTTCCTTAAAAAACTGCGTCATTTCATCCGCTGTGAGCCGTCGGCTAAGCACCGTAAGATTTTCAGACGGCTCCAAAAGGGCCTCGCCGTACTCCGTCGCCACGCAGGCGGTGACGCAGGCAGGCTGGGCGGCAAGAAACTCAATCAACCTGCGCCCCTCCGTTGTGCCGGCAAACACACAAATCTTATACATCGCGGTACCCTCGCGGCGTGACCATGTTGCCGCCGATGACTTTGGTGGAGGCATTGCCAATAAAAACGGTGCAGAACATATCGACGTCGGCGTCCTTAAGCTCCCCGAGCGTCGTAAACCGGCGGTTTTCCCCCTCCCGTCCGATATGCTGGACTATCCCGCAGGGGCGCTCCTTCGGCAGACGGCGCAGAAGAATGTCACATGCCCGGCGCAGATGGTCGGGCCGGCCGTGGCTCGCCGGATTGTATAAAACGATGGAGAGATCCGCTTCAGCCGCCGCCTCCAGCCGTTTTTCAATCGTTTTCCACGGGGTTAAACGGTCGCTTAAGCTGATGACCGCAAAATCGTGGGTCAGCGGCGCCCCCAAAAGCGCCGCCCCGCTGCTTGCCGCAGTAAGGCCGGGAATCACTTCGATTTCCGGCTCCTCACTCTCGCCCCTCAGCTCGTATATCAGCGCGGCCATTCCATAGATGCCGCTGTCACCGGAGCAGACCATGGCGACGGTTTTGCCCAACCCGGCGGCATCGAGGGCCATCCGGCAGCGCTTTGTTTCCTGCGTCATAGGCGTTGTGATGAACTCTTTTTCAGGATAGCGCTCTTTAATCAAATCCACATAAACGTGGTATCCAACAATAACATCCGCCTTCTGCAGGGCCTGATCCGCCCCGACCGTCATGTTTTCATAGTTACCCGGGCCGATTCCCACAACGACAACTTTACCCAAAGCGCACCTCCACATTTTCCGCTGCTATGGCGATGGTTACGCCGCCTATGGCAGTCTTTTTTACAATGAGTTCCTTCGCACCAGTGAGCGCCGCACGCTCGCACACATTATCCACACCCGTAACGCTTTCCACAAAGTCTGACGGGGTAAAATCACCCCTTACCCTGGAAAGCTCTTCGGCGGAATAAAAGGAAATCGGCCATCCGTTTTCCCAGCAAAAATCCAAGAGTCCCTGTTCATTTGCTTTCAGGTCGATGGACGCGGCGCACGCGATGGCTCGTTTATCAATGTTATGCCGAGCCAGCACGGCTTCCACCGCCTCTCGGATCGACTCTGCGGTCGCGCCTTTTCTGCAGCCGATTCCCAAATGCAATGCAGGCGGTATCAGGCGGAACGTCTCAATAAAAGGCTCCTCCTTTTTGTAGCTAATGCAGATCCCAACCTCACCGGAATCTCCGGGCACAACGCCGTTCGGATAAGCCGTCAACACCGGAAAATCACTGCGCAATGGCACGTCCTGCTCCAATATTCGAGCGGACACGATTTTTGCTCTGTGTATGTTTGGGATGACGTATCCGTTCCGCGCCGCCCATGTATCCACCGAGAAGCGATTGTTTATGTCCGTCGCCGTGGTGATGACGGGCGTTGCCCCCAGCAGCCGGGCAAGATCCAGCGCCATCGCGTTGGCCCCGCCGATATGGCCGGATAAAAGCGGAACGGCAAAACGCCCCAGTTCATCGATTGCAATCACAGCGGGATCGGTTCTCTTGTCACGCACATGGGGCGCAATCTCCCGCACGGCAATTCCGCAAGAGCCGATGAACACGAGGGCCTCCGCCCAGTGAAAAATCGGCCCGTAAAAAGGGACGGATGGGCGGCAAATAGGCTCAAAGCCGTCTTCGCCAAAACGCTCCATGGTGAAAGCGCGCACTTCCTCTTTTTCGAAATGTTCCATAACCCGGCGCGCCACGCGGCATCCCTGACGGCTGTAAGCAAAGACAGCTATCTTCATTTAAGTCGCCTCACGGTACTCCGTTGAAAAGCCGGGGTAGTACAGCAAGGAGCGCTGGTACTGATCGCCCAGGCAGTTTCCAACAATGATAAGCGATGTTTTAGTCAGGCCGTTTTTCGTCACCGTCTCATGAAGCGTTTCGAGCGTGCATCGGAAAATCTTCTCCTCCGGGAATGTAGCCTTATACACAATTGCAACCGGCGTATTGCCGGAATAGCCGCCAGCAAGCAGGTCGGCCTGCACATCCTCAGTGAGCGATGTGCTGAGAAACAGCACCATAGTGGACTGATGGGCCGCAAGTGCGCGAATGGATTCTCGCTCGGGAACGGGGGTCCTCCCTGCGGCGCGGGTGATGATAACCGTTTGACTCACATCCGGCAAGGTGTACTCTGTTTTCAGAGAGGCGGCGGCTCCAAAAAAGGAACTGACACCGGGACAGACGTCGTAGGAGATCCCGCGTTTCGCCAGTTCATCATACTGCTCCCGCACGGCGCCGAAAATGCTGGGATCGCCGGTATGCAGACGAACCGTGATTTTCCCTTCCGCTTCCGCCGCAGTGATCACATCCATGACCTGCTCAAGCGTCATTTCCGCGCTGTTGTAGATGGCGCAGCCGGGTTTCGTGTAGGAGAGCAGCTCGGGATTGACGAGGGAGCCGGCATAGATGACCACATCCGCCTGCCCGAGGAGCTTCGCCCCCCTCACCGTAATCAGGTCAACCGCTCCGCTGCCCGCGCCGACAAAATGTACCATGAGATTATTCCTCCGTTATTTGACGTAAAAGTGTTCGGGCATTCTCCGTTTCGCTCAAAAGCCCGTATTTTTGTGAAAACACAATGGCTCCGGTCTCCATCTCGCCGGACGTACGATAATTTAACATAAACGCAATTCTGGACGTAAGCCGCGCAAGAACCGGCTGACGAATCCTCGCCTCGTCGAGAAGGGCAATGGCATCGTCGCAGGCAACGCACTGAAGAAGCTGCGCAGTTTTATCGGCGTAAAGCCCTGATGCGCAGGCATGGGCGGCGAGAATCTCCATGCGGCAATCGCCGTACTTTGAATGCGTGTTCATCATGCCTCCGGCGATTTTCACGAGTTTTCCGATGTGCCCCACCAGCAGTGCGCCTTTAAATCCAAGCTCCCGGCAGATATCCAGCGATTCTCCGATGAAGTTAGAGATCAGCACCGCATTTTTGGGGTCGAAACCGATGGAACTTCGAATATACTCGGCGCCGTAGTTCCCCGGTGCCAAGAGAACGTATTCCGCTCCGATGGCACGGCGCTGCCTGAGCTCCACGCGGATGGTGTCCACCAGAGCCTGCTCGCTCATGGGTTCCACGATTCCCGTCGTCCCCAAGATAGAGATACCGCCCTCAATCCCAAGTCGCGGGTTAAAGGTCTTTTTCGCAAGCCTCTCACCCTCGGGTACCGATATGACGACCGAAAGTCCGCCGCGGTAGTCCGTCATCTGGCACACTTCCTCGAGATTTTCCCTAATCATCCGGCGCGGGACGGAGTTAATTGCCGCCGCTCCAACGGGCTGATCCAATCCTTTTTTCGTCACACGTCCTACGCCTGCTCCCCCGTCAATGAAGATGCCGGGGGAATCGGTGCGGGATACCGTAGCGAATATAAGGGCCCCTTTCGTTACATCGGGGTCGTCGCCGCCGTCCTTTTCGACGGCGCAGGAGACGGATGTCTCCCCCATGGCGATGGCATGGACGACTAAATCGAGCTCGATTCCCTTGGGTGTGCGAAGCCGGATGCGCTCTTTTTTCCACCCGGTCAACAGCATGAAAGCTGCCGCCTTGGCCGCCGCCGCGGCACAGGAGCCGGTGGTATAACCGAGCCGCAGGCGCTTTCCGTCCTTTTCTATGTACTCCTCCATCGGGGTCACCGCATGATTTGATAAAGAAGTGCGTTGCAGATAGCCGCCGCCACATTGCTCCCGCCCTTACGGCCGCGGGCGACGATATGGGGCACATCGGATGCAATAATTAACTCCTTACTCTCCACGACATTGACGAAACCTACCGGCACGCCAATAATGAGCGCAGGAGACAGCCGCCCCGCATCAATAAGCTCCCGCAAGGAGACCAGCGCAGTCGGCGCGTTGCCGATGGCAAAAATACAGGGCTTTTCAAGAAGCGCCGCTCTCTCCATTGAGACGAAGGCGCGTGTTACGCCGCGTTGCCCGGCTTCCTCGGCCACATCACTGTCGGACATAAAGCAATGGACTGTGCCGCCCAGTTTTCCGAGAATCGTTTTGTTGATTCCGGCCCTTGCCATCTGCGTATCGGTCACGATATCGCAGCCATTCCTTAAGGCTTCAATTCCTTTCTGCACGGCGCGCTCAGAGAAAATGAGGCTGTCTGCGTAATCAAAATCGGCGGTCGTATGAATCACGCGCTTGATAACCGATTCATTTTCCGGATCAAGGCGTTTATCGCTGAGCAAATCCGTGATGATTTCAAAGCTGAGCTTTTCAATGTCCATGGGCTTGATGTTGTGAATCATGGCGATGTTTCTCCCTTAAACAGGTTTCATAAAATTTTACGGCAAAAGCAGGATTTGAATAAAAGTGGAAATGCGGATATCCGGCGTAAAGCTGCTCTGAACCAAACACGCAGTCCCAGCTTGCTCCGGACGGTTTCGATGCGGCGAAGGAGCTGCCGAGGTGCTCGCTGTCCCAGTAGTGAAACTCATGCCCCCGTATTCCTTCCCCGACCCGGCAGAGCATCGTATCCTCCTTCGCTTTGAGATAAACGTAGCCGAAGCGCACAAGTTTTGCCGTGTCAAAGCTCCGCCCCGGCAAAAAACCGACCATAGGAGCATCGCCAATGGACTCCGTGAGATACATAAATCCGCCGCACTCGGCTATGCAGGGAATCCTCTGCTCCAGCGCACTTTTGACGGATGCGCGCATGGCTGCATTTTTACTCAGCGCCTCAGCATACAGCTCAGGGTACCCTCCCCCGATATACAGGCCATGGATATCGGGGGGAAGGGCGGCGTCATGCAGCGGGCTAAATGGCACAAGCTCGGCGCCCATCTCTGTGAGGGCCTCCAGGCTGTCTTCATAGTAAAAGCAAAAGGCCTTGTCCCGCGCTACCGCGATGCGCACCGGGTCGGTAAACCGCGGCAGCGCGACCGGCTCGCAAACAATGGGTGGAGCGCTCTTTGCCAGAGCTATGAGCCCATCTATGTCAATCGTCCCTTCAGCCTGCTCTGCTAAGATGCGCAGCTTCTCCCGCAGGTTTTCGACTTCCGCCGCCGTAACGAGCCCGAGATGCCGGCCTTCAAGGGAAGCTTCCGGCAGCACCGGCAGATACCCCATGGGGCGAACGCACCCGCCAAAGCGTTTTGTGATTTCCTCCGCCAGAAGCTGATACGTCATAGCAGAACATCCGTTGAGAATCACGCCGCAAATCCCGCTGTCCGGGCAGAAAGTCAGAAATCCGTGAATCTGCGCCAGCACGGACAGTGCCGCACCCTGCGTTCCCACGATTAGGACGACGGGGCTTTGCGTCACCCGCGCCACATCGTAGGTGCTACCGCGCTCGGTGGTCATCCCCATGCCGTCATAAAAGCCCATCACGCCTTCAATGATATTGACCTCGCAGCCCGCCCCGTTTTTAGAAAGCAGATATTTGAGTGTGTTTTCCTGAAAGAGGAACAGATCCAAATTGGAGCTTTTGGCGCCAATCACTCTGCTGTGGAACATAGGGTCAATGTAATCCGGTCCACATTTGAATGCGCCGACTTTCATCTTCCGATTTACAAGCGCCTGCAAAACGGAACAGGTGACGGTCGTTTTGCCGCATCCGCTGTTTGTACCGGCGAATACAACGCGCGGGATGGTGTATTCCATGGCCGTTTCTTCCCCCTTACGGTATCCCGCCGCGACAGACGGGGATTTTGCTCACTTCCGCCAGCTTCAGAAGTCTCATGTTCGCTTCGTTAAATGCTCATGCAGGCGTTCCCGCGCCAATCACCATTTCACATTGCCGGAGAACTCTTGTTTTTTTGCGCCGTCTCCCCGAGAATGTCCAAAAGTTCGGTCTTGTGGCGAATATTCAGGTACGCCGCGGGTCTATGGAATGAAGGGCGCCCCGTGATGAAACGCCCTGGGATTACTCTGGAAGCTGCAATAATTCTCGTACTCTGTCCGCGACGATATCCGCAAGCCGCCGATCAGCCCCCAGTGTTTTACCCATGGTTATTTTAATGTCAGGATGATGTGAGCAAAACTCTTTAAGCTCGGCGGGGATGTCTTCTTTGATGTGAACGCCCTCAAACAGGAAGTAAGGAATCACAATGATCTCGCCGGCGCCGCGTTCAATGAGACGCAGCAGGCCGTTTTCCAAGTTTTGCTCCCGGAACTGCAGATAAGCTTCCTCCACCATGTCATTTTGGAGTATATCCTTAACGTAAGCTGTGACCTTGTGCATAGTCACTTCCGTATCACCCTCGCGGCTGCCGTGGGCTAATAGTAAAATGCCTGTCATGTTATCTACTCCTTTTTCGTCTCAAAATAGTCCCTGGCAGCGTAAAGCGTTGCCTCAATATGTTCAATCGAGTGGGAATCTGATATGAACATCGCCTCAAACTGAGCCGGCGCGATATAGATGCCCCGAGAAAGCATGTGCGTGAAATACCGGGCGTAAGCCGCCGTATCCGAACCCCGGGCTTCCTGATAATTTCTGATTGGGCCTTCGGTAAAAAACAAGCAGCCCAGGGAGCCAATATTATTTAAAGTACAGGGGAGTTTGAGATCGGCAATCATCTTCTTCATTCCGCTGAAAAGCTTTTCGGCCAGCATATCCAAATGTGCATAAACTTCGGGATGCTCTTTCAGATACGTCAGCTGGGCGATGCCGGCGGCCATGGCGATGGGGTTGCCGCTGAGGGTCCCGGCCTGATACACTTTGCCCAACGGCGCCACCTGCTCCATTAGCTCCCGTCTGCCGCCGTAAGCGCCCACCGGCAGACCGCCCCCGATGATCTTCCCGAAGGTAGTCAGATCGGGCCGGACGCCGAATCGCTCCTGAGCGCCGCCGAGCCCAAGGCGAAAACCGGTGATTACCTCGTCAAATATGAGCAACGCCCCGTGGGCATCGCACAGTGCCCGAAGGCCTTCAAGAAAGCCCCGCTCCGGCAGCACAACCCCCATATTGGCTGCCACCGGCTCAACGATGACCGCGGCAATCCGGCCTCTATTCACCTCGAACATCCGTGCAGTCGTTTCCAGGTCGTTGTATGGCGCCGTTAAGGTGTCCTTTGCCGTACCCTCGGTGACGCCGGCGCTGGCGGACTCGCCGGCGGTCATGAGTCCGGAGCCGGCGGAGACTAGCATGGCATCGCAGTGACCGTGATAACAGCCTTCAAACTTAATGATCTTGTCCCGTCCAGTCGCCCCCCGGGCGACACGGATGGCAGTCATTACGGCCTCTGTTCCTGAGTTGACCATACGCACCATGTCGACGGAGGGAAAGAGCGTGCAGATCAGCTCAGCCATGGTGACCTCGCCCTCCGTAGCCGCGCCAAAGCTCAGCCCTTTTTCCGCCGCCTTGATTACGGCCTCCCGGATGACGGGGTGATTATGGCCTAAAATCATCGGCCCCCAGGAACCCACATAGTCGATATAGCTGCTGCCGTCAGCGTCAGTAATGACCGCGCCGTTGGCGCTTTTTATAAATCTGGGTGACGAGCCGACGGAAGAGAAGGCCCGAACCGGACTGTTGACACCGCCGGGCATAACCCGTTTTGCTTTTTTGAACAACGCTTCCGAGAGGCTCATCAGCCGATTCTCCCTTCATCGATATACCTTGCAATGACCGGCGCGAAATAAGTAATGAGGATATCGGCTCCGGCACGGAAGACCGAGGCTGCTGCTTCGCAAATAACTGCCGCTTCGTCAATGTATCCGGCGGCCGCCGCCGATTTAATCATGGCATACTCTCCGCTGACGCTGTAAGCCGCCACCGGGACATTCACCGACGATGATACGGCTTGAATGATATCCAAATAAGAAAGTGCCGGCTTGACCATCAGGATGTCAGCGCCCTCATCAAGGTCTGACAACGCTTCCTTGAGGGCTTCTTTTTTATTGTGATAATCCATCTGATAGGATCGCCGGTCTCCGAAGGCGGGAGCCGAACCGGCAGCTTCTCTGAAGGGGCCGTAGAAAGAAGAACAGTACTTGACGGCATAACTCATGATTGGGATATCGGTCTGCCCGTTCTGATCCAGCAGCCGCCTGATTTCACCTACGCGGCCGTCCATCATGTCCGAGGGCGCCACCATGTCCGCCCCAGCCTGCACATGTGACAGAGCCGTCTTTGCCAGCAACGGCAGCGTCTTGTCGTTATCGACGGTATGCCCGTTCAGTACGCCGCAATGACCATGTGAGGTATATTCGCACAGGCAGACATCGGTAATGCAGTAAAGCTCGGGGTAATCCTTTTTTAGCCTCCACAAGGCCTTCTGGACAATGCCGTCTTCAGCATAAGAACCGCTTGCGGCCTCATCCTTCTTGTCAGGGATGCCGAAGAGCATCACCTTGTTGACACCGTCTTTCAGAAGCTCGTCCACAATCAGCGGCAGCCGGTCAATGCTGTACCTGAACTGACCCGGCATGGATGCAATTTCCTCCGTAATGCCGGACCCTTCTTTGACGAACAGAGGATAAACGAGAGAAGTTTTCGAGATGCGCGTCTCCCGGACCATATCCCGCAGTGTCATGCTGCTTCGAAGCCGCCGCGGCCTATTTGTCATTTCCATGCTAGCCCCCCATTTTTAGAGCATTGTGGATTTCGATAATTTTGGCAACGAGACTGTCGATGGTGATTTCATCTGAGGTCACCGGGCTCATGCCATATTTCAAAGCCTCCTGCGCTGTCTGTTCTCCGATGCAGACGGCATTGAGCTTTGACAAATCTGCGCCGTCTGCCATAGCGGCAAAACCGCGGACGGTGGATGCGCTGGTAAACGCCACATAGGGCGGCTTTTCCATCTTAAGAACATCGGAGAGCGGGAATAAGCGGCCGCTTTGGGTCACAGTATCGTAGACAGGTATATCGTCATACAGGATGCCCTGTTGATCCAGTATTGCCGTCAGCTCCGGCGAGCCGATGCGCGCGCGGGGTATTAAGAGCCTTTCAACCGGCGCAACTGCTGCAGCCAGAGCCTTTCCCAGCGACGCTGCATCGTATTTTTCCGGTATGCAATCCACCGATATGCAGCGGGCCCTGATGGCTTCCGCCGTGGCCGTACCGATGGCGGCGAACCGAATGCCGGCCAGTGTGCGGATATCGACGCCTGTACGCAGGAGCAGGTTGAAGAAAATGTCTACGCCAACCTGGCTTGTGAAGACAATCCAGCCGTATTCCCTCAAACGCTCGAGCGCAGCCAGGATTTCTGTATTGTCCTCAATTTCTACTGTTTTAATGGCAGGCAGCTCGAGGACCTCCGCGCCCAGCCGCCGCAGTTTTTCTGACAGCTTCGATACCAGTTCCTGCGGCCGCGTGACAATAACGCGGGTGCCGCCCAGGGGCCGGTCCTCCGCCCAGTGGAACTTCCCGGCAAGGCCTGCCACCTCTCCGACGATAATAATTGCGGGTGTGGCGATCTTGTGTTGTTTGGCCTGAAGCGGAAGTGTTTTGAGCGTTGCCACGACGCGCCGCTGATCGGCGGTCGTCCCCTTTTCCAGGACAGCTGCGGGCATGTCGGGGCGCATCCCTGCGCCAATGAGGCTTTCGCAAATATATTCCAGCGCGCCCACACCCATCAGAAAGATCAGAGTGCCGTTCATCCGGACCAGGGCTTCAAAATCGATACGAGGCTTGTCGCCGTCCTTCAGGTGGCCGGTTATTATATGGACTGAGGAGCAAAAATCCCGATGGGTGACGGGGATGCCGGCGTATGCCGGCACGGCAATAGCCGAGGAGACGCCCGGCACAACCTCATAAGGGATGTTGTTTTCAACAAGGAGCTCCAGTTCCTCGCCTCCCCTGCCGAATAAAAAGGGATCGCCCCCTTTAAGCCGGACGACCTTATTGCCGGCAAGGGCCTCCTCCAGCAGCGTCCTGTTGATGTCCTCCTGCGCCATCATGGCGTGGCCGGCGCGCTTTCCCACATCAATCCGTCTGGTGCCGGCGGGGATGAGCGTCAGGATGCCGCCGCCCACCAGGCTGTCGTACAAAACGACGTCGGCTTCCGCCAGAAGTCTCGTTGCTTTCAGCGTCAAAAGCTCCGCATCTCCCGGTCCGGCGCCCACGAGCCATACCTTTCCTGTTTTCATATAACGGCTCCTTTCGCACTGCTCAGTTTGGCCAGCAGCTGCTCGGCCAATGTAATACCGAGCTTCTCCGCTTCAGCTACGGGCATTTCCATCACACCGACGGCATGTCGGCCGGTCTCCTCGTCATAATGGAGGCCGTGCAGAATCACCTGACCGCCGCTGATTTTCGCATAGGCCGCAATCGGGGACGAACAGCCGCCGTCCAGCCGCCGGACAAAGGCCCGCTCGGCGCTAAAGGCAATCTGTGACGCCGGGTCATTGACGCAGCGGAGATATGTATGGTCTTCTCCCGCCCGGGCCTGGATGGCCAGAATGCCCTGGCCGGCGGCGGGAATCATGTCCTTCTCTGTAAAGACCTTGGATATGCGGTGCTGCAGTCCCATCCGATTGAGTCCCGCGCAGGCCAAGATGGTGGCCGCATAATCGCCGCTGTCCACCTTTTGCAGCCGGAGCAGCACATTACCGCGGATACCCTTGACTGCGATGCCGGGATACAGTCTTTCAAGCTGCAACTTCCGCCTGGCACTGGAGCAGCCGAAGGGCTTTGTAAGGTCCACCTCACCGGCTTTTCGGGGCAGCACCAAGGCGTCATACGGATTTTCTCTCACAGACAGGCTGACGACCGGAAGGTCCTCGGGGGTGAGCATGGGCATATCCTTCAGGCTGTGGACAGCGAAATCAATTTGACCGCTGCGCAGACCGATATCCAGCTCCTTGACAAACAGCCCCTTGCCTCCAACCTCGTCGAGATTCCTGTCAAGAATCATATCTCCGCTTGTCTTCATGGTGACAATCTCAAACTCCAGCTCCGGGTGATGGGTCTTGATGATGTTAATGATGCTTTGGGTCTGGGTAACTGCAAGCTTGGATTCGCGGCTGCCGACCCGTATTAATCGTTTCATACCTGCTCCTTAGATGAGATGAACTCCCGTATTTCAGCGGCGATCTTCCTTGTTTTTTTATGATTTTCACCGGTACCGCAGATGCCGATGACACCGCCGTCATAATGAACCGTGGCAGGGAAATAAAAAGAGCATTCCTCTTTGCAATCGCCAACGCTGCAATACTGGCCGTTCATTCGGGCATCAAGCGCTATCCGACTGTTCAGCGCACGGTCGTTGGTGGCGGCGATCACAAGATAAGCACCGTCCAGATCGGAAGAATCATATGCTTTTTTTACATAAGTAATTTTACCTTCCGCATGAAGCTGCTCGATCTCAGGCAGCGCGTCGAGGGCTATAACACGGATGGTGCATGGGTAAGAGCAAAGGGCCAAGATACGGCGCAGCGCAACGGGACCAGCTCCAATGACCGCGACGCGGCGGGCGGTTAGGTCCACAAACAGCGGGAACCTAAGCGGAAGCGGCCTGTTATTATCAGACAGCCCGTTTTCGATGGATGCTTTTGCCTCCGGCAAAACGCCGGCAAGCAGCGCGTGGCCGCCGTTTTTTTGTAGGCAGAGAAGCATGTTCTCCACGACATGTTTCACAGCCTTGGCGGCCGCTTCATCAATCAGCTGCAGGCAGGCATCGTCAAGAGCCGCGTTTTTCAGGCTGCTGCGCAGGCGCGCCGTGGCGTCGGCAGCCGCCAGCGCTCCGATTTCGTTAATCTTCGGCATAAGCATCCGGGCAGTCTGCCAGCGATTAAATTCACCGATGCCCTCGGCGATGATCGCCTTCACTCTGGCAATACCGATGTTGTCGCTGTCATCTACGAGCCGGCCACCCAAATGATCGATATCATACAGCCGGACATTGGGCAGTGTGCCTACGGCAGGATCGATATCACGGGGCAGCGCCAGGTCGAACATGATTTTTTCGCCGTCCCCCACTTGTGCCTTCACCTGCTCGTATATAAGCGTGTGGTGTGGACTTCGGGTAGCGCTAATGATGATTCTGGCGTCATGCAGGATCCTGTACCGGTCTTCATAGTCAACGGCCTTGCAACCGGACGGGATGATGGCATCCCCCGATTTGTATTGGCGCAGTGTGATATTGACACGGCAGCCTTCCGATACAAGTCCCTTAGCCGCCAGTCGTCCCATCTCGCCGTTGCCGATGACAAGACATGGGACGCCATGAAGATCACCAATTGCCTGCTTTAAAAAATTGACCGCCGTTCCGGCAATAGAGCGGTCTACCGCCTGCAGCCGCACCTCGGTTTTTGCCTTCTTTGCCGCCGTGACGGCCCAGCGGAACATTGCCTGCAGTACCGCGTCGGACGTTTTGCATTCCTGGGCGAAGGCAATGGCGTCTTTGACCTGGGACAAAATCTGTTCCTCTCCGAAAACCATGGATTTGAGACCACAGGCAAGCTCAAACAAATGGGAAACAGCCGCCGCACCGCTTCTTTCCGAAAAAAAGCCCCTGTTGGTCTCCGGATCGGCCTTAAAATACCCGCATAAAATCTGATACGGGTTTATTTCGGCGCCTTCTTGGCAACTCAGCCACAGCTCCGTCCGGTTGCAGGTATTGATGATGACGCTGCCCGACACACCCTGCAGTCCGGTGCAGTACGTGAGCAGCTGGGCTTGTGCCGATGCAGTCAGTGCGAATTTTTCTCTGTGTTCTATTGAGGCATTGTTGAAGTCAATGCCCGCCATCTGTATGTTCATAGTGACTCCTATTAATTGTTTGGATTAATTCGGGTCTTTAATAACGATTACTGAGAAATATCCGGCACTCTCGTCTGCCTCTTCCAGATTGGTATAGATTCGCTGGCTTTCAAACCCGCAGTTTTCGATCATGCGCGCATTATCCGCCAGACCGAGGTCACGCAGCTTCTGCCGGACTCTGGGGAAGGATTTTCCGCATTTCATCAGGACCTTGGTGCCCTTTAATGCCAGTGATTCATCCAATGTGCCGTAAGATCCCGGTATGATATGCAGCGACTGGGACGTCTCAACGAGGCAATCGTCCAGCTTTGCCGATACGGCGCAGAAGGATGGAACGCCTGGGATGATCTCTGCCGTATACCCCCTATCACCGACGAGGCGGTGCACATAGATGTAGGTTGAGTAAATTGTCGGGTCTCCCAGCGTTATAAAGGCCACGTCGAGACCGTCCGCCAAGAAGCCTGCGATAGTGTCCGCCGCCGCCTTGTGGGAGGTACGGAGCCGTTCAGGGTCCCGCGTCATTGGCATATCCAGTTCTACGAGCTGCTTATCACCCAGCTCCGGCACCGCCTGTGCGGCAATGTTTAAAGCTACCCGCTCGCCGTCGCCTGATTTCGGGACGACGATGACACTGCAATCTCTGATAATACGGACTGCTTTCAAGGTCATGAGCTCCGGGTCTCCCGGCCCGATGCCGACACCATATAGAGTACCGGTCATATGTTCTCCTCCGTGCTTAACAGATTCTTTATGCTTACGCGTGCCGCCGAGATGGTGGATGCTGTTGTATCCACATCAAGATGGTCCTTGTTGTGCAGGATGTTCATCAGGTGGTTGATCCTCGGCAGGCGAAGATTGTGAGATCGCAGCAGCTCCGGCTCGGCAAAGAGCTGCTCCGGCGTCCCGCTGAAAATAACCCTGCCCTTATCCAGTACGATCACATCGTCGCAGTAGAGGGGCACCAGATCGATGTCGTGGGTAGAGATGATCACCGTGATCCCTGTTGTTTCCTTGATGTCCCTCAACAGATGGAGTATCTCGCTGACACCCTGCGGGTCCAGTCCAGCGGTCGGTTCGTCGAGAATAATCACCGAGGGCTGCATAACAAGTATGCCGGCGATAGCCACGCGTTTTTTCTGCCCGAAGCTGAGAGCATGGGTGGGCTTGCCGACAATATGCTCGATACCCGTCTGACGAACAACCCGGTCAACCCTTTCTTGAATCTCCTCCCGGGTGAGCCCAAACTTCATAAGTCCGAAGGAAATATCCTTTGTAACGCTGGCTGAAAACAGCTGATCATCCGGGTCCTGAAACACAATCCCAATTTTTCGCCGGAGCTCCGGCAGCTCCTTTTTGCTGTATCTCACTTCGGTTCCTTCAAAGAAAACCTTGCCGCTCTTTGGCGTTAAAACGCCGTTCAAATTAAGAAACAATGTCGATTTCCCGGCGCCGTTACCGCCTAAAACGGCGGTTGTCTTCCCGGCGGCGATATTGAGGCTGACGTTATCTAAAGCCGGCGCGTCGTCCTCGTAGGCATAGCATAAATTCCGCACCTCAATGATGTTCATTAAATCAGCCTTTCAAGTAAACCAATTATGATAAGAAATGTTATGGATGCAATAGCCAGCCCCGACAGCAGCCTGCTGGATTGCTCCTGTTCGGCAAGCAGCTCAAAGCTGCCGTCAAAGCCGCGGGACTCAAGGGCCGCCGTTGCCCGGTCCACCCGCCGAAAGGCCCGGAGGAACACGTTTGTGACGAGATCGCCCAAGGAATGCAGGCTGCGTATAAAACTGTCGTATCCCAGCCTTGAGTCCTGTGCCGTATGGATCTTGCCGGCTTCCTCCCACACCACAAAAATGAACCGGTAACAGAGCTCCATCAGTTCCACGAAGAGACCCGGAAATTTCCGGTGCAGCAGTGATAGGAAAGAATTCATCGGCGTATTGAGTGAAAAAAAGTAGAGACAGGTGACCGCACCGAAGGCTCTGAGCAAGATACCAATACCGGTTTTTAGTGAATCGGTGCTGATACCGTACCTGCTGCCGAACAGCGTGAAAGACAAAAGCGCTTGGGTTGGCTGGGTAATCTGACCGACAATTATCGTTATGGTGCCTGTTATAAGAAACGCGAGAGGTATCGTTAACAGCCGTATGTAACGCCTCAACCGGCAGCCGCCTATTAGCAGGGTGGCTGCCGACATTATGGCAATGGTCAGTATGCTGACAAGTACAGAGCTGAAGGACAGGCAGATAGCCATCGCAGCCAAAGCGAACAGCAGCTTTGTACCGGCATTGATGCGGGCGAGTTTTGACTGATACGCGTACTTGTCAATACCGCTCAAGTCGTTTCCCCCGCTTTGTGCTTTGCCGAGAGCCGGCCGAAGCCGAAGCCAATGACGCCCGCGCCTATCGCGGCCTGGAGCGCAAAGAGAAGCGATTCAATCTCGCCGCTGGGCGGCTCAAACCAGGAGGCGGCCCAAGGCTCGTAGTCACTGTTAATTTCTGTGATCAGGCCTTCAGCCTCGCCGTCGGCGCCACCGAATTCGGAACCTCTGGCGATAAACAGTGGGACAATGCTAATCACGACGACCAGAATAAAAAGCAGCAGGTTTTTTTGCCATAATTTCATGTTACATGCCCTCCGTCAAACCACCTTGAGCAGATCAAGCTCGCTGCGGCTGTATTTTTTGATACCCTGGTAGACGATGACCGTCAGAAGGCCTTCGGATATGGCCAGGGGGAGCTGCGTCACGGCGAACACGCCGAGGAATTTGACCGCCGACGCCATCACGCCGCCGACCGTATCAGGGAAGGCCGCGGCCAGCTGAAAGGAGGTCACCACATATGTAAACAGGTCGCCGATAAACGCGGCAAAGAAGACAGCGACTGCAGCCGGGGCCTTCAGCTTCTTGAAGAGCTGGTAAATCCCAAAGGCGGCGAAGGGACCGGCGATTCCCATGGAAAACGTGTTGGCGCCCAGGGTGGTCAGCCCGCCGTGGGCCAGCAGTATTGCCTGGAACAGCAGGACGATCACGCCCAGGACCGAGGTGGCAGCCGGGCCGAACATAACGGCGCCCAGCCCGACGCCGGTGGGGTGGGAGCAGCTGCCCGTGACGGACGGCAGCTTCAAGGCCGAAAGCACAAAGGCAAAGGCACCGCACATGGCCAGCAGCAGAAGCATTCTTGAATTGCCAGCGATCTTCCTTTTAATGGAGAAGAAGCCGGCCACAACAAAGGGGATACACAGAGCACCCCAGGAAATGCTCCACACCGGCGGCAGATAGCCTTCCATGATGTGCATGGCACTGGAAAAGGTCATCGGCTGGGCTAATATAACGGAAACAAATACGGAAAATTTGATAATCTTTCTTTCGTCAATCTGCTTTTTTTTCATAATTACCTCCTAAAAAAGTTATAAACCCACTCAGGGGGCTGCCGCTGCGGCCGTCAGTAAAACTCAAGCATACAGATATCCTCCCTATTCATCGTAAGGCCTGGATTCTTCCGATCTGATGCCGTATCCTGGCTGAAGCCTCACTGCGTTGACCGCCTTCCCAAGCCGATTTCATTTCTGATATCAGCTGGCAAGCTTCAAATGAAACTTGCGTAAGTCTCCTAAGAGCCTTTTACAGTGGCATATTGGTCATTGCTCCGCTATCACAGTTGCGGGACAGCGCGGGATTTTCACCCGACTTCCGTATATCAGATCTCTCTTTTGGCACTGAATATAGAATCAATGAGCGTGGTCGTGATGGCTGTCGGCCCGGTGGTCATGGCTGTGTGTCTGCATCTGATGCCGGTGCGGATGCCAATGTTTATCATCCGTCGTCCCGTGGCTGTGGTCATGGTGGCTGTCTCCATGGCTGTGAGTGTGAGTATGGGTTATTGGCTCATGCGTGTGAACATGTCGGTGCTTGTCAAGTACCGCAAAGAGAGTGCCTGCCAGCATGATTGGCAGGACGGCAAAAAATGATGCCATCAGCGGCTGTTGAAAGATTAGTATGCTGGCGGCTACTCCGGCAAACGGCGCCGTTGCGTAAAGCGTCCCCGTTTTTGAGGCGCCCAGTGTACGTTGGGCGGACACATAGAAGAAAATGCTCAACCCATACGATAGAAATCCAAGCAACAGTGCAATGGGAATGGCATAGAAGCTGTTTGGCGTTTCCCCCAGGGCCAGTGCAGCCGCCAGCGCACAGCAGCCCGAACCGAAACCTTTGATCATGACGACAGCCAAAGGGTATTTCACGGCCAGACGCTTCGTGCAATTGTTCTCAAAGCCCCAGCTTATGGCAGACAAAAGAACCAACAGTGCGCCGACAGAGATCGTGAGGCCGCCGATATCATTGACGGATAGAATAATGCTCGATACCGTAATCAGAGGGATGGCAATCCAAAGTCGTACGCCGATTGGCTCCCGGAAAAGGAACCTTGCAGCGAGCGCCGTGGCGGCCGTTTCAAAATTCCCCAGCAGTGACGCACTCTCTGCGGAAACTGTTTTCAGGCCGGCCATGAGGGAGACGGCTGCCACAGTGTCCAGAGCGACTATCAGCAGGACGACGGGTATCTCCTTTTTTGCGATTCGCTGTGTTTCTCCCGCCCTCATGCGGTGACGGTTTGCAGCCTTGACCAAACTAATTCCGATACCCGCGCCGAAATAGATCAGTGCTGCCAGCATCGTCGGCTGTAGGTCCCGGAGCAGCAGCTTGGAGATCGGTGAACAGAACCGCGGAAATTACCGCCATGAGCACCGCTCGGAGTGTTTTGTGACCCATGAGTCCTCCCGATTCATAAAAAAAGATGCACCTTCCATCCAGATGAAAGGTGCATTAATCCTGACCAACTAAAAATAGCCAAAACAAATAATCCCCCTTATACATCGTAAGGATGATTGCAGCTTTGACTGTGTATCCTGACTTATGCGTCAACGCGTTGACCGCCTTCCCAAGAAAAGCCCGTAGGGCTTCCTCTCAGTGGCATCGTGGTCATTGCTCGGCAAATACAGTTGCGGGACAGTGCGGGATTCTCACCCGTCTTCCTACTATCAGAGCTGTTCCGTATTCACTTTTATTGAATTCATTATACATGCCGCGCCTAAAAAGTCAAGTGATTTTAATCGGTTCATGAGCGTCACCGAGGTCCTATATTTCTTACGGGCTGCCCAACGAAGCATTCACTTCGGTGCCTTCGAAGGCTGCCCTGTTCCCGATGCTGCTTATATTGACGGAAGCGGCGGCTAGCTTGAAAGGTCCTGGAAGCGCTGATGCAAATTGAGCATGGCTTCCATAACCCGCGAATCAACCATACTCCGCCCCAAAAACATCGCACCGTTGAATCAGTGCGTATTTCGGGGTATTCTCACAATATGTCGAATGGCAAAAATCCCGGATTATCAAACGATTTTCTACCTTTTCACTTAATTTCGTCAGGTAGTAAACCGAATGATTCGGGAGAGCGCTTGAATGGCATTCAAGAGGTCAGCGGTTCGATCCCGCTTATCTCCACCAATAGAGTATAATCCGAACCCTTTCTTCTTTGGATTGGTATTCGGACAAACGACAAAGCACCGACAGGGATAATCCTAATCGGTGCTTTGCCTTTTAAGGAGGAGAACGGGAGCAGGAGGAAAAGGAGCGTCGGGCAGCGGAAGAACGGGCCAGAGAACTGATTGAAGGAAAAAGGAACCCTCAGGCGGATGTTCTCTTTATGGATTACCTTCAAAAATGGTTGATTCAAGCAAAACCCACCATATCTAAGACCACGTTTAAAGGCTACCGCACCATGCTGGACAGCCGAATCAGCCGGTACTTTAAAGAACTGAACATCACCTTAGCGGAAGTTACGCCGCAGCATATTCAGGATTTTCATCAATCCATTTTTGATGAAGGGTATACGGCAAATACGGTAATTCACTATCATGCGGTGCTTCGCAGGGCTCTGCAGAACGCTGTAAAAAAGGGAATTATCAGCAGCAATCCTGCTGACAGGGTGGACAGGCCGAAAAAGAATGTGTATCAGGCACAGTTTTATTCGGCGGAAGAAATGATGGCGCTGTTCGATGCGGTAGCGGATGATCCCTTGGAAGTCTGTGTAAAACTGGCCGCTTACTATGGGCTACGGAGAAGTGAAGTCCTTGGTTTGAAATGGGATGCGATCAACCTTGAGCAAAAGACCATCTCTATCAAGCACAAGGTCATTGAGGACATGGTCGATGGCAAAGCAGTGGCTGTTGGCGAGGATGTGCTCAAAACCAAATCCAGCTTCCGAACCCTTCCGTTGCTGCCATCCGTTGAAAAAATTCTGTGGGCGGAAAAAGAGAAGCAGGAAATGTACCGCAGATTGTTCAAGCGTTCTTACTGCCGGGACTATCTGGATTATATCTGCGTCGACCAAACCGGAAAGCTGATGCGTCCCAACTATGTAACGGAGCATTTTAGCTGGATACTCGAAAAAAACAACCTGAAGAAAATCAGGTTCCACGATTTAAGGCATTCATGCGCCAGCTTACTGCTCGCAAACGGGATATCCATGAAGCAAATCCAGATATGGCTTGGGCACAGCACGTTCTCGACCACGGCGGATATTTACTCGCATCTTGACTTCCATGCGCAGATCGAATCCGGGCTTGTCATGGATGGCATGTTTGAAAAATCCAAGCGGGAAGAACCTATCGGACTTGAAATGGCTGAGTGATTTTCTACGAACTGCTGAGTTGAAACACGGCAAAGCCTTGTAAGATAAGGATTTTATAAGTATCCGTTTTCTACAAAAGCAGCAAAAATACCCTCAAAAGAGGGCGTAGAAAAGAGCGAAAAAAGAAAGAGCCTGCTGCAGACATTGACCGCAAACAGGCTCATGGCGGAGGCGGTGAGATTCGAACTCACGTGCCGATTGCTCGACAACCTGATTTCGAGTCAGGCTCGTTATGACCACTTCGATACGCCTCCATATTCTATTTTAATACACCGAGCCTTTCGAAAAAGTCAAGGCAAAGTGTAGAAAAACCGTAGAAATCGGTAAAAAGCTAAATTTTCAAAATCCCGCAAACCCGCAGAAACTCAAGGGTTTCCCGCATTTTCAAAGCAACTGACCGAGTGGATTTCGAGTCAGGCTCGTTATGACCACTTCGATACGCCTCCATATTCTATTTTAATACACCGAGCCTTTCGAAAAAGTCAAGGCAAAGTGTAGAAAAACCGTAGAAATTGGTAAAAAGCTAAATTTTCAAAATCCCGCAAACCCGCAGAAACTCAAGGGTTTCCCGCATTTTCAAAGCAACTGACCGAGTGGATTTCGAGTGCGCCCCGTTATGACCACTTCGATACGTCTCCGCATATTAAAACGGGAACAAAAGGCAAACAACCTTCCCAATTTTTATAGTTTAGCAGAAACCTTCCCTTTCGTCAACTCTATCCTCCGCGTGATATGTAAGACAAACTGCTCTTTGTATGCATCAATGCTGGTTAGGAACTTGTTTGTAAAATCATAGTCGAATTTTCTCAAGAATTATCAAATATAACGTATCATAGCAACTAAATTGTATTTACGATAAAAATATGTTATAATTTGCACCATTACAAAGAAAAAACAGTCTTCCATACGTTCTGCCAATCCTTAGGTGGGTATAGGAGCGTATCAACAGAAGAACCCAATTTCATGCAGGGAGGCGGCATGGTGCAAAACGGCAATCCAATGCCAGCAATAGAAAACAGTTCGAATGCCAGCAGCAGAACAATCATAGACTTTGCCGATATGTGGAACATGATGCCCCTTGCCTGCATCCTTGTCGATGAAACTTTACACGTCACGGACTGCAATCAGGAAGCCTTGCGGCTGTGGAATTGTTCCAGCAAAGAAGCATATTTCCACCACTACATAGAATTCATACCGGATGTTCAACCGGACGGAGCCAATAGCCGTCAATGGATGCGGATGTTTTTGGAAGAAGCATTTACGGCAGGTTTCGCTTCCGGTGAATTTTCTTATCGGCTTCTTAGCGGCGAAAGGCTGCCCGCCGAGCTGACGGCTGTACGGTTTTCCCGCAAAGGGCAAACCTGTCTTGCTGTGTTTATCCAGGATATGCGGCAAACCTTAAGGGTGGAAGAAAAGCACCGGCTATTGGAGATGCTCCACACCATTGCCCAGGAGCTACTCCTTGCCGATGATGTTTTTGATGCAGCCCTCACCCGCGCGCTTGCAACCATGGGGCAAGCGGTGAACGCCGACAGGGTGACTCTTTGGGAAAATTTTGAAAAGCAAGGCAGGCAATGCAGCCGCCAGATTTGTCAGTGGTCAAAAAGCCCTCCGCCGGACCAAAGCGAGGATACGCTTACTTTGGAGTATGACCAGGTCCCACACTGGAAAGGACGGATGTTGGCGGGACAAGTCCTCAACGGCCCGGTGGCCGACCTGCCGGCGGAAGAGCGGATGCTCTTGGTTGGGGAGAAGGTGCAGTCGGTGTTGTTCATTCCTCTTTTTTCCTCAAAAACCTTTAAAGGCTTTATGGAATTGGACGATGTACATAGAGTGCGCACCTTCTCGGAGATGGAAGTGCAGGCGCTGGTGTCGGGGGGACGGTTGATTGCCTCCGCCGCTGCTCACAACGAGAGCGCCGAGATGCTCCGCAAGGCCAGGGACGCCGCTTTGGATGTCACCCAGGAAAAAAGCGAGTTCTTGTCCCGAATGAGCCACGAAATGCGCACTCCTCTCAACACCATCATCGGACTGAGCACCATTGCCAGACGAACCAACGATTTGGACAAGCTCAAAGAATGCTTCCAAAGCATGGACGCCGCCTGCCGGCAGCTTCTGAATATTATCAATGTAGTGCTGGACATCGGCAAAATTGAAAACGGAAAATTCGAACTTTCGGTCAACGAAATTGACCTGGAAAAAGTGCTGGAAAACGCCATCGCCGTGGTGGGGGTCCGGATGGAGCAAAAATGTCAGGAGCTGCATCTGGAGTTGGAGGACATCTTCACCCACAGGTTGAAAAACGACGAGTTTCGCCTCACCCAGGTGGTGCTCAATCTGCTCGCCAACGCCAGCAAATTTACTCAGGAGCACGGCTCCGTTACGTTGAGGGTATTTGACCCCACCCCCCAAAAGGACCGGTCCCGCCTGCGCTTTGAGGTGGAGGACAACGGCATCGGCATCGCCCCGGAGCAGCAGGGCAGCCTGTTCCAGGCCTTTCAGCAGGCGGACGGTGGAAAAGCCCAAAGGGGGGAAGGCTCCGGCTTGGGACTTGCCATCTGCAGGCAAATTGTCGACCTCATGGGCGGGAATATCTGGGTGCGAAGCGCATTGGATAAAGGCTCCTGCTTTTCCTTTGAAATTCCAGCCCAGTGGGGCGAGCCGTTGAACAAATCGAAGCCCTCCGTCGCCCAGCTGATGCGGGTGCTGGTGGTGGCTTCTCCGGACGGCCACGGCAAGCATCTGGAACGGGTGCTCAAAGAGTTCGGCGTGGAATACTGCCTTGCCTCCGATGCCAGCGAGGCCTGCCGGCGGGTCCAGGAGGGGTTGGAACGGCAAAAGCCCTACAATCTTCTCTTGCTGGACTGGGATATGGCCAATCTCAAAAGCTTTGAAACGGCGGAACAATTCCGCTCCCTGTTTTGCAACAGTCAAGTGATTCTCATGACTTATCCCTGGAAGTTCTCCCAGCTGGAGCAGGAGGCCCGGCAGTACGGCATCACCAAATGCCTGTCCAAGCCGGTGCTTCCCTCCATCCTGTTTGGCGCCATGACGGAACTGGTAAAACCGGATGCGGGGGCCAAACGGGAAGCGCCCAACAATTCCTATGATTGGAGCGGCAAGCACATTCTCATTGTGGAAGATATCAAAATCAACCGGGAGATTGTAGTGGCCTTGTTGGAGGACACGGGTGTCCGGATGGATTGCGTGGCGGACGGGCAGCAGGCGGTGGAGCTTGTTTGCGGCGGATACCGCTATGACTTAATTTTGATGGATGTACAGATGCCAAAGGTGGACGGACTGTCAGCCACTCGACTGATTCGTTCCCACCCGGCCGGAAAAGATGTGCCCATTATCGCAATGACGGCCAACGCCTTTCAGCAAGATGTGGAGGAGTGCCTGAAAGCGGGGATGAACGACCATCTGTCCAAGCCGGTCAATTTGGAGCAGTTGTTAGAGAAACTGGCACGGTATCTGGAAAAGGAGTGAACGGAAAAACCTGTAATGACCAATCCTGCCCATGGGGGCATGCAAATCAATCGGAAAACAGTCGATGGAGTGGAGGGAAACTATGAAACTAACCAAAGGTTCTAAGAAAGTAAAAATTCCCACCAAGGAAAAGAAAGTCAAAACCACACATTCCAAATGGAATTTGTTAAGCAAATACCGGCGTTGGAAGCAGCGGCTGAACACTCGGATGGCAATTCTGGTTCCATCCCTGATTGCGCTGGTCACAGGTGTTTCGGTGGTGGTTGTCCTTGTCAGCGCCCTGTCTTCCCGGGCGGCTTACAGCCTGACCGAAGACCTTGTCTCGGCGACGGTGCAGGAGTACGTCAATGAGTTCAGCGCCATTGCCAGCGAAACCTATGGCGCCATGACTGCGGTGGCGCCGGTGGTGGACAGCATTGCTCAAACTTCCAAGGAGCCGAGAGAAGATATTTTGCAGGTGCTGGTGGGGGTGCTTTCCAACAGCGATTCCATTATGGCTACCTGGACTGTGTGGGAGCCGGACGTGTTGGATGGCCGAGACCGCCAATACGCCAACACCAGAAATCACGACGCCACCGGCCGGTATATTCCCTACATCAGCAAGGAAGGAAAACTGCTGACATACAGTAAGGTGGAGGGCTATGACGAGCCTGGAAACGAATTCTATGATGGGCCCAAATCCACCAAAAAGCCCTACATCACCAATCCCTATTTTTACAACGCAAATGGGGAGGATGTTTTGATGTACACCATCTCCGTCCCCATTATCCGCGACGGCCGATTCGTTGGAGTGGTGGGCGCCGACGTCAAGATGGAAAACATTCAGGAGAAAATGAGCACCGGCAGGATTTTGGACGACGGCTATATTTTCACCTTTTCCCCCAATGGTAAGATTGCCAGCCACCGGGACAGCTCTAAATTGTTGGACTACTATGGCAACACCTGGATGGCGGCCATGAGCGACCAACTGGAAAATTTGTTCCTGAACGGCGGAGAAATCTCTACTCAGATGTATTCCAACATCATCAACACCGAGGTTCAATTCCTGGCCCGCGGCGTCATGATTGGAGATACCGGCCGCTACTGGGCGGTGTGCGGCGTGGTGCCGGTCAGCAATATTAAGGAATCTTCCGTGCTGCTAACCGCCGTTACCGTTCTCCTTGGCGTTGCATTAATTGTCGTAATGAGTTTGATTATCATCGGCAATCTCCGCAAACGCCTAAACGATCTCCCCGTCATCACCAATGTTGCCGAAGCCCTGGCAGTGGGCGACATCGATGCCGTCAATGCCGCCAACCTGGATGTCGGCACTGAAAATACCAAAAACGAGATTGCTCTGCTCAGCCGCACCTTTGCCAGAATGGCGCAGGAAATTCGCCAGCAGGCCAACGAAATGTTGCGGATTGCGCAGGGGGACTATTCCGGTGTCATGCCGGTGCGCTGCGAAAACGACGTGATGAACAAGGCTATCAACCAGCTGCTGGATGCCACCAATGCCACCCTGAGCCAGATTAATGCCGTGTCGGCCCAGGTGTCCATTGGGGCCAAGCAGCTTGCCGACGGCGCGCAAATGCTGGCGTCCGGTTCCACCGAACAGGCGGCCTCCATTCAGGAGCTGTCCAGCGCCATTGGCAAGGTGGCGGAGCAGACCAAGAAAAATGTGGAGATGTCGGCCCGGGCTGCTCGGATTGCCAACGACATGAGAGAGAAGGCGGAGGAAGGCACCCGTCAGATGAACCACATGATGGCCGCCGTGCAGGATATCAGCGCCTCCAGCCATGATATTAGCAAGGTGATTAAAGTCATCGACGACATCGCCTTCCAGACCAACATTCTTGCCCTCAACGCCGCGGTGGAAGCCGCCCGGGCGGGAGCCGCCGGCAAAGGATTCGCCGTTGTGGCGGACGAGGTGCGCAACCTGGCGGCCAAGAGCGCGGAAGCCGCCAAGAACACCAGCAGCCTGATTGAAAACTCCATTTCCAAGGCGGAGGTGGGTGTCAAAATCGCAAAAGACACCTCCGAGGCGCTGGGCGCCATCATCGCCGAAGTCAACGAGACCACCGAAATCGTGCAGAGCATTGCCGAAGCTTCCGAGCAACAGTCCGCCGCCATCGAAGAAATCAACGTCGGCATTGAGCAGGTGGCCAATGTGGTGCAGCAGAACAGCGCCACCGCCGAAGAAAGCGCCGCTTCCAGCGAGGAGATGAGCGGACAGGCCGACGTGATGGCGTCGCTGGTGGCCCAGTTCAAACTGAGGAATTCCGCCCCCGCCCCGCAGCCTTCCCAGGAGGCGCTGCCAGGCCTGAAGTACGAGAAAGAATCCGAGAATCTTTCCACGCTTCCCAGCGGATTTGCCTTTAACAAATATTAAGCGCCATGACAAAGTCCCCGCCGCAAAACTGCGGCGGGGACTTCTTTGTTTGTGGATTTGGCGAAACATAGGTACCAGCTCGATTGCCAATAGGACAATGCTTTGGCAACCCATTACCTTTCAAGTGAAATAACGTCTTTAGCAGTGCGTGTTATCGGCACCCATTTGGGGCTGGTGCATTCTACCCGCCCAATTTAGGTTAGAAGTTGCGAAAACACTGTTATAAGGCCATCATGTCCTCGAGCTCCTGTAGCCGGTGGGTTTGGGCAGCGTCGGGGTGCTTGCGCCGGTACCGGGCGCGGTAGGCGCCGGGGGACATCCCCATTTCCCTGCGAAAAACTTTACAGAAGTAATTGGCGCAGGAATATCCCGTCATGCCGGCAATCAGCTCCACATCGTAGTCGCAACTGACGAGAAGCTGCCGGGCTGATTCCAACCGCACCTCCTGCAGGTACCGCCCCGGCCCCCTGCCGGTTTCGGCGGAAAAGCGCCGCACCAAATGGCTTTTGCTCACCTCCAGCCGCTGGGCAAGCTCGTCCACACCGGCAAGGTAGGCGTATTCCTCCTGAATCATCTTAATGGCGCTGCGAACCAGTTCGCTGTAAACGCTGCCTTCTCGGTCCCGCAATCGGTGCAGCTCCATCAACAGAGCATAGCACTCGGAGGAGGCGGTATACACGTCTTCGGGCAGGCCTCTTTGGGCGTTTTGGTACATCCTCGCCATGGTAAGGCCGATGCCGTCCTGCTCCGGCGGAATTTGCTGAAGCTCCCGCAGCAAGCTGTCCGCCCCGTGGAGCAAAAGGTAAAGATAGCGGGTGGTTTCGCGGGGAATCAGCACCCGGGAGCCTCCCAGAACAATGACCTGGTTGGCCCGGTAGTCGGAGCACATCCCCTCCGCCTGCAGCTGCCCCGAGCCGGACAGTATGTAAAGCAGCCCGGTTCCGTCCAACGTGCTTTCGCCCTCCGCTTTGGCGCAGCCCCATCCGGCGGGGTACACGCCGCAAAAGCCCTTCGGCACCGGAAAGGCCGGCAGGACGTTGCCATATTCCAAATCAAAGGTCACAGACATCAATATTTTACCCTTTTATCAATTTTTTGCTATTGAGCACGGTTTAAAATCCTGTTATGATGATATAGAATCATCGGATATAACCTATGATAACATAACAGAGGGTTCATATCAATATATTAACATTGGAGGCTTTGAAATGGCAGGAATTTCGCTTCGGCACATTTACAAGACCTACCCCGGCAACCCACCGGTTACTGCTGTTCACGACTTCAATCTGGAAATTGAAGACAAGGAGTTTATCATCCTGGTAGGCCCTTCCGGCTGCGGTAAATCCACCACCCTGCGGATGATTGCCGGCCTGGAAGAGATTACCCAGGGCGAGCTGTACATAGGGGATCGTCTGGTCAACGACGTGGCTCCCAAGGACAGAGACATCGCCATGGTGTTCCAGAACTACGCTCTGTATCCCCACATGTCCGTTTACAAGAACATGGCCTTTGGCTTGCAGCTGCGCAAGACCCCCAAAGACGTCATTGACAAGAAGGTAAGAGAAGCCGCTAAGATTCTGGATATCGAGCATCTGCTGGACCGCAAGCCCAGAGCTCTTTCCGGCGGTCAGCGCCAGCGTGTGGCGTTGGGCCGCGCCATGGTTCGCGACCCTGCCGTGTTCCTTCTGGACGAGCCTCTGTCCAACCTGGACGCCAAACTGAGAGCCTCGATGCGCGCGGAGATTTCCAAGCTCCACAAGCGGCTGGGCACCACCTTCGTCTACGTCACCCACGACCAGACCGAAGCCATGACCATGGGCGACCGCATCGTGGTTATGAAGGACGGCTTCATCCAACAGGTGGATACTCCTCAAAATCTGTATGATTCCCCCTGCAACGTGTTCGTGGCCGGCTTTATCGGCACTCCCCAGATGAACTTCCTCACCGCCACCGTTCAGAAGAAGGAAAACGGCCAGTTTGTGGCGGTCTTTGGCAACAGCCAGTTCCCCATCCTTCCCGACCGGGCCCATCCCAAGGCCATTGCCCCCTACGAGGGCAAGGAAGTGCTGGTGGGTGTGCGTCCCGAAGCTTTGCGGGAAGAGCCCGTCTTCATGGATCAGCCCACCACCGGCGTCATTGAGGCCGAAGTGGAACTGGCCGAGCTGATGGGTGCCGAAACCTATCTGTACCTGGTATGCAACGGGCAGAACATCATTGCCCGCGTTCCCGCCCGCAGCACCGCCAAATCCGGCGATTCCATCAAGATGGCGGTGGACTGCACCAAGATTCACTTCTTTGATAAGGAAACCGAAAAGGTTATCAAAGACTAATTTTTCACTGCAATTCTGTTTGAGGTGTTTTGAGAGGGTTTCTACAGGGTTGTTCGGAATTCCCGAGGGAATTCCGAACAACCTTTTTTGCCGTTTGCGCTTTCTTTGGTGGACAAACCGGACATTTTCCCTTTGGCGGATGCATAAGAATGAAATGGAACACCCTGTCCACATCATTCCATTGGAAAGGAAGAGCCGATGATGAAGGGCGCGCTGCTCTTTATTGCCGTATTTGCACTGTTGATGCTGGTGATTCCCATGATTGCCATTGGCTACCCCATCCAGCCCTCGGGGGAGTCGGCGGTGGTTCACACCCCGCAGCCTGCGCTTCTTCTTCCGCAGCCCGCTTTGTCGCAGCCGGCAGCGGAAGAAGAGGACGCCCTGGTGGCGCCGCAAGCCCCTCCCGCCTTTCCGGTGGGAGAGGAGCCGGACACTTCCTCCGTGGTGCTGGGCGTTGCAGAGTTCCGCCTGTTGGATGAAAGCACGGGGGAAGTTCTTACCGTTCCGGTCCGGGATTTTATCCGGGGAGCGGTGGCCGCCGAAATGCCGGCATCCTTTCACACCGAGGCCCTCAAAGCCCAGGCGGTGGCGGCTCACACCTACGCGCTCCACCACCACCGGGTGCAGCAGGAAAACCCCGACCCGGAGCTGAAGGGGGCGGACTTTAAGGTGGACCTTGCCAACCGAAAGGTTTACATCACCGAGGAGATGGCCCGCGAGTTTTACGGGAAGCTGGCGGACGAATATTGGGAAAAGGTCTGCGCCGCCGCCGACAGTGTGGCCCACCTGGTGCTGGAGTATGGGGGAGAGCCCATCGTGGCGGCCTATCACGCCATTTCTTCCGGGATGACCGAGGACGCCGCCAACGTCTGGGAGGGGGAGAGCGTCCCCTATCTGCGGCCCGCCAGCAGCGAGGGGGATTATCTTGCCCCCGACTACGAAACGGAGAAGGAGTTTTCCTATGAGGAGGTAAAAAACCTACTGCTGGCAGCCTATCCGGACCTGGACCTTTCGGGTTCCACGGACACCTGGTTTGGAGCCATGGAGCGCTCCCCTTCCGGCTATGTCACCTCCATCCAGGTGGGGGGACAGGTCCTTCACGGCAAAGACATCCGCACGGCGCTGGATTTGCGCTCCCACAACTTTGACGTTGTCGACACCGGAAACGGCTTTGTCTTTGTGGTCTACGGCTACGGCCACGGGGTGGGGCTTTCCCAGTACGGCGCGGATTTTATGGCACGGCAGGGGGCGACTTTTGAGGAAATTCTCGCAAACTACTACAGCGGGGCAACCCTGGCGGAGGTGGCTCTGCCGGAGTGAATAATGGTGCAACCGAAAGTCCATATGTGAAAGGACTCAATATTTTTAATAGAAATTTCTTAAATTGTTGCACACTACTTGCGCCCGCTGATTTTCCACGCTATACTGGGAATCATAAGATAGATTTTATGATAACGAAAACCAAATCCGGGGATGCCGCGCTGCTGCGGAGCCGAAGGGAACGATCCACCGTATCTAGGCGGGAAAATCCAATCATAGGTTGCCTGGGAGAGCCATTCGACACCCCAGGCAGGCCTGGACAGGAATGGGCGGACAGCCACTGCGGATGAATCTTCAGGTACCAAGACGGAGGCGTGGCACCACGCATCCGTTCTTTTTTGTATATCACCCTTAAAGGAGGCTTTTACATGGAGTTAAAAACGCCCCTGTATCCTCGACATCTGTCGGCTGGGGGCAAGATGGTGACCTTTGCGGGTTACCTGCTGCCGGTACAGTATACCTCCATTATCGCGGAACATCAGGCCGTGCGCACCGCCGCAGGGCTGTTTGATGTTTCCCACATGGGAGAATTTCTCATCGAGGGCCCCTCGGCGCAGGAGGCTTTGGACCGCATTCTGACCAACACGGTGGCGGGCCTTGCCGACGGCAGGATTCGCTATTCTCCCATGTGCTATCCCAGCGGCGGCACAGTGGACGATTTGCTGGTCTATCGCCTGTCCTCTCAACGCTTTTTGCTGGTGGTCAACGCCGCCTGCCGGGAAAAGGACTTCCAGCACATGCGGGAGTACCTGGTGGACGGAGCCACCCTGACCGATGTGTCGGACCATTACGCCCAGCTGGCGCTGCAGGGCCCTGCTTCGGTGGAAATTCTAAGCAAGCTGACCGAGCGGCAAAACATACCCTCCAGGTATTACTCCTTTACCGAAAAGGCTTTGGTGGCGGGGAAAAACTGCCTTATTTCCCGCACCGGTTACACCGGCGAGGACGGTTTTGAGCTGTACTGCGCCCCCGAGGATGCCTGCCATCTCTGGGACGCCATTATGGAAGCGGGCCAGGATTTCGGCCTTCTGCCCTGTGGCCTCGGCGCTCGGGATACCCTCCGCCTGGAGGCGGGAATGCCCCTTTACGGCCATGAACTGAGCTCCAGCATCTCCCCGTTGGAGTGCGGGCTCCACTTTGCCGTCAAGCTGGACAAGGAACAGGACTTTCCCGGAAAGGCGGCGTTGCTGCAGCCTCAAAAGCGGGTCCGGGTGGGCTTGAAAGTCACCGGCCGGGGCATCGCGCGGGAAAACTGTGAGGTCTATCTGAACGGGGAAAAGGTGGGCTTTACCACATCGGGAACCCACGCCCCTTATTTGGGGTATCCCATTGCCATGGCATATCTGAAGAACGGCGATTATCCCATTGGAACCGTGGTGGAAGTGGATGTGAGAGGCCGCCGGGTGGAAGCGGAAATCACACCTCTGCCCTTTTACAGAAAGGCCCAATAAAAGAATTTCCATTCAGGGCTGAATGAGGATTCTGAAAAATATATTCAGGAGGCTATCACCATGAACAATCCTGCGAATCTTTCGTACACCAAATCCCATGAGTGGCTGGAAGAACTGGACAATGATACAGTTCGGATTGGATTGACCGATTTTGCCCAGGAATCTTTGGGGGATATCGTCTTTGTCAACCTCCCTCAGGTTGGGGACGAAGTTGTGGCAGGCGAAAGCCTGGGCGATGTGGAAAGCGTCAAGGCGGTATCGGATATCTACAGCCCCGTCACCGGAGTGGTGCGCGCTGTCAACGAGGAATTGATGGATGCCCCCGAATTGATCAACCAAAACCCCTACGAGGCTTGGCTGGTGGAAGTGGAAAACGTCACCGAACGGGTGGAAACTCTCAGCGCCGAAGCCTACGAGCTGTTCTGCCAGGGCGAAGAGTAACCCCATCATCATAAAGAAGGAGAAGGGTCATGTCAGGATATCTTCCTGCCACCGATGTGCAGCGGGACGAAATGTTGGCCGCCTTGGGGCTTGCCAATTTGGATGCCCTTTACGGCCACATTCCCGATTCGGTCAAGCGTGTGGAGCGGCTCAACATCCCCGACGGGGCCTCCGAGCTGGAGGTTCGCCGGAAGATGGAGGCTCTGGCCGCCAAAAATGCGGTGTTCCCCACTATCTTTCGGGGAGCGGGGGCCTATCGGCACTACATTCCCGCCGTGGTGGGCGCGGTTACCTCCCGGGAGGAGTTCGTCACCGCCTACACCCCCTATCAGGCGGAAATCAGCCAGGGAATTTTGCAGTCCATTTTTGAATACCAGACCATGATTTGCGAGCTGACGGGGATGGATGTCTCCAACGCCTCGGTGTACGACGGCGCCAGCGCAGCCGCCGAGGCAGCCTCCATGTGCCGGGAGAAAAAGCGCCAGACGGTGCTGATTTCGGCCGCCGCCCACCCCGACACCATCCAGGTGGTCACCACCTACACCCAAGCCGCCGGCGGCAAAGTGGCGCTGGTTCCCGTCAGGGACGGAGTCACCGATTTGGCGGCGCTGGAGTCCCTGCTGGATGAGGAAAGCGCCTGCGTCTACATCCAATCCCCCAACTTTTTCGGCTTAATCGAAGACTGGGAAAAAGCGGCGGAACTTGCCCATCAGAAACAGGCCAAGCTGATTGCAGGCTGCAACCCCTTTGCCCTGATGCTGTACCGTTCCCCCAGAGAGTGCGGCGCCGACATCGCCGTAGGGGAAGGCCAGCCGCTGGGGATTCCCTTAAGCTTTGGCGGGCCCTATTTGGGCTTTATGGCCTGCACCGAAGCGCTGACCCGCAAGCTGCCCGGCCGCATCGTGGGCCAGACCACCGATAAGGACGGCAAGCGCTGCTTTGTCCTCACCCTGCAGGCGAGGGAGCAGCATATCCGCCGGGAAAAGGCAAGCTCCAACATCTGCTCCAACGAGGCTCACTGCGCCCTTACCGCCTCGGTTTACATGGCCGCCATGGGGACGGAAGGAATGACGGAGGTGGCCCGGCAGTGCCGCGCCAAGGCCCACTATGCCGCCCAAAAGATTTCCGCCCTGCCCGGCTTTAAACTGGCGTATGCGGGAGAATTCTTCCACGAATTTGTCACCCAATGCCCCGTCCCCGCCGAGGAGCTGAATGCCCGCCTTGCCCCAAAAGGCATTTTGGGCGGGCTGCCCCTGGAGGGCAACCGGATTCTTTGGTGCTGCACCGAACTGAACACCAGGGAAGAAATTGATTTGCTGGTGAGTATCTTAGGGGAGGTGGCAAAATGAAGCTGGTGTTTGAGCGTGAAAAGAGCAGGGCTTCTCAAATACTTCCCCCCTGCGATATTCCGCTGGAAGAGGTATCGGCTGTTCCGGCGGAATGGGAACGGAAGACTCCTCCCCGTCTGCCCCAACTGAGCGAAAGCGAAGTAGCCCGCCATTATGCCGCCCTTGCCCGGCAGGTGTTTGGGGTGGGCAGCGGCTTTTACCCCTTAGGCTCCTGCACCATGAAGTACAACCCCAAACTCAACGAGCAGGTGGCCGCTCTCCCCGGCTTTAGGGACGTTCATCCCCTGCAGCCGGGGGATACGGTTCAGGGCTGCCTGGAAGTGTTGGCCCTTGCGGAACAATATCTCTGCGAAATTACCGGTATGGACGCCATGAGCTTTCAGCCGGCGGCGGGGGCCCACGGGGAATACACGGGGCTGCTGCTGATTCAAGCCTATCATCGTTCCCGGGGGGATTTGGGGCGGACCAACATCATCGTCCCCGACTCCGCCCACGGCACCAATCCGGCCAGCGCCTCCATGGCGGGGTTCCGGGTGGTCCACGTGGCCTCCGGGCCCGACGGGTGCGTGGATTTGGAAAAGCTGCGGGAAGTCTGCGACGAGCACACCGCAGGACTGATGCTTACCAACCCCAACACCTTGGGCTTGTTTGAAAAGGATATCACCGCCATCGCCGAAGTGGTTCATGAGGCGGGGGGCCTTGTGTATTACGACGGGGCCAACCTCAACCCCATCATGGGCATCATCCGCCCCGGCGACATGGGCTTTGATGTCATCCACCTCAACCTGCACAAAACCTTTTCCACTCCCCACGGCGGCGGAGGCCCCGGCAGCGGACCGGTGGGGTGCAAAAAGTTTTTGGCTCCCTTCCTGCCCAAGCCCTACCCGGTGTCCCGGGACGGTGCCCTGACCCTGGATGGGGACATGCCCCAATCGGTGGGAAAGGTTCGCAGTTTTTACGGCAATTTCCTGGTGGTGGTCAAGACCTTGGCCTACATTCTCCGGCTGGGTGCCCAGGGAATCCCCGAAGCGGCTAAACACGCCGTTCTCAACGCAAACTACCTCAAACAGGGGCTTGCTAAATACTACGACGTGGCGGTGGACTCCCCCTGCATGCACGAGTTTGTGTTAAACCTCAGCCGCCTGAAAAAGGAAACGGGAGTTTCCGCCATGGACGTGGCAAAGGCCATGCTGGATTACGGCATGCACCCGCCCACCATGTACTTCCCCCTCATTGTGCCGGAAGCCCTGATGTTCGAGCCCACCGAAACCGAAACCAAGGAAACTCTGGACGAGGCCATTGCCGCCCTTGCCGAGATTTATCAGAAAGCGCAGCAGGACCCGCAGTCTTTGCAGGAGGCGCCTCACCGGACTGCGGTGCGCCGCCCCGACGAAGTGCAGGCGGCCCGCCATCCGGTGCTGCGGTACCGGTGGGAAAGCTAGCTTTTTTGTTCTATAATATTTAAAGGTCGGCTGTCTTTCGGCGGCCGGCCTTCTAAGACTGGATAAGCAGGTGTATGGATGGAGATCAGCATTTTGGATGTACTGGGGCCGGTGATGATCGGTCCCTCCAGCTCTCATACGGCGGGGGCCGCCAAGCTGGCCCGGGCTGCTCGCCAGATTGTGGGGAACCCCTTCTTTCACGTGAAATTTGCCCTGCATGGCTCCTTTGCCGAAACCTACCGGGGCCATGGCACCGACCAGGCACTGGTGGCGGGAGTTTTGGGCTTGCGGGAGGACGACGAGCGGCTGCGGGAATCCTTTGAGCTTGCCCGCAAGGCGGGCCTCGGCTTTTCCTTCACCCGGACGGATTTGGGGGATGTCCACCAAAACACGGTGCAGATGACCTTTTATCTGGGGGAATCGGGAGACCTTGCCACCGCCCCCACCCGGCAGATTCGGGGCTCTTCCCTGGGGGGAGGACGAATTCTGATCACCCGCATCGACAGCTTTGACACCGAAATTACTCTGGAAGCCCCCACCATTTTGGTGATGCAGAAGGACCTGCCCGGAGTCATCAGCTCGGTGACGGCGGTGCTGGCCCATTCGGGGGTAAACATCGGCACCATGCGGGTGAGCCGCACCGCCAGGGGAAAGCTGGCCTGCTGCGTCCTGGAAATCGACAGCCCCGTAGACCGGAGCATCATCGAAAAAATCCGGGCGATGCCCAACATTTTGCACGCCCAAGCCATAGCGATGGAAGAAGAGGAGACCCAGTATGTACACCAGCATTGAAAGTCTTGTGGCGCTCGACAAAGAAAGAGGGCACCCCCTTTGGCAGGTGGTGCTGGAGGAGGAGATGGCTTTAAGCGGAGTAAGTCGCGAGCAGCTCTGGGAACAGCTGCGCCAGCGGTACCACGTGATGCGGGCCAGCGCCTACCGCGCTTTGGATCAGGCGCTGCCAACGGTGGGAAACCTCATCAGCGGAGTGGCGAAAACCCACAACGCCTACGCTTCCCAGGGCAACGGCCTCTGCGGGTCATTCCTCAACCGGGTGATGGCCATGGCCCTATCCTGCAGCGAGGTCAACGCCTCCATGGGCAAAATCTGCGCGGCGCCCACGGCGGGGTCCTGCGGCATTTTGCCCGCCGTGCTGGTGGGGCTGCAGGAGCGGGACAACCTGTCCACCGACACCATCCTGGAAGGCTTGTTGGTGGCCGGCGGTATTGGCGCCGTCATCACCCGCAACGCCACGGTGGCGGGAGCGGAAGGCGGCTGCCAGGCGGAATGCGGCGTGGCGGCGGCTATGGCGGGAGCGGCGGCGGTGCACCTTCAGAAGGGAACCGTCGAGCAGATGGTCAACGCCGTCTGCTTTGCCCTGATGAATGTGATGGGGCTGGTCTGCGACCCCGTCGCCGGGTTGGTGCAGGTGCCCTGCGCCCAGCGCAACGCCTCCCAGGCGGTCAATGCGCTGCTTTCCGCCGACCTTGCTCTGGCAGGGATGCAATCCATCATCCCCGCCGACCAGGTGATTGAAGCCATGTACCGGGTGGGGAAGATGCTGCCCGAGCAGCTTCGCGAGACGGGGCAGGGTGGCATTGCCGCCACCGAAAAGGGCAGAGAAATCAGCCATGCGCTGTTTCACCCCCAGGAGTAAAAAATGCTGCCGAATTGAACTCTTAAACCTTGTAAATTTTGCCCTCCGCTCTGTCGAATCTTGGCGGATTGGGAAAAAAGTTGTATTTTTATGCCGAGTGAGCTATAATATTGGTTAGTGTTGCGTAAATGGATTCCGACCAGGGCAAGGAGGGAGAGTTTTTGGAGTCTGCAAACACGCTGCAAGGGGCGGAGCATTTGATTCGAGAGCAGGTGTTGCACCGAAACGATTCCGAAACCATAGCCCTTTCCCTGCCAATGGCGGAACAGCTTCCCGACGGCCGGATTGCCGACGTCTTCTTTGTCTACGAAGAAATTTCCGGCTGCGGCAGGCCCTTTGCCTGGGCCAAGGTGGAAAGCGTCGGGGGCAAACTGCTCTTTTACGCCCGGTGCGAAGTTTTTGATTTTGCCGACGAACATTTCCCTCCCTTGGGAGAGCCCCTTTCCTTGACTTCCCCCAGCCCTTTTACCGGGGAAGAGCGGGCGGCCAACCTTCAGGAGTTGCGGCAACGGTATGAGGCGCTGCGCTCCTTTGCCTTTGCCCCCTCCCCCGACTCGGAGCAGCGGAAGGTGATGGAATCTTACGCCACCCTGCTGGAACGGCTGGCCTGGCGGGAGCACCGCCCTTTTTACGGAGCGTTGGCCGGCCCCTTTTTGGACTGGCTGGGGCTGGACTGGGGCCAGAAAGGGCGACGGGAAGCCGCGGCATCCGTTCGCGACCTTGCGGCGGCGGTAAGGGAGCTTTCCCAATTGTTTGTCCGCAAGATTGAAACCGACCGCCACAAGGAAAAGCTCTTTGACCAGATGCACCAGGAACTGCAGCAGTACAAAAACGATTTGCTGGATTCTTTAACCCGCTCCATGGAGGGCGATATCATCAAGCTGATTGACGATATCGAAAAGACCATGGAGCATTACCGTTCCCAGCCCTTCAGCGACGAAAATTACCAAAAGCTCCTCTCCCTGTTTGAGGGAGTGGAAACCGATTTGACCGACCTTCTCTACCGCCACGGAATTGAGCCCTACACCCAGGAGGGCAATCAAGTGGTGGTGGGCCGGCAGAAGATTTTGGCCACCGTTCCCACCGCGGAACCATCCAAGGACAAGACGGTGGCGGTTCGGCACGCCAAAGGCTGGGAGAAAAACGGAAAAGTGATTCGCCCCGAGCGGGTATCGGTGTATCTCTACACCCCGGAAGAAAGCAATACCCCGGAGGACGCGTCATTTACATAAGGATAAAAGGATGGACACGGCATGAACAGAGTATTGGGCATAGACCTGGGCACCACCTATTCCTGTGTTGCCTATATCGACTCCAGCGGAAAACCTGTGGTGATTAAAAACTCGGAAGGAGAGCTGACCACACCTTCGGTGGTGTTTTTTGAGTCCCCCACCAACGTGGTGGTGGGCACTCCCGCCAAGGAAAGCGCCAC